>Ga0169931_10004780_pt1 | contig 20947 bp, 18 predicted proteins | sample Kivu_15m_20L_FD_129675 | JGI IMG/M metagenome (GOLD analysis project Ga0169931, IMG submission 129675) | Freshwater microbial communities from Lake Kivu, Western Province, Rwanda to study Microbial Dark Matter (Phase II) - Kivu_15m_20L... | ecosystem: Environmental > Aquatic > Freshwater > Lake... | reverse complement strand
GCTCTCCTGCGGAATCCGCCGCACCAGCGCGAGGATCAGCGCCCAGGTGAGCTCGGTGGTCGGGTACGGGACGCTGCGGGTCGCGCACACCGGCACGCCGCGCCGGGCGGCGGCCTCGATGTCGATCGCGGCGTTGGCGCCGCCGGTGGTCACCAGCAGTCGAAGCCGGGGCAGGCGCTCGAGCAGGTCGGCGCCGAAGCGAGTGCGCTCACGCATCGCGACGATGCAGTCGAAGTCACGCAGCCTCGCGGCCAGCCGATCGAGGTCGCGATCGTCGACGTGGTCGTGGAAGCAGGTCACCTCGACGCGGTCGCGCAGCACCGACCAGTCGGCCATCGACGTGGCCACCTTCTGGTAGTCGTCGAGGACGGCGATTCTCAGCATGGCACGCTCCTCCCCGCGACGGAGCATGCCGCAGCACGGCGGCCCCGTCGAGCCGGATTGCCGGAAACGGAGGGTGGCGGGCCCACCGCACCGCAGCCGGCCGGTCGTGCGCGCTCGCGCGCCGGACCGAACGGAACGCCGCGGGCGATCGGCGGCCCGAGTGGATACAGTAGCGGTCCCGCGCTCGCGGCGCGTCCTGCGCCTTCGCCCGCCGCACGTGTCGCCGCTTCCTGCCCTGCGCGCACGCCTCGCCGGCTCGCCGCTTCGCGTGCGCGCCTTTCGTCGCCTGTGGACCGTCGGGATCCTGCTGTATGCGGTGCGCTGGCTCGAGATGCTCGCCGTGGGCGTGTTCGCCTACCAGGTGACCGGTTCGGCGACCTGGGTCGCGGCGCTGACGCTGGTACGGCTCGTGCCGATGGCCTTGCTCGGCGTGCCGCTCGGCGCGATCGCCGACCGGATCGACCGGCGTCGCGCGCTGCTCGCGACGGTGGCGATCGCGCTGGCGACCTCGATCGTGGTCGCCGCGGTCGCCGCGGCCGGCCGGCTCGAGATGTGGCACCTCGTGCTGTCCAGCTTCATCGGTGGCATCGGGTGGGCCGCGGACAACCCGGTGCGGCGCGCGATGATCGGTCAGGCGGTCGGTTCGCCGCACATGGCGCGGGCGATGTCGCTCGATGCGGCGAGCAACCACGGCTGCCGCGTGATCGGCCCGATCGCTGGCGGCGCGATACTCGCCTCGAGCGGCATCGTGGGCGCGCTCGTCGTTTGCGCGGCGCTGTACGCGCTCGCGCTGCTGGCCGCTCGGCGCGTGGCCGTGGGCTCGGCGCCCGAACCGGGTGTTCTCATCGAGGTGCTCGCCGGCGCGCGCGAGACCCTCGCGATCGCGCGCGCCGATCCGCGGCTGGTCGGCGCGCTGCTGGTGACGATCATCTGGAATCTCTGGGGGTGGCCGCTGTTCAGCATGATTCCGGTGGTCGGCAAGGACCGGCTCGGGCTGGGGCCCGAGGGCGTGGGCGTGCTCACGGGGCTCGACGGCCTGGGCGCGCTGATCGGCGCGCTGGTCGTCGGCGCGATCGCGCGCCCGTCGAACCACCGTGCGCTCTACGTCGGGGGCGTGGCGCTGCATCTGGCGCTGACGCCGCTGTTCGTGATCTCGACCCTGCCGTGGGTCACCGGCGCTGCGATCCTGGGCATGGGCCTCGCGCAGGCGGCGTTCGGAATCATGCAGGCGACGATCGTGTACGGCGCGTCGCCGCCCGGCATGCGCAGCCGCCTGCTCGGACTGCTGACGATGTGCATCGGCACCGCGCCGATCGGCGTCGCACACGTCGGGCTGCTGTCCGACGCGCTCGGCGTGCACGTGGCGGGGTCGATCGTCGCGCTCGAGGGAGGGCTCGCGCTGTGGTTCGCCAGACGGTGGTGGCGGGCGATCTGAGTCCGCGGACCGTACCGGTCGCCCTCTCGGAGGGGCGGGCCGAAGCCCGGCGCGCGGCCGAGCGTCGTCGTCCCAAACGACGGACGCGGGTGCATAATCGGCGACGGTTGCCGTCGTCGTCGGCATTCCGGCGATCGGCACGGTCGCATGCGAGCAGGTGTCCGAGGCACGGCGCGCCCTCGTCCCGACCCGATCCCGGCCGGGCTGCCCGACCCGCTCGCGGTCCGCACGGACTGCCGGCAGCGGGGTGCGGGTACGGCCCCGTCGAGCCATGCGATCCTGCCCGCCGTCGGCCACGCCGACGACGCCGGCGCGGCCGAGCCGCCGGGTGCGGTCCCCGGCCTCGTCGTAACCGTTTCGAGCATCGCGTCGAATACCTGCATCACGCGATCGATCCACCGGAGCCCGCCATGCACGCCATGCTTCCCCTGCTCGTCGCCACCGACTTCCCGCCGATCCGGCGCCGGTCGCTGGACACCGTGCAGGTCAACCTGGGCTACACGTGCAACCAGAGCTGCCTGCATTGCCACGTGGCGGCCAGCCCGAAGCGCACCGAGACGATGGCCGGCGACACGGTCGCGCTGGTGCTCGACGTGCTGCGTGCGCGCAAGGTCTCGACGCTGGACCTCACCGGTGGCGCCCCGGAGCTGAACGCGCACTTCCGCCATCTCGTTCGGCAGGCCCGGGCGTTGGGCGTGCGCGTCATCGACCGCTGCAACCTGACCATCCTGTCCGAACCCGGGCAGGAGGATCTGGCGGCTTTCCTGGCCGAGCACGGGGTGGAGGTCACCGCGTCGCTGCCGTGCTACTCGCCCGCCAATGTCGACCGCCAGCGCGGCGACGGGGTGTTCGAGCGCAGCATCTCGGGCCTGCGCCAGCTCAATGCGCTGGGCTACGGCGACCCGGCCCGCGGTCTGACCCTCAACCTCGTCTACAACCCGCAGGGGCCGTCCTTGCCGCCCCCGCAGGGCCCGTTGGAGGCCGACTACAAGCGCGAGCTGCAGCTGCACTTCGGCATCCGCTTCGACCATCTGTTCGCGCTGACGAACATGCCGATCCAGCGCTTCGGCAGCACGCTGGTCAGCAATGGGACATTCGGCGCGTACATGAAACTGCTGCGCGACGGTTACCGCCGGGACAACCTCGACACCGTGATGTGCCGCACGCTGCTCAGCGTCGACTGGCAGGGCTACCTGTTCGACTGCGACTTCAACCAGATGCTGGGCCTGCCGGCCGGCGTGGCCGGGAAGCCGCGGCCCCATTTGCGAGACCTGCTGGACCATGACGCCGCGGGCGAGGGCATCCGCGTCGCCGACCACTGCTACGGCTGCACGGCCGGCCAGGGCAGCAGCTGCGGCGGGGCGCTGGCGGCCACGACCACGGCGCTCACCGAGCCGGCTGCGGTGCGTCCGACCGAGACAGTGCGCTGATGGCCCGCGCCTACAGGACCGCGATGTGGTGTGGCGCGGCGGCCGTGGCGCTGGCGGCCGCGTGGGCGTGGCAGCACTTCGGTCTGGCCGCGCTGCTGACGCTGGACACCCTGAAGGCGAGCCGCGACGCGCTGCAGGCGCAGGTGCAGGCGCAACCGCTGGCCACGGCGGCGGTCTTCTTCGCGGTCTACGTCGCCGCTGCCGCGTTGTCGATTCCCGGCGCGGTCGTGCTGACGCTGGCCGCCGGCGCGATGTTCGGTCTGGGCTGGGGGCTGCTGCTGGTGAGTTTCGCCTCCAGCCTGGGGGCGCTGCTGGCGTTCCTGGCGGCGCGCTACCTGCTGCGCGAAGCGGTCCAGACTCGTTTCGGCAAGGCGCTGACGCCGATCAACGAAGGCGTGCGCAAGGACGGCACCCTGTACCTGCTGACGCTGCGTCTGGTGCCGGTGTTCCCGTTCTGGCTGATCAACCTGCTGATGGGTCTCACGCCGATGGGCGCGGGCCGCTTCTACCTCGTGAGTCAGCTCGGCATGCTGGCCGGCACCGCGGTCTACGTGAACGCCGGAACCCAGCTGGCCGCGGTCCGCTCGCCCGCAGACATCGTCTCGCCGGCGCTGCTCGGCAGCTTCGTGCTGCTGGGCGCGTTCCCGCTGCTGGCCAAGGCCGGGGTGAGCTGGCTGCAGCGCCGCAAGGTCTACGCGAACTGGACGAGGCCGCGCTCCTTCGATCGCAACCTGGTGGTGATCGGCGCCGGCGCGGGCGGTCTGGTCTCGGCCTACATCGCCGCCGCCGTCAAGGCCGAGGTCACGCTCGTCGAAGGCCACAAGATGGGCGGCGACTGCCTGAACTCCGGCTGCGTGCCGAGCAAGGCGCTCATCCGCTCGGCCAGGATGGCGCGACAGCTGAAGCAGGCGCACGCGCTGGGCGTGGCCGACGCGGCCGGCCGGGTGGATTTCGCGGCCGTCATGAAGCGCGTGCACGGTGTCGTGCGCGCCATCGAGCCGCACGACTCCGTCGAGCGCTACACGAACCTGGGCGTGGAGGTGCTGCGCGGCCATGCCCGCATCACCAGCCCCTGGAGCGTGGCGGTGGCGCTGGCCGACGGCACGACCCGAGTCCTGACGACCCGGAGCATCGTCATCGCCGCCGGCGCCAGCCCCATGGTCCCGTCGATCCCTGGGCTGCAGGATTCGGGCTTTCTCACCAGCGATACGGTCTGGGGCCTGACCGAACTGCCCCAACGACTGGTCGTACTGGGCGGCGGCCCCGTCGGCAGCGAACTGGCGCAGAGCTTCGCGCGCCTGGGCAGCACCGTCACGCAGGTCGAGATGGCGCCGCGCATCATGATGCGCGAGGACCCGGAGGTCTCCGAGCTCGTGGCCGCCTCGCTGCGCGCCGATGGAGTCGAGGTGCTGACCGGACACCAGGCGCTCCGGGTGTCGGTGGTCGACGGGGAGAAGCGGCTGGTGGCCAGGCACGGCGACGCCGACGTCGTGATCCCGTTCGACGCGTTGCTGTGCGCGGTCGGCCGCAGTCCCCGCGTCACGGGCTACGGCCTGGAGGAGCTGGGCATACCGCTGACGCCGCGCAACACGATTCGGACCAACGCCTACCTGCAGACCTCGTATCCCAACATCTACGCCGTCGGCGACGTGGCCGGGCCGTTCCAGTTCACGCACACCGCAGCGCACCAGGCGTGGTACGCCGCGGTCAATGCGCTGTTCGGACGCATGGTCCGGTTCAAGGCCGACTACCGGGTGATTCCCTGGGCCACCTTCACCGACCCCGAGGTGGCCCGGGTCGGCCTCAGCGAGACGGAGGCGAAGGAACAGGGCGTCGACTACGAAGTGACGAAGTACGGCATCGACGATCTCGACCGGGCCATCGCCGACGGCACCGCCCATGGCTTCGTCAAGGTGCTCACCGTGCCGGGCAGGGACCGCATCCTGGGCGTGACCATCGTCGGCGAACACGCCGCCGATCTGCTGGCCGAGTACGTGCTGGCGATGAAGCACGGCCTGGGCCTGAGCAAGATCCTCGGCACCATTCACACCTACCCGACGCTGGCCGAGGCCAACAAGTACGCCGCCGGCGAGTGGAAGCGTGCGCATGCGCCGCGTACGCTGCTGCGGTGGGTGGGGCGTTACCACGCGTGGGACCGGGCATGACGACACCGGCCGTGCCCGCGGCGCGATGACGAACCGATGAACGCGCCGCAACCCGCGCCCGCAGGGGCGGCGCCGGGCCGCAGCTGTCCGCTGCACTATCGCTATGCGCCCGAGGTCTTCCGGACCGACGCTCCCCCGCGGCTGCAGTCGCTCGAGGTGCTGTACGTGGTCGGAGGGCTGTACGGCAATGACCTGGCGCTCGATCGAGTACTCGATCTCTTCGATCGGGAGCGTGGGCGCAAGCGGCTGGTGTTCAACGGCGACTTCCACTGGTTCGACGCCGACCCGGAGGTCTTCGCGCGCGTCCAGGCCGCCGTGCTCGCGCACGACGCGCTGCGCGGCAACGTCGAGACCGAACTGGCCGCCGAAGACGGCGACGACGACGCCGGCTGCGGCTGCGCGTACCCGGACTGGGTCGGGCAGAGCGTGGTCGACCGCTCGAACCGGATCCTTCGGCGCCTGCGGCAGGCGATCACGCGCGAGAAGCGGATCGAGCTCGCGAGCTTGCCGATGTGGCAGCGGGCCGACGTCGGACCCATGAGACTGGGCATCGTCCATGGCGATGCGACCTCGCTGGCCGGCTGGGGGTTCGCGCAGGAGCACTTGCAGGACGCGGGACACCGGCAGCAGGTGGGTCGGTGGTTCGGGCGGGCCGGCGTTGACGCCTTCGCCTGTACTCACACCTGCCTGCCGGTCTTTCGGGCGATCACCGCCGACCGCGGCCCCGAGCCGCGGTGGGTGTTGAACAACGGAGCGACCGGCATGCCCAACTTCGCCGCAGACCGGGCGGGCTTGTTGACCCGGGTCGCCGTGTCACCGTTCCGGGGGGCCGAGCGCCGGTTCGGCATCGTCACCGCCGCGGGCCAGGTCCACGTCGACGCGATCGGCGTCGAGGTCGACGACGACTCGTGGCTGCAGCGCTTCTGCAGCCAGTGGCCGCCGGGCAGCGACGCCTACCTGTCCTACTTCGATCGACTGACCCGCGGTCCGGACTACGCGAGCACGGACGCCGTCCGAGACGCGCGCTGCGACTCGGCGTGACGATCCCCGTCCGACGCCTCGCCCGACCCCCGACGCGCTCGGTGGCCGGGCCCGGCGTCCTCGACCGGGTCGCCGTCGCGTCGCGCGACGGTCTCCTCCGTGCACACCCGGTCCCGGCCCTGCCGTTTGGCGCGATACAGGTTCTGATCGGCCCGCGCGAGCAGCGCGTGCGGCGTCTCGCCGACGCGGGCATGAGCCACCCCTGCGGACGCGCTCACGCTCAGCCCCGACGCCAGCGCATGCCACGGGTGGCTGCGCAGCCGCAGCCGCAGGCCTTCGGCGATCACCCCACCGAGCCGCGGGTCGTCGACGCACGGCAGCACCAGCAGGAATTCCTCGCCGCCGTAGCGCCCGAACCGGGCGGTCGGCGGCAGCGCGGCAGTCACGATGTCCGAGAACCGGCGCAGGACCTCGTCGCCGACCGGATGGCCGTGCTCGTCGTTGATCGACTTGAAGTTGTCGAGGTCGATCAGCACGACGCTCAGGCCCGGGTGCCCGCCCTGCGTCTGCGTCAGCGCCGAGTCCAGCGCCGCATGGATGGCGCCGCGGTTCAGCGCACCGGTGAGCGGATCGTGCGTGGCCAGGTGCTGGAGCCGGGACGTCGCCTCGGCGAGTTCCCGCGTGCGCTGCCCGAGCCGGCTGCGCAAGCGGGCGCCGTGCAGGCCGAGCAGCGCGCACCGAGCCAGCACCAGCGATACCCAGAGCACCGACAGCGCCGCCTGCGTTGGAGTGGCCATCGGCACCGCGAGCGGCGCCGGCTGGGCCGCGACGAGCGCGCCGATGCCGGCCGATACGGCGGTCAGACTGGCCAGCAGAGGCCACGGCGTGAGCCGCAGCGACGCGAAGGAGAACACCAGGAACAGCGTCGAGATCGCGAGCACCGCGACCTCGGGTGAGGCCGCCGCACCGGCGATGATCACCGCCGACCAGGCAAGCAGATGCGGAACCGTCATCGACGGGTCCCGCAACCGGCGGTTCCATCCGAAGGCGAGCACCAGAAAGAGGGCGGAGCACAGCACGGTGCCGCCGAGGGTCACCCACCAGAACGCCCCCCAAGCGTCCACGCCCGCCAGTCCTGCCAGGCTCGCGAGCAGCGCGGCATCGACGAACCAGCTCGCGACCACGGCTCGCAGCATCTTCGCCACGGCCTGCTCGCGGCGCTCCGGGGGCGGGTTGCTCGAGGCCCCATGGGCGAGCTTCGAAGCGTCGGCGGCAGGCGTCATCGTCGCGAAGTCGTCCGATCCATGAGGGCCCGTGCGGCGCGTCCCGCCGGGCAGGCCACCCGGCGGCAGCGCGCACGGCCCGATGGCCGCGCGGCCGCACGGCATCGGGCGGGCGATGCGCCAGCTTCGAGCGAGTGCCCGGCGCATGCCATCGACGGGCGGCGATCGGGCGATCCCGGCGGTCCGGCGGCGCGACGACGGCCCGGACGGTTGGGGTCACCGGAGCGTGCGGTTGATCGGATGGCCGCGGCCCGAACCGGCGCGGTACGATCGCCGGGGGCGCGTGAGGCGCGGTCCCCGTCCGACCCGTCCCAGGCCCCTCGAGCTTCCTCGCACCGGATCGGCGCCTCGGGCTCCGACCTCACACGGCACCTCATGGACCTCTCGCGTTTCGCACGACGCCGCTACACCGAACACCCCACCGCGATCGAGCCCCTGCCTCGGTTCTCGGCGGCGCTCGCCGCCAGCTGCCCGGGTGGCCGCGGCCCCGAGGTCTGGATCAAGCGCGACGACATGCTCGGCCTGTTTCCGGGGGGAAACAAGACGCGCAAGCTCGAGTTCCTGGTGGCCGACGCGCTCGCTCGCGGTGCCGACACGCTGATCACCTGCGGTGCGCCACAGTCGAACCACTGCAGGATCACGCTGGCGGCGGCCGCTCGCGAGGGGCTGAGGTGCCGATTCGTGATCGAGGAACGCGTACCCGGCAGCTACCGGCCGCAGGCCAGCGGCAACCACTTCATGTTCCGGCTGATGGGCGTCGAGGCGATCACCGTCGTGCCGGCGGGCACCGACATGGGCGCCGCCATGCAGCAGGTCGCCGACGACCTCGCCGCGCAGGGGCGCATCGGTTACGTCATCCCCGGCGGGGGTTCGAACGCGCTCGGCGGACTCGGCTACGTGGCGTGTGCGCAGGAGCTGCAGCAGCAGACGTTCGAGCGGGGTCTGCGACTGGGCCGGATCGTCGTGGGCTCGGGCAGCTCCGGCACGCACGGCGGCCTGGTGGCGGGTTTCGTGGGCAACGCCATCGACGTGCCGATCATCGGTGTGGGCGTCAGCCGCGATCCCGAGCAGCAGGAACCGCTGGTGCTGAAGGAGGCGCAGGCGGTGGCCGATCTGCTCGGCCTGCCGGTGCGGATCCCGCAGGAGGCGGTGCGCAGCGTGGGAGGCTACTGGCAGCCGAAGTACTCGGTGCCGAACGCCCGGATGGTCGAGGCGGTGCAGATGCTGGCGCGCACCGAGGGCATCCCGCTGGATCCGGTCTACACCGGCAAGATCATGGCGGGGCTGATCGGCCTGGCGCGTGGCGGCGAGTTCGCGTCCGGCGAGCGCGTGCTCTTCATCCACACCGGCGGACTGCCTTCGCTGCACGCCTACGAGGACGAGGTACTCGGCGAAGGCGGACCGCTCGCGCCCTGACCCGAGACCACGATTGCGTGGCCCCCGTGACCGGCGCGGACGCGCCGTCGAACGGCCGGGCCGCGCGCCTGGCGGCCTGCCGGGCCGGGTGGTAGAGTCGCCAGCCCGTGTGCCGCGCCGCGCCGCCCGTGCTCCCGCCCCGCCCGCGTCCGCTCGTCGAGGAAGTCCTGGCCGTCGTCTGCATGGCGGCGCTGGTGCTGCTCACCCTGGGCAACGTGGTCGCGCGCTACTTCACCAGCGAGAGCTTCGCGCCCACCGAGGAGGTGTCGATCGCGCTGATGGTCGTGATGACGCTGGCCGGCGCCGCGGCCGCCGCCGCGCGCGACCGGCACGTGCGCATCGAGGCCCTCTACCAGACCGGGACGGCGGCGCGCCGCCGCAGCCTCGCGCTGCTGTCGGCCGGCGCCGCGGTGGCCTTCTTCGTGCTGCTCGCGGCGCTGTCGGCGCGCGTGGTCTGGGACGAGTGGCGCTACGCCGAGACCTCGATGGCGCTCGGCGTGCCGCGGTGGTGGTACACGGTGTGGGTGCCGCTGCTGTGCCTGCTGATCGCCGCGCGCGCCGCGGCGCTGTTCGTGCGCGTGCGTCGCGGGCTCGGCCCGCCGCACGCCGAGGGCGACCCCGGGCCATGATCGCGCTCGCGCTGTTCGCGGCGTTCCTCGGCCTGATGTTCGCGGGCGTGCCGATCGGCGTGGCGCTCGGCGTGGGCGGTGCACTCTCGATCGCGCTCAACAACCCGGATGCGCTGCTGTGGGGCCTGCTCGCCGCGCCGCAGAACTTCCACGCCGGCATCGCCAAGTACCCGCTGCTCGCGCTGCCGATGTTCGTGCTGGTGGGCGCGGTCTTCGACCGGTCCGGGGTGGCGCGGCGGATGGTCGACTTCGCGCTGGCCTGCACCGGGCGCGGCCCGGGCATGCTGCCGCTGGTGGCGGTCCTGGTGGCGATGGTGATGGGCGGCATCTCGGGCTCGGGGCCGGCGAACGCCGCCGCGGTGGGCGGCGTGATGATCGCGGCGATGGCCCGCGCGGGCTATCCCGCGCCGTACTCGGCGAGCGTGGTGGGCGCGGCCGCGGCCACCGACGTGCTGATCCCGCCGTCGATCGCGTTCGTGGTCTACAGCGTGATGGTGCCGGGCGCGTCGGTGCCGGCGATGTTCGCCGCCGGCATGCTGCCGGGGCTGCTGGCGGGCCTCGCGCTGATCGTGCCGGCGGTGTGGCTCGCGCGCCGCCACGGCATGGGCTGGGCCGAGCGCGAGCTGCCGCGCCCGCCGTTCTGGCGCTCGCTGCGCGAAGCATCGTGGGGGCTGGCCGCGCCGGTGCTGATCCTGGGCGGCATGCGCGCCGGCTGGTTCACGCCCACCGAGGCCGCGGTGGTCGCGGTCGCCTACGGGCTGTTCGTCGGCCTGGTCGTGCACCGCTCGATCGGCCTGCGCGACCTGTGGGACATCTTCCGCGAGGCGGCCGAGACCTCGGCGGTGATCATGCTGGTGCTCGGGCTCGCGGCGATCTTCGCGTACGCGGTGGCCACGCTGGGGCTGGCCGACCCGCTGGTGAACGCCGTGCGCGACGCCGACCTGGGCAGCGCGGCCACGCTGGTGCTGCTCGGCCTGCTGCTGCTGGTGATCGGCATGTTCCTCGACGGCGTGTCGATCTTCCTGATCTTCCTGCCGCTGCTGGTGCCGCTGATGAAGCTGTTCGCCTGGGACCCGGTGTGGTTCGGCGTGCTGCTCACGATGCTGGTGGCGATCGGCCAGTTCACCCCGCCGATGGCGGTGAACCTGCTGGTGGCCTGCCGCATCGCCCGCGTGCGCATCGAGCAGACCGTGCCCTGGGTGGGCTGGCTGGTGGTGTCGTTCCTGGCCGCCGCGGCCGCGGTGGCGGCGTTCCCGCCGCTCGCGCTGTGGCTGCCGCGTTCGCTGGGCTACTGAATCCGCCCGGCCCCTTCGTTCCGAACCGACCCGCGAGGAGACCACGATGCAACGCCGCACCGCCCTGAAATCCGCCGCCGCCGGCACCGCCGTGCTGGGCTTTCCCGCGATCCTGAAGGCCCAGCAGGCCTACCGGCCCGAATACAAGATGTCCACGGTCGTGCCGCCGGCGTTCGCCTGGGGCAAGGGCGGCGAGATCTTCCTCACGCTGGTGCGCGAGCGCACGAACGGCCGCATCAACATCCGGCAGTACCCGGGCTCGAGCCTGGTGCAGGGCCAGCAGGACCGCGAGTTCGCCGCGATGCGCCAGGGCATCATCGACGTGCTGGTCGGCGCGCCGATCAACTGGTCGGGCACGGTGAAGGAGTTCGGCCTGTTCACGCTGCCGTTCCTGCTGCCCGATCACAAGGCCTACGACGCGGTGGTCGCCTCCGAGGTGATGACCCGGGACTTCTTCGACCTGGTGCGGCGCGCCGGCGCCGAGCCGCTGGCGGTGGGCGAGACCGGCTACCGTCAGCTCTCGAACAGCAAGCAGCCGGTGCGCAAGCCCGACGACATGAAGGGCCTGAAGATCCGCACGGTGGCCAGCCCGATGTACCAGGAGATCATGACCGGCATGGGGGTCAACCCGACCGCGATGAGCTGGGCCGACGCGCAGCCGGCGCTCGCCTCGCGCGCGGTCGACGGGCAGGAGAACCCGCTCGAGGTGTTCGTCGCCGCCAAGATCCACACGCTCGGCCAGAAGTACGTGATCAAGTGGAACTACTCGAACGACATCCTGCTGTTCGCGATCGCCGCGCCGATCTGGCAGTCGTGGACGCCGCAGGACCAGAAGATCGTGCGCGAGGCCGCGATCGACGCGGCGCGCGAGCAGACCCGCCTGGTGCGCGACATGTTCGCGAAGGACGTCGACGTGGTGCGCGGGCTGGGCGTGGACGTGCACGTGCCCACGCCGCCCGAGATGGAGCAGTGGCAGATCGCGTGCCGACGCCCCTATGCGCGCTGGAAGGCGCAGATCGGCGCGCCGCTGGTGAGCAAGGTCGAGGAGGTGGTCGCGCGCAGCCGCAAGGCCTGAACGCCCGCCGGCGCGGGGCTCAGCGGTAGCCGAACAGGTCCGATCGCACCGGGTGGGCGGCCGGCAGCGCCGGCGCGTCGACCCAGTGCGCCGGGCCCTCGGCCCAGGCGAGCAGCAGCGCGCCGTACGGGCTCGCCAGACTGACCTCGGTGAGCGGCTCGATGATCACGAAGCTGCCGGCCGGGACCGTCCGCCGGTCGATCTCGAGCAGCCCGGCGCGCACCCACAGCTCGGTGAAGCCGGTGACCAGCAGCCTCGGCAACACGGTCTGCGGCCGGATCGACAGCTGCACCAGCCGGTGGTCGTCTGCGGTGGGTGCGTAGTCGAACACGTCCCGGCGCAGCACGCCGTCGCAGCCGGTGCTCTGCGCGGGCAGCGCGTCGACGCCCACGGTGATGTCCGGCGGCACCTGCGGATCGGGGGCGGCGAGCAGCGCGTGGCGTGCGCCCGCGTGCAGCCCGTGCAGCGGGCCGCCGTCGGGCGGGTAGGTCACCGGCGCCTCGAGGCGCGCGACGAACAGCGTGCGCTGGTAGGCGATCGCGTCGTGCGTGGCGCCCTTCAGGTTCACGCCCACCTGGTGCAGGCCGATCGCGCCCTGGTAGTCGGTCAGCCCGCCGTCCACGAAGAAGCTGGTGGCCACGCCCTGGTGCTGGTGCAGCCCCGAGCGCACCAGCGGTTCCATCGCGATCAGCCCGAAGAACTGGCCGCGCTCGTCGTCGCGTCGGACGACCTTCTGGAGCACGCCGTCCTTGCCGGCCGGCTGCCAGGGCAGCTCGGCCGCATCGAACGCGTACACGCCGCCGCGGGTGCCGCGCCGGTAGGGTGGGGCGGGGCGGACGGGGGTGGTCGCGGCGGGCGGCGTGGCGTCGGCGGCGGGCGTTGCGCCGGGGGGCGGGTCGGGGAGCATCGGCGGGTCCTCCATCGGTCGCGCCGAGGGTAGCACCGGCTCGGCGCGCGGCTCGGCGCGTCGCGCGTCAGCGCGCGAGCAGTGCGCGCGCCGCCGCCGCGATCCCGTCCGGTCCGACCCGCGCCTTCGCCTCGAGCACGGGTGCGTAGCCGACCGGCGTGCGCGGCGCCCCCAGCCGCGCCAGTCGGGGCACGCCCGCCTCGGCGAGCGTGGCGACGATCTCGGCGCCGAAGCCGGCCACCTGCACCGCCTCGTGCGCGACCAGCACGCGCCCGGTGCGGGCGGCCGAGGCGAGCACCGCGTCGCGGTCCCACGGCCAGAGCGTGCGCAGGTCGATCACCTCGGCCTCGACGCCCTCGGCGGCGAGCGTGTGCGCGGCCGCGAGCGCCCACTGCACCGAACGGCTCCAGCTCACCACCGTCAGGTCACGGCCGTCGCGGACCGTCCGCGCGCGCCCCAGCGGCACCGCGACCGACGCATCGACCGCAGCGGTGTCGCCCCACAGCTCCTTGTGCTCGAGATAGGCGACCGGGTCGCCGCAGTCGATCGCCGCGCGCAGCAACGCGTGGTTGTCCTGCGGCGTGGACGGCGCCACCACCACCAGCCCGGGCACGTGCGCGAACCAGGCCTCGAGCGACTGCGAGTGCTGCGCGGCCGACGCGCTCCACAGGCCCACCGGCATGCGGATCACCGCCGGCACGCGGCCCTGGCCGCCGAACATGAAGCGGTTCTTCGCCGCCTGGTTGACGATCTCGTCCATCGCGCACAGCGCGAAGTCGATCACCCGCAGCTCGACCACCGGCTTGAGGCCGGTGAGCGCCATGCCCACCGCGGCTCCGACGATGGTCGCCTCGGAGATCGGCGTGTCGATCACGCGTTCGGCGCCGAACTCGGCCTGCAGCCCGGCGTACTGTCCGAAGATGCCGCCGCGGCCCACGTCCTCGCCCAGCACCACCACCCGCGCGTCGGCGCGCATCGCCCGCGCGAGCGCATGCGCGGCCGCCTGCGCGTAGGTCATCGCCGGCCCGCTCACGACCACCGCCCCGCGCCGGTGTCCTGCACGTCGGTGAATGCGGCCTCGGGCGGTGGCCACGGCGCCGCGTCCGCCGCGGCGAGCGCCGCCTGGATCTCGGCGCGCGCGGCGGCCGCCACCGCCTCCAGCTCGGCCGGCGCGGTGCCGCGCGCGAGCAGCGCGGCGCGGGTGCGCGGCAGCGGATCGTCGGCGAGCGCGCGCGCCAGTTCGGCCGGGTCGCGGTAGGCGGCCGGATCGACCGACACGTGGCCCTTGAAGCGGTAGGTGAGCGCGTGCAGCAGCCGCGGTCCGCCGCCGGCGCGCACCTGCGCGATCAGCCGGCCGGCGGCCGCGTGGACTGCCTCGACGTCCATGCCGTCGACCGTCTCGGCGGGTACGCCCGCGGCCTGCGCGCGCGCGGCCGCGCCGCCGCCCGCCGACAGGGTCGAGGTCTGGGTGGTGGCCGACCACCGGTTGTCCTCGCACACGAACAGCACCGGCAGCGCAAACGCCGCCGCCCAGTTCAGCGACTCGGCGAACGGCCCGCGGTTGATCGCGCCGTCGCCGAAGAAGCTCACCGCGAGCGCATCGACGCGACGCAGCTTCAGCGACTGCGCCGCGCCCACCGCGATCGGGATGCCGGCGGCCACCACGCCGTTGGCGCCGAGCATGCCCACCGAGAAGTCGGCGATGTGCATCGAGCCGCCCTTGCCGCCGCAGTAGCCGCCCGCCCGCCCGAACAGCTCGAGCATCATCCGCGTGGCGTCGGCCCCCTTGGCGAGCGTGTGCCCGTGACCCCGGTGGGTCGAGGTCAGGCAGTCGGTCGGGCGCAGGTGCGCGCACACGCCCGCGGCCACCGCCTCCTGCCCGGTGGACAGGTGCAGCGGGCCGCGGACCTTCGCCCGTCCGGCGGCCTGGCCGAAGGCGGCGACGCCGCCCTGGCTGGCCGCCTCGGCGGCGTCCTCGAACGCGCGGATCCGGCACATCGTCCGGTACAGCGCCAGCAGCGTCGCCTGCTCCATCGCCTCTCCCGGATCGGCCGTTCAGCCGATGAACTCCGCCAGGATCCGATTGAACTTGGCGGGGTTCTCCACGAACATGAAGTGCTGTCCGCCCTCGGCCTCCTCGAAGATCTCCAGCCGTGCGCCCGGCGTGACCGAGGCGGCCCAGGCCACGCTCTTCCACGGCACGAGGCTCACGCGGCCGCCGACGTACAGCGCCGGCCGGTCGAGGCGAGGCATCACGTCGCGCCAGTCCTGGTGGCAGTGGTTGTAGATCAGCGCCGCCGACAGCGCGCGCGGCAGCTTGAGGTTGCAGCCGATCATCCACTCGAGCTGCGACTTGGGCATCGCCGAGGTGACCATGCCGCCGACGAAGCCCTGCGAGGTGGCCACGCCGTCCGGGCCGGCGAGCGCGTTGGCGGTCGCGGTGACCGCCTCCGGCGGGAAGATCGCGCCGGCGTGTTCCAGCTCCTGCGCGCTCCACGCCGGGTTGGAGGTGAGGAAGGGCGGCTCGTCGCAGAACACGTACCGGGCGATGCGCTCGGAGCCGAACAGATCGAAGTGACACCACAGCACCGAGCAGCCCATGCTGTGGCCCAGCACGGTCGCCTCGCGCAGGTCCAGCGCCCGCAGCGCGTCCCACACGTCCTTGGCCAGGCGCTGGATCCGGTAGCCGTGCGCCGGCTTGTCCGAGTCGCCGTGGCCGCGCATGTCGATCGCGATCACGCGGTAGCGGTCGGACAGGCCCTCGATCTGGAACTTGAACTGTTCGGCGGCCTGCGACCAGCCGGGGATCATGACCAGCGCCGGGCCGCTGCCGGCCTCGAGCACGTTCAGGCCGACGCCGTCGCTGGTGGTGACGCGGTGCTGCTTCATCGGGGGGTCTCCTTGGCGGGATCGTTCGCGCCGGTCCACTCCGGCGGCCCCCGATCATGCGCGCATCCGCGTGCCCTCGCCAGCGTCGTTCCCCGGGCGCGCACTGCGCGGCCCGCCGCGGCCGCTCGCCGCGGCGCGCTCAGCCGGCCAGGTCGATGATGCGCAGCACGTGGCCGCGCATGCGGCGCCACAGCGCGGCCATCAGCAGCCCGGCCGCGGTCAGACCGAGCGCGGTTGCGCCGGTCGCCATCGCGCGCTGCCCGGGCGGGCCGGCCGCGGTGCGCTCGCGCTCGACCGCGATCCCGGCGGCCGAGCGCGGCGCGCCGTTCAGCCCGCGGTCGATCGCCGCCAGCACCTCGATGCGCAGATCGCCGATCGACTGGTGGTACACGTGCGCGGCGCTCGGGTCCCGCAGGCCGGCGTACACGTAGTCGTCGGCCATCGCGAGCAGCGGACGGCCGAGCGACTCGAGCTGCGGCGCGTCGCCGGCGCGCAGCGCGATCTGCGCACGCACGTAGTCCTCGCGCGCGCGCATCGCCGGGTGGCTGGCGGCGACCACCTGCCGGTCCGCCTCGGCGTGACGGCCGCCGGACACCATCCGCTCCAGCGGGCTCGGCAGAGCGAACAGCGGCTGGTGCAGCGGCGCGGACCCGAACAGGTCCGCGGCCGCGGCGGCCAGGCACAGCACGCCGGCGAGGCCGGCGTGCGCGCGTCTGAGCCGGCCGGTCGACAGCCCCCAGGCGCTCGCCAGCGCGAGCCCGACCACCAGGAGCGACAGCAGGGGCAGGCCCTCGGCGTGGCGCATCGCCGCCGGCACGTGGAACGGGACCGGCCGGTCGTGTGCGGCGCCGGCGAGCAGGCGGCCGATCTCGCCCGCGGCCAGTGCGGCGGCGATCGCGCCCGCGCCGAGCAGGCACACCGCCGCCCAGCCGACGCCGACGGTGCGCCACTGCAGCGCACCGATGCGGTCATCGACCGCCGCGTGCTCGGCCGGCGTCACCGGCGCTCCTCGGGTCGGCGGCGCCGGTGGCGATCGGTCGCGGCGCGTCGCGCCCGCCCGCGGCTCGCGGCTGCGGCCCGAGCGTGCGACCGGCCACCATCGCCTCGCGCATCCGCCGCAGGTCGTCGCTGATCTCGGCGCGCGTCTTGGCCCCGTCGGCGTTGATGCGGATCACCTCCTGCATCGTCTCCACCAGGCTGTCGTGCACCTGGCGCAAGGTCTCGACGTCGATCACCAGGCGCTGGTTGGCGCGGGCGGTCGACAGCGTGTTGTCCTTGAGCAGCTTCGCGTTCTCGAGCAGGAACTGGTTGGTCGCGTCGTCGATCGAGCGGGCGAGCTGCACCGCGCTCCTCTGCTCGTTGAGCGACAGCGCGAGCATGAACTGACGCTTCCACGCCGGCACGGTGAGCTCGCGGATCGTGTGGAACTTCTCGATCAGCATCCGGTTGTTGGTCTGCACCATCCGGATCATCGGCAGCTGCTGCAGCGCCGAGTGCTGCAGCGCCTTCATGTCGGCGATGCGCTTCTCGAGCGCATCGAGCGCGGACTGCAGGTCGGCGCGCGCCTGCCGACCCATCGGATCGACGGCGGACTCGGGCAGCGTGCGCTGGCGCTGGCGAAACACGAGCAGCGCGCGCTCGCCGGCCTCGACGTGCGCCGCGAGCAGCTCGTGCTCGTCGCGCACCGAGCGGAACGAATCCTCCAGCGCCTCGTTGCGCGCCGCCAGCCCGGTGCGCATCGCGTCCACCTCGGCGATCAGCGTGTCGATCTGCGTTCGCACGTCCTGGAACCGGCGCACGACCTCGCCCGCCTTCAGGCGGAAGCGGTCGATCAGCGGGCCGATCAGAGGCAGCTGCGAGCGGCTGTTCGCCAGGGCCGCGACGTTGATGCTCCGGGCCGCCGTGACGATCTCGGTGAGCTTGGCGCCGATCGCATCGAGCTCGCTGCCGCGCACCCGCGCGAGGATCGTGTCGGCGTGCGCGCTCGCCTGCGCGCCGATCTCGCGGCCGAACGCGTGGATCCCTTCGATGTCGCCGCCGGTCAGTCCGGCGGCCAGCGCCTCGATGCGGGCGACGAGCGCCGGGCTGCGCTCGGCGACGGCGGCGGTCGGCAGCGCGCTCGGCGGGGCGCCGGGCAGCGTGCCCGATCGGGCCGGGGTGGCGGGGTCGCGGACGTCGGTGGTCATGGAGCGGCTCCTGGGTCGGGGGCGGCGGGCGCGCCACCGGCATCGGCACGGCGGGCGAACAGGGAGAAGCCCATCCGCTGGTACCAGATGGGAATCAGCAGCGTGTGGATCTCATCGAAGCGCGACGCGACGGTGCGGCCGTGCTCGATCGCGAGGCGGTACTGCTGCTGCGTCAGGCGCAGCGCGGTGGCGGTCGCCTCGAGGTTCGCGACCCGCCGCGACAGACGCTGCCAGGTCTCGGCGTCGCGGCCGGTGAGCGCGCGCAGCCGCTGGTAGCGCTCGGAGGCCACGGTGCGGCCCAGCCCGACGTCCGCCTCGATCGCGGCGATGTCGCCGTCCAGGCGGACGATGTCGCGCTCCATCTCCTCGCCCAGTTCGCGCAGCGTCGCCGACTCGATCACGCCGAGCTCGGCGCTCGCCTCGATCTGCGCGTACACGTGGCCGAAGCTCAGCTCCTGCTCGAGCTGCGCGCCGGTGAACCAGCGCCACAGGCGCCCGCCGGTGCCCGGTTCGCGGAACCGCGCGATCAGCGGGATCAGGTCCTGGTTGAGTTCGCCGAGCCGCGTGTGGCTCTCGCTCACCCGATCGAGCAGATCGAGCGCGGCGCGGCCCGCACCCGCGACCCGCCCGAGCGCGTCGATGCCCGCCTCGGGGTCGCGCAGGAACGCGCGGATGCGCTCCGACGAAGCGTCGGGCGGCGGCGAGGCCGACGACGGCGGCGAGGCGAGCGCGTGCGCCATCTCAGCGGCTGCGCAGCGGGTCGCCGGCGCGCAGCCCGGGGTCCGGACGCACGACCACCTGCGTCTGCGCATGCAGCAGCAGTCCCGGTTCGCGGCCCTGCCCGGGGGCCAGCAGCCGGTACACCCAGGCCCGCCGCTCGAGCGGCATCGCACGCCAGTCCTCGGGATGGATGCTGCCCGACAGCGCGCTGCGGACCTCGTTGACCACCACCCGATCGCCGACCGTGCGGCCCACGCGCACCCGCACCGGGACTGCGGTGCCCTCGGCGATCACCCAGACGGTCGCCTCGTCGGCGGCGGGCGCGCCGTCGCGCGCCGCGGCCGCCGCAGCGCGCGCCACCACGGCGCTGGCCGGCACCCGCACCGCGCGCCCCGCGGCCTCGCCCAGGCTCTCGCGCACCAGCAGCGTGACCCGATCGGTCGCCGGCGAGCGGGCGTCGGCCTGCACGGCGTAGGCCGGCAGCCAGCGGTCGACCCGCTCGGTGCTCTCCACCTGCACCTGCTCGGCGCGCACCGCGGTCACCGTGCCGGCGACGTCGAACGGCGGCGCGTGCCGATCCGGCGCCTCGAACCGGATCGTCACCGGGTCGCCGGCCCACACCCGCCCGACCGACTCGGGCGGCAGCTGCATGCGCATCGGCATCGCCACCGGCTGGAACTCGAGCGCCTCGGGCGAGATCGCGATCGCGAGCGGATCCTTCTCGAGGAGCCCCTCGGGCAGCGGGGCGTCGCTGTCGAACGGTCGGCCGCCGCCCTCCGTGCGCCAGCGCCGCAGCCGCTCGCCGTTGCGCTCGAGCAGCACCTGCCGGCGGGACGCGTCCGCGCCGTGCGCCTCGAAGGTGAGCGGCGCCACCCCGGAGCCCGGCGGGAACAGCAGCCGCGCCACGTAGCCGCCGCTCGGCACGTCGACCATCGCGTAGTGCAGACCGCCGGCGTTCGAGCCGAACGGCAACCGCCAGACGAATTCCTCGACGCCCGGGTGGCGCTCGCGCAGCTGCGCCACCCATTCGCGGGTCTCGAACGCCGCGAACGAGTCGGGATAGTGCAGCCGCGCCGGCCACGGCAGGCGCAGCACCGGCTCGGGCAGCCAGCGCACCGGCACCGCGTGCGGCGGCGACGGACTCGGCGCGACCGTCTCGACCGTGCACGAGGCGCCGTGGCAGCCGGGCAGCGAGCCCAGGTCGGCGCCGACCGCCAGCTGCGAGAGCAACCGGCCGCCGCCGACCGAGAACGGATGCAGCGCCTCGATCGCGGCGCGCCCGTGGCCGAGGCTGAGCCACGCGACCAGCCCGAGCAGCAGCCAGCGTACCGGGCCGGACTGCACGATCCGGCTCAGCCCGGCGACGGTGATCTCGCGGGAGCGGTGAGTGAAGCGGACGAACATGGCTCGACGCCGAAGACCGGCGGACCGCTACGGCAGCGGGCGCGCACGCGCACCGCCCGGGCGAGCAGCGGGCGCGGCGGCGCCACGGACGGCGGTGGCGACCGCCGCGGGCCGGGTCCCGGAACGCTCCTTGCTTGGCCGGGGACCCCGAACCTGGAGATCACGATGACCGACGAGGACTACCTGCGGATGGCGCTGAACGCGGCCGAGGAGGCCTACGCGCGCGGCGACTGGCCGGTGGGCGCGGTGATCGTCAAGGACGGCGAGGTGCTCGCGATCGGCCAGAATCGGCAGCTCTCGCAGCGCGACCTGCTGGTGCACGCGGAGACCGACGCGATCCGCGCCGCCGAGTCGCGCCACGGGCTCGAGCGGCTGGCCGGCGCCACGCTGTACGCGACGATGGAGCCGTGCCCGATGTGCGCGTGGGCGATCAAGGCCGCCGGGCTGCGCCGGCTGGTGCTCGGGCTGCGCCACGCGACGCTGCGGCGCACCGACATGGGCCGCTACCGGATCGAGTCGTTCTGCGAGATGGTGGGCTTCGAGCAGCTCGAATTCACCCCCGGCGTGCTCGAGGCGGAGTGCCTCGCGCTGCGACGGCGCTGGGGCAGGGACCAGGTCGCGACCGACTGAGAGTCTGTGAACATTTCGCGCCGCGCTGCGACAACGATTGAGGTGGTTGTGGCGTTGGGAAGTGATGGACGGTGAGAGGCAGAAGCGATGAGCCAGAGCGGAGAGTTGTTCGAGGGCT
>Ga0169931_10004779_pt1 | contig 20951 bp, 20 predicted proteins | sample Kivu_15m_20L_FD_129675 | JGI IMG/M metagenome (GOLD analysis project Ga0169931, IMG submission 129675) | Freshwater microbial communities from Lake Kivu, Western Province, Rwanda to study Microbial Dark Matter (Phase II) - Kivu_15m_20L... | ecosystem: Environmental > Aquatic > Freshwater > Lake... | reverse complement strand
ATTTTAAATTTCAATATATTCATACTTATATTGATAATGGGGATTGGGGATTGGGGATTGGGATTGGGGATTGGGGATTGGGCCCAATCCCCAATCACCAATCCCCAATCCCCATCATTGTAAATATATATTTATTTCGAACAAAGGATATGCAAAATATATTATAAGATTTTCAATTAATAACTCATTAAATAATTATTTTTAAATATTAACGCCAATATTATTTATTAATTATAGGAAACACTTAAATAATTGCATAAATCTAATATCAAGCAAATGATAATTTTTAGCTGTCAAGTATTCATAATTTTAGCATATTTCTATCTTTTTATTAGATATTATAACTCATCAGTTTCTTTACATATAGAAAATATTTTTAATGAAAATTTATTGAGACGTTACCATTTTTATTAACTAATATAAAAAGAAGATAAAATATTTCCGTATTTTGTATTTAGCATGCGTATTTTCTCAAGATATTCGAATTAATTTTCTTAATGAAATAGTTGAAAATATTTAAAAATAATATTACTAAAAGTACATCAAATATCTATTAATAAATATTAAATTAATAATTATAAATACTATAAATTTTTCATATTCGTATTAAAACATTGGAGAAACACTCGGGACTTCCTTATCTGGTAAAGGAGGAATTGTGTATTCAGTAGGTAAATTTACAGATATACCAGCATCATTTAATATTTGAGGTCCATAAAACCAACACCAGCAAGGATACCAGCACCAGCATAAATTCATTTTCCTCAATGGTCCATTCATCTTTTGATTAGAACAATAGCAAGGTTGCCAACACCAATTTGATGGTTCTGTAACATCGATGTGAATAGGTTCAGAAAATGAATCTTCTAAAACCGGTTCAGATTGCTTATTTTGTTTAGGTTGTGTGTTTGTTTCTGGTTTTCCACTTTCTGACTCTACCTCTTTTGTGACTTTATTTTGTGAGTCTTCATTGTTAGTTGTTTCCATATTTTTATTGGAAAGTAAATTCTCTTTTAGAGAAATATGGGAATTTTCATCCTTGCCAATAATTGAATCTTTTTGAGCAGAAGGTTGGATATTTTTATCTGAATCTTCTTGTGGTGTACTTTTAACATTTTCATCTTTTTCAGTAATTGACTCTTGTTGAGAAGCAGGTTGTTTTTTTACTTCAGTAGTGATAGGATTATCGTTTTGTATGGCTTTTGTATTTTCTTTTTCTCCAGTATTAACATTCTGTTGATTATCACTTGGTTGAGTATTTTCTCCTTCATGAGATTTAACTGAATCCTCACTATGAATAAGGTTATCTGATGATTGATTTTTATTTTCTTCCTCTAAATTTGAAGGATTTTTTACGGTCTCTACTTCTTCCGATTGAGAATTCTCTAATTTAGGAATATTCTTTTCAGATAAATCAGTACCTTCAGTTTTATCCCCCTTTTCAGAATTACTAAAATTATCTTTCAATTTAGCGTCAGCTTCCTGTGTTTCAACTGGAATATTATTTTTTTCATTCTCATTAATCAATTCACTATTCCCTTCATTTTCTCTCACTTTAGGTTCTTCAATGAAATAAAAATCTTGATCACCTTGATTTCTTGATTCATAGGGTTCTTCTGTATAATAAAATTCTTGTTGGCTATCTTCATCTTGTATTCCGTATCCATCATCAGCGTTATTAAATTGATCATCTTGAAGTCTGCTATCTATATAATCCATATTTTCAATTTGGTCATTCTGTTTAATCTTTGCAACTTTTTTTACTGCGATATTTATTATCAATGAAAAGAATATAATCAGAAATATTTTGTTTCTCATTTATTTGATTTTTATGTTTTTGGGTATTTTATTCTTAAATATGGTGTTTAGCAGTTTGCTAAATATTTGAATGTGTTGGTTAATCATTATTTTAAACAATATTTAGTTATTCGTTTATATTCTATATATTCATGACAATTATTTGAAATAAGGTATTAACGGAGAAATAAATTTTTAATAATTAAAAATTATAAATATATATGCATTCTTTAACAAATTTAATTAACATTGATAGAATATATTATAAGGTTGTTGCTGTTATAATTTTAGTACTTTAGAAAATGTTTCATCTTTTGCAAACTTTTCAATCTCATTGAATTGAAATGTCCAATATATGTTATAAAGGAATTGCCTAAGGTCATATCTATTATCATCAATAGAATAACTCTCAATGTGAAGTGAGGGTGTGATAGTTGTCATTTTATGCCTATTCACAGAATATCTTCTGAAAAATAATTTAACTTTATCTAAAATTTCCGAAGTTGATTTGTCTCTCCAAATTGAAATCAATTTTTTAAACATTGAATAAGGACCACATCTAAAATCCTTTCTCAATTGTCCTAATTGCGACAATTCTTCATAAGTCAATCCTATATCTTCTTCATCAGTTTGAGGTTTTTTCCCGACTTCAACGGGTCTTAGTTCTGCACTAGGTTCGATTTTAAGAACTCCTTCTAAAGATTTTATTCTAATATTTTCATTTCTGTAACAGTATTCTAAAAATTTCTTTAATCTAATTTTAGATAAACTTCCGATAGGATTAATATCAGCTGATGAGCAATCGTACTTGCTCAAATATCCAGTTATGCCTTCATCTAGGTTACCGCTAGCCAAAACAAGTAAATATCCTTTTTTCTGCCTTGTCCAAGATACAAGGGATGCCAGCATGTAACTTAGGACCATTCTAACTCTTGCCTGAATATTTTGGAGTGCAATATCCTCCACGTAGGTGCCACCTTGTGATATAAATTTAGGTTCGTAATCTTTTCCCAGACAATCAACAAACGTTTGTTTAATGGATTCTAAAATTTTATCAATTTCAAGATTTACATGATAAGATCCAATCTCTTTTGCCAAGTTGCTCGAATTATCCCTAGTTTCAGTCGAAGAATATTTAGTACCCATATAAGATGTTACAAAAATCATATTGCATATCTCTTCAGGAGATTTCGGATAATATTGTTCCTTATCATCTTTGATAATTTTTCGCAATTCTTTTAAAACGAATTCATTTTTTTCTTGAACGATTTGAGTATAAATCATTCTGGTTAGTAAAGAAACAATCACCGCTACACATGCACTATCAGCACCTCCTGACAATGCTAAGAAATATCCAGAAGCGCCTGACCTTCTCAGATAATCCCATAGCCAGCAAACCGGTGCATTACACATTTCTTCTTCGTAAGAATATTGCTTGGGTATGATTGATTCAAAAGGATTATGATAGACATACATTCCAGAGTTTTTTTTTAGAATATATTCGTCCAAGTATATAAATGACATATGATCAAGTTTAGCACTAGATTGAAGGCATCTTGACTTAATGCTACTTCTATAGGATGAAACTTCATTTAAATCAATTATAGCTGTAATTATCTCAATCTCGTTCATCATGAAGCGAGAACCTTCAGCCAGTATTTTCCCATTTACCGCTATTAAGCTCCCACCATCAAAGTATAGCCTTCCACCATCACATCCTACAAAATTAGAGTATACATACGCTCCCCCATTTTTTTTACAAGAATTCAAAATCAACTCATATCTTCTTTCTTGTTTATTGATTTGAAAATGAGAGCCTGAAGAATTTCCAATTATTTCGCAACCATGTTTAGAAAATTCAGTGCTTGGTGATTGCGGGACCCAAAGTTCTTCACATATTTCAGTAGCATATGATAAATCCTTGGTAGTTATTATACCAACTCCAAATTTTGTGATTGTTTGATTATTAACCTTCTTAATTTTTTCTGGTAAAATGAAATTTTCTAGAGTATAACCTCTATTCCAAGGAGTAAACCAACGATTTTCTCTATAATTTCCGTCATCAGACATGGCCATCTTAGGGCGGATCATAATTATTTTACTGTTGTAAATGATTGCTCTACAATTGTATATGATTCCTTGATACATTATAGGAATACCGATATCACAGATGATATTATAGGTAAGATAATTTTCTAATATTCTATCATCTAAACTTTTATCTATTTTATACCCTATGATGCTAGCCAAGACATCCCATGAATGATTGATGGTGTCTAATTCTAAAAAATGATCTTCACAACCGTAGCCAGGGATTTCTAATTCAGGACCGATACGAATGTTTGCCCCCTGATCTCTACTTTGAATTATACTCTCTATGATTCTATTTTTATTTCCTTCGAAATCCATTGCCCATTGATTTAAGGTACAAGTAGCTATTTTTACAAGTCTCTGATCATCGCTTGAAGTTGAGTATGAAATGTCTGTTGTAGTGAGTTGAGAATGATGATGATGATGATGATTGTGTAATAATTTTGATGAATTTGAATATTCCATTTAGAATTTATTAGTTAATATCTATATTTAAAGAGTTGTTTAATTTGTTAATAAATATTAAATGTTATTAAATTAATATTTTTTTGTTAATTTTATTTATTTCAATTTAAATTATTTAAATGAAAAGCCTTTTCTTAATAAATAACCAAATCAAATATTTGACACATAAAAAACTCCCTTTCACAATTAGCAAAGCTTTTTCAACCATGCAAAGAAACCTTAATTGTTTAAATTTTTCTCAGGATTTAAGAATGTTTTCTTTAAATGATAATTTAGATAATAAATTTCCATTAACATTAAAAGATGAAATGGTTTTAGAAAATATAACACAAGACATAACTTTAGTAGAAAACAATGAATATGATGAAGGAAATATAGAAAACGAAAATTCCAAAATCCAAATTGAAATGAAAGGTAGAAACAGCAAGACCCCCAAAAGAGTAAAAATTTCCATTTTATATTTTAATCTTATTTTCACTAGGCTAATCATGGTGCAAGACCTTGTTCATCAGTAATGAGAAGATTAAAAAGCAGAGCCTACTTTAGAAAGCCTAAGGTCAAATATTAAAATAAAAATATAATTAAATAATCAAATAAGGTATAAAATTCATTTATAAATCATATTATTTCTTTCTTATCATAAAATTTACTCTACATTAGTCGATATGGAATACTCAATTATTGAAAATTCAAACTGTGATTAAAATAAATTTTACATATAACAAACTTTTAATTTTTATTCAATTAAAAATAAAATAAATTTAAAAAAAATGTAAAAAATTCAATTCGCTCTTCTTATTATTAATTTTTGTTTTTAATTATTCATCTCATCTTAAAAATTAATTATTATATATATATGAAAGATAATTCATCACATTAAATATAAGAACTAATATTATATAAATTAATAAACACAAATATACTTTTAAAATATGATTATAAATACAATATCATAAATTAATTTATAATATTCTCATGGATCACGAAGAACAGGAATTCCAACAAAGCAAAACAGTAAATGCTAGCGTATACATTGAATATGAAAATCAGATGTAAAAATTTAGATTAACATTTAGTGTTGAATTAGAAAACGAAAAAAATACTGCAGCCAAAGAAGGAAGATACGCCGACGCTGATGTAATCCAAGTCCGAATTTTTACTTTAAAAAAAGCAATTCAAGATAGAAAAAAGAAGGATATTGAAGTCAAACAGGCTATCGAGATGGAAAAATTGGAACTAGCCTACCGCCAAGAGGTTGACGAATATAACGGAATCTGGGATAAAAAAGTCGTTGAATTCGAGGATGAAGCAAGAAGACTTGAAAATGAACTAAGAGAGAGACAAGCAAAAGAATTGGAAGAATACGAAGCTAATTTACAAAAGAAGCTTTTCAAACCCTCAAAATTCTCTAAAGCCTACCTCGAATTGAGAGCTCAAGAAGAAAATCTTGTAAAACAGCAAAGATTCAAGGAAGCACAACTGATTAAAAAGAAGGCAGACGCTATGGAAAAAGAAGACTATGAAAAATATAGCAAGGAAAAAAGTGATAAAGTTGGAACCAATTCAGAAAACCTTAGATCCAAACAATCGGCTGAACTTAGGGCACTCAGAAAGAAATTAGACATTCAAAATGAAGTTTTGAAAAAAGAGAGAGATACAGGATTCCACACCATTTTGCACAGATTCAAAAATAAAAAATTCGATCTCGAAAAACAACATAAAAAAGAGTTGACTTTAGGCACTAATGATAATTTAAATAGAGCAAGTAAATTTTTATCTTTTTTACATTTTAATTCTAGAAACTCAATATCAAATGAGAATCAAAATAAAGAAAGCAGGAGGTTCTCAAATTTTAGGTGGAACCCAAGAAGTTCAGGAGTAGGTCAATAATATTAAAATATTTAAAAAAAATATTTAATTATGATATTTAAAAACTCAAAGGAATACGATTTAAATTATTATAATTCTTAGGTAATGATATAGATAAAGATATATAATATTTTATTTAAATTTTTTTTAAACATAATTTTTTATATGTTTTAAAGTATTATGTTATTTTTTAGTAGAAAAATTTTTACTAATTAATTTAATAAAAAATTAACTTGATCATACAAAATGTTAGGAAATATTCATTTCAAAAAAGAGAAAGATGAAAGAAAATTGAAAAAAGGTGATCTAAATTATTTTACTGATTTGGAATACGAAAATAATCTTGAACAGAGTTATTCTGAACCAAACATCAGAAATGTATCTAATTCTCAATTCAACGATGCAGTGGAAAAATTATTTTTCATTATTCAGAGTGAATTGGAGTCTATCGGTAATCACTAATTTAAATTTATTTAATAGACTGTGAAAATATGATTGTGAATTTGGAAAATATTCTTAACCTTGTCAAAGAAGACATCACAAGAAAATTCACGACCTCCAAGAATATCTCTAAAATCAATGAAATTTTTCAAAACAATTTTGAAATTGTAAAAGATTATTTCAAGAGATGTCTAACTCATACTATTAATGTTAAAGTAAATGTGTTAGAGAATTTAAAAAATGGATTCAATGAACTCAATGAAATTCACATGCAAGAAAAAAGAAATTATTTGACCTCTTCTAACCTTTTCAATAATAAAATCCCAACGGAACTACAAGGCGATTATATTTTGGAAGAAAGATTTGTGGAAAATATAAACATGTTATCTGCGATTATCAAAGATTATATGAAATCCACTCGAACATTAATAAAAAACCTTTTCAAAGATTCAGATATTTTTTCTAACAAGATTTTGTATGTGAAGTCTAGTCTCACTAATTTAATATCACAAAATCTAAACAAGACCATATTTAATAATCAGAATAAATTAATGAAAGGCCTCATTGAAAAATTCGACGAAATCGAAATTGTGCGATTCGAATCAAATAGGAATATAAAATCAATCGAATCAGAGAGCTTGAAGTTTTACGAAGATGCTAAAGTAATATTTAAAATTCTCAAAAACTTGCATAATGCTAAGTTAAAGGATATTCAAAATAATAATAATATTAATACAGAGTATTCTGACGTGGCCTACACTAATCATAATAAACAACACAATGAACTTTTTACTCAAAATGTGACTAAACTCAATAAAAATATAACAAAGGCTATATCTTTTCAAAAACCTAAGGGTAAGTCTTATTCTATAGATCATATGAGCAGAGAAGGTAGAGAACATACAATCTCTGCTTCGCCGAATAAGACTAATTACAAACATTCATCGATGTATCCAAGTGGAAATTTAAGCAGAAATAAAAGTGTCAGTACTAACATTTTTAATACAAGTTCTGGTAACTCAATTTACAATACGTCCACAAATATTGATAATTCCTATTCCAACACACACTCGAATTTTACTATGAATAAGCGATTGAATAATAAGCTTAACAAATCAGTTGATTCGTTTAATCGAAATGTTCAGAAATTAGAAAGGGCCTGTGCAGAATCGAATATTTCTAATGTAAATAACATTAGAGAATCCAATAATTCCTATATTTCAAATAAGAATGCTAGCTCTAAGTACCAAGAAAATTACAACAAGCTTTTTGCTGAATTTGAATCAATTAAAAATAAAAACTCTGAGCTTAACTTACAATTAGACCAGCTGCAAGAGGCGTTTGTTGAGATTCAATGCGAAAATCAGCGACTGAAAAGTGAGAATGATGTTTATTATAAACACTTAATACAGGCAGGAAATGAGACAGATTCAAATACAAATACAAAATTTATTCAGAATAATCAAGTAATACCTATAGCTCCTTATGCAGATGCTTCTAACAAATTTCAAGTCTCCTACAACATTGGAGATGAAAATACTACTAGAAATCTTTTAGATAAATTAGCAAATATTGTAATTAGTTTTACTACCCATATGGCGGCCCTACAGGAGGCAATAAACAAGAAATCAACGAATATAAAGGAAATGAAGCAAGAATTCGAATTAAAGAAGAAGGAAATGATTCGATTGGCTCATGGTATAATTGCTACAGGTAATAATTACAACATAGCTAACCAAGAAAACACAGGCACTCAAAATATAAGTAAAAACCCCACTAAAATCACCAATAATAACAACAGCCAATCAGAAGATATAGATAGAAATATTAATAAATCTAAATACGAGAACACAGAAGAAAATCTTAATTATAGTATCTCACCAGTTAAAACTAAACCTACTGCTTCAGAAATTACTAAAACTCAGCTAGAATGCGAGAACTGTAAAAATTCTTCAAATGCTAAAAATCAACGGGCTGAAGAAGAGACAGAAAATTACAAAAATCTTATAAAATCTTTGAGCGAAGAGCTAACTAATCAAACAAACGAATTAAACGAAAAGCTGATAGCTAAATCTTCGATCATTGAAAAATTAGAAGAAGATAACAAAATTATTAGTGAAGAATTAGCTCAATTAAAGCTAGCCAATGAAGAATTAGTTAACGAAAATAAAAAGCTTTTCAGCGACAATCAGCAAATGGCTGAAGAATTCACAAAACTCCAGGATTACTTCCAAACAATGGAAGAAGCTAAAATTGCCGAATTGAAATCAGCTGAAGAAATTGAAAAGAAAAAATTCTATATAAAGGAATTAGAAGACAAAAACAAAAACCTAAATGAGGAAATTAAAGCAAAAAAGCTTTTAATTGAAAATTTATCCAACAAGCTAAACACCATAAACGAAGAAAAAATTTCGATTTTAGAAATTTTTAATAACAACAAGATGATAATCGATGATTTGACAAAGAAAAATTTACATGATTTTGAGGAAAAAAAAATTCTTAATGAACAGTTAAAAGAACTGAACACGAAAATCAAAAATTTGAATTCAATAAATGAAGCCAACCTTAAGGAAATCAAAGAGTTGAAAGAAAACAATTCTTCTCTTATAAACAGAAAAAATTCCCTTGATCTTCAACAACTGCGAGAACTCCAGGAAAAATTATTAACTGTGCAAAACGAAAACAAAATATTAAAAAATGAAACTGATAAAAAGAATCAAGAAAAAGAAATTTTATCAAATCAAAAATATGAAATACAGAGTCAATTATTTATTTTAGAAAACAAATTAAAAGAATACGAAACTAACATTATCCCAAATCTAAAAAAATCACAAGAGAAATACGAACTAAAAATCCAACAAGAATACGAAAAAAAAATGCAGAATTTTTACGAAACGCTTAGTCAAAGAGAGAATGAATTGATGGAGATGAAAGATAAATACAACAAACTTCAACAAAATCTTTCTTCTAGCTCCATCGACACTTTACAAGTTGAAAATTTGAAATTGAAAATACTCGAAGGTGATAAAACTTCCAATATAATTTTATCTGAGTACGAAAGTCTCAAAAAGGATTTTAATACAGTATGTCAGCTGATTAGAATAAATTATGAAAAGTTTATGAACAAGTGTAAGGAAATCAAGCAAAGTAAATTTTGCTACTCGAAAAATTATTCACAGGCGCTTCCCCATTCACAAACCGGTCCGAAAAATTTGAAAAACTACGCAATAATAGAAAACGAAAATGAAATCAACGAAATAGAAGAAGAAGGTTTATTAATCGATGAAGAAATAGAAATAAAAGAAGAAGAATTGGAGCATGAAGGTTCTCCATCGAAAATTCAAGATAACAATCATCCATATGAAAATACTTGTTCTCTTAAAAAGCAGAATGATAATAATCTAAATTTCAACCCCATGACATCCGGTTTATCAAATTTCCCTTCTAACAACAATTTCAAAATCTTCAAGGAATTAGAAAAAATTTTTACTAATTTTTCACACATCTTTTCTGAGACATTTTTGGACTTAGAAGAAAAAATAAAGGAGTACTCGATAAAAGAATCCCAATTCCTCCAAGAAAACAACAAACTCAAATTGAAATTCGATGAATGTATACAAATCATTCACGATGCCATAGCAAGCAGTTCACCGGAGATGTTACAACAGTTCGGTCTTTTAGATAACGATTCCGATGTGAACTCGTCAAATATCTCAGAAAAGAAAGAAATAGAGATAGATTTTATTCAAAAGGCAGTCGATCTGTTCAAATTATTTTTGGATGAAATAAACGAAGAAAACAAAAAATTGAAACATCAAATTGAAGAAATCACTCACGAACTGAAAATTCATAAAATTAAATCCGAGGAGTATAAATCTGCTCTAGATATGGCGATATTGAATAAGGAGTTTAAAGAAGAACATTCGTTTCGTAAAAAAGATGCTTTGCAAATTATGAATACAATCACTCAAAATGAAAATTCTTTATATACTTTAAATAAAGAGAGCTCTAACTTTGAGAATAATAATGAACAGTATGAAAATAATCTAACAGTAGATGATCTTATCGAAGACAAAAATATCTTCTTAGAAATCATAAAGAAAGAACAAAATGAAACGAATATTTCTTTATCACCCAGTGTAGCAAAGAAAAACAAAAATGAGGAGATGATAGAGAAAGGAATAAATTTAGAATTGCAAGAAATCAAAAGAAAATACGAGGAACTTTTACAAATACATTACAAATGTAATTCTGATAAAACAAGAGATAATGAAACTGTTAAGAAATATGAGGTTTTACTTCGTAATTACTTAACAGAGAAAGAAATAGCATATGAGTATAAAAATAAATATGAAGAGTTGTTGAAAGAAAATCAAGAGTCAGCATTAAAATCTAAAAAATTTATTGAAGAAGAAAAAGAAAAAGATAAGTCTGATACTAATAATTACAAGAATTATTCTGAACTGTCTGGTTCAATTTACACCTCTAATACAAAAAATAAAATAATTATTCCTAAACTCCAACTAAAGGCAATTAACAAATCCTTTTCAAATAAAGAAGATATGGCTATATATGAAGATTTCGAAAACAATGACAAAGAAGACAATGAAGTCAAAGAAGAAAATTACCTTGAAAAACTTAATAGAACAAGTTACAATCAGTATAAATCTGAGAAAAATGCCAACAACAGCCAGAACATTAACACAGGGAAAAATCCTAACAACACAGTGGCAGCAATTAGGAATCAAGGTAAGGTTGATTTTTTTGCAAAACTAAATCTAAATCCAAACGAAAATCATAGTCTTGATTATGTAAAAACTGATAGAAGCGGGGATACTGAAAATATGGTAAATACCCCACTATTAACCTTGTGTTTTATAGCAAGATCACATTTTGAAATTGGAAGAAAATGAACAACTGCTCCTAGAACAAGTAAATCAACCCATATTTATTATTAATTAACAGCTGGGAGCTCTCAAAGATGAGTTAAAACAAACACGAATTCAAAGGGATCAATACAAGAAAATCGTAGAAGAAGCTTCGAAACTTGACGATAAGACAGAAATAGTGAAAGCTCTGAAGCCTATGATTGAGAAGCTAATCGCAGAAATTACATTAACAGATAAAATCAAACAGATATTGTCTGTCATATTGAGGATTCTCTCATGTTCAGACGAACAGATCAAACAAATCTTTGTAAACAAGGAAACAAACAAGAAAAATTTCTTTGGAAATATTTTCGGAGTAGGGAAGTGATTTAAATTACCAACGCATAGAGATGAAAATATTTATAAGTCTATGTTAAATTTATATATATCGATCAAAAGGAAGTTTAAATATGAATCAATTATTGAAATTTTTTATTTTTTAATTTTCGAAATTTATTAATTGTAATAGCCTAATAAATGGATATTTCAGATAACTTCGCTAGTTCCTTTTTAATTCCCTTAGACTTCCCTCCAACTCACGAATGGGAGCATCTCCAAGAGATTAAAAAACTTAAATCACATAAAATCATCCTTAACGTAAATTTAGAAAAAAAATGTGAATTGTATAACACCCTATTAGAAGAAAATAAGAACTTGAATAATTTAAACAAAAAATTGTTGAACGACCTGAAAGAAAGCAAAAATTTTTCGAGGGTTGAATCACTCACAGCCGAAGAAACTTCAGTGAATCCCTTAAAAGAATTTCTGACATCAGAAAGTGAGATGGAAAATTTACAAAAAGAAATTGATCAAATCAAAATCGTTTTCGAAAGCAAGAGGAAAAAATTGAATGAGACAAAACGTAAAATAAAAAAGAAAATGTCGGAAATAGAAAAAATCGAAAAAGACAAAGATGATATTTTGATAAATTTTGAGATAATGAGAGAAGAACTGAAAAAACTTGAAGAAGAATATTCCAACTTGAATAAAAAGGTTCAAAGTCACAATTATGAATCTAATAATTTAAACAATTACCTTTCAGAAAGTTTAAACATCACAGCTGATTTTGACAAAAATATTTTAGCGATAAAAAAGGCAGAGCAGATTTTTTCTCAAAAAAAATCATCAAAAGAAAATCATAACAAAATTTTAATAGAAAATTTAATACAAAATCTTAATATTTATAATGAACATCTTTCAACACTCACTGAGAAAGTGAATGAGTCAATTGAAAATTATTACAAGACTTCTATTGACACAGAAGAAAATAAGAAAAGGAATAATGAATTACTTAAACAAAACGAAATTTTGATAAATAAAATTGACCAGCATCGGAAGTTCATCGAGGATTTTAAAAGAAATGCCAAAAAAGAATTTCAATCAATAAAATCGAATTTAGCTAAAAGCAAATCTGAATTTAAAAAAGTTGAAGAAGAAATAAATTACAAACTTTATTTCATAAGATTTTCGAATTCCCTCGTCAGATCATTTTTTAATATTATTAATACAAGAAGAATACAAATTGACATTATGAAGAAATTTAAAACAGAAAAAAGAGAACAGTACAAAAAAATATTTGATTCTTTAGATGAACTTGAAGCAACATTGTTAATAGAATATAATCAATACATGACTCTCTGTGACGGGTTTGATAAAGAAAGTAAATAAGTGTGGGATCGATTCGAGTTTTTTGTAGGGAGTGGAGATTGAAAATTTTTGTAAAAAAATTGAGGATTGGATTATTAGGATGGTTAATACAATATATTACATAATATATTTATATTTGCGTATGTTATAAAAATATAACTTAAATATACATGGTAAATAATAAGAATCATAACAACTTATCAATAAATATTGTGATTGAATTCTTTTATATAGACATAAAATTAGTATAGCTAGGTGTTAAAAAATGAAAATAACAATAGTTCTCTGTGTTCAAATATCATAGAATTCATTATCGGATTCGATTTCTCCTATATTTATGAGAGCGTCTACTTTTTGTTCATATTCGGCAATATATTCCATTCGATTATTTTTAAATTTAAGGCTCTCTTCTAATCTAATTTGCTCTTCTGCAGCTTCTAAAATGATATTCATCATGTCATTAATTTGACTTGCTTTTTTCTCTTCTTCTAATTCGATTTCTCTTTCTTTAAATTTAGAATTCTGATTTGCCTTAGCTGCTACACTCTCAACAATTTTTGGATCGTGTTTGATTTTTGAAAAATCAACAACTACAATAATATATTAAATTTCGTATTCTTGCCGTTTATTTCAAGATTATGTCTATACTCTAGATTCTTATCTTTGTTTAGTATACCAAGACTCTCGAATGAGAACACAACAATCATGCAGATTAAAATAAAAACAGACATTACCGCAGGTGCGGACCATTTTCTTTTTCTAATTCTATTAGCTTTTTGGATAAAAGTTTTAAGCATCATTTTTAAATTATTATAATTTAAAAATTTTCATAATACAATAATAATTTAGTAATCTTATACTGTCATAAATTAAAAAGGAATATATTTAATATTATTAATTAATATGAAAATTAATGTCAAGAAATCAGAAATTATTTTGTTTATCATGGTAAGTTTAGATTATTTATAAAATATCTGAATACCTTAAATTTAGGATTTTCTAAAAAATCAAAACTTGAATAAAACTCTTGTCTCCCTAGAAAACGAAACAGGCATCCATTTGCATCAATACAACAAAGAAATTTCTTTTCTTCGCCAATTGATTTTAGATGGCCACTGGGGAGATGCGGAAGAGTTTATAAGGCCCCTGAAGGATCATCCAAAATTTGAATACCTAAATTGCGTGTTTGAAATCAAAAAACAAAAATTTTTGGAATTAGTTGAGCAAGAAGTAAAATTATTTATAATTTCTAATTTCTAATTAATTCCTCAACAGCCTGATAATAAATCCAACAATGTCGAAGATCTTGTCGAACAATTAAAGGATCTCCAACTTTTATGTCCCCCGAACGTGTTCAATCAATTGATGTTTTGCTTGAGTTCTCCCTCCATAACAGAACACGCTGAATATAAAAATTGGACTCCTATCTCAGGAAGATTAAAGTGCTTCGATAAACTTAGAGCCTTTTTAGAACTAATCTACCCTATTAACAAAGAAGAAAGAAAAATTATTCCAGGTATTTTCCAGCGAGTTCTTAAGTCACTTATCATCAGCAAATTTTTGTTCGATTCTGATGAACAAATTCAAAATGTTAATACTAATTCAGTTATCAACATGACATTTTTTGATGAAAATTTTGTGAAGGATTCGGAAAAGCCAGAATATGAGTTTGTGATTGAAAATGATTTAAAAATTTTTAAAAAAATTCCGAAGGATGATAATGAATTGCTTAAAAGCAATAATGCAATCAAGGCGATTCGAAATGAAAAAGTTAGTCAAAGCTTGCAGGTGAACAAAGTTTCTGAGATTGAAGAAGAAATGTTGGAAGAAAAAAAAGGGGATGATTTGAAATTTATTAATTCAAATAACATGAATAATTTGCCACAAAGCAAAATGCAAACACAATACAAAAATTTTTCGAATGAAATTAATAATATAAACATTAGTCAAGAAATTATAGCTAATACTAACTCAAATCTTACCACTAAAACTAAAGACCTAAACAAGAAAAATATTTTGCATGAAATAATAGAGGAAGACAAAAAAATTATTTCCTCACCCGATAAAAATTTTACCAAATCTTACAACAAAGCCCTCAGTCCAAATTATGAAGAATATCAAGAAGAAATAAGAGATGTTGTAGATGAGGAAATTTTAGAAGTCTCTAATGACAGATTAAGGAAAAACATTCAAGCGAATAATTTTAATTACAATAATTATGGAAATTCTAAAACAGAAAAAGTAAATAAAAGCTCAAATCAAAAAGATAAAAATGTTAGTGTAAACAAGAGTAAGCATGATCTGTCAGATCTCGATAAAGAGGAGTATTACATGAAGTCTTGTTATGAATTTTATGACTACGATATTTGCACTTTAACAGAGCGCAAAGTCATAACCGACACACATCCTATTAGAACAAGCTGCTTTTCTCCCCAAGGAGATTTTTTCTCGGTTGGAACGAATTCAAAATCTGTCAAGATCTTCCATATAAAGCCAGTCTTAGAAAAATTTAATAAGAAGAATTCCTACAATTTTAAGAGTCAGGCTAAAACATCTAAATCTTCTAGCTTGGATGATATTAAGATGGTCTTCGAACAGAAGAACCATCATATGGGTTCGATCTATTGTCTAGACTGGAGTGTAAGTGGCAGACTAATAGCAAGTGGCTCGAATGATAAAATTGTAAAATTGATGGTCATTCCTGATTTAGAAGAGAGCTACATGCTTAAGGATCAGGATACTTTAGAACTTGCTATTAGTGGACATAAAGGTACAATTCGAAGTGTAAGCTTCGAGCCAACTAGTGATCTAATTTTACTTTCTGGAGGTACAGTTGATACTTGTGTAAAAGTTTGGGATGCTGAAAAAGGAGCTAATATTACTAATCTTGAAGGACACTCTGGAGATATCCACACTATTAAATGGTCCAACGATGCTCTGATTTGTGGAACATCCGGTGTAGATAAAACAATCAGATTCTGGGATCTAAGAGATTACAAGAGTACTTCTTTAATTAGTGCTCTCAAATACACAGATATAAACGATATTAGTATATATACTAAAAACAAATCTGTAAAAGATCTTTTTATTAAAATTATGATAGATGGCATCTACTTTGATTGCTGCTGGACATTCTAATGGAATGATTACTATATGGGATTATAACAGAAAGAATATTATAAAAGAACTATTCGAGCACTCAGATGAAGTAAGGTAATGACAATATGTATTACATATCTTTATCCCTAAAATTTAGATCTGTGTCTTTTTCACCGGATGGAAGATACCTATCTTCAGCTTCTTTCGATGCTAAAATTAAAATATTTGATGTAGAAAACAGTTTCAATCTGATTGGTGAATTGGAACATTTTGATAGAGTTGTCTCAGTAAAATGGCACCCTGAAGTTCCTATGCTTATTTCTACAAGTGCTGATAAAACTGCAAGAATATGGATTCCTGATAGTTGAAAACATAGTAAAAATAAAATGACATTTAAATATAACTATATAACTAGAACAAGCGTAGAATTCATATAGCAGGTTTTTATACACCATAAATAAATTATTTAAATATATATTAAAAATAAAATTTGAAATTATTTTTTCCAACAATTATTAGTTGTATATCGTGTGTGTAACCATACAGTCAAATTTCTGATCTACTTCCACCCCCAAAACTGTTTCCAATTTTTTAACAGCAGTAACTAAATTCTTCAACTCGCTTCGCATTGTATTTTTTTCTTTATTTAAATTATTTATTTCAAGTTGTAATTGCAGATTGATACAGCGTTGCTGATTTATTAATTCAGTAAGATTATCATAAAAGAGAATAATTTTATTTCCAAGTTCCTTAGTTACACTCGAAAGGCCTTCTTTAGTCGTTTCATCAATGTTATTAATACACTGTTTCAGATATTCCATATTCTTTTTAGATTGTCGCAGATCATCGTCAATGTTTCTAACAAGTTGCTATTTAAATTTTTGTATTAATACAATATTATTCATAGTATTTACATCAGAATATTCTGAAACAGAATTAAAAGTCGACTTTTTGATTTCGTATTCAGGTCCATAGTTGTTTCCTATGTAACTAGATTTGTATTCGATCGTTTCGGGCCTGTCATAAAATGGCTGGAAATTTTTTTCCATTTTTAAATTAAATTAAAAATTATACGTCCCTAAAAGTTATTAATATAAAATAATTTTAGTTTATTTCAAATTATTGGAATTAACATAGGATTTAAATTTACTAGTTAATTAAATAAAAATGATGAATTCAAAGGCTGCTATGAGGTTGAAAAACGAGTTCGCATCCTTGTCAAATGATCCGGTTTGTAATTCGACAATCATTCTGGAAAATGAAAATAGTTTATTTTCTTGGATTATGATTATGCAAGGACCGGAAGGAACCCCTTATGAATCCGGAATTTTTAAAATGCAATTTAAATTTCCAGACAACTACCCTTTCAAAGCCCCCGATGTTAAATTTTTGACTACTATTTACCATCCTAACATCAAACTGGACAATGGAGAGATATGCCAGGATGTTTTTGCTTCTTCCTGGGCCCCCACTCAAAAGGTACAGGACATCTTAGAGAAGATAGTGACCATGCTTAGGGAGCCATCGACATCCACCCCATTAGAGAATGATATCTGCAATGAATATATCAATAATAGAAATCAATTTAACAAAACTGCAAGAGATTATACTCAGAAATATGCAAATTAATAGAAAAATTTAGTGCATATTATTTATAATAATCTAATGAAGAATTTAAAAACCATATTAAATATAATAATCTTAATAAGCTGATTTTTAAAAAAGTAGATAGGAATATTATAAATTTATCAATTTGTACTTAAATTATCTTATATAATAGAATTAAATTTTTATCTTTACTATTTTAATGAATTTCATATATTTCGTTAATTTTAGAGAAATTTAATTTTATTATTATAAACTCTATTTTAAAAATTTAAATTTATTACTAAATTTATTTAAAATTAAAATTTTTTATTTTATTTTTATTAAATTTAAGTTTTTGAATATAATAAGTTATGATAATATTTAGAATAAATGTAATTAATAGAATTGAATTTAAAGTATTGAATCATCACAGTATTCATATTATGATAGGATTTTTCACCAAGTATTCCCTTATGTCACAATCACATTCATTAAGAAGTTTTTCTAAATAATCTAAAACCTTATCAATCTTCTCTTCGAATATTTTCTTTTCGTCTTCATTAAAGATAATAAACTCTTCGGAGTAAATATTCAATTCAATCATATTTGATTTGATACTATCAGCCTTTTCTTTTTCTGATTCAAGGACTAAAATATTAGTTTCATTAAATTCAAAATTTTTCGTCTTGCAGGCACTGATCATTTTTTCCAAATTTCTTACAAAATTTGGTTTGGCTGATTGGTTTTCGTTTGTATTATTATGCACACTTTGGTCAAACATCAAAAAATTATTCTCAAAGTTAGGTATCATTATCTTAACGCAATCTATGCACTGCTCTAAATTTTTTTTAATCATAGAGTTTAAGTAACCAACTTGGCATCTGGGATGTTTCGCAATTCGAGAATAAAACTTTTTTATGAATTTCCAGTTATAAAAGACAAAATTAAAGTTATTAATCTTTTTATCGTAATTTGTTGATCCAATCGTAACTTTTTCTGTTTTTATCCAAAAGTTGTTACTTGGAGTGATTGTTACTAAAATTTTGTTATTTTGCATGACGAAACTTCTGATTCTATTGTAGAGTAGATTTTGTTCTTTTGTTTCCGAATCTTTTACATCGACATTAAGATCTATCCCGTAATTTCTCAAGCAATTCACAAAGATTTGAAGGTCTCTTATTTTAAATTTTTCAAAGATAATTTCTATGTTATTTTCTATGTAATTTTCATAATTCGAACAATTTTCAAAATATTGACTTTCCTTCAGAGAATTTGAAGAATTATCTTCACATCTGTGATAAAATTTGGAAGCCACGTTTTGTTTGTTGATTGATCCAAAAAATGCAACAAGCGATTTCATTATGAATATGTCTTGGATAAAGTTATTTTCTGAAAAATCTATCACATGATTGTTGTTTAATTGATAAGACAGGCTCTCTAATTTTTCTTGGTCGAGTTTAAAATATTCGACTGCCGTAAAGTTGGAATTTTCTTCATTCTCACTGAAAAATTTTTTATCCTTGAGAAGAAATTGAATAATTTCTATTGGAAGAATAATTTTAAAATCTTTGGTAATTTTTGTAGAAATTTCGAATTCTTGGTAGGTGAAATTCTTATCGTGTAATTTTAATTTTGTTTCGAAATTTGTAAGTAAATTGTTATCAATTTGTTTGTCCATTTATTATTTTAAAATAATTTTAGTTAAATTAAAATTTTAAAGTAAAATTTAATCTGCTTTTATTTGAGTTAATTTTAGTTAAATTTATATTTTAAAGCAAAATTTAATCTGATTTATTCGACTTAATTTTAATGAATTATGTGTAAAGTTGATTACCAAATTTATAAAAAACTAGACTTCCCGCAGGCGAAGATTTTGAAGGCAGGGCAGGGAGGGCAGGCATTTTAGCAGGCACCAAAATGATCTCTGTATTTATATTTCTTAAAAAATTTTATTTATATGATGTTTTAGTCTACAGTCTGTTTGCCGCCCCAATTATAATAAATTAATATATAATATATCTTAAATTCATCTATATAATATATAAATATTAAAAATTATTTATTATAATTCTAATACAAATTTAAAACTATCTTATATAAGGCATCTTCAAGAAGTCATTCTTCAATCTTTTTCAACCTCATTTAGGTTTCAAACCTTCTATCATTTTACCTTTCTCTTTTGTCTTAAAGAAAGTGGATTTTCTTTCTTTTAATGTAGGCTATAGGTTTTTAATAAAAATTTTACTTCTTCTTCTTCAAAATGGTCAATTACAGGCAAAATCGTATTAGGAAGAACAACGTCAAAATCTTCATAGGTTTTAAATTCATTGTGACGTTTTCTTAATTTAATTTTCTGTTTCAAATCTTCGTATACATCATTCTTCTTATAGAAGAGGAGAGTACAAATGTAATGTCTTGGCAGTTGGGCAATTTTGCAGTCCCTAGGGATATACTCCATCAAATCTGGACTAGATGCGATAATTTGGGCTAGTTGTTTATTCGTAGCAAAATCTGGTTTTTTAAAATATGTCAAATTTAGTTCTTTTGATTCTGGATGAGACAGCAACTAAACGTATTAAAATAGTGAATACCTTTTTCCTGTTTTGCAAACATGCGAGAAAGTGTTGAAAATCGAAACAATGATGGAGAGGAAAGTAAAGGCCTAATATTAAATCAAGTAAACTTACCTTGTAATCTGAAAAATTCAATTATTCTACTTTTATTTCGAAATCTTCGTCGTAATTCTGCTAATGAGACTCGAGTTGTTCCGAATCCAGGATCACGGTTAACAGTTGAAATATTCGTTGAGGTACTCTCCATTTAATTTTAATTTGAAATTTACTATATATATTCAGTAAATTTTTCAGTTCAATTCTACTAAATGCAAATTTTAATTTTATTTAATTAAATTAAAATTTCATTCATTTAAATTAAAATTTAATTTATTTATGTTAAAATTTAAACTATTTAGATTGAAATTAATTTTGTTACTTTTTAAATTATAATTAATTCTATGGAGGAGGATAT
>Ga0169931_10004778_pt1 | contig 20956 bp, 18 predicted proteins | sample Kivu_15m_20L_FD_129675 | JGI IMG/M metagenome (GOLD analysis project Ga0169931, IMG submission 129675) | Freshwater microbial communities from Lake Kivu, Western Province, Rwanda to study Microbial Dark Matter (Phase II) - Kivu_15m_20L... | ecosystem: Environmental > Aquatic > Freshwater > Lake... | reverse complement strand
TTCGTTCGCTCACCTCATCGCCGGGGTTGGAACTGCGGATGAAGCCGCCCATTCTCCCGAAGCCGAAGAATGCAAACAGGCCGTGGGACTTGCCCTTGGTCAGCTTTGTCCCGGCGGAGATGAAGCCCCCGTAGTCCTGGTCTGTGTAACCGTTTGCAGAAAATTTTGGGCGTTCGATCCAGGCTCCGCGACCGATCAGGGATTGGGTGTTTGAGGCTACGTCGATGTATCCGCCATAGACGGCGTGGAAGTAAGAGCTCGACGGTTGCATCATTAGTCCGCCGATTGTGCCTGCGCCGACGGTTACGGCCCGCGCACTTTGGCCAATATCGAATAGCATGGCTGCAGCGAATGAAGCCGCTGCGATCACCTTGGCCAGACGCGTGCGAAGACGCAGGTGCATGCGATTTCTGCTTTGTGCTTTTGGGGAATGAACTCAGGATCGATCTGGTTCTATTGTAGCAGACGCAGCCACAAAGACTTTGGCTGACAGGCCTTTGAGCCTTGGAAGGTCGAGTTGTCACCCGCGCAACCCCCCGGGATGGGTGGGGGCGCGGGCGATTGTTGCGTTGAATTCAAGAGCCGTGGAGCGCTGGGCAAAGTCTGCCCAGGTAGCTGTTAACTGACTGGGCCCGCCTTCTTCGCAGCTGTTTCGTTGCGGAGCTCTCGACGAAGAATTTTTCCGATGTTGGTCTTGGGCAAAGCATCGCGGAACTCGATGGAGCGAGGGCGCTTGTAGCCGGTGAGTTGGTCGCGGCAGAACGTCTTGAGTTCGTCGGCCGTGAGCGACTTGTCCTTGGCAACGACGAAGGCTTTCACTGATTCGCCAGATGCACCATCCGGCACGCCAACAACCGCACACTCGAGAACTTTCGGGTGAGACGCGATCACCTCTTCCACTTCGTTCGGATAGACGTTGAATCCGGAGACGAGGATCATGTCCTTCTTGCGGTCGACGATGTAGAAGAAACCGTCCTTCTCGACCTTCGCCATGTCGCCCGTCCAGAGCCAGCCGCTGCGAAGCGACTTCGCGGTTTCATCTGGGCGATTCCAGTAACCCGCCATGACCTGCGGCCCCTGAATAATCAGCTCACCGACTTCACCGACTGGAACTTCCTTTCCGGATTCGTCGACGACTTTGGCATCGGTTGACGCGAGGGGCACGCCGATCGATCCCACGCGAGGTTCTGCGGCAAGAGGATTGACGTGCGTAACGGGAGATGACTCGGTGAGACCGAATCCCTCGATGATTCGGTTTCCGGTGATCCGCTGCCAGGCTTTGTTGACGGGATCTTGAAGCGCAGCTCCGCCGGCAAGTGCAATTTTGACCGTTTTCGGCGCGACAGCCTGGAAACCCTTGTCATTGTTGAGCGCGTTATAGAGCGTATTGACGCCGGTCATGACCGTGATGCGGTATTTCTTGAACAGCGCAACGCAGTTTGAAATCGGAATCGGTTTCGGCACGAGCACCATGTGCTGACCCATGGCGAGGAAGGTCAGGAAATTCACTGACAGCGCGAAGATATGGTAGAGCGGCAACGCTGTGAGCACCGTCTCTTCACCATCGTTTACGGTCCCGTGGGACGCGTGACGAATCTGCGCCATGTTTGCGAGGATGTTTCGTTGGGTCAGCATTGCGCCCTTTGAAACGCCGGTCGTGCCACCCGTGTACTGCAAGATCGCGACATCATCGTGCGCCGCTTCAACCGGTGTGTAGGGTTTGCTGCTTCCAGCCGCCAGAGCTGACTTGAACGAGGTCACAACGAGGTTGTGACGCGGGATCATCTTCTTGAACTTGAGAACTTGCTTGATCAGCGCTCCCTTCCAGAATGGAAGCTGATCTCCGATCGAGGTTACGATGACATGTTCGATGTCCGTATCCTTGATGATCTCTTCCAGGTTGTTGACGAAGAGATCGATGATCAGAATCGCCTTTGCACCTGAATCCTTGAACTGGTGGCGCATTTCGCGTGGCGTGTAAAGCGGGTTCGTGTTGACGCAAACGACGCCAACTTTCTGTGCCCCGAAGAACGCGATCGGGAACTGCATGACGTTGGGGAGCATGATCGCGAGGCGATCACCCTTTTTGAGCCCGATAACGTTTTGCAAATAGGATGCGAATCTTCCCGCGAGACGATCGAGCTCCCGGTAGGACATGGACGCGCCCATGCACGAGAGAGCCGGCTGCTCTGCAAAGCGCTTGCATGCCGCTTCGAGGTTGCCAGCGATACTTTTTGACCCCGAGAGGTCGATCTCAGGTTTGAGACCCTTGGGATAATGGCTGTGCCAGAGATGCTTCATCGGTTTATATTTCCTGTGACGCGTGGTTACCTAGTTTCTGGCGCGAAATTCATTTCGCGCGAGGAACTAGTATTGCGCGGTTCGGACTCAGGGGGACAAAACTTGATCGTCACGATTTCCGAATCTTTCGCCGCGCTTGTGCCTATTGTCATGAGAAAATTGCAAGACGCAAGGCAAACGGTTGCGACCGCGGAAAGTTGCACGGGTGGAATCCTCGCCACTGCATTTACTACTCTGCCTGGCAGCAGTGCCGTGTATATTGGTGGAGTTTCATCCTACGCCAACTCCGCGAAGTCGAAGTTGCTTGATGTCGATCCGGCGTTGATCCTTGCTCATGGTGCGGTCTCGCAGGAAGTAGCGATCAAGATGAGCGAAGGAGTAAGGAAGGAACTTGGTGCGGACTGGGCGATTTCTGTGACTGGGGTCGCAGGCCCAGACGGCGGATCGGCTGAAAAGCCGGTCGGGACTGTGTGGTTTGGCCTTGCAGGTCCGCGCGGAAGCGCAGCACGAGTGTCAATGTTCAGCGGCGACCGCAGTGCCGTGCGAATGGCGGCGGCCGAGTTTGCGATGCAGTGGCTTGTTGAAGAACTTGGATAAATGGAGTGAGTTCATCTTGGTTTCAGAATCAATGCTTCGATTTGGTCGCGTTGTTGCCGCTCTGGCGGTAGGAGTATTCCTCTCGGCGGGCTTTTCCGACGCAGCGCACGCTGACGTGTTGTCCACAGAAGAACTCCGTGCTGTTCAGGCAAAACTCAAGGCATCAGACTACCTGAGCGTCGATCTGGTGCAGACGAAGACGTCGCCGACTCGACCCAATCGTCCGGTCAAATCAGAAGGCAGTGCCAGGTTTGCGAAGCCGGATCGATTCGTGTGGACGATCGGCGACCCGATCAACGAGCAGACGATCTTTGACGGCTCTCGCCTGCTCAAGGTCTACCCGACCGAAAAGGTCGGAGTTCGTTACCGAGCGCAGGGCACCGAGTCACAAGAACTCAAGCGAATCGTTGATCTGGTCCTGAATATGGACTCCCTGTTTGACAACTACGTTCTCAAGCAGGCCGAGATGAAGGATGGAGTCGTCAACGTTCAGCTGACGCCGAAGGCGGCGAACGAAGTTGAACAAGTCGATCTGCAGCTGGATACGAAATTGAATTTCATTCGCAACCTCAGATTCCAACTTCGCACTCGGATGATTCTTGCCATCGAGTTTCGTAATCCGAGTAGAGACCCGGTTCCGGGGAGCGCGTTCGATGTTCCGCCGGGGATTAAGCTCTCCGAAATGAAGTAGTCGATGGAACCCGAGATCCAGTCCCTGAGCCCAAGCTGCTCAACGGGATGACGGCCCCGGGTGATTTATCGCCAATTTGATCAGTATTTTCGCACCCTTTCCGGAAGTCTCCGGATTCCAAGACAAAACTTGCTGTTAATCTTTTTGGCGATTCGACCGAAGCGCTGTCAGGACGGTGACGTCCGTCCGTCGGGGCGAGCAATAGGTCAAATCCATTGGCCTTTAGCGATCCGCTCCGCTGTGCAGGAGATTGCCATGGCCGAACAGATTGTGCGCTGGGAAGACTTTGACAAGATGCATGTCATCCGACGTCTCAAGGAGCTCGTCGGAAAGTGGTGGAAGGTGCAAGTCAACTTCACCGACACCAAGGGCTTTCTGCGCGGTGTACCGGACGGGAAATTCTTCAATCCGCTGAATCCAATCTGCAAGGCCGTCACAACCGATGACAAGGGCTTTCAGGCTTGTCGCGGAACCGCACGGCAGACTAGCGTTGAGGCGACGAACAGCAAGACGTCACGGCTGTTCAAGTGTCACGCGGGTTTTTCTGCGATCTCGGTCCCATTGCGGGTCAACGGAATCTACATGGGCTGCGTGTTCGCGGACGGATTCATCGTTGAAGACACTGCTGCCGAGCAGCGGACCCTGATTCGAAACTATCTCGAACGAAACTTCAGTGGTCGTGACAAGGAACTGACGGCATATCTCGACTCACTTCCCGTTCTGTCGGCCAAAGACGTCGAGTATCTCACGCAACTGATCAACCTCGTGGTCGACGAAATTCTCGTGACCCAGAAGACGCTTTCGGACGAACGCAAGAAGGTCGACGAACTGAGCAAAGAGCTCGGCGTTCGTTACGGCTTTGATCAGATGATTGGCAAGGCTGCACCGATGCAGACGCTCTATCGCCTTCTCGAACGCGTTTGCGACTCTGACTCCACGGTTCTTGTTCATGGTGAGAACGGGACCGGTAAGGAACTCATCGCGCGCGCCCTGCACTACAACTCCAAGCGCAAGGACAAGAAATTCGTCGTCGTAAACTGCGGCGCCTTCAATGAGAACCTTCTCGAATCAGAATTGTTTGGCCACGTGAAAGGATCTTTCACCGGCGCAATCAAAGACAAGAAAGGTCTGTTTGAAGAAGCAGACGGCGGCACTCTGTTCCTCGACGAAATCGGCGAGACGTCACCAGCCATGCAGGTCAAGATGCTTCGCGTCCTTCAGGAAGGCACGTTTACGCCAGTCGGCGGCACACAACTCAAGTCGTCCAACGTTCGGGTGCTCGCAGCAACCAACCGGGATCTCCCCGGCATGGTGAAGGCTGGCCTCTTCCGTGAAGACCTCTTTTATCGTCTGAACGTGATCAACGTCACGGTTCCGCCGCTTCGCGAGCGCAAGGAAGACATCCCACTGCTCGTCGATCATTTCCTGACGCAGTTTGGAAAGGCGTCATCGAAGGCGGTCAAGACGATCAGTAAGTCCTGCCTTGAGCGACTGATGAATCATGACTGGCCGGGTAACGTGCGTGAACTCGAGAATGAGGTTGAGCGCTTGTGTGTTCTCGCCGGTGATGACGCCGAAGTCACGGTTGATTTCCTGTCGCCACGGATCCAGGAGAGTGCCAACAAGTTCCCAGGATATCGTGTCAACGGTCGTCTGAAGGACGCGCTGGAAGAGCTTGAGAAGGACATGATCCGCGAAGGTCTCGAACGTACACGCTGGAACAAGTCACGCCTTGCGAAGGAACTTGGCATCAGCCGTGCTGGTTTGATCATGAAGGTTGAGAAGTACGGACTCGACAAGCGCAACATCGGCTGAGATTCCGCATAGGCGAAGAGGAACAAAGCAAAGGACCCGGCGATCAACGCCGGGCCCTTTGACTTTCATGCGCATGATGGCTGTCGCGCGGTTCTTGGTTCAGTGATTGGCCTTCTTCAGCCTCTCCATGCCGGAGTCGCCAACGGGAGTCGCTGCAGCGACGGCGCTCGCGATGTCGACAGCAGCTTCAAAATCATCGGCCTCGATGATTCCCTTTTCGTCCATGATCGCCTTGAGGCCTTTCACCATACGGACAAACTGCTCATTTGCTTCCTGAATTTTGCCAATTTCGCTTTTCAGTCGATAGACCTCGACGCCGAGTTCGAGGACGGTCTGTTCGAGCTGGTGGACGGTCGTAGCCAAGATGTCCCCCGAAATCTGCACTTGGCAGCGGTTGGATGCCGACGGTTCTTCTCTTCCGGTTCAGGAAGTGGATCGGCATTTGCCCGCAGAAGTTTAGGAGCCTACCTGCCGTAGAGCTCGGGGCGTCGGTTGGACAGGGCTGGGAGTTGTGAGCGGTGTTCGTGAATTTTGCCGAGAGAAATTTGTCCCATCGAAAATCCGGGCCTGTTTCCCGTGTCGGCGATCTTGTTTCCCCATGGGTCGATGATCATCGAGTGTCCGTAGGAGGACTTGCCGGGGGCGTGTGTTCCTGTCTGATTTGCGGCAAGCACGTAGCAGAGCGACTCGACGGCTCGGGCACGAAGCAGGAGTTCCCAGTGATACATCCCAGTTCCTAGCGTGAAGGCAGATGGGATGACAAACGCATCGACTGGTTGATCGGCAGTGATTCGTGCGTAGAGTTCCGGGAAGCGCAGGTCGTAACAGATCGTAACTGCGACGCGCCAACCATCTATGGTCAGAACCGAGGGACACGCATCACCGGCGAGAAACCCATCGCTTTCGCAGTAGAGGGGTTTGCCTTGCGCGTCCTTGAGATTGAATAGATGAGTCTTGCGATACTTGCCGAGCATCGCGCCATCGCGACCAAACACGTAGGACGTGTTGTAGACCTTCTTTGCGGCGGCGGACGTGTTGGTCGTGCCTGCCGTCGGTCGCTCCCCGACGCTACCGGCAAACAACACGACCTTGAGTTGCGTGCACAGATTTCGGAGTTTTTCGTTGAGCGGACCGTCTTCGGTCTCGGCCATGTCCCACAGCTTGTCGTACGTTCCGTGAAACGCGAAAATTTCTGGAAGAACAATCCAGTCGGCGCCAGCGCCAGCAGCCGCTCTGATTTCATGCTCGGCAGCTGCAATGTTTGCGGCCTTGTCGCCTGTCGTCGTCATGGACACGACGGCAACACTTCGCGTTGGTCTGCTTCCAGAAGAAGTGCCGGACGAATGGTTGGTCATTCTCACAGCTCCGGAAGCAGGATGTGTTGGTCAACGCCCAGCAGAGTCGTGATCAAAGCCACGCGTGTCCACATTCCGTTTCGTTCCTGACGCCAGTACTTGGCTCGCGGATCACGATCGATGGCCACGTCAAGCTCGTCTCGGCGCGGGAGGGGGTGCATGATGACGCAAGTGCCCTTGAGAATCTTCAAGTGTTCTGCACGCAGACAAAAGCGCGACGTGTCGATCTTCTTTGATTCACTGCCGATCGTGTCGTACTCGTCCTGGATGCGCGTCATGTAAACGGCATCTGAGGCAGCGATTGCAGACGTGAAGTCGGTCGTCTCCTCGAACGGTATCGAGTTGCTGCGCAGAAACCCCCGCAGATCGTCGCTGATTTTGAACTCCGGGGGCGATGCAAAGATCAGGCGAACACCCGCATAGTTCGTCAACAGTCGACTGAGTGAGCGTACGGTCCGCCCACGTTTGAGGTCTCCGACCATGCAGATCGTCTTGCCTTCGATTCCACCGATTGTGCGAAAGCTTCGCGCAAGGGTGTAGATGTCGAGAAGTGCCTGAGTCGGATGTTCGTCCGGGCCACTGCCGGCGTTGATGATCGGAATCGGTCGCGGTGTCTCGTCAAGAAGGGCCGCTATGCGATTGCATAGGCCGGACACCGGTGAGCGCATGATGATGAGGTCGACGTAGCTCGAAAACGTTCGAAGAGAATCCTCGATGCTTTCGCCTTTTCGCTCGGAACTCGTCGACGCGTCGCGAATCTCGCAGGGTTGCATGCCGAGGATGTAGCAGGCGGATTGAAACGAAAGAAACGTCCGGGTCGATGGTTGCGTGAAGTAGAGCATCGCGCGTCGATGCGTAAGAAGACTGCGCAGGTACAGCAGACCATCTTTTGACTTGTCGTAACGCCGAATCGTATCTGTCAGGGCGCAGATATGATCGAGAAACGCGCGGTCAAACTGACTGGCTCCGAGTATATGGCGGGTTGGCATCGCGTCGTGAGTTCTGGAATCGTGACTCATTGCCGGTGCTCCAATCCTTCGTCAATCGTTGTAGACAACCTTCGCTTCGCCACGCCCCTTGCGAACATCGCCAATGGCATGGACGGCGAGACCCACGTTGTGCGCTGCGCGTTCGAATCTGGCGGTCCCGGATTTTGGAACTACAGCGATCATTCCGGCACCTAGATTGAAGACGTGTTCAACGTCCCGCCATGAGTCCGTATTCGCGTCGATGAACTCTCGCATCCACTTCTGAGTGGGAAGGAGCGCAGGAACAATACTTGCCGTCGTTCCGTTGGGGAGCACGCGCGGAAGATTGCCAGAAATCCCGCCGCCGGTGATGTTTGCGAGCGCATGAAATCCCTTGGTCCCGAGCTCGTCGAGAAGCTGAGGGATTTCGGGATAGAGTCGAGTTGGCGCGAGAATTCTTGAAATCAAACTCTTCGGTGTGCGGCCTTTGCCACGCGAGAGCCACTTTCGAATCAGTGAATACCCGTTCGAATGAAATCCGCTGCTCTCGACGGCATAGAGAATATCGCCGGCCTTTACATGCTGCGGCCCAAGGTGGTTTCTCCCGTCGACGAGTCCGACGACGAATCCAGCGAGATCGAAATGTTTACCTTCGTAGAGACCAGGGAGTTCAGCGGTTTCGCCGCCGAGGAGTGCCATGGAGCAGGTGTTGCACGAGTTGCGAATGCCCGTCAGGACAGAACGGAACTGTTTTGGGTCCAGTTTGCCTGTCGCGTAGTAGTCGAGAAAGAACATCGGTCTTGCGCCGATCGTATAGAGATCATTGGCGCACATGGCGACAAGGTCCTGGCCGAGACCTTCGAGGGCGTTGTGCTCAAGACCAAGAAGGAGTTTCGTCCCAACACCATCTGTACTGGCGACGAGCAGCGGATCCTTACAACGCTTGAACTCCGGGCGAAAAAGACCGGCAAATCCGCCGATCCCGGAGACGATTTCTCCGACTCGACGAACTCCCTTCGCCCCGCGACTACCTGAAGTTTTCGACTTTCCTGTGTTCAGCAACCAATCAACGACTGCGTCGCCGGCTTCAATGTTGACGCCGGCGTCTCGATAGGGATCGCGACGGGCGGCGTTCGATCTGGAGGATGTGTTCTTTGATTTGCGAGATGTTTTCACGTTGGTCAAATCTATACACGTTTGCCCGTCGACCGGTCACGTAAAGCCTCGGGAGTTTTTTGGGGCTACTCCGCTGCCCTAAGATTTGACTTTCAAAGCCAAATCGCCCAGAATAGAGAAATTCAAACGATCGTTTAAAACGAATGTTCGACAAGCGTTCAACAGCTTTCAGGAGTGATTATCGATGGGTCGCGATCGCAATGTTCCGATTCGATTCGGGAGCGGCGCCTGGATGCTCGCGGCAGTGCTGGTCGCGCAAGGCGCGTTCGCAAGACCGAGCGCCTCTGCGTCCAACCCAAAACTATCGACGAAGCCTGAGTTGAGCGCCCCGGCGGGCGCCGCGCAGGGCGCACCGCATTCATGGACCGAGCGCGCGCTCGTCCAGCAGTATCGTACGGCGTCACCGGTCAGAAAATCTCTCGAAGCCGCGCGGCAGCAGCGGTCCCTCGACGAAACGCTTACACAGGAGCAGTTCGCGCCAAGACTCGTGGCAAGCGGAGGACGCACCACCTCCAACGAAAAACCCGTCAGTCCGATGCAGCCGACCATGTCGCCAATCGACACTGTTCAACTTGGCGTGCAACAAAAACTACGGCACGGAGTACAGCTGGAAGGGTCTCTGTTTGGCAACCAATCCAGCACTGCGGACGGCACTCTTACGGACGCAACGAAAGTCGGTGCAAAATTCCAAGTACAGCTGGAATTGCTCAAGAACCGGATGGGGGTTCTCGACACCGCACAAGTCGAAACAGCATCCATCAAGAGCAAACGCGCTGAACTCGAGACTCGCATTGCCAACAAAAAACAAGAGATCGAGATCCGCAAACTCCATTGGAGCATCGTTGCAAACGAGCTGTCTCTGGCTCTGTCCAAGTAATTGGTGGCGTCCGCAGAGAGGCAGCTCAAGGAGGCCGAAGCACGCAATCGGGCCAGCATTGCAGACGCTGGCGAAGTGGCAAGGTATCTATCGCAGGTCCAAAGTCGACGCTCATCAGTCTTGTTGTACGAGCATGAGAAGGAGTTGCTCTGGCAAACACTCACGCTCCAAGTCGATGGAGTAGATGCACAGACCAAGTCGATAGACCTGATGGCTGCAAACGCAGCCGAGGCCGAGGCCGCGCAGTGTCTGCAGGCTATTCAATCGCAAACCACCTACTCTGAAGACACCACTCTCCACGACGACGAGATCCGCTTGCTTAAGGAGGAGTATGCCTCTGAGATCAAGTCTCTAGATGCTCACGATCAATCGAATCTTGCGCTGGTCGGGTCAATGCAGACAAGCGGTGTCGGCGACTCTTACTCGAACGCCCAATCCGATCTCACCGAAGAGCGGAAATCGGGCTACTACATCGGCCTTCAGTTCTCGACCCCGCTTGGGGGTGCGTCGTCCAGATCCGAACAGGCAATGATCAGAGCGAGAAGCCTTGGCCTCGACGCTCAAGCCGAATCAATCCAAAAGCAAATTTCGGCGACGTTCATGACCATGCAGAAGTCGATCATCCTCCTTGCACGCGGTCTGGAAAATCAGAAAGGCAATAGTGAAAGCCTGCGCAGGAGCTACAACGATATGTCGCGCAAGTTTGAGCAGGGCCGCGTGCCAGTTTCCCTCGTTATCACGGAGCAAGACATGCTCTTTCAGTCGGAACTTCAGGAGATCTCATTCCGAAAGCAGATCGCCCACGCGATCCTCAGTTACTTTGCCGTCTTTCACGACTTTCAGTGTGACTGGAACAAGATTTGAAGACTCGTGGCCGCGCGAATCTGAAAACTGAATGAACAAGTGATTTCCTTGAGCCACCAGATGGAGCCTCCAACATGAATTTCCTAGCTCGTTTCTTCATAGAAAATCATCGGTTCACAATCATCATGACGTTGTTCGTTATGCTGTTTGGCGTAACGGGAGTCATGACTCTCAACTCCGAAACCTTTCCGTCGGTGAACATCGGCGCGGTCAACATTACGACCGCGTATCCTGGCGCTACTGCAGAAGATATCGAGACCAAAATCACAAAGCCCATTGAGGAAGAAATCCAAAAAGTCTCAGGATTGAAAACCGTAAAGTCCACATCTCAGGCGGGATTCTCGACCATTGTCACTGAGGTAGACATTGACAAATATCCAGTCGAGCGAGTCATCGCAGATTTGCAGCGCGCCGTCGATCGCGCCAGTGGACTACCAACAGACTTGCTGGAGAAACCTCGATTTACAGAAATCAAATCTGACGAATTCCCCGTTATCGAACTGGCTGTGATCGGGGCAAACGCCAATCGTTTGCGGTACAACATCGCCGATCAGCTGAAAGAAGAGCTGAAGGACAACAAGAGCATCTCGTCTGTCCAGCTTCAGGGGTTTGCTGAGCGACGATTCAATATCTTCCTCAACCGCGACAGACTCGCAAAACAAAACGTCTCGATTGGTGAAGTAACCTTGGCGCTGGCGCAGCGCAACGTCACGATTCCGGCGGGTGAAATCAAGGGCGAGACCGAACAAAAGCTGGTCCGAATTGAAGGCAAAGCCCAATCCGCGAAAGAACTCTCCGAGATCATCATCCGCAGTAATTTTTCCGGCAAAAGAATCCGTCTGGGTGATGTTGCGCGCATTGAAGACGGCTCAGCTGAACCGGAAACGCTTGCAAGCTATGAAGGTCAGCCCGCCACGTTTCTTGTCATCGCAAAGAAGGGTGGCGCTGACATCATGAAGCTGGCGAAGGATGTCGAGGCGACCCTCGAAACCTACAAGGTCAAGTACGCCGGACAGCTGGAATTCAAGATTTTCTCCAACGAAGGCGTCCGTGTTGGAAACCGGTTGTCGGTCTTGACCTCCAACGGCTGGCAAGGAATCGTCCTCGTCGTCATTTTCCTGCTCCTTTTCTTGCCGGGCAAGGTGGGCATTGTGTCCGCAATCAGCCTGCCTCTGGCGCTGGCCGCCACGCTTGGGTACATCCAGGCTGCAGGCTACTCCCTGAATACCATCACAATCATTGCTCTCGTCATTGCGATCGGGATGTTGGTCGACAACGCGGTTGTCATCAGTGAGAACTTTGCACGTTTGCGAAACGAAGGATTCGAGACAGTAGACGCTCTTCTCAAGACGGTTCGAGATCTTTGGGCGCCCATCACGGCAACGGGCCTTACAACAATCGCTGCATTCCTGCCGATGATGGTCACGACCGGTGTCGTTGGTCAGTTCATCCAGGGCATACCAATTGTTGTCAGCGTTGCACTCGTGATCTCATTGTTGGAAACCTTCTTTCTTCTGCCAACCAGACTTAAACTGATTGGATACAAGCCAAAAGTGTCTGACGGGGTCGCGCAAAAGGACTTCTTCGATCGCCGGATTGTTCCAGCGTTTGAGCGTCTGATAGCCGGATTGGTCCGGCACCGGATTCTAACCTTCTTCGCCGTTACCGCTCTGGTCTTTGGCACACTCGCGATGCTCGTCAAGGTAAACAAGCTCAACCTGTTCCCGTCGGATCAGACCGAGTTCTATATTGCCCGCTACGAGACCACCAAGGGGACGCGACTGGAGCGTACCTTGCAGATTGGCGAGTCTATTGCGGCAGAAGTTGTGCGTGTGCTCGGCGACAAGCGGGCCCATGTCGTTACGACTGCGGGCTCCTCGGCGACAGACCCATCAGATCCAAAAGGCGAGGTCGGCAGCAATGTCGGGATCATTAGGATTCTTGTCACTCGGAAAACCCAGGACACGGTGCCGACGCTGGAGATCCTGCGTACCCTGCGTGACATTCAGCCGAAAGACGCAAGGGTCAGCTTTGAGCCGCTGGCCAATGGTCCGCCAGTTGGCGATCCAGTGACTGTGACGTTTCGCAGCAATAACGGCGAACAGCTGGCGGCAGTTGCGAACAAGATGAAGGAGCGTATCGCGGCCGAAAACGGGATCTTTGACGCCAAGCTAAATGACGTCTTTGGTGATGACGAGATTACGATCGAAATCAATCACGAGCGTGTCGCAAGTCTTGGGCTGAGCTTGAACGACGTCGGGATCAACGTGCGCACGGCGGTTGCTGGCCTGACTACGGGCGATGTAAATCTCGACAACCGCAAGGTCGACTACTTCCTCCAATACGATCCCCGATTCAAAGCGGAAATCAGCAACCTCGAAGGGATAAAGGTGTCGGATCGAAACGGCAACCTGATACCCCTGTCGACACTCGCAGCATTGACCACGAGACCCGGATCACCCCAGATCAAGCGATTCGACTTCAAGAGATCAAAGACTCTGACGGCAAACCTTGACGATGGAATCATTACGTCCATTCGAGCCAATCAGATCATCAAGGAGGAGTTCGCGAAGCTGGAAGGTCAGTACAAGGATGTGAGCGTAAACTTCGGCGGCGAAGCCGAAAAGACGAACGAGTCGATAGCGTCGTTGTTCAATGCGCTGATTTTGTCATTGATTGGTATCTTCGCACTCATGGTTCTGATCTTCAGATCTTACGTGAACCCATTCATCATCATGACGACGATCCCCCTGGGACTCATTGGCGTGTCCTTCAGCTTTTGGGCACAGGATACAGACCTGTCTTTCGTGGCGATCGTGGGAATCATTGGTTTGGGCGGCATCATTGTAAACTCCGGCATCATTCTCATCAGCTTCATCGAGCAGATGCGAGCTGAGACAGACCTTCCACTTGAGGCAGTCTTGGCCAAGTCTTCGGCGCAACGCCTGCGATCAGTTGTGGTGACCTCTCTGACCACGATCAGTGGCCTCGTTCCGACGGCCTACGGTATTGGCGGTTCGGATGAGTTCATCATTCCGATGGCCATGGCTTTGGCATGGGGACTCACCACCGGTACGATTCTGACGCTGATCTGGGTTCCACCCGCGTACGCTCTCGTTGAGGGAGCAAACCAACGGCTCCGGCGTATCTTTGGTCGTCAAGTTCAGGCGTAACCGCTGAAGGTCGGATGTGACAAATGTTCATGAGTCGATTCAGCACCGAACCCAACGAGACAAAGCAGCGGATTCTTGCGTCTGCATTTGAGTTGTTCGGTCGATTCGGTCTCGAAGGCACCTCGGTTCGTGAGATCGCCAAGGCATCAGGCGTCAATCTTGCGGCAATCAACTATCACTTTCGAAACAAAGACAATCTGTTTTGGGAGATCATCGCGCACACATATCGCAAGTGTGACTTGGACATTGAGCGGATCGTTGCAGCATCAACGAGTGTTGAAGCGGCCGCCGGCGGGATCTTCGACTACTTTTGCAATGAATCGATAGCTTTACGCAATACGATGAAGATGATCCTGACTGAGAACGAATCGGTACCGCAGACAGCAGAAGCCTTGGCAGCGTTCAACAATCCCATGGGCCCTCCCGGTGGTCAGTATCTCGGCGAAGTCATACAGCGGGAGATTCCCTACAAGCTCAACCGAGATGGTCTACTTTGGGGTGTCAAATCGGTCTTTGGTGTCGTGTTCCACTGGGCACTGATGATCTGCAGCGGACGAATCTGCCAACAATCAAATGGGCAGGTGGATCCACTCATGACGGACGCTCAAATCCGGGTCGATGTGTTGCGTATGGTCCGCAGCACTATGATGTTTCTCGGCAGTGAAGAAAAATCCTTCTCCTGAACGACAATCTGCACGTTCCGAACTCGTCATATTCCTATTGTCTCGGATCACCACCGCCACCGGTGGCACTTGTCGGTTCAACTCCCAACAAGCCCGCGCAGAGTCTGCGCAGGGTCGGTCGCACGGACCAGAGTCTCCCCGATGAGAAATCCACCGTAGCCGGCTGCGTGCATCGTATCGATGTCCTCGCGCGACTTGATGCCCGATTCACCGATGAGAATTCGGGGAGTTGAGGAAGACTGGGCGTGACGCGCGAGATCTCCTGCTGCATCGAAGGAGACATCGAATGACTTCAGATTGCGATTATTGATTCCAAGAATCACGCAGTCGGTGCGAAGGGCGAGATCGAGCTCGCGCATGTCATGCGATTCAACGAGTGGCTCCATGCCGAGATCGCGCCCGATCTCAGTAAAGTACTGCAACTGAACTGAATCGAGTACTCCTGCAAGAAGCAGGAACGAGTCCGCGCCAAAGGCCCGTGCCTCGTAAACCTGATACTCGTCGACGATAAAATCTTTCCGTAGAACTGGGATCTTTACAGACCCCGAAACTTTTTCGAGATGATCGAGTTTGCCACCAAAGTAAGGCTCGTCGGTAAGAACCGAAATGGCTGCAGCCCCACCCTCTTCATATGCGCTCGCCAGGCGAACCGGATCGTACGGGTCGATCATGACGCCTCGACTTGGGCTTTGGCGCTTGCATTCGGCGATGATCCGGGCCAGCGCAATTCCAGCGCCAGATTTTTTCGCGAGCAATGCCTCTCCGAAATTTCGCGGCGGCGGCGCGCTCTCGGCGGCGGCGCGAATCTCTGGGAATGGAACTGCACGCTTATGTGCCTCGACCTCGAGACGCTTCGTCGCAATGATCGTTGCGAGAATGTCAGCCATGGTGAGATGCCCCGCGCTGTGAATTGGTCAGCTCCTGTGCGCGCGCAATCATCTTGTCGAACCAACGTCGCACGGTGCCCGACAATAGCGCCGCACGCGCCGCACTCAATCCATCAGCGATGGATGGCGCGCGACCTGCGAGCCAAAGCAAGGCACCAGCATTGAGCGCGACCGCGTCCTGGATCGCGCCAGAGGTCCCGCTGAGCAGTGTCTGCAAGAGCCCGAGGTTTAACGTCGCATCACCACCGGCAAGTCCCGACAGATTGGCTCGAATCCCGAGCGCATGTGGATCGATGGTGATGTCTTCGAGTTTGCCTTTCGTGACTCGGACACAGTCTGTAGGCGCCGCCGGACTGATTTCATCGAGCCCATCCCTGGAGTGGACGACGAGCGCGTTCTGGATTCCGAGAATGCTTGCGGCTTCCGCCATGGGTCGCACGTACTCGACGGCACCGACTCCGATCAGCTGCGTATCGGGGGCAATCGGATTTGCCAGCGGGCCGAGAAAATTGAAAATCGTGCGAACGCCAAGAGCCTTGCGCACGGGCATCACATTTTTCACGAGTGGATGAAAATCCGGCGCAAAGAAAAACGTGAAACCCGATTCAGCGAGAAGTGTCGTGAGGCTTTCGGTCGGTAGCCCTGTTGGGAAACCCGCTGCAAACATCAAGTCTGCTGAACCACATTTGCTGCTGACACTGCGGTTGCCGTGCTTTGCGATCCGAACCCCGCATGCGGCTGCCGTGAATGCTGCACTCGTTGAGATGTTGAATGTCCCTCCCCCATCGCCACCGGTTCCGCAGTTGTCTGCGAGGGGGCGGATACCGGGAGGAACGAGGAGAGATTTTGCGTTCGTGCGCATCACTTTGGCCGCCGCAGCGAGCGTTGCACCGGTTTCGCCGCGCATCCGCAGGGCGACGAGAACCGCAGCCATTTCGGGATCAGTAACTTCGCCACGGAACATCGCCCCGAAGACGTCGGCAATTTCTGCCGGGGTCGGGCTGTTGCCACCGAGAATGCTTTCAAGGAGTTGGCGTGTCGTCGGCATTTCTTTCCCGGAGCTTCGAAGAAAACTCGTCAGTCATGATCGATCTCGATCCATGCCTGATTGTCTGGATGACTCTATCCCAGCTGCGTCGTGTGTCTAAACTTTTTTCAGAACGCGTCGATGATGTTCTTGTCGTTGATGTTTCTTTGCGCGTCAGACACTCCTGTGAGGTGCGTCGATGAATACCGTGGTTGCCATTCAGCGCGTTGTAGCTCTAGCTGCCCTTGGTCTCGGGCTCGGAGCTGGCAGTCTTCACGCAGTCCCAGCGATCGGCGACAGTTCTTTGCGCGTCATGAACTATCTTTCACTCGAGCAAGAATCCAATCTGGTCGTTGTTTCGGCTGGAGAGAATGAAGGGATTGTCTCGGGTACTGTATTTCGCGTCTATCGCCCGGTGACTCCAAAGAAGCGGACGGTATCTGTCGCCGATGTCATGTTCGTTGAAACCGGTGTTCTCAAGGCAGTTGACGTGCAGAAGCACCGCACGATCGCGATGATTACCGGCACAGGCTCTGACATGTCGCGAGTCTTCTTTCCGAAATTTCCCGGCGTGATGGCCGGCGACACGGTTGTAGTGCAACGCCTCTCGCTGACGCGACGACCGTCCATCATGCCGGAAATTACTCTCAGCTACCGCGTTCTCTTTGAAGATCCGAAGGCAACTCCAAGCTCATTCGAACTGAACGAGGCCGGCCGAGCAAAGTTGCGCGAGGAAGCTGCCGTGTACGCGAACGCACGGGTTTCACTCCTGATGGTGGAAGGCTATACGGATGGAAGTGGACCGGCCGATGTAAATCAGGTTGAGTCCTACCAGCGTGCATTGACCGTGCGTCAATTCCTGATTGATGAAATGGGTTTCGACGAGGAGCGGGTCGTGGCTGTAGGTTATGGCGAGTCAGAGCTTGCCGATCAGTCACTGGCGCCCGGTTCTCGCGATCGCAATCGTCGAGTCGTGCTCAAGGTGGTTCCGGTTGCCGAGTAGTGTTGTGGTCGTCGGGAGTGGCCCAGCCGGACTGATGGCCGCAGACGTCCTGGTCAGTCAAGGTATTCGCGTCACCGTTGTCGAGCGAAGACCCGCACCTGCGTGGAAACTGTTTGTCGCAGGCAGCTCGGGTCTGAATATCACCAACAATCTCCCAGTTGCTGTGTTTGCGCAGCACTACACACCGAAACAACTACCCTGGCACTCCTGGCTTGAGCGATTCTCGCCGCTGGCGTGGATACGCTTCATCGAGGGTCTTGGCGAAGAAACCTTTCTTGGCACCAGCGGCCGCTACTTTGTCTCCACGATGAATTCCGCGCGACTCGTGCGGGCCTGGCGACGACGCCTTACCGCGTCTGGAGTTCAGTGGGTATTCGGACACGAACTCTCAGGTATCGCGCGTTCTCCCGACAATCCGAATCGCTGGAGGATTGAGACTCGGCGGATCCGCGTGAACGACGTCGAAGCCGATGCGGAACCAGTCGTCGGCGATGGGCCGAGTGAGCTGCAGTGTGACGGCATTGTTCTGGCCCTTGGCGGTGGCAGTTGGGAGAAGACTGGTCCTGATCCCAGTTGGCCAGAACTACTGTCGCGACTTGGCCTGCGGACGATCCCATTTGCGCCAGCAAATGTCGGCTACCAGTTGCAGTGGAAGCCCCAGTTTCTGAAAGAGTGTGAGGGCAAACCCCTGAAGAATGTCTCGCTTCGGACCAAGCGCGGAGAACGTCGTGGAGAGGTTGTCGTTACGAGCTACGGCATCGAAGGAACACCAGTGTACTTTACGGGTACGCGCGGACTTGCTTCAGTCGATTTGAAACCGGATCTGGCCCGGGAGCAGCTTACCGACCGGATCGAGACCGTTCAGAAGAAGCATCGACTCTCGCCGCTTCGTGCCGTGAAAAAATCTCGGCTCCTCGACGAGGTCGCGCTCAGTTTGATCTTTCATCATGCTCCTCCTGAGAGCCTGCTCGATGCGACGTCTCTCAGCGAGGTGATCAAGAGCTTTCCGGTCGAGCTCAAGGATCCGCAACCCCTCTCCGAGGCAATCTCATCCTGCGGGGGTCTTGCGGTCGACGAAATCGACGAAAACCTGATGGTACGCAGGATGCCGCGTGTCCATGCCATCGGCGAAATGCTCGACTGGGATGCACCTACCGGTGGTTTTCTTATACAGGCCTGTGTTACGCAGGGTTTCGTTGCAGGCCATGCTCTTGCAGCCGAACTCAACGCAGGTCACGCAGATGCCAGAACTTCCAGAGATTGAATGTCTTGCCAGATCGGTGCGCATGAGCGCGCTCGGTGGTTCGATCACTCAGGCGAAGTTTTTTCGATCAGATCTCCGCTGGAAGATCCCCGTCGATACGATTGAAGACGTGGTGGTTGGGCGAAAGATTCTCGAAGTCACACGACGTTCGAAATACCTTCTCCTTCGCACGGATGCTGGTTTTGCCGTGATGCATCTTGGCATGAGCGGTCAGCTGCTCGAACAGTCCAGCCCAGAACTCAGTCTTCCGCACACGCACGCCGTGATGGAACTGCATGATTCCCGGGGCGAACAGCGCTGGCTGCACTTTGTTGACCCGCGACGCTTTGGTCAGATCACCGCGGTTCGCGGCTCTGATCTGTCGAAGGACAAACTCTTTCGCAAGCTTGGTCCAGAACCGCTTGATCCAGAGTTTGATTTGGCGACGCACCTCCACGATCTGTCCCGCGAGCGAACAGTTGCGATCAAGAATTTCATCATGGATGCACACGTGGTCGTGGGCGTTGGAAACATCTACGCCAGTGAAGCGTTGTTTCGCGCTGGACTACGGCCGCAGAGAAAAGCCGGCACGATTCGACGCGTTGACGCCGTGAATTTGGCTGCCGCGATTCGCGAGACGCTTTCGGAGGCAGTGGCTGCTGGGGGGACAACCTTCCGGGATTACAGGCATACTGATGGATCGAGCGGGTGGTTCAAGGTGCAGTTGGCCGTCTACGGACGCCGTGGTGAGCCTTGCCCCAAATGCGGGGAAAAGGTCCGTGAAATCCGTCTCGGCGGACGCTCAAGTGCATTTTGTGCGATTTGTCAGAAATGAAAACGCGATAAAAAAATCGTGCGATCACGATATTCTCTCCTGTATCATTAAAATATTTCTTTGAATTTCAATTAAACTATTCTCCATCATTGTCGATGGCACAGTTGTTAAATGCATTTTGTTGCCATAAGCGCGATCGAATCTTGGGGTGTGACCCGGGTGAGACGTGCCCAACGAGTGATAACTCGAAGGAGGTCAAGTCATGGGTCTCAGAATCAGGACAAACATGAGTTCGGTCAACGCCCAGCGCAGTCTGCAGGGTACGACTAATGCCCTTCGAGAGAACATGGCGCAACTCTCGAGCGGGTATCGGATTAACAAGGCCGCCGATGATGCTGCCGGTCTCGCGATTTCGAACAACATGACGGGAAAGATTCGTTCGCTCGAACAGGCGACCCGCAATGCCAACGACGGTGTGTCGCTGGTGCAGGTTGCTGAGGGTTCGATGAACGAGATCTCGAACATCCTGGTTCGGCTGCGCGAACTGGCAACTCAGTCTGCTTCGGATACGATCGGTAACGCTGAGCGCTCATTCACCAACCGTGAATACGTTGCTCTCGTGGACGAAATCGAGCGGATCACGAACACGACGGAGTTCAACGGAGTGAAGCTCCTGCAAGGTTCCGATAACAACGAAGGAGACGAGCTCCTGACGATTCATATCGGTGCAGGTGACGGTTCGGTTGAGAACACCGATACGATTCGTCTCGACATCGACAAGATGCGGCTGATTCCGAGCGAAGACCTTGGTCTCGGGAAGGACGCAGAAATCGGACCTGTCGAGATTGGTGATTCGTTCTCTCGCGAGCAGGCCGCTGAAAAACTTACGTCTATCGACAACGCTCTCCAGCTGGTCGCTTCGACTCGCGCTAACCTCGGCGCGCAGCAAAGCCGAATGCAGTCTGCGATCGGCAACCTTGGTATCCAGGTGGAGAACCTGAAGTCTGCGAACAGCCGCATCCGCGATGTCGACTTCGCTGGAGCGACGGCGCAGTTCACGCAGAACAGAATTCTCAGCCAAGCTGGTGTGTCGGTCTTGTCCCAGGCTAATCAGGAACCGGAAGCAGCACTCGCGCTGCTGCGCTGATAAAGGAAAGCAGTTCGGTTCACCCGCTGGGCTGCTGGACCCTCGAACGGTAAGGTGTGCGGTCACAAAATTGAGATCGCACACTTTTTTCGTTTCGAGATTTTCGTTCGCTGAACTTGCGCTCAGTCAGTCGACAATCCGCCGGAGAGAAAATCCGCCGAACGTCGAATGCGATGCTGTGATCGCAGCACCTTCAACCACGGGAACGCACCTGTCGTCGGTTTCTGTGTACAACTCCTCGTCGTCGACGTGCTGCTCGACGTAATGACCAGTTGAGAATTGGTAGGGTTCTGCTTGTGCAAGCTCAGAGAAGGTCAACCTGCGCAGGGCACCGCGAAGGGCTCCCGCCACATCCGCAGGACATCGTGCGATGA
>Ga0169931_10004777_pt1 | contig 20961 bp, 10 predicted proteins | sample Kivu_15m_20L_FD_129675 | JGI IMG/M metagenome (GOLD analysis project Ga0169931, IMG submission 129675) | Freshwater microbial communities from Lake Kivu, Western Province, Rwanda to study Microbial Dark Matter (Phase II) - Kivu_15m_20L... | ecosystem: Environmental > Aquatic > Freshwater > Lake... | reverse complement strand
CTCACGCGAAGCCGCGAAGCCGCGAAGGGAAACGCAGGGGTCGGTGTTCGGTGTTCAGTATTCGGTGTTTGGTTTGGCGAACCGCTGACGGGAGTCCGCGGGTGGTGGTCTGTTCGTAGCTCGGGCTTTCCAGCCCGAGATCTGTCCTTTGCGACTGGAATGTCTGGAGATTGTCGGCGCGGGGAGGGGGTTTGCTGTGTGGGGGGCTCACGCGAAGCCGCGAAGCCGCGAAGGGAAACGCAGGGGGGCGGTGTTCGGTGTTCAGTATTCGGTGTTCGGTTTGGCGAGCCGCGGACGGTAGTCCGCGGGTGATACCCTTCGTAGGTCGGGCTTTCCAGCCCGAGATCTGTCCTTTGCGACTGGAATGCCTGGAGATTGTCGGCGCGGGGAGGGGGTTTGCTGTGGGGGGGAGTCTCACGCGAAGCCGCGAAGGGAAACGCAGGGGGCGGTGTTCGGTGTTCGGTTTGGCGAGCCGCTGACGGTAGTCCGCGGGTGTGCGATTTGTTGCACTGCGGTTGGCAACTGCATCCATGCAGCACAAGTGCAGGCGGCATAAAGTGGTGTGTCCCCTATCCCCTGTCTCGTCGGGAGACTGTCAGGCGAGCCGGGAACGCTGTGGTCCTGATGCACGATCACGTACCCGCACCTGCATTGCCGTCGCGTGTCGGATTGAAACATGCTGGCGAGGCAGACGATAACAGAGCACCACGGTCGGCGGTCCTCTGTTCACTCGAATACGGAAATCACAATTCCACCCGATGACGTGCGGTGCTTCACCTCGCATTGAAACCGACGTCCTCTGTCAAGAATTGGTGCAAACCACAGGCTTACTTCGCGTTTCAGGTATCCCAACTGCTTTTGTTCTTGATTAAAGACAGCAACCGCATTGCAGTCATAGGGATTACCCGGTTCTCGTACAAGCAGAACTTCATCTCCGATAGAGAGTCGGTTCAGTTCGTGTTGGCGATTCTCGTACGATTCCCCAACTATTCTGAATGTAAACCGAGGAATGCGGCTTGCAGGCTCCCAACTGTCAGGTGAGCTTTCAAACTCAGAGCTAAAGTCATTATCGCCAACTGAACCATCGATCAGTTCACTTGCAAGAATGTCGGCAGCTGGAATAAACGAATCTTCGGGCAATACACCAAGGACCGGTTCACCTTTTGAAAGCACTTCCATCGTCATTGCAAAACGGTACCAGTCGAGCCCCAGTTTTGTCGGGCGAATGAACAGGCTCTTTCCCGTCGACCGTTTGATGAACAAGCCATCGGAAAACCATTGAACATTGGCAATCGAACTGAGGGCGAACTTCCTGGCTATCAAGCGACCGTCGAGCAGAAAGCTCTTGTCTGCCCGTTTAACGACTCCCACGCCGATTGATTTGAGATAATGATCATTTCCCAATGGAATTCCAGATGGTCGTTTGAGTACAACGATCTCAAAGACCTCAGCGTCCTCAAACTCAAGAGTCTGCGGGAGTGTGTTGGCTTGCAGTGCCTTCAGGAGTTCCCATGCTGCTCGCGCAAGTGAAAGTCTAAATTCCTGGTCTTTGGTAAATTGAAGAGACAGACCAAGTCCGATGGCAATTTTGCTCAGTTTTTCGTTTTCACTGTCATCGAAAAAACCATCGGACACAGCATCGTCAACGACCTGCCCTAACAGCGTCAAAGACTCCTGTCGGAGAAGGTCTTCAACTTCCGATTCGGAGATACCTGCTTTCGCAGCAAAAGCAAGGAGTTGATGCCGTTCCTTGAGGCTCAAGCTACCGTCAGCAATGGCAGTCCTGACTCCCTGCAGCAAAGTATCCCGATTGCGTGCGTCTCGTTGGCGTTCTCTTGCCTGAACATTTCGTAATCGTTGTTCCTCCGCATTGCGCTGGCTGCACCTATCGCGAACTAAGTTAAGATTTACCTTGCCGGCCTGCACGTCCTTTCCTCGGGTGAGTTCGGGGCTTTGGACGTCCATTTCCAGTCCGATCTCTCCCCGATGGATGAGCTCAAGAAATTCTGTGTCCTGGATTGGGCCGACCAGACTGCTTCCGAGCAAACCGAAGAGTTTGGGGCGCTTGTAAAACCAGGTGGATGTCAACTTCGCCCCGATCAATATACCCTTGTTGTCGTACAGCCATACGTTCTTCCTGCACTTTGGACATTGAATTCTCTTCCCCTCCTGTTCTTGTCGGAATTCAATTGCCTGCTCGCAGAATGAGCACAAGAAGATGGATGTGTTAGAGCCTGAAGTCATTGGGCTGCTTTCAAATCGACTATCTTTGGAGTGTGCCGGCCGCTACAAACGTTGCCGCTTCATCAACGTGTCGTGATTGTATGAGGTCCTCATTGTCCAGATCGGCAATGGTGCGGGCCACCTTGGCAAGGCGATCACAAGTCCTTGTTGATACCGCAGCTCTGGCGACGGTTTCACGATAAGCGTTTGTGCCGTCATCTGACATGCGGCAGAATTCCGTTATCTGACCGCCGGGAATTGCTGAATTGCAGGCGAATTCTTTTCCTCGGAAACGAGCGATCTGTTTGTTTCGAGCATTCTCGACAAGTTGCCGAACCCTCGGGGATTCTCCGTCGGTAACTTCAGCAAATCGCTCGTCATGTGTCAAAGGCTTCATTAAGACCTGCAAATCCATACGGTCCAGAAACGGGCCACTGAGCCTCTTCTGGTACTTCTCAATGACTTTTTGTTCACAATGACAGCGTGCATCGCCGTAGTACCCACACGGGCAGGGGTTCATTGCCGCAACAAGGCTGAACCGCGCTGGAAATTCAAGGGAGGCAGCGACTCGTGTGATATTGACGAACCCGTTTTCAAGTGGTTGCCGCAGGGCTTCAAGGGTGTTTTTCGAAAACTCGGGAACTTCGTCGAGGAACAGGATTCCGAGATGCGCAAGCGTCACTTCTCCCGGCTTCGGAACTCCACTACCGCCGCCAACCAGCGATTGCATGGAAGCGGAATGGTGCACACTTCGAAAAGGGCGTCTGGTGACGGCCATTCCATCATCAGACAATAAACCCATCGCTGAGTAAATCCGGGTGAGTTCGACCTTTTCTGAGTCGCTTAGTCTGGGCAGAACGCCCGCCATTGCACTTGCTAATAGTGATTTACCTTCCCCGGGAGGGCCAACCAAGAGCAGGTTATGGCCACCGGCAGCACTAATAATCGCGGCCCGCTTTGCCTGTTTTTGACCACGGATTTTGCCAAAGTCCGGTGCTTTTTCTATGTAGTTTGAAAACTGAATCGGCTGGCTTAATGCGTTCGAAAGCGTTCCAGTGCCGCGAAAGTAGTCAAGCACTTCGTCCAGAGTTTCAGCCGGAAACACTCCACATCCCTCATGTCCAGGTTTCGCCAAAATCAGAGCACATTCTTTCTCATTGCCTTTTGGGACGATCAGTTTTTGCCCAGGCCGGAGCAAAAACGCCATGGACAGCGCCCCGGGTATCCGTCGAATTTCGCCGTGTATACCAATCTCTCCGAAAAGGACGAATTGCTGCTCTTTGGCCTGCGGCAGGTCAGGAAGGATGCCGGCAACCTGCAACATCATCACAGCCAGTGGAAGATCGAGCCAGGTCCCGTCCTTTTCAATGGCCGCAGGCGCAAGGTTAATCAGAATTTCTACGGGAGAATCGGGTATTCTTAATTTACTGAAAGCGCCTTGAATCCGCTGAAGTGCTTCGCGGACCGGCCCGCGAGTCATTCCCGTAATCGAGCACACATTTACGACCGGGCGCGGCTTTGGCAGCACAGACAGTGCGCGGCCCTGAAGCTCGATTAATGTACCGTTGATTCCGGACAGGACCCCACCAAGCAAAGTATGGTCCCTTGTGAGTAAGTGATCGTGCAATCGAATGTTCAATGCTGCCGGCCTCCACACCGATCGTTTTACGAGGAGAATCGAAAATGCAGACCACGCATTGTAGCGGCATCAACCATGGCGATGGTTTGCCTTTTCAAGGATTTTCGGCAAAAAAATCGCCCTTCACACGGCAGATCGCTGCAGTGAGCGCCTTATCGAGAAGTGCTCCTGCCGAACCGTGGCGTTCCGGTTGTGTGGTGACGGCGTTGTTTGGGGCTGGTGGTTTTCGGGGCGTTGGCAGGGGCGGTGAATAGAGTTTTGGCTCAGCGGGAGCTTCGCCCTCCCGTGTGTTGTGAGGCGGGCACACAGGAACGACAGATTTGCCTGTGATGAAGAGTGGTGGGTGATTGTAATCGCCTGCCTGGGCTGGGAGAATCGGCGGGGGTGACGGGTGGCGGGTGGCGGTTGACGGGTGACGGGTGCAGTGCGGTGGCGGTGGCTGGTGTGGTGGCTGGGTTGAGGAGTGATGTGATGGCGGGTGGCGAGGGTGGTCAGCAGTTTGATCAGGGGTTGCCGCGGCGTGATTTTCTGCGGGCGTCGGGTGGCTGGGTGCTGGGTGGTCCGCTGGCTGCCGGTGCAGTGTCAGCGGGTGGTGTTGTTGCGGCTGCGGGTCGCGGGGTGACAGCAGCAGAGAATGCGCGTGAGGGCACAGCGGACTGGCGGCTGACGAAGACGGGGGTGGATCCTGCCAGCAAATACCGTTGTCCGTGGATTGAAGGTTTTGCTTCGCGGACGAGTGTGCGGGCGGGTGAATCGATTCAGTTTTTTGTGAGCACGAATCCGGCGTCAGTGTTTCGCATCGAGATTTTTCGCATGGGGTATTATGGGGGTCTGGGTGCCAGGCTGATGCAGCAGCTGGGACCATACGAGGGAGTGGTGCAGCCGGAAGCTGAGACGGGACCGCGGCGTTTGCGTGAGTGTCGCTGGGAGCCTTGTGTCGAGCTGGTGATTCCTGACGACTGGGTCAGCGGTGTGTACGTGGGCCGGCTGACGGCTGAGCGGGAGGGCTGGCAGAGTTATCTGATTTTCATCGTGCGGGACGATCGACCTGCGGACCTGTTGTTTCAGTGTGCGGATACGACGTGGCAGGCATATAACCGCTGGCCGGATCAGTTTGCGCTGTATGACAACGGTCATGAGAAGTGGTATTGCGGCCCGGACGTCGACGTCAGCTTTGATCGACCGTATGGGCGTTACTGTCAGATTCTGGATGCTCCGCTGACCACCGGTTCTGGTTCGTGGTTTTTGTGGGAGTATCCGTTTGCGTACTGGCTGGAACAGCAGGGTTATGACGTGAGCTATCTTTCCTGCCTGGATACTCATGCCGACCCGGCCGGTTTGCTGCGTGCGAAGGGATTTCTGAGTATTGGTCATGACGAGTATTATTCACTGGAGATGTATCAGCATCTGCTGTCGGCGCGTGATGCGGGAGTGAGTTTGTGTTTCTTTTCGGGGGACACGTGCTGGGGTCGAATTGATCCGCGGCCCGGATGGCATGGCGGTGCTGGTCGAATTTTCAGCCGGGTGGATGCCTTTGGTCCGTGTTTGCCGGGAGCCGAGGCGTGGTCGGGTGCCGATCGCTTCCCGTATCAGACTCCCAGTGAAGCTGCCCTGATTGGTGCTCGCAATGTTCCGCCGGTCACGGGTGGTGCGGACTGGATTTGTCGATTGCCGGAGCACTGGGTATTTGCGGGAACGGGTATGGCTGAGGGCGAGGGGATACCGGGGCTGGTGGGCTGGGAGTGGATGGGGATGCCGGCGGAGATTGCGGGTCTGGAGGTACTGGCGAGTGGCCGGACGACTCATGGCAGCGGCCGCTCCGGGTCTGACGGGTTTTATACGGCAACGATTTATCCGGGACCGCGTGGTAATTTTGTATTTAATGCGGCGACGTGCTGGTGGTGTGACGGGTTGTCAGAGCCGCCCGGTTATTTGCGACCGAAGGTGTATACAGAGCCTCGCGGTGTGGATCGGCGGGTGCAGCGGATTACAGCGAATTTACTGGACCGTATTTGTCGGGGGGGGATGTGGCCATGGCAGGGTCAGAAAACAAGCAGATAGAGCAGTATCGGGGTTATCTTCAGGCGGTAGCTCGGCTGCAGCTTTCGGCGCGACCGTGGCTGGCGGGCAAGCTGGATTCCAGTGATCTGGTGCAGAAGACATTTGTGCGGGCGTACGAGCATTGCGAGCAGTATCGTGGAGGCAGTGATGCGGAGCTGGCGGGCTGGCTGCGTCAGATTCTGAACCGGGTATTGGCGAATGAGCTGCGGCACTGGGGTCAGGCGCGGCGGGATGTGGGTGCGGAGCAGTCACTGGAGCAGGAGCTGGATGCCAGTGGTTATCGTCTGGATCAGATGCTGCAGGCGGATCAGACGTCTGCCAGTCAGCGGGCGCAGCGTGGTGAGCGAGCGGAGCGGCTGGCGGAGGCGATTGAGGACTTGCCGGAGGAGCAGCGGGTGGTGGTGCTGGCGCGGCACTGTCGTGGTCTGGGGTTGCAGGAGATTGCGGAGGAGACGGGTCGGACGGCGGCATCGGTGGCTGGTCTGCTGCGGCGGGGACTGGCGACGTTGCGTGAGCAGCTGGGTGAGGAGTTGTCATGACGGATTCGCAGACGCGTCTGGATCAGCTGATAGCGGAGCTGCTGCTGCGACTGGAGCGTGGCGAGCAGGTATCGCTGGAGGATTTTCTGGCGCGGCATCCCGCTGAGGCTCTGGAGCTGCATCGGTTTGTGCAGGATCTGAGTTTGCTGAATGGCCGGCCTGCGGGACTGACCGACTGTGACGCTACGCTGATTGATCCGGCAGGGGCAGCAGCACTGAGTGTTTCTGAGAGTGCTGCTGGTGGCGTGGTGCTGCAGGCTGTACCGGCGACCGGTCAGGTGTTTGATCGTTATGAGCTGCTGGGATCACCGCTGGGCACTGGTGGCATGGGAGTCGTCTACAGGGCTCGACTGCTGGGCACGGGGGTGCAGGTGGCGCTGAAGCAGCTGCGACGTACTGAGGCGACTGAGCAGCGGATGTTTCTGGCGGAGATTGAAGCGGCAGCCGGGCTGCGGCATCCGCATATTGTACCGGTGTATCATGCGGGTGAGACGGACGGTTTGCTGTGGTATACGATGGCGCTGATTTCCGGTGGCAGTCTGGCAGAGCGGAGGGATTTATTTGGGTGTGCGGCGGGAGTGGTGGTGGAGCTGATGCTGAAGGTGATTCGCGCGGTGCATTTTGCGCATCAGCGGCGGGTGCTGCATCGGGATTTGAAACCATCGAATATTTTGCTGGACGAGGACGGTGAGCCGCATGTGGCGGATTTTGGGCTGGCGGTGCGGCTGAGTGAGGCTGGCGGTGTAGCGACTGATCATCCGACGGCCGGATCACTGCCCTGGCTGGCTCCGGAGATTGTGGAGCTTAGTCGTCTGTCGCCATCTGAGCGACGTCAGCGATCGGAGGCAGTGCTGACGACGGCGGTGGATGTGTGGTCACTGGGAGTCGTACTGTATGAGCTGCTGACGGGTGAGCGGCCCTTTGGCGGGACGACGTATTGGGAGCTGTCGGGAGCGATTCTGTCGGGTGAATTGCGGCGGCCTGGTCTGATACGGGCCGACATTCCGCGGGATCTGGAGGCGATTTGTCTGCAGTGTCTGCAGCGGGAACCTGGTCAGCGGTATGAATCGGCAGCAGCACTGGCTCAGGATCTGGAGCGGTGGCAGCGGGACGAGCCGGTACGTGCGCGGCGAACGGGTCCGGCTGAGCGGCTGCTGCAGTCGTGCCGGAGGGCTCCGGCAATGGCTGCTGTCAGCGTGGCGATGCTGGTACTGCTGCTGGTGATGACGGCCGGTTATGTGGGAACGGTGCTGCGGCTGCGGCCAACAGTACTGCGGTCGATGCAGGATCAGACGGACTATCTGTCACGTCATCTGGCAGGTCTGGTGAAAGAGAAGCTGAGGTCATATGCGAATCGCGTGTCTGAGCGGGCTGAGCTGCTGCGGACGATTCCGCAGGGAGAGCCGGTCAGTGCTGCTGACGGGCAGCGAATTCAGCAGTGGCTGGATCAGCTGGTGACTGGTCCGCGGGCTTTTCAGAATGCGTTTTTGCTGGACGGGGAAGGTCGTATTTTGTGGTCTTCAAGGGGGTTTGAGCCACCTTCGGACGGTCGGTACAGCGAGCGGGACTATTTTGATTACTGGAAGAATCATCAGGCCGAGGGCGGGGACGTGTATGTTGGTCGGGTGTATGAGTCATCGGTGGACAAATTCGACAAGCTGCCGTTTTCGATGCGGATACCGCGAGGAGGTGAGGAGTTCTGGGTCTTTTCGGCCAGCATTCTGACGGACGCGGATCTGGATCTGGAAACGGGCAGTCTGAGTGCGGGCGGGAACACGGTCTGTCTGGTGGCGGAGCCGGATTTGTCAGCGGACCCGGATGGGCGTTATGCGGGTGGAGTTGGGGTGCATGTGATTTTTGTTCATCCGCGTCTGCAGCCGGGTGACCGATCGGTTGTGGTTGAGCTGCCGTTGAATGCTGAGGCAGCGGTGGATGCCGGCAAGGCGCCTTTTCTGCCGATGACGGAGTATCGGGATCCGCTGCAGAGCGGCAAGTGGGTGGTGGGATCCGCGCGGGTGCCGGGTACCGGCATCAGTATTCTGGTGCAGCGGAATCAGGACACGGATTTGTTGTGGATTGAGGGTTCGGCAGTGCGACTGCTGCTGTGGGTGCTGGCGTCACCTGTGAGTGGTGTGTTGGTGTGGGTGTTTCTGCGACGGTGGCATCAGTGGCGACGTTCACGAATCTGCTGAAGTCAACGAAAATCGGGGTGGATTTTTGTGCTGGCGATGTGTTGGAGCGGACTTTGCGGGTCTGATGCAAAAAAGCAGCGCAAAATGCGGGGCGACGTCCGGTATCTGGAGCATCGCCCTGGGAGTGGTGGTGAGTATTTGGAGTTATCAGGCCGTTTGTTTTTCCCTGCGACGGCGCAGCGATCGCAGGCTGAGGCCGGCGAAGGCAATGGCCATGACAGCCAGCGAGCCTGGTTCAGGGACGGCCGAAAGGGAGCCTGGCCCGCCGCCACCGGCGGTCACGGTGATCAGGCCACCGGAAAGGTCGGAGGTCAGGATGGGGATGGGGCCGAGTGTATTGCCGCTGAAGTCGTATTCGCTGCTGCCGACGGTGAGCTGGTAAGTTCCGGATGTACCTGCGATGGATGAGAGATCAAGGATTGTCCAGAGTCTGGTGCCATCCTGCGGAGCATTGGCACCGTTGAGGGTGGTGTCATTGTAGTTGTAAGTGTCATTGGTCCAGTTTGTGGTGTAGACAGTGGCGGGGTTTGTTGCGGGTGCGTTACTGGGGTCGTTGTAGTAGTCCTGCTGCCAGCTGTTACCGGAATACACGTAGGTGCTGTCACTGAAGGGTGGCAGTGAGGGGCCAGAGAACGAGACGCCACCGGCGGCACCGGTGACTGGTGTCAGGATGAATTCAGTTGTCAGGTAATTGATGCCCACGGGATCGGGTGTTTCCCAGAAGATGCGGATTTGTCCGCTGTTTCCGGCGATGATGGACAGGTTTTCGGCCTGCAGCAGCGTGATGGGGTCAGCCAGAGCCTGCGAGCAGCAGGAGGCGGCCAGCAGCAGTGCGGCCAGGGTTCGCAATACAAACATCAGGAGCTCCTGAAACAGGGATGCAAAGAGTATGAATTAACGGGGATGAGTATTTGGTGTTTTGGGAAGGGGTGTGTGACGGGATCAGTCGGCCAGCCAGAGGCCGTTTCGCAGTCGACGATTGAGAGTGCGCTGGACGTAGAGAACGTCAGCTGACGTCACGAAGCCGTCACCGTTGGCATCTGCTTCGGCCGAGTAGGCCGAGCGAACTCCGTTGTTGGCGATAGCCAGATCAGTGCTGTTGACCTGACGATCACCGTTAAGATCCCCAAACAGTCTGAAGAAAGCGAACTCGGCTTCCTTCTGGCCATCATTGTCGAGGTCCACGGCGAGTGTGTAGTAGCCATCAGCGAGGCTGGTATTGCGAGCATTGCCGATTCCGACGGTGCCGAAGTTGAGTGCAATACGACCGCCGACGGCTGAGACGAAACCGGACAGTGAAACAGCGGTGGCGTTATTACCGTCCAGATCAGAGCGAGTGAGTGTCAGTCGCGAGCCACTGCTGACGATTGCCGAGGCGGTGGCGGCACTGGCGAGGGTCAGGTCGACGTAGCGGATATAGGACCGCTGCGACAGACCTTTGGACACGTCGAACGAGATGATGCCGGTCGTGATGGTGATGGTCACATTCTGTGTGGTGCCGCTGCCGATGCCATTTGATGCGAGGATTGTGATATTGTAGTTCTGGCTGGAGCCGCCAGCGGTGCCTGCGGCTGGAGTTCCGGACAGCAGTCCGGTGTTTGGGTCGAGTGTCAGTCCGGCCGGCATGGTACCGGCGGAGACTGAGAATGTCGGAGTCGGCGAGGCGGCAGCAGCGATGTACAGTCCGGTACTGACGCCTTCGCCTGCGGTTAGAAAGTTGCGGCTGGAGAAGACGGGCAGAGTGCCGACCAGCAGAGTGGCAGCCGTGGTGTTGGCGGTGCCTTCTGCATTCGTGAACACAGCGCGGTACTGCTTCCCGGTATCTCCGGCGGCTGCAGTGAAGCTGTAGGTTCCGGAGGTTTCACCGGAGATATTCGACCATGAGCTTCCGCTATTGGTGCTGACCTGCCACTGGACGGTGGGAACGGGGACGCCGGTCGCTGCTGCAGTGAAGCTGACCACGGTACCCGCAGTGACTCCGGTGCTGGTCGGATTGGTCGTGACAATTGGAGCAACATAGGCGGTCAATGTTCCGCTGCCGGTGGTGTAGTTAACCAGCAGCGGTTCGCTATTGAGCGAGGTGACGGCATTGTTGGCCAGTCCGGTGAAGGTGCCGTTGACGGTCGTGGCGTCAGCAATTGTCAGGACATCACCGCTGACGGGGACATAGCTGCCGCTGAGGCTAAGCATGGTGCCGGTCAGATTCAGCGTCCCGGCAACTTTCAGCTGGCTGTAACCAGTGTCCGCCGTATTGCCACTGACAGCAATCAGAATGGACGTGCTGGACGGGAAGCTGAGTGATTTGCCGCTGCCAAGGGTGACATCGGTCCCGGTGGCGGTGGGCGCGATACCGCCGGCGGAGCGGAGGGTGATATTGCCGGCGGTGGTGGCGGAGACGGAGCTGGAAATGGTGATGGGCTGTGTGTTGCCGGTGGTACCGATCAGCAGGGTTCCGGCAGTAATGATGCCGAGTTCCGAGGATTCCAGGCCGACCGCGGAACTGGTGTCAGCAGCCCCCAGCACAATCGGCCAGTTGGCTGTGGTTGTGACCAGAGTGACCGTGCCGGTGCCGGCATTGACAGCCGCTCCGACGCCGCTCCAGCCGAATGCATTTGCGGTCAGGTTAATGGTGCCGACGCCATCAGACGTGATGGTGCCCGTGCTGATTGAGATGTTTTTGTCTGCAGAGACCGAGACGGGGCCATTGGTGGCGCGAAGGGCAGCGGAGGTCTCCAGTTGCAGACCATTCAGGCCACCTGTCGTGGTCACTGTCAGTCCGGAGCTGCCGGTTGCAGTGACTGAGGCTGAGTTGTACAGACGAGTGGCATTGGCTGAACCGCTGGCTGTGATGGCAGTGATTGTTACGGTTGCAGCGGAAATGGTGCCACCACTCATTTCAAGGCCGTTACTGTTGACTCCGGTGCCATTGGACTGGAAGGTGGCCGCGGACAGCGTTGAACCGGCCAGCTGAACAGCTTCACCGTTGTCTTTGGCGACACCTGTGAGCGACAGTGTGGTGCCGGCAGTGATTGTGCTGGTTTCGATGATCACGGCATCATTGTCACCAGTACCTCCTGTGCAGGTGGCCGACATCGTAATTGCACCGGTAGCGGTGAGTGTGCTGTTAACGATGTACAGTACATCAGAGTTTCCGGTTGACGTAGTGAGAGAAATGGCCGCTGCGGACAGTGTGGAGCTGAACATTTCGATGCCTTCGCCGCTTGCCCCTGCGGTCCCGGTGAGGCTGAGCGTGCCAGTGATGCTGGCCGTGATCGCATCGAGGTAGAGGCCGTCGTCATCGCCGGAGGCTGTCACACTGCCTCCGGTGCCGCTGATTGTGAGATTGGTGATGCTGCCGGAGCCCAGTTGTGCATTGACGATGCTGATGGCATCATCGGTGTTGGAGGTACCAATGATTGTGACGGGGCCATTTGGCGCATCCAGCAGAACCCAGCTGCTGGACGACCCTTCCAAAATTATGGCGGTGGACGCTGCAGAGTTGCCGGTCAGTGTGATACCACCAGAGCCTGACAGAATCTGATTATTGTCCAGCGAATCATTCGTATCGATGCCTTCGCCGTCGGCTTTGGCATTGCCGGTGATGGAAATGCTGCCGGAGGCATTAGTGGAAATCAGGCAGGCCTTGATCAGATTGACGCCATCGGCATCGCCGGTGCTGGCTGCTCCGAAGGCTCCTGTTCCCGTCATCGAAATATTCCCGCCGGTTGTCGAGCGGACGGTGGTGCTGTCAAGAATTACACCAGCAACAGTAATGGCGGTATCCGTTCCGTTGTAGCTGCCAGCGGTTCCGGTGATGGAAATGGTTCCGGTGACGGTTTCGATTACGGAGTTTGCTGACGCGGAGATACCGTCATTTCCGGCAACTGTGACGACCGTTTTCCCCCCTCGGCCCACCAGGGTCACGTTTCCTGCAGCCTGAGCGCTAAGGGTAGCGCCGCTGAGAATGATCCCGACGAAGGTTCCAGTGGATGCGTCGGCGGAATTGGCCGACACACTGAGATTCCCGGACAGAGTTGTCACAGAAGTGGACGTGAGTGTGGTATTTTTGTTTGCGGTCAGAGTGGCACTGGCGGCAGTGAAGGCCGAGTTGACAATTTCAATGCTTTCCCCGCTGTCTCCTGCTGTGCCCGTCAGACTGAGTGTTCCAGTGATGGTGGCTGCGATATTCGAAATAAAGATCCCGTCGTCATCTCCGCTGGCCGTCACACTGCCTCCGGTGGCAGTGATGGTCAGATTGGTGACGGTTCCGGATCCCAGTTGCAGCCTGCGCATGTCCAGTGCGTCACTCGTTTGGCTGGTGGCTGTGATGCTGACCGGTCCGCCGACGGCGTCCAGCGAAAGCCATGTATTCGAGGACCCTTCCACTTCAACACCAAGGCTATTGGGCGATGTCCCGTTGAGCGTCAGTCCGCCTGACCCGGCTATGACCTGATTATTCGAGTTATCCTGGATGTCGATCCCTTCCCCGCTGCCGGTCGCCGTTCCTGTGATGCTGATACTGCCAGCACCAGTGGTGGAGACCACGCACAACTGTTCCAGATTGACTCCGTCGCAGTCTCCATCGTTGGAAGCCCCTGTTGCCCCGGTTCCGGTGATCGAGATGTTGCCACCGGCAGTGGATCGCACTGTTGTGGTATTCAGATTGACGCCAGCGACAGTGATTTTCGTGTCTGTGCCGTTGTAGCTGCCAGCGGTACCTGTCAGCGTAATGCTGCCGGATTGTGATTGGATCACTGAGGTGCCGAAAGTGGCGATCCCCTCATTGCCTCCGACAGTGACCGTTGTCGTGCCCCCTTTGCCTGTGAGGGACAGGTTGCCACTGCTTTGTGCAGAGAGGGTTGAATTTGTGACAGTGATACCTGTGAAGGTTCCGGCGGCTGTGGCTGTGTTGTTTGCAGTCACAGAGAGACCTGTAGATGAAGTGATGCTGGAGTCGACGAACAGTGCGCTGCGACTGGCAGTCATGACAACGCTGTTGGCGTTGATCGTAGCTGCGGAGAAATCCAGTGAGTCGGAATTGACAGACGTGCCAGTCATTTGCAGGACACCAGCGTCCAGCGTGGTTGACACTATCTGAATCGCTTCGCCGCCATCTTTGGCAGTACCGGAGATGGCAGCGTCACCCCCGATGACGAGGACGCTACTCGACAGCACCACACCGTCATTATCCCCGGTGCCGCCGCTGCATGTTCCCGTGATGGAGACATTGCCTGAGGTGGTTAAAGTGACATTAAGAAGTACGGCATCGGAATTGTCGGAATTTCCCTGGACAGTGACACTGGCAGCTGACACCCCGCACTCAACCAGATCAACTCCTTCGCCACCAGCTTTTGCCGTACCAGTCAGCGAGACGATGCCGCCGGAAGTCAAGGAGCCGACATTAAAGTAGATGCCGTCATTATCGCCGGACGATGCGACGGACATATTTGGCGAGTTAGTTCCTGTGAGAGTGATATCACCCGTGGCGTTCAGGTAAACTTCGCCCAGCCAGACTGCTTTGGCATTTCCAATGCAGGTTCCGCTCAGAGAAATGGATCCGGCGTCGATGTTCAGTACGTAGGCGTCAATACCATGGCCGTCGGCGGTGCCATCGTAGTTTCCTCCGGTTGCAGTGAGACTGACAGCTCCGCTGGCCCGCATATCAACATGGTCAAGGATTGCTCCATCGAGATCAGCCAGCTGTTGGGCGAGTGTCGTGCCACCGCTGGCGACGATGGTGATGGACGTCGCGCTGGAAGAACCAATTTGCTGCCAGTCCATGTAAAGTGCGTCACCGCGGGTACTTGAAGCCGTGATGCTGATCGGTCCCGATATCGCATCAAAAATTATCTCAGTAATATCCGCACCGCTGACACCCACGGCAGTGCCGCGTTCAGATGTGGCATTGATTGTCAGTCCACCCGATCCGGCTGTGATGACGTTTTTTGTGGCGAGAGTCCAGGAATTGTCCCAGGAACTGATACCTTGTCCGTTGTTCTTCGCATTTCCTGTCATGCTGATTTGACCAGCACCTGTGGTGGTAATGGTGACGGATTCCTCAAGCCCGATGCCATCGCAGTCACCGGTGTTGCTGGCACCGCTGCCGCCGGTACCGGTCAGGGTTATGTTACCGCCTGACGTGGACTGGACGGTGCTTCTGACAAATTCCATACCGGCGCAGGTCACGTTATCCGGGGCTGTATTGGTGCTGCCACCGGTACCGTTGACGGTAATCGAACCACTGGCCGTCTGGATGAGCGAGTCAATGATCCACAGTCCGTTGTTGGATGATCCGGCTGTGTATGTGGCTCCGCCCTTCGCCGTCAGGGAGAGGTTGCCTGTCCCGGTCGTCTTCAGGGTCGCGCCATTCATCAGCAGACCAACGAAGGTGCCGGTCGCGGTCCCGGCAGAGTTCGCCGTCAGGCTGATGTTGCCATCAACAGACTGTACGACAGCACCTGACACGAACTCGATATCCGTATTCGTAGTGACTGTCAGTGTGTTGCTGCCGGAAAACGAGGTTGCTCCGCTGAATTTGACGATATCAGCGAGCCCGGAACCGGTCAGAGTGACACTGAAGTTGTCGGTATAGGCCGAAGCGCTGTTACCAAAAATCACATCGTTACCGGCTGTGGAAGCGGCCTTGGTAATGACAAAACTGCTGAACGTTGACTTCGCCGTGGAGTTGGCCGTCAGAGTCGCTCCGGAGGCCGACATGCCGGTGGTCGTTCCGGAGCCGCTCCACGTGCCACTGGCCAGAGTGAACGTGTAGGTGTCGGAACCAGTGGAGACAACGGTCACGGTCTCGTTGGAAGCCAGTGTCAGAGTCATCGTGGTGCCGCTGCCGGCGTAAGCTGCCAGCAGGACTCGTGATTCCAGAGATTCCAGTGTCGCCGCCGTGGCGATACTGCCGCAGCGATTTTGTCGGTAATGGCGACGAGCCCCGGGGTGTTGTGTAAACAGCGACGCCAGCTGTCGAAGCAGCGGCAATTCGTGCTGTCGCACCCGGACAATGGCGGAGGCGACGGTCTGCTGAACGCTGCGGACGATGGAGAGGCTTTTGAACAGTGGCATGCGCAGATCCTGTGTTCCCTGGATTACGGGGAAGACAGGCTGCCGCAGACACAGCAACAGGCTGTCGCGGACCGGATCATCGATCGGTGATGGGCTAAAATACCCAGTTTCGTGATCGCCCCCCCCCGGAGGCACTGCTGTGGTGATGAAACCATGGCAGTACGGTGATAAGAATCCGAAACAGCGGGATGTGAGTTCCCGTACCGCCAGAAATGAGATTTGGCAGGCTGTGATTCCTGCGAGTGCGACGGCGATTCCGCAAATAAGAATCCGGGAACCGAAAAGCTCGTTTTTGGATTACGGAGGCAGTGGGGCTGATTGTGGCATCTGCTGCTGGTAATCCCTCGGGATTTGCGCAGAGAAGAGCGGAGGCGGGGTTGAGATTGGTGTTGTGGGCTGGGTATTTTGCGGCTCGTTCCGGCTGGGTCGTGCAATCCCTGGGGAATTATCGGTGTGTACTTTTTTGCAGTATTTTCTTGCGCCAACAGGGGCAGTTCATGTCTGAAGACGCCGGCTCGGTGACTCGCTGGCTGCAGCAGATGAAGTCTGGTGACGCAGTGGCTGCGCAGCAGATCTGGGGGCGGTATTATCAGCAGCTGGTGCAGTTTGCTGAGCACCGCATGAGTGAAAACCCGGACTGTGCGGTGGACAGTGAGGATTTGGCGCACAGTGCGTTTCGCCGCTGCTGCGTGGCGCTGATGAAAGGGCGATATGCAGAGCTCAGCGATCGTGAGGATCTTTGGAATCTGCTGATCGTCTACACGCTGAATCGGGTGCGGCGTCATTTTCGGGACAGCAAGGCTCAGAAGCGTCAGGCGGACAGCGGCCAGCTGCTTGAATTATCGGGTGCACTGGCGCTGTATGATCTGCGGCAGCCCGAGACAGCGACGGTGATGTCGGATCTGCTGGCGTTCTGGATGGAGCGGCTGGATGCAGAGGATCCTTCGGGCGAGCTGCGAACGATCGCTTTGATGCGGATGGATCATCGGACTTCTGACGAGATCGCGCGGGCGCTGCAGCGTCGCAAGACGATCGTGCTGCAGAAGATTCAGCTGATTCGGCTGATCTGGGAGCAGTGTGAGCAGCTATGAGTGACAGCCGCGACGGTGAAATTCAGTATCAGCCGGCGACAGTCTCAAAGTCAGACTGGCTGCAGGTGATGCAGGCGACGGCCGAGTTTGAGCGGTTGTGGCAAAGTGGCGAGCGTCCGGACTGGCGGCAGTTTGTGCTGGGTTACCGCCATTTGCCGCCGGGTTTGCTGGACACCGAGCTGAGGGCACTTTGTGCTGAACTGGAGGGCGAACCTGTCAGTGGCTCAGGGCATGCTGCTGAAGCGGGCATTCCGCTGATCCCGGCCGGACGTTATCAGCTGCTGCAGCTGCTGCGGCGTGGCGGCATGGGTGAAGTGTACAGGGCGCTGGATACAGAGTGTGGTCGCGAAGTTGCTTTGAAGAAAATCCGTCGGGATCTGGCTGGTGATGCGGACGTGCAGCGTCGTTTTCGTGAGGAGGGTGAGCTGACGGCCGGTCTGGAGCACCCGGGGGTGATTCCGATCTACGGTCGGGGTGTGGACGAATGTGGTTTGGCGTGGTATGTGATGCGACTGATTGCCGATACCGGTGCAGGTACTTTGCAGCAGTGCATCCGTGGTTTTCATGCCGAACTGGGCAGAGTTGATCGTGCTGAATCTCTGGTGACAGCGTTTTCGGACCTGGTTCGTCGTGTGGTGGATGTTTCCAATACGATGGCTTATGCGCACAGTCGCGGCGTAGTGCATCGGGATTTGAAGCCGTCCAATATTTTGATTGGTCCCTACGGTGAGACACTGATTGGCGACTGGGGGCTGGCTCGCAGGTGTGTGGCAGTCACCGCAGCGCGGGACGCTGCTGCTGGGTTGTCTGTGCAGGCCGGTGGTCTGAGTCCTGCTGAAGTGACTGGTGAGTCGGTGTTTGCGGAATGTGGCGAGCAGTCGTCAGCACCGTTTGGTCAGGCATCTGAGGAGACTCAGCAGCGGCGGTCTCGGGCTGCAGCAGCGACCAGCGGCATAGGGACTCTGGGTTTTGCGGCTCCTGAGCAGCTGCAGGGTGAGGTTTGGGACGCAGCGACATTGCGTCTGGCCGACGTGTATTCATTGGGAGCGATTTTGCACAGTGTGCTGACCGGTCGAACTCCTGATCGTCACGGAGTCTGGTCGGTGGCGGGACAGGCTGCGGACGTGCAGCGTGATCTGCGGGCTGTGCAGGCGGCGGCAGGTGGCAGTTTCCAGTTGCGTCTGCTGGCGGCGATTTGTCGGCGGGCGATGCGTGATGAGCCGGCGGGGCGTTATGGTTCGGTGGACGAATTTCGTGACGATCTGGAACGCTGGCTGGGTGGCGAACCGGTGCGGGCGTATGCAGAAGGCTGGTGGGAACGTCTGCAGCGCTGGCCGGGTCGGCATCGTCTGGCCACTGCGGCTTTGGTCAGTGGTCTGCTGATATCAGTGGTGGGTGGTGCCGCATTTCTGGCGGTGACGACACAGCAGAAGAATCGTCTGGCGGAGCGTTCGGCTGAGCTGCAGCAGGCCCTGATCAAATCGGACGGGCTGTTGCGTGATGCCACGGAGGCTCGGCAGCTGGCCGAGCGTGAGCGGGTGGCTGGCGAGGCCAGTCGTAACCGGGCGGAGCGTCGTGAGGAGCTGGCCTTTCACGCGATTGCTCAGTTTTATGACGTGTTTTCCGAGCGAGCGGATTTGCGGTCATCGGCCGAGCTGTCGGGGGTCCGCGAAGATGTGCTGCGTCGATCACGTCAGTTTTACGATCAGCTTTATCAGGAGATTGAGGGGGACCTGATCCCCAATGAATCGTCAGCAATGAGGCTGGCCACAGCAGCGGTGTCGCTGGCGCGGCTGGAGCATGAGCTGGGGCATCAAAGTGAAGCTGTGAAGCGTCTGGATTCAGCGACAGCGAAGCTGCGGGAATTGCAGCAACTGACAGCGGGCGGAGCACTGAATGTGCAGCTCAGTTTTCAGCTGGGCAAACTGCTCAGCCAGCGGGGGCAGCTGGCGATGCGTTATGGCCGGCCTGCTGAGGCAGGTTCTCCGTTGACCGAGGCGATAGCGCTGCTGGAGGTGGCCTGCGAGCAGCCTGGATTGCCAGCAAATGAGCGTGCTGAGGCTGCAGAGCTGCGTGTGCGTGCGATGGCGACACTGGCGATGCAGCTGGGTGCTGCGGGGAAAGTTGCCGAGGGGATTGTGCTGGCGGAGCGGGCGAAACAGGCTGGCCTGACCGGGTCGCCTGCATCCGTTGAGGACGCTATGACTCGCATTCAGCTGCACGGCAATCTGGCGCTGTTGCTGGAGTCTGAGGGCGGGCTGGAGCAGTCGCTGGCTGAGCTGACGCTGGCCGAGCAGGCGGCAGAGATGGCTGAGCGGCAGATGGCGGCTGAGATGTCTGCGTGGCAGCAACTGGAAATACTGTCGATGCGTTCGAAGGCGGTTCGCAGTCGCGTCCGCCTGCTGCAGAAGCTGAACCGCGGGGCTGAAGCACTGGCTGGATTGCAGCAGCAACTGGCTGCGGATGAGGCCAGCGTGCAGGCATTTACGGCCAGTCATGAGCTGCGAACAGCTTATGGCAGTACATCGATGCAGCTGCAGAAGCAGCTGATGCAGTTGTCGCGGCAGACGGAAGCGCGTGATGTGTCACAGCGCTGGATTGAGCTGGCTGAGCAGTTGCAGCGTGGCGGTACAGAGACGGAGCGGGATCTGGTGTTCCTGATGGGTGCTCGGCATACAGCCGGCCATACGTTTGAAATGTGTGGTGATCGGGAAGGGGCCTTTGAGCATTACAGTGCGGCGGCAGCGGTGTGCGAGCGTGCCAGTGCGCTTGGTTTTCGGGCTCCTTCACTGGTGTATCAGGTGCTGGAGCTGCACTGTCACATGGCCAGTGTGCAGGTGCAGATTTCGGGCTGGTCTGCGGCGGTGGACGGTTTTTTGGCGACAGCGCAGCGAGCGGCTGAGGAGCTGCAGCGCTGGCCTGCTCAGACGGAAGTGAAGCCTGACAGCATTCCGCGGCAGCTGCAGGGCACTGTGGAGCTGCTGGAGCGTGTTGGTTTTGCGGCGGAGGCGGGCAAGTGGAAGGCGGAATTGCAGGAGCGGAAGCTGATTCGGTGATCGGGATATTGTTGGGCTGCGGGGTGCCACGGATGTTTTGGGGTTGTTTTTTTTGCCACGGATGAACACGGATTGGCACGGATAATCGCAGGTGGTGGGGCGGTGGACTGAACCACGAATGTCCGGGATTGATATTCGCCTGGTTCTTCGTGCTCGTGCTCGAATTTGCCCCTGGTTTGCGTTTGTGAGTTCTCTGTGCTGCCGGTGGTGTGTTTTTCGAGTACGAGTACCGTCCGCCAGGGCGGACTGAGTACGAGTACGAGGTGAGGTTTCTTGGGGGTGTGACCCCCTCACCCCCGTCCCCTCTCCCCCGTTTCACGGGGGCGAGGGGTGGATTTTGTGTTCGGTGGCCAGTCAGGCGAGCCGCGGCCGGGAGTCCGCGGGTGGGGCCCATTATGTAGCTCGGGCTTTCCAGCCCGAGCACTGTGCTTCTGCGGGTGAGTTGCAGACGGTTTGTCTCACGCGAAGCCGCGAAGGCGCGAAGTGAAATGCAAGGGGGCGGGGAGTGTTTGGTGACTGGCGGCATCCATGCCGCGCACCCGGGCACTTACGTACCCGGCTCGCCTGTGGTGCGTTTTCCGTAGCTTGGGCTTTCCAGCCCGAGTTCTGTCCTTCTGCGATTGGGGTGCGGGCAGTTTTGTCTCGCGCGAAGCCGCGAAGCCGCGAAGGCGCGAAGCCGCGAAGAGGTGCCACGGATGTTTTTCGGTGGGGCTGTTTTTTCTGCCACGGATGAACACGGATTGGCACGGATAATCGCAGGGGGTGGGGTGGACTGAACTACGAATGTCCGGGATTGATATTCGCCAGGTTCTTCGTGCTCGTGCTGGTGCTGGTGCTTGTGCTTGTGTTCGAATTTGCCCCTGGTTTTTGTTTATCAGTTCCCTGCGTGATTGCGGGGTTGTTTTAGCCTGGCTGCTGCAGCATTTCGATGAATGCGAGGCGAACTTTTTCGACGGCGGCGGGCAGTGGGCCGGGCAGTGTGCAGCCGGAGGCGAGGTGATGACCGCCGCCGGCGAATTTTTCGGCAAGCGCGGCGACATCGTGAGGATTGCGGCAGCGGAGGCTGAATTTGATCTGTCCGGACGG
>Ga0169931_10004775_pt1 | contig 20964 bp, 16 predicted proteins | sample Kivu_15m_20L_FD_129675 | JGI IMG/M metagenome (GOLD analysis project Ga0169931, IMG submission 129675) | Freshwater microbial communities from Lake Kivu, Western Province, Rwanda to study Microbial Dark Matter (Phase II) - Kivu_15m_20L... | ecosystem: Environmental > Aquatic > Freshwater > Lake... | reverse complement strand
TTTCCCAAATCAAAACATATAATATAATGCTACGGCGGAGATATCGTCACTCTACGTCACGGAAACACATAAAATAAAGTATTGATCATTTTGATGGAATATTGTCCGAATGGAACTTTGTTTGATATGCTTGAAAAACGATAACATAAAGGATTTTCTGAGAAATAACTCGTGACGATAGCAACATCCATTCTTTAGGGTTTGAAGGGTATACATCAGGTAGGGTATTTTCACCAAGATGTTAAAATATAAAATGTTTTGATTGGTCAAGACAACAATTTTAAACTTTGTGATTTCGGATCATGTAGCAATCAAGTAGTAAACTGGAAATCAGTCGATACTTCACTTTACAGTACTATTAAATAAGAAATGTAATCGGTGACTACTCCCATGTATCGTCCTCCATAGATCGTAGACCCTTACTTACAGTATTAGGTAGGCTTTAAGGTCGATCTCTGGATGCTTGGATGCGTTTTGTACACTCTTTGCTATTTTACACATCCTTTTGTAGATGCTAACGCTGTAGGCATAGCTAACGGAGTCTATAGATTCCCAAGACATCCCTAGGAAACGTAATACAAAGTTAGTGATAAGATGAAGGATTTGATCAGAAATCTGCTTACGCCCAATCCTGCTTCGAGACCGAGTGTAGCTTAGATGCTGCAAATAATGTACACATGGCATACTTGCTAGTCGATTCCTTTAAACGTAAATTTTTATTTATATAGGCTTAGGCCAGACGACGCAAAGAGTAGTAGATAAGAAAATAGAAAGATATGTAAAAAATGAACAGAAAAGTTGTTTAGTTCGACGGAGATATACCTATGTAGTAGTTGCTGGCTTTACAACAAAAATTAAAAAAAAACAATCAGACTGTAGAAAGCAAAACTACTTCTTATGTAACAAGCAAGGAAACTCAAAAAATTATGGGAGCTAAGCATCAGCCAAAAACATAAGTTTTTTCTTTCAATACAAGCCAACCTGTAAGCATTAAGCAATCTTCGTCTTTTTAGGCGTTTGGGCAAAGTAAACAGCCTGCTACGACTAACACAAATTCTTTCTGGAACACTAGTAGTCAATCAAGTCAAGGCAACCCTTTGGGGGAGAAAAAGTTCGATGCTTTCAATAACTTTTTCAACAACAATACGCCTTCAGTTCCAGCTCAAACTAACAAAAAATAATAGAGTAGTGACATGTACGACTTCTTTTTTGCCAATGGAGGTCAAGCAGTGCCCCCCTAGGTCCCTACTAAGCCAAAAAATACTGATGATCTGCTTGATTTGTGAGTGCTTTTATCTTATCATCCATAAAATCTGATTTGCCTTAAAATGTATTTCCAAACAAACCCGAGAATAATCATCCAGACTCAAGCATACCCTTATCCGAATATGCCACCAAGTTTTCCTCCTAATTTCCCAGTTCAGATCAAAGCAATCAAAGGCATTTTGATAGAGTAACCCTACGAGGCCTAGAAAGGTGATCCTGTGGTCATCTAAGAAGCCATTTTCCGGGGTGAAGTAATGAGAACAGGTGCCACTCATAAGTAAGTAGTGAACTAATAGTAAGCAGTAGTCAGATCTGAAGCGTATGTCTCTGCAGATTGCAGAACTTGGAAGCACGTTCCCTCTATAACCATGACTGTCTTTAAACTGGGTCAGATTCAGATCACGAGCATAATAAAGTTAAAAGGCAAATTGGATGGTCTGAACGGTCACAGGGTGCTCAAAATAAGCTGCAGAGGCGACCAGTAGCACTACTTGGCAGTCAAGCCGGATCTGTTTATTTAATGGTTTTTGAGGATAGTATGGGCAAAAATGATCATCGACAGGTTCGAATGCGAGTAGTTCGGTATGTGGGGTCCTTAGATCTCAGGCAAGATTTTCAAGAAATCTTAGTTTTTAGGAGATTGGTAGCCTAGGATCGTGTCAATCAATCGAACAGGATTACGATCATCCAAAGACTAAAGAAACGCAAGTGTTTCTTTGTAGATCCTAGGAACAAAATAACTCTGGACAAGATTTGAGAATATAAAAGGAGGCAACTTTTTAGTAGTTAAGTTATGGTACGGCATAATAAAATAGTAGTTCGCCATACCGACTCGTTATTGTTTGAGCTGGCTGTACCATTTCGTGCACTTGATGCGAGTCATCTGATGATCAATATACTCTTTTTATAAATAACTCTTGGTTTGATGGTCATTTTATTGCGTTATTTTTTGTTGATATTTTTGGATTAGAAACATATCCAATCATCAACAAAAGTGATATTTATGATGTATTTTTGCGTTAAATCGATGGGTCTAGTTTATTTGTTGGATCGAGGGTGGTAAGTTGGTATGGTCAGTTTGACACTATAAGTGTATTGTTGTTTGAGCTGATATAAGTTTAGTATGCTCAAAAAGTTCTACATAAAGAAAGAGTTTTTCGTCGGATCTAAGGACATGAACATCCAGGACCAATATGACATCTTGGAAGTACGTTCTGCTTAACTTAGGTCATGGGCAAGGGCTCCTTCGCCACTGTTTACAGGGCACGCATGAAATATTATCCCTATACTATGCGCGCTGTCAAACGCATCAAAAAGAAGGGCGTGAAGAATCCAGGTGCTATTTTCACTTAGTACCACACCTTGACCTCGTTCGACCATCCTGGGATCATCAAAATCTACGAGACCTTCTAGGACAAAGACAATTATTTCATGGTGCTCGAGTACTGACTCTAAGATACAGCATCTGCGAGGGCGGCTAGTTGTTCCAGGCCCTCAGTTAAAAATAAAATGGCTTTTCCGAGCTCGAAGCAAGAAACTTGTTCTACCAAATGGTAGGAATCGTTAAGTACTGCCACGACAACAAAATCGCACATCGCGATCTTAAACCCTAGAACTTTTTGTTCGTGACTAAGAAGAAGATGGAGCTCATGCTTATCGATTTCGGATTGTGTTTTGCTTGGAAAGAAGATATGAGGAAGGAACTCAAAATCAAAGAAGGAACGCTCACTGGTACTGCATATTACATGTCTCCTTAGATTTTTATGGGAAAATACGACCAAAGATGTGATATTTGGTCTTTGGGGATCATCTTGTTCATGCTTGTCACAGGGTAACCTCCGGTAGACGGCACTAATAGCGAATAAGTACTGAAAAACATAAAAGCAGGCAATTTGAATTTGTACAGTAAGTGTGGTCTGATATAGTTTTGAACTAAAAAAAATTAAGTCCGCACTTAGTAGATTTGATTCTAAGAATGCTACAACCATAGAATAAGAGAATAAGTCTGGCTGACATTCTGGTGCATCCTTGGATGGACATGAAATTACCATAGATCAATCTGAGTATCAATTTTCAAAAAATAAAAAGATATTCTCAGATGTCTAAAGTATTTCTTGATTAATTTAGTTCAAATTGCTCGTAGTTAATTTCATCGCTTCACAGCTTCCCCAAAAAGAAATAATGTCGATGAGCAAAGCATTTCTGACAATCGACAAGGACAAAGACGGTTCCTTATCTATCGAGTAGCTCACAAAATATCTGAAAAATAATCAGCAACTCAATGCAAAGTAAGCAAGTGAGCTCATCGACCACCTAGATGTCGACAACAACGGCAAAATCGCCTATAACTAATTCGTGTCAGCCTGTCTCTCTCGCTCAGTGGCCAACAACCGCTAATATTTGATGTACGCGTTCAAAGCATTTGACCTCAACGGAGATGGCAAAATATCGAGATAATAGCTATCAATCGTTCTCAAATCATACAAGTAGTAGTACGCTGAAAATAACGATTTGGTCGAGCAATTGATGAGAGAATGTGACACAGACAACAATAATTACATCGATTTTTAGGAATTTTGTACGTATTTGATTGAGAAAAATGGAGATTTAGGAGGAAATATGGGTCCAGTGGGACCTTTTGACAAATCGAATCTTATCGAAATCAACTGAATGATATCGAGCCATTTATGCTTTTCTTTTTATCATTAAAAAATTAATAATAAAAAAGATTAAACATAATCATCTTCAATATTATTAGGCTTGCTAGGTAAAAAATATTTGCCCCTTTTTTCTCTTTCTATCTGCTAGCTCATCCTACTGACTCTTTATTCTTTATGACACCATTCGATACATTCTCCTTTCTTTTCCTAGTTTCAGCAACATGTTATCTTTTTTTATTTGTTTACGCACTACTTACTCACGCTTGTAGTGGCGAGCTTCGTCTTTGGTAAGCAAACTGCTCATTTTATGTCTCTACAAATATGGAAATTTTTATTGAACTCGATTCGATGCCACTATCTAACTTTTCAAATTCCTCTGCCTATCTTCATCTAGGTATTTGTTTACCTTCAGAACGACTTTGTTATTTTATTATGTCTTGAAATGCATCAATCTATTGCGTATTTTTGCCGAACTTTCGTAATCCTTGAGCAGTGCTTATTTATTCAAGGAAGAACTCAACGAATTAACCCTTTGTTTGAGTCGACTACTCTATCTCTTTTGCTAATAAATCTGCATTTTCGAGAATGAAGAGTGTCCTCTTCGATAGTTGGCACGCATCTCTCCCTTGAAACTCAAACTAGGTTTCATCTAAATGATCTTCTTTCTGAGCTGTATGTTTTCCTTATCTAGCTACCAACTTTTCATGTTGTTTTTGTGGGACTTCAGTGGTCTGCGATCGAGTTGATGTGAATTTGTGAGCGTGTTTTGACGTTTAGACATGATTTGTTTGAGTTTTTAGCGATGTGCTTGGTATTTTTTTTGTTGGCCGTAGAGTTGCTCGAGAGGTGGGATTTTCATGTCGATAGGCTTCATATTGTTATAACTATTATTATATTAATACTCAAAAATATAGTAAAGATATAATAGTATGCAGTACTTTGCATGGATGATATTATAGGTGTATATTCAAATTGTGGATATCTAATCATTCCAGGTAGTCTTTGGCAATAGACTTGAATTCGCTGATACTCTCGTCCAGACCGGTCACCAAATTATCAACTTCTTCTTGTTTGCCTTGCAGAGTTTCGCTGAGGGAACCAGCCTAAGCCTGCACATCGAACTCGGATTCACCCTTGTTAGGAATCCACCTGACCTCCATATCCTAATCAGGTCTGTAATATTGCAATCTGATATAGTACTCCAATCCAGTGTAATCGGTTTCATCTTTGCGTTCGAGAACATAGATGTAGAAAATATAGTTCCAAAGGAATCGTTTCTTGATGTATTAATCAAAAGTCTAGTTCCTCTTCTCGATCAGTTCTCGACTCATACTTGTAATGTAACAGCTGTTTTTCTTATTGGCCTATAGTTAATCGGCTTATTCTCTGAGACTGGCAAACGCATCAAGCATGAGTCCGCTCACAATATTGCCGAACATGATCTCGAAGAAAATGAAATAGATAAGATCGTAGACGTATCTAGTGATCTAGAATTCCTCCATGGTCTCACCGATAGCTCCGGATATGTAAAGTTGAGACACACAGTTCATGACACCATCACACATATCTTCGACCGAATCAGAAGGAGAATAAACATTTTTCATGTAATTGCTGAAAGTTACAGTGCAGAAGATTATTGTGAAGAAAACACCCATTATGCTGACCAAAATGATGGATTTGGCGTTGTAGATGGCGGAGTAAAGAATTGTACCTAGTTTTTAGACCTGGGCGAAGATGTCGATCAAGTGAAGGAAGAAGAGAGGTGGGAAGTAGAAAGTGCCGATTATGGAGGCGCCGAGGAAGATGTTGTTGCGCCAAAATGCAATGCTCTTCCAGATTCGTTGGTCCTAGGTGTGGAGTTACTCGTCAAGGGCTGCTAGTTTCTAGTTTAGAATTGAAGTATAGCCCTGAACCCAAGTTTTCAATTGCTGAAGCTTGTTAGGAGGAGCTTCTTCGGCAGGTGGAGCCTACTATCCCCCTCCTTAGACAGCCGCAGCTTGCTCAGCAGGCGCTTCTTCTTCTGTGGCCTATTCTTCAGGTTATATAGTCCTCGACTGCGCCTCAGGCTTGAACCATAGATTGAGTTTAAACCAATAGAAGACATAAAGTATGGAGAAGGTGAGTTGCACGATACTCAAGGTAAATCTGATGATTCCAAGATAAAATTCAGTCTAATAGTCAGCGTTTTGATATTCGATGTTGACGTTGTAGAAGTAGAAAATGAACAGGCATATGATACCTGAGAGATAGGCTGCGAATCTGAAACTGTCCTTCATGTTTTTCTATGTAATTTTCTAGAATTTTTGAAGGTTATAGCTGTATTCCATCTTCTACTTGATGCCCTAAGTGAAACCCAAAAGAGATACGATTTTGTCTCTGTGGGAACTCCAGTTGACTTGAGTCATGATGTAGTTTCTCAAATCGCCTGTTAGACTGCTGAAAACTGGGAATTTAGGGAAGTAGATAACCTGATCATTGCCTTTATCATCAGCAATCTCAATATTTAGTAGCAATTTTTCGATGTAAGAGTAAAGGCATTGATAAGACTCCATCTATCCAGCGACCCATGCTTCTCTATTTTCATCACTAATGCCCTCATCTCTGCCTCTATTATCAGTCTAAATTCTAAACTTTTCTTTAACTTCTTTCTTGTTCTTCTCATAGTTAGTGAAAATTCTACTATTTTCACCCAGAAAATCTCTCATTTTCAGGAAAATGGTCGAAATGTCTAGCAAAATTAACACATCGTCATCGAATCCGGTGTTCTTGCGAGCTTACTGTCCTTCCTCATTTGTGTTGGAGTATGCCTTGATGTGATCGATTAACTAGGAAGTGCTGCCGATGTTTATAGCTCGGAGTTTTTCGTTCATCACCTAGAGAAGGAATTTGGCTTAGAGCTTGGTATCTAAAGTTTTAAAGGTTTAAAGCTTGTTACCTTAGAAGTTGCTCAAAATTATCTTGATGCTTCGATAGTAGATGCCCTATACATCTTCTAGATTTGTAAATCCTCTTTCTGACAGAAGATTAGGGTTTTTGTCAGTGATAGTGAAAGTGTTCTTGAGCACGCAGAGATCTTCGAAGAAAGTGGAAGACATCAAAGCTTGTTGGTTCTCAACTATAGGTATTTGTGTGACTTCAAGCAAGAACTAAAGCAAGAAAACAGGGACTTCTTTGATCTAAGAGCAGAAAATAGTGAACAGATTTCTGAGTTATTTGGTTGTAATATCGATGAAATTGTACTGTCTGGCCTTGCCTGGTTGTGCTCTGATAAAGTTCTTGCCGTCTTTGTTATTATTTTCACATAATAATTGCAAAAACTTATATGCCCTTCTGTATGTAGTGATACACAGTTTATTGTAAAGATACTAGTCAGTTGTATTGGGTTCACTAACATTCTTCCTCATTGTATATTTCTGAACCACATCATAGAAATCGTAGTTGTCCACAGTGTCAGGGGTGAACTCACTGACATTTTCTTATTTCTGAGCTTTGGCTTAGTTGATATTTTTACTAATCAGTTTTCCCATCTAGACGATCAATCTCTATAGATTTTAGAAGACTTTGTTTTATGCATCGTTTGTGAGTTGCTCAAGAATGTCTTTTTGAGTATATGTATTGCCTCCTAAAAGGTAAGCGATCGCAGTTAGAAGAATTGAGTTTGTCAGCTAGATGTTGCTTACTATGTCTTATTGAAGAAGAGTCACGATGAACTTGCCCAGCTCGCATTTTTTGAGATTTTTTTGAGTCAAGGAAATCTTCTTGGCGTTGCCGGACCACTACTAAGCCTACCAGCTGTCGATGTCTTTCTTGAATGGCTCGCCTTGACCTTATTCTACGCTCTATAAGGCGCCTGATCCTTAAGGCGCAGGTTAGCCTTACTCGGCAGGTGGTGCCTATCCTCCCTCAGCTGGAGCCTATCCTCCCTCGGCTGGTGCCTATCCTTCAGCCGCCTTTTCAGAACTTTTGTTGGAATTTTCAATCAAACCTGTAACAAACTTAAGGAAAAAGAGTTTGTGTTAAGTAGAAAATGAGCTAGGATCTTGGCCGCTGAGATGGATGATCTTCTGGATGTAATCATATCGATCACCTCGAGCATAGTAAGTCTAGACCTTATTCAAATATTAAGTTCCAATGAACTTATCAGCCTAGTTAGATAGCTTGAGACTTGAAGTCAGTTTGGTCAGATTGTATTAAATATGCTAATCTTCATTTGCGAAATCTTTCTTTTCTCTCAAAAAGATAGCCCTTAAAGCTTCTTTGATTTTATTTTCATCTCTTACTGCTCCTTTTTTTTACTTAACCACGTTTTCAGTGAGGAAAGTGGCTGGTAGTTTGCCTTTTACTATGGGATCTTTGAGTCTGAAATGCTCACCTAGGTTTCCTTAGATGATCTTGTTGACCAAAGCCTACTTTGCCAAAGAATATTGTTAGTTTTCTGTGCCCATGCCTCTGAGATCACCAGCTAGACCTTCTGCGAAGATGCTTCTTTCGGTCAGCGCCAACAAAACTGGTTTTATTTTTGAAAGGATGAACTTAATCATGGAGTTCGAGTGGATGTTTTTGTTGTGATTGAAGTAGTGATGAAGACATCCGAGTCTCTAGGTGATCTTGATCCAGTTGTGGCTTGCTGCCAGACTTTCCTAGCTGGGGTTGTTGAGGAAATTGGCCATTTCGAAGACTAGTTTAGTGTTATGAGCTAAAATGAATGAAGTGAAGAGTATCTCTTCGATCAAAAGGTAGTGATAAGACTCAATATATGAAAATCTGACTGGATTTTTAATCTTTTTGTTCTAAAGAGCTTAATGTCCTTCAGTATGTTTCTCTTCGATGTAGTAATCCAGATCCACGATAAGATTATCTAGCTATCTATCAAGAATAGACTTCAATTTAGTGTTGATATCAGGCTGGAAATAATAAAGTCTGTTGATAAACGCTCTGATATTTCTTTTCAATGGCCAGCATGTACCAGATCGGTTGAGTAGGGATACCAGCATATCAAATGGATACTTTTTGATGAGTTTTCCGATATTTACAGGATTGTTGTTATCGATCAAAGAGGTCAAGATCTGGAAATAGGTGAAGATGTAGGTCATTCTGGGACTCATCTAAGCGAAGGGACTATCAACATTCATTTGATCGTACTAAGCGACCAGATCGATGATAGTTTGTTCATCGATTTTGGGCATAATCTTGGTATACGAGTCATCTTGCATGATCTTAAGGATCTGAATCTGATGATTCCTCAAACTTCTTCCATTACAGTAGATCAAATACCTGAAGAAATCCAACAATTTAGATTTGTAATAGCTCTAATCATCCTCAGCCTAGATATTCTAGCAGATTTCTTTAATCAATTCAAAAACCTAAGTCTCCTTGAAAAGCATGATCTTGTTGTTATCATACATCTCTTTGAGGAAGTCAATACATCCTACATTTTTCTTGATATGATGCTTCATTTTAGGAATATGTTCTTACATTACTTTTTTGATCTGGTTGAAGTTTTCAATCAAAGAAACGATGAAATAATAAGACATGTGAAGTAATTTTAGGGCTAGATCGGTTTAGGGGAATTATGTGCATGAAAAGATGAATTAGAGGACTTTTAGATGGAGATTTGCAGAGTAGACGATTTATTGTTTCATTTGGTTGGTACTTGAACGCTCTCCTGTGAAGTTTATAAGTCTGTTTGTACCTAGAGCCTCGTAGGTACCTGAACTGTGAATATCTGGCACTCTTTCAAGATTAACAACACTGTGTTAGTTCTTCATTAATTCTGTGAGCAAGTATATGACTTCCATCAATCCGAAGTTAGAAGGATCTGAGACCATATGATAGTTACAGCTCTGATTATCTTCTGTAACATTGATGATATTTTTGTCTTCTAAGATATAAAATTTGTTGCGATGTACACTCATGAAATCTATTAGACTGAGTCGTTATTATTCAGAGATGATCATGAGGGTATAGAGATGCTGGAAGGCATTCTGACGAGTTTGGAGTACTCGATCGATGATTGTTAAGGCTTTTGCGGTTAAATTGGGGTTGTGATAGTTTGAAAGTTAGATCATTTGATCGCAAATATTGGTCTAGAGGATGGGCTGGACTCCTTATTAAGTTGGCAGACTTTCAAGGTATTTTCTGACTAACTAGTGATCGCATTTTATCTAAAGGAGTGGAGTCGAGTTAAGCATGCCTTTTAGACTAAATTTTTTCTGTTTGAATTAAAGATTTTTGAAACTAGCAGCCAGGTATTGAATGAGAATATCATTATCATACATCGAGATGAGATCGATGATATCAAGACACTTCATTTTACACTAAATCATTAACAAGTTCTATTTGGAAGCAGTCGATACATCCTCATAGTTGATATCTTAACTCTTCGAAACGATGTTCAAGATATCATTAAGTAGTTCTTTGACTTGTTGCTTGTCATGCCAAAAACCTAGATTGATTGTTTCCCAGACCAAGTTGAGCAGAGTGTGAAGCGTGAGATTGATTTGATAGTTTTAGTCTCCGATAGGGCTGATGGCTTTGTAGTCTTTTAGTTTGGCAGTCATAGTGTGAAGAATACGATCAAACGGAGGTTACCAAGGTTTTTTTATTGAAGATGTCTCGACTATTGATATCTGATCACCTTATTGAAGGTTGTTGTAGTTGAGAATCTTTCTTTTCTTCTCGATAGGGTAATACTGCTCGTTCTCGGCGTATAAATAGTGAATCAATCTGATAATCGGTACCTAGGCTTCGTACAGTTTTTCTTTTTAAAACAAGTCGCCAAGAAGATCAAGAGTGAAGGTGTTGCTGAGTCTAACTTCGGTCTCTTTGTTACGACCTTGAGCCAGATCAGCAATAAGATTCAGATATTCTACAAAGTAAGGCCAGCTTGAAGGGTTGATACCATAGATTGGAGTCTATCCACTAGTATCGCCTAGACATTTGGTCCTGAACTCAGCAAACGGGAACTTTTCTACTGTAATTTTGTCGAGACTTGCACTGACCATGATCACATCATCTTCTTTTGTGAGTTTTATATCGAATTTTTCTTACTCTCTTCTTGTGATGACGTTAAGGAAGTGATCAACTATGAATTTTTGGTTGTGGGTGTTGACCTGTGTGCCTACTATACACAACAATCTGAAAATTTGAAGATATTTAAGCTAATTGAAATTGGGCTCTGGGTTATTCTTGATGTAGCTATCCGCCAGATACTTCACAATATCACTGCTCACAAAATTGTTAACAAAGAACTAGTTATCACGAAGTAGCTATTTGAGCAGGGCCAGTTGGCATGGCTCATCATTCTTGATTACATCTTCAAGGATGAACTCAAACCATTTTGAGATATGCATCTTGAAAAGAGTGTTGTTTCGGACCAACTCGCCGATGACTTCGTAGAGGGTGTTGTAAAGTTATAAAAATTTCTATTTTTCGTTGTGTTTGTCAGAGAAGATATCCTCCATCAAATTTTCTTTCATGAAGTAGAGAAGTTCAAAAAGGAGCTCGCTGATACCGAGATCTTTACAGATCATTTGTCTTTTGGTCACTGGGAAAACTAAATAAAATATATCTTACTGTACTACAGCTAAGTTTCTTCTTCTGAACAATTCTTGAGGAAAGTCTTGATTTCCTTGATCTTGTTGGTAACCAACATCATTCTTAAGTAGCTGATCTTTCTGGCAGCGTCGATGGCTCCGTATTGAAGGTCTTATCTGAGCTTGATGATGACGGAGTGGAAAGAAAGGGCGAAGAGGAGTTGCTTCTTTAGATCGTCTTAGATCTCGTTAATGACGAAACAGTGCTCGTTGGTTATACTTTTCTGGAAGACTAAGGGACGGATGTTGTATTCAATGTTTTTCTTGTAAAGAGATCTCATGCGACCTTGATCGATCTTTGCATTAGGGTCTCTAGATTTGGCCAGACTCTAGCCCAAGGACTACTCTTAATTGATTGCTTCAAGGATCTATTCTCCGAAAAGTAAGTTTACATAGGAATCGCTGTTGATCTACCCGCCTTCTTTTTTGGCCAATTTGATCTCAACATATGAAAACTGTTATTCTTCTTTCCATCCTTACGAAATATCTTTGAGAACTGCTCTTCTCACATTATCGTCACCAACTTTTTACCCTAGGACCATTCCGGACATCAAGTGTCTCAAAATGTAAGAATCGGGTGTGGCATCGTGTTGTTACAGCTACCATAGACACTAATAGAAAGCAAGTCCTTCACTATTGGGTTGTTTGAGCTATTTGAGTATGATGTCTTCACCATGAGTCGAAAGGACCCCGCCGCTGAATATTAGAAAAAATACTTTTCGGTGTGCTGCAAGAAAACGACATCATGCTGGATCAGACTCTCGTTGATGACATGGTTGACGTGAAGCTTGAATCTCCAAGGCATGGGGACTTCTTTGTTTTCGACCGAGAGATCCACAAAATGAGTTACAACTTAGTATTGATCTGATTTTTTGCTTTGGGTCTTGACGGGAATCCTGTAACTTTAGTTAGATTCTATAGCTTTTTTCTAGATATAAGTGCCCCTAGAGTTGCCAGAATCGCCCATTCCTACTTTCTCATAGGTCATGAAACCGGTATTAAAAAGATTTTTGATGAGAATAGGCGAGTCAAAGGGGATCGACATGTCTAAAAACTCAAAAGACCTGAACGGCAGCAACTTGAAAACTAAGCTATCTGACAATTTTTCTGAGACCTGTACGGTGAAAGCTCCATTAGAGCCAGTGGAAGGCTTGATGGTGCCAGATACATATGCTTCTGAGTCGACATGCTTGAAGATGACGTTGTGCCCGAAACATACTTTCTTTTCGAGATTGCTGAATGGTGGAGTGGTTACTTGTCGATGTTGAGCTAGAACTGTTGTTTTTAGCTTTAAGCGCGTGCTTTGAGTATGCGTATGTTGGGGGTGTCGGGTTGCCCTTCGTTTTCGATGAGTGCTTGTTGCAGTTCGTCGTTGAGTTGGAAGTTGCCGGCGGGTAGTATTTGGAAGATGGAGTTGCGATAGTTCTTGAAGTAAAGCAATTCGTCGTAGGTTTCGTATTTGGACTTGATGTCAGCGAATCCTTGGGCAGTGAGGAAGCCCTTGTCTTCTCCTTCGGTCTTGAACCCCTCGATCAGGATGCCCTGACCGTATTTGAGGTGCGAACTCTATTCCTTTTTTGACATGAAAGATATATTTTATACAATAAATCTTAAATATCCATAATCATAGTATCACCAGTAAGCGACAATCAACCATCAAGCCCCTAAGATACCTCACTATATCTTTTTGATTAACTTTTACTTATCTATAAAATGATTATCATAAGTAATCAATATAATCAGCTCGATGCAGTGAACTAATGTAGACATAATTATTAAAATGTTTAAAACAGAAAAGTTCTCACTTTCTTGTCTTTAAAATTTGCTAAAAAATTAACAATATTGAATATTTGTTCAAAATGATTATAATTTTTTATCATTTGCAACATCCGCCGCTACCACCACCTTCGATCCTACTCTTTCTTTCTTATTTCTTCATTTAACTCAAATTCATACCAGATTTGGGCTTAGACTTAGGCACAGGCTCTGAAACTTTATTCTGATTGTATATTTCTTTAATCAAATATCCAAAGGCTTAATTGATGTTCTATCCGGTCAGAGCACTTACTGGAAAGAATTAGCATTTGTATTATTTCTTCATTTCGTCGATCTGTGGCTTAAAACGTTCTAGAGTTTAGGCTAGCTTAGCCGGATCAAGCAAATCACTTTTGTTACCTAATAGTAACTTGGGTATATCGTTGCCGCAGTGCATTACAAGTTGTTGCATCCATGTCTTCGCGTCGGTAAGGGAATCTTAGTTTGTGAGATCAAAAACCACACAAGCTGCTCTTGATTGATTAAAGTAGTTGTATACGATAGTTCTGTACCTTTATTGCCCGGCTGAGTCCCATAATTACAAGTTGAAACTGGTACCAGAATGGCTTACTTTTTTGAACCGATAGTCGATACCTATCGTTGGTTTTTGGGGGTTATAGCTACCATCGACATAGCGCAGTAGTAGAGTGCTTTTTCCGACAGCAGATCTGCCGATTATGATAGTTTTATAGTTAACTAGACCCTCGTCTAAATGATCCATCAATTTGCTTCAGAATTAATATATGAATCTAAAAACTAAGAAATTTTATGACAAAACTATCGATATAGCATATAGTTAATTATCATTTTAAGTGTCAGGACTCATTTAAGGCTGGTTCCTGGGCTAGTCTAGGCTGACGTGCCTAGATGAAAGGAAGTTATGATCTACAAGTGGGACAATTCGTTTTTACTTTCATCCATTGATCAAGACAGAACCCGTGGAAAATATGTTTGTTCGAGCATCTTAGCTGATATATCTAATCTCCCGTTTTTACCTACTGAAGGCATATTGCGCACTATCCTTTGCAGTTCACGACATCGTCGAGTGCCGCCGCTTTCTTTTTTAAATCCAACATCATAGTTCGATTGTCTTACCCTTATCTACAGCAACAACACCAGAAAAGTAAGACGATCAGTATGATAGGCGAAAGGGCAATAAGGGTAATAATGATCAAAGGAATAAACTATATATAAGCTTGCATGACCAAATACACGACAAGTATGGCTATTTCCGCACCATGGATGCGCTAAGCAGTTGCCATCAGTATAATTACGCCGATTATCGAACCTAGACCACAAAAATGATAGATATTGTTCCAACACGTAAATTGATTGAATTTTCGTTAGAGCTCTTGATTTATTTAGTGAGTTGTAGCACTTGCGTATAAACTAGCAGTGTGTTATGGCACATCTGTAACATTAATAGCTGTGGCTGCATGAAGAACTATCGGGCTGGTTAAATCTTCCTAGTTTTAGACATTTGTTATGTTTTATCGAGTCAAATGATTGAGGTCTCTAGCAAGAGTGATGAAACCCATCTTGCCGTACTTGACGAAAGTAAAATAATAGCGGACCATCGTGATGATGAAACTTAATAAAGAAACGAGTAAGCCCATAATGACAGCCCCGATGATTCTTGAAGCTGGATCCAGGAGGACTATATCGATCGGAAGAAAGACTAAAAGAATGACGAATTGAATAACATGTACAATTAGAGGTTTGCGATTGTGCCAACGAACTTTTTGATAGGCTAGGAGAAAGGATCGATCGGCTTTGAAAAATTGACGAAGCTACACTTATGACATAAATAATATATAAGATCATTCTTACAAATATTAATTTTTTAAAAAAGCTATGCTCTTACATACATTAAACAAATGATTGCATTAAGATTTATGATCACAGTTTGACCCTTACTTGTTCTGATTTAAAGTTGCTATTAACGAATCTCCAATCGATAAGTCTGCATATCGTTTACACGAATTTGGGTCTAAAATTGCGATAATCGATGTAATATGCGTGTTACCATACATCAACTGTCAACAAAGGCTGGTATCCTTGCACCATAGGATTTTCTGCATTCGAAGTATTGATGATTGACAAATCTTTGCCTTTTTTGACAAGCCAGGTCCAACCTGAGCCAAAATTAGCGACCGCTGAGTTTGAGAACTATTTTATAAAATCTTCGATGCTTCCCCACTTTGCGATGAGCTGTTTGAGCAGCTATCCATCGGGCTAAGACTTGAAAGGAGTGATGCAGTGCCAGAAGAAAGTGTGATTCCAGTGCTGAGCTGCGTTGTTAAATATTTTTTTATCTTTGCATCTAAGTGAGAAAGCTTTACTTGAGCACAATCTCTTCTAGAGACTTATTTTACCACTCTGTGCCTTGAATCAGTAGGTTCAGATTATCAATGTAAGTCTTGTGATGCTTACCGTGATGATAGTCAAAGGTCTAAGCTGATATTTGGTGGGGAAAACTGTTTTTGTCGTAAGGAAGATCGGGAAGCTTAAACATTAATACTCAAATCTTATATTATGGTTAATGACTATAAATCTATGTAAAGATCTTTTTTTGACATAAGAAACTATAGAGAAAAGTTTTTTCAATAGAAAAGACTAAATTTCTATTTGAAATCAAGTTTTTTTATTTTCCGTTTACACTCTATAGGATTTATACTCATAGGATTATATATGTTATTGGTATGAATTCAAAAAAGCTAAAGTGGAGGACAGACTTTGACAAGTAAGTAGTTATTGGTAACTTCATAAAGCGGGGCTGGAACAAGGCAGATAAAGACGAAGAGGACTGGAACTTCTACTGGGCAACTGTCTGGACAGTTCGCAACCTCTTCAACCCCAAATCAGGTATATATCCCTACATTTAGGAGTTCGTCTATCCGACCATCAGGTCATTAACCACTTCCCCAATCACTATTAGCTCACCCGAAAGGATTTGATGATCAAGAATCTCAAAAGATACAAGAAGTAAATGTAAAAAAACGAACATTATCTTGCTAAAGATGAGATCTGGGGTGGACCTAACGTTCATCTCGACTTTTTTCCTACCACTTATAGCTTCCCTAGTACTCTAGACTTCATATAGACTAATATGCCATTTTTCTTGATGATTTTCAAAAGAATCCGAACACTACTTGGATCGTGAAACCAAGTAATAAATCGCAGGGGCAGGGCATATTTTTGCTTAAGAAAATTAATCAGCTTAAAAAAATAGTACCTGGAGCTAACCTAAATGCCGCGTTTAAGGGGTTTAATACTAACGAGACCTATGTTATATCGAGATACATAGATAATCCTATGTTAGTAGGAGGAAAAAAGTTTGATTTAAGGCTCTATGGTAAGCAATACTCTATACAGTTTTGGTCACGTCCTATAGACCAATCAGAGCATATATCTATGATTAAGGTTTTGGTCGTTTTTGCAACTAACTTTACTCTTCAGATATTGCATAAATCGATAACATGTTCGTACATTTGACAAACGTGGCGATTCAAAAATATTCATAGAAGTACAGTGGCGATCACGGAGGTAAGTGGTCGACAAAAGACCTTAAATTTTACATATAAATGGTTTACGGAGGTTAGAAAGCGAACAAATGTTTTTAGTAGATTAACAATCTCATAATTATGTCTTTAAAAAGCGTCCAGAGTGTGATAATAAACGATAAGCATTGTTTTTAGCTTTATGGATTCGATGTTCTGATAGATGATACCTGCAAGCCTTGGCTGATATAAATAAACGCGTCTCCTAGTTTGACGACTACAACTGTTAGGGATAAATAATTGAAGATGGATGTGCTGAAATCTGTTTTCTAGATAGTAATTCCTTAGGACTGGGGAGATGAAACTGGCAAATATGGAACGAATACTTCAACGCAGACGAGGGTAGGAGGTTTTAGCATTCTTTATGATGAAACTCAAGACAATAATAATCGAAAAGCTTTGATGATGAGTTCCAAAAGAGCTAATAATAAGATATGGAGATGAGTACAGTGATCAAAGAGTTATTCTCTTTTTATTGATAGCTTTATTAAAAATTTATAGGTAGAATTTGAATAAGATTTGAATTTATCAATATATAATAGCCTAAGATAGATGAAAACAACCAAAAAAGATACCTAACTCTAGCTACTAGATCACGATGACCATCACACTGTCATAACAGACTACTAGAACGACCCTCACATATATCCAAACATGTGGCAATTCGTTTTCAGTCTACTCGGGCTCACTGTAGGCTATGGATCTTTTTGGCGATTTCCTTATCTTATCTATAAAAACGGAGGTGGAATCTTTCTTGTGCCGTATTTGATTTCTATGCTGATAGTTGGAGTTCCTATATTGTATATCTAGACAGCAGGAGGTCAGATGTATCGTACTAGTCTTCCTCTCATAATGAAGAAAATCCATCCTGCTTTCAAAATGATAGGGATTGCAATTTTGCTCATTTCTCTTCATGTAGTAGCCATGTATAACATCTTACTTACATACTCATACCGATTGATTTTCAGTGCCTTCGTTGTGCCTCTACCTTTTGCAGACTAAAAAATCAACTAAACTACATATTTCAAACAAACAGTATTAAATCAATCTTCCTCTATAAACTAATTTGGAAGTATCAATCCTAGTATTTTCATTATTTTTATCATTTCTATGCTAATATGTCATTTTATCATAAAAAATGGAGTCAAAGCTTCAGGAAATTTAATCATCATAACTGCTACTACTCCTTTCATACTACTTTTTATTTTATTTGTAAGAGGACTCTTTCTCGAGGGGGCTTCTTAAGGACTCGCGTATCTTTTCAAGCCTGATTGGAGCAAGTTGTGGACTACTAATATATGGATAGATGCCATGGTACAGGTTTTTTATCAATTTTCAGTAGCAGCTGGAACCATTTTCGGTTTAGGTTCCATGAAACCTAGAAGATAAAATTTTTTAACTGGGGTCTTAGCAGTACCTATAGGCATCTTGGTCTGTGGCCTTCTAAGCGCGATGACCATTTTTATCTATCTTTCTCATTTTACGCAATAGATTGGCATGTCTATGACTGACCCTGGTCTCAAAATAGCAGGTCCCTAGCTAGCATTCAGTGTCTTTCCCAAGGCTTTAGCTACCCTACCTTTGCCTAACTTTTGGGTGTTCATTTTTTTCATAACTATGGTACTTCTTGGTATAGATTCATAGTTCGGCATGATGTAAGGTCTCTACTGCTATTTAAACCACGAAAGACATCAAAATGGACTTAAAATTTTCGGCAAACAACTTACCTTGTAACAAGCACAATATGTCTTACTTTTTTTGATTCTTTTACCGAGTCCGACTATAGCAAGCTCTGCGGGGATGTACTATCTTCAATTTTATGACTATTTTGCGACTAACATACCTTTACCTCTAGCAGCCATTTTTTAGCTTTATTTTTTCGTTTATTTTGTGCCTTTTAGCTAGCTTGAAGCAGCCATAGTCAAGTATACCAATATCCCTACGCCTTATATCATCAGATTTTTCCTATAAAGCAAGATTCTTGTACTAGTTTTGGGCATAAATTTCATATTAGGTGTCTTCAATCAGGTATTTTTGAATCTATTTAGATTGTGATTTTTGCAAAATATTCGCTAGGATTTTATTTGTTCGGATGGGCTATCACTCTTTACCCTATAATATTGGCTTTTTTGTATTGGAAAAAACACTGGACTTCTTCAGCTGATTTGAAATTGACTTTCGAAGCGATAGAAAAAGCATGATTATGTAAAATAATGTTTTAATCTTTAATTTTAGCTATGTTTAAAAAAATAATCAAATCAGTCGCTCTTTCGACTTTCGAGATTAAAAATTGGATTTTTAAAAAAATGTAGGATTAAGAGGAGGGACGCTATTGACAACGCATGATTACTCGTTCATAAAGATAAAAAAATTATTACAGATGAAATACTAAAAATAAAAAAAATATATGAACAATAATATTTTTTTTTTATGATATATCAATCCAAAACAATCAATTCCAGTCACCGTTATTGACCTTCGAGATGACAAAAAGCGGTATTTTTTGCAACTGTTCAAAGGACACCTTGTTATCTTTGTTATATTTTTTGTTCAAAAAATACGAAGAATTTGCTACTATTTTTTCTTACCAGCCCATCTCAAGACTCTCCTGCTCGTATCCAAGAATACCTACAGCAATATTCTTGGCTTTTGTGCTTGGATTCGATCTTATGAAAAGCAATTCGATGATGAGTTTGATGGCTACACAAAGATTGTGATTTATTATATCCATTTTAGCGTTTACTTGTTCGTAGCGACTTGCACTGGCCATTAATCGCTAATATGTGAACTCTAGTAGTTGATCAATATTGCCCAAACTTGCCATTTTTTACTTCATTTTCAGCAAAAGTTTCTTCTGAGCAGTTCTAAACTATAAAGATTTCTGCTAAACATCCTAAAACGCTTTTTTGAGAAGCTATCTATGCTAGTAGTGTTATTTCATTACATGAAAAAACTCTTACAACGGTATCTCGACTGAAAGCTATATCTTGGGGGTGGCTGTAAGATTGTATTTACGTATATGATGAGAAAACTAATTGATAGTAAAGCAAAGACCAGAATAATCTTTGCTTTATACTTTGGCTTTGTTGTATCCTTTGTTGTATGTGATCACGCAATCGATTTCATTAGCTAACACTAATTTTAATGATTTTCTTTGTTAGGGTGTGTTTTTATCAATTATTTAAGGAAAAAGATCGTTGAACTGTATTGATAGAAGATTACTGAAGGCATTTCGTTGTTGCTTTTTATTACCAGTTTGTTCTAATGATTTTATTTTACATCAAAACCCCCTATCAAGCATTGTAGACCCATGGGGATCTATACGTTTTACATACGGATATATGGAGTTTCTGACTATCTATATATTTACTTTGATCTTGAGATTAATGTCTGATTAATGCTGTGAACTCTCGTTCATAAGGGAAGCTTTCGTTGTTTGCATATATGTTGAAAGATATCTTATCTCCTTTTTTTGCAACCAGTTGCTCTTTTTTGCATTCTTTTGAGAAAAGATTGAAAGGCAGATTCAGTTGTATTTTGAAATTTCGGAGTGTTTCAGAACTTGTGATCTAGCATATTAGTTGAGATTTAATCAAACGACCATCTACCTGAAAAAGACTGTTTTTTTATTACAAAGGCTAGTAACTTTTTTAGATAGGACCAAAATATATTTTATACCCGCGTTTGATCTGAGACTGATCGTCAGTTTTTACAGTTTTTGTAGCTTTGGGTGCCTCAGGATCTGTTTTCAGTTTAGCCATAAACTCTGCAGTTTCTGACTATACAATCGCGTAGTCTATTTTTTAAGAAAGCGGCTAAATGACTGCATCTGGTTGTTCTACTCCTGAGTATGCAAGCTCTAAGTTGCCTTCTTCTGATAGAATCGCAAGCATTCCTTTGATTTATTAGTGCTAGCAAACGATGATTCTGAGTGGCGTGTATTGGAGTTTTATGGCCCATAAAAGCGTATATTATGAAGAATAAATGAAAAGTTGTCCATTAAAATTAGCTACTATAATGTTGTATGCATTAACATTACGAAAAGCTATAGTTCCACATGAGATATCA
>Ga0169931_10004774_pt1 | contig 20966 bp, 20 predicted proteins | sample Kivu_15m_20L_FD_129675 | JGI IMG/M metagenome (GOLD analysis project Ga0169931, IMG submission 129675) | Freshwater microbial communities from Lake Kivu, Western Province, Rwanda to study Microbial Dark Matter (Phase II) - Kivu_15m_20L... | ecosystem: Environmental > Aquatic > Freshwater > Lake... | reverse complement strand
GCCCCCCATCCCGTGCAGCGACAACACGAAGCCCTTGCGCGCGGGAAAGCGCTGCGCCAGCGTCGGGATGGCCGTGGGGTGCCACAGGCTGTTGCCCACCCCGACCAGAACCACGCAGCCCAGCAGCATCAGATAGCTGTGCGTGAAGCCCATCAGCAGGTAGGGAAAGCCCACCCAGAACAGCGACACCCCCATCAGCAGGCCCTTGCGACCGACCGTGTCGACGAGGACACCGCCGGGGACGTTGGCCACCGCGCCGGCGATGTACTGGCAGGTCATGATCAGCCCGATCTGGCTGAAGCTCAGGCCGAGCTCGTGGCCGATGATGGGCAGCAGCAGGAAGAAGGTGGCCGGGTACCAGTGCGTCAGCGCATGGCCGAGCGTGATCAGCCAGAGTTCCTTCGACGTGCCGGCGGGTGGCGCCGCAGGCGAAGGGTGCTGGAGGACCTGGGTGTTCACGATGGCGCGCTCCGCGGCAGCCGGCTGGTGATCGGGTCGGTCGCGAATGGGCCGGGCCGCGCCAGGGCTTCCCGACCCGGGGACGTCCTCAGGCGTTCAGCGGGCGACCCGCTTGATCACCGTGTCCTCCATCAGCTTGGTCCACTTCTCCGCTTCGTCCAGCGTGCGCGCCGGGTCGGTGATCAGGATGCGCACGCCCTTCAGCGGGGTTTCCACCGAGGTGTTGGTCGGGATGTAGAAGATGCTCTGCAGCAGCGGTTGGGCTTCGGTCAGCATGAACTCGTGGAACAGCAGGGCCGCGGCCGGGCGCGGGGCCTTGCGGGCAACGCCCACCGCGTTCGACCGCGCCACCGCCGGCTCGATGACGAACCAGTCGATCGGCGCGCCCTTCTTCTTGGCCTGCTCCGGCATGTAGTTGTAGACGGTCAGCGCCATCGGCACCTCGCCCGAGACCACCATGTTGTTCAGCAGCGTGTGTCCGCTGCGGATCGACAGGCCGTTGGTTGCCACCAGATCCGAAAAGTACTTCAGGCCCTTGTCGCCGCCGCCGTTGAGGTCGACCACCGTCTGGAACCAGTCCTGGTTCTTGGCCTCGATGCCGAGCTTGCCCTTCCACTTCGGGTCGAGCAGGTCCTGGTAGGTGCGCGGCAGGTCGGCCTTGCGGATGGCATTGGTGTTGTAGGCCTGCACCCACACCGACAGCAGCGTGGCCGCCCACTGCCGGTGCGCCGGCACCGATCCCGACACCAGGTCCTTGTAGGCCGGCGAGTTCACCGGCTGCAGGATCTTCTCGCGCGCCAGGGCCTCCATCTCGGGCGCGCCGAAGTGGATGACGTCGACGTCGTTGCGGTTGGCCGCGGCTTCGGCCAGCGTGCGCTGCAGCACCTTGTCGGTGCCGGCGCGCCAGACGTTGACCTTGACGCCGTAGCGCGCCTCGAATGGCTTGATCAGCGTGGGCAGATCCTTCTCGGCGATCGTTGTGTACAGCGTCAGCGAGCCTTCCTTCTTGGCCGCGGCGACGATCCGCTCCATCCGGTCCGGGCCCTCGTAGGTGGCCAGGGGCGACTGCGCCAGTGCCGGCAGGCTGCCCGCCAGCGCGAGGCTGGCGACGACGGGCCACAAGGTGCGACGTTTCATGGGAGGACCTCCGGAATCGGCTGGAATCGGGTGGGATCGGACAGGAGCGTTGGGTCGCGTTGGGTCGCGTGTGCTCTCGTTGGGTGTCGGGCCGGTCGGGCGGTCAGGCCTTGCCGCCGCCGAAGATCTCACCGTAGACCTTGGTCCACTTGTCGTACTCGTCGAGCATCTTCTGCGAGTCGACCAGGCGGATACCGGTCTTGCTGAACGGGTTGGCGATCTTCGAGTGCGTGGCGACGAAATCGCGGCTCGCCAGGATCTTCTGCCCTTCCTCGCTGAGCTCGTAGTCGTAGAACAGGACGGCGCCGTGCGCGTTGGGCGCCGAGCGCGGCACGGCCACGCCGTTGGCGCGCGCGATCGGCGTGCCGATCGACAGCCACTCCAGCGGCGCGCCCTTCTCCTTGAACTGCTCGGCCTTGTAGCTGTAGACGGTCAGCGCAAACGGGATCTCGCCCGAGACCACCAGTTGCGCCAGCAGCGTGTGGCCCTTGCGCACCGACATGCCGTTGGTCTTGACGATGTTGCGGAACAGGTCCAGCCCCTTGGCCTCGCCGACCTCGGCGCACACGCCGGCCAGCCAGTCCTGGTCCTCGGCCTCGATGCCCAGGCGGCCCTTCCAGCGCGGGTGCAGCAGGTCCTCCCAGGTCTTGGGCTCTTCTTCCTTCTTCACGGCCTTGGTGTTGTAGGCCTGGACGAAGACGTTCAGCCGCGTGCCCGCCCACTCGCCGTGAGGACGCAGCGCTCCGGGGATGACCTGCGCGAGGTAGGGTGACTTGATCGCCTGCAGGATCTTCTCGCGGCTCATGGACTCGAGCTCAGGGCCGTTGGTCTCGAGGATGTCCACCGTGTGGCGCCCGGCGCGGGCTTCGGTCACCGCGCGCTGCAGCACCTTCTCGGAGCTCGCACGCCACATCGTGCACTTGATGCCGTACTTCTTCTGGAAGCCCGCCACCAGCGCGCCCATGTCCTCGGTCTGCGCCGAGGTGTAGATGGTCAGCGGGCCTTCCTTCTTCGCGCCGTCGACCAGGCGCTGCTCACGGTCGGCACCGGCATAGCCGGCGAGGTCGGCCACCGAGGTCTTGCCCTGGGCGAAGCTCAGGCGCGGCAGGGCGGCCGCTGCGGCGGTGCCGGTCAGGAGACGGGTGAAGGTGCGCTTGTCCATGGTCGGCCATCCTTGCTGGGGTTGGGGGCTGCGGGAGATGCGTTCTGCATGAAGGAACAAGGGTCCGCTCAGCGGAACTGCGGAACAGGGTTGCGAATTTGGTACGACACCGCCGCGCTGTCAATCGGGGGCGTTCCCCGATGCGTTGCGGTCTTGCGACACCTGCGGCGGCAGGTCGGCGAGCTCGGCCTCGTAGGCGGCGTCCATCCGCGGCGCCAGGCCGACCCGCGCGAGTGCCTCACTGAAGGTCTCGCGCACGCGCGGCGACTCGTCGGCGTAGTCGATCTGGTCGCCGCCCACGCGGCGGCTGATCCAGGCCTTGGGCACGCCCTGGGCATTGCGGATCGACACCCCTTCGGCCTTGAAGGCCAGGTAACGCGCGGGCGTCGTGCCGGTGTTGAAGTGCTGGTGGAACCACATGTTGGGGGGCACGATCATCGAGCCCTCCTTCCAGTCGTAGCGGCGTGGCTCCTCGCCCTCGGGCCACATCAGGCTGTAGCCCTCGCCGCTCATGATGATCACGTGCGCGCCCGGGCCGTGGGCATGGGCCTTCTTGTAGGTGCCCACCGGGAACTGGGAGATGTGGCTGTTCATGCTCCCCTTGGCCATGCTGAAGCGGATGTGGCCGCCGCCCGCGCCACGCTCCTTGGCCGGGATCAGCGGCAGGTTGACCGCGTCGGCGACGAAGTTGGTGTCGAGCAGCAGGCCTTTCTGCTCGCCGCCGTTGGCGAAGTAGTTGCTCTCGCCGGCGAAGCGGTTCTTGAAATCGTGGTCGGCGTGGAAGATGAAGTCGAGATCGCCGAAGGCGTTGATGATGGCCGGCGCGTTGGTCACCGAGACGAAGCGCACGGCTTCAGCGCCCGAGCCGTTGAAGTGCTGGTGCATCGTGTTCAGCGGGATGGCGAAGATGGACCCCGCCTTCCACTCGAAGCTCACGCGCGCGCCTGCGCCGTTCCACACCGTCGTCGAGCCGCGCCCGTCCAGCACGTAGACCATCTCCTCGAACAACTGGCGCTGCGGCGCGAGTTCCCCACCCGCCGGGATCTCGCAGACGTAGCAGTCGTTGGAGGTACGCGAGGCGTCGTGGTTGAGGTACACGCCGCGCCCGCCCCGGCGCGCCCAGGGCTTGAGCTCGACGGTGTGCAGGTCCGGCACGTACATCGAGTTCAGGATGTCCAGCCCCTCCTGCTCGATCCAGCGGGTGTAGGGCGTGGCCTTCTCGGTGGCGAACTTGCTCGCCACCGCGTCGGAGACGAGGGCGTTCTTCCGGGGCGTGTCGGTCATGGTGGTCAGGCGGCGGTCTTTGTGCGCTTCAGCGGTTCGCAGGCGTCTTCAGGAAGGCGGCGATGGTCTGCGCATCCAGACGCTTCGTCGGGTCGTACTCGGGCGCATCCTCGAGCTGTTCGAGATCGTTCAGGCCGCAGGCCTTGAAGATGCGGTTGATGGCCGAGATCAGCCGTACCGGCTTGTCCGGGCTGGCGTTGAAGTGCTGGTGTATGGTGTTGGGCGGGATGTAGATGACGTCCCCGGCCTGCCACTCGAAGCGCTGGATGCGCTCCTGCGGCTTCCAGTGGTAGGTGTCGGTGATCTCCACGTCACAGTCCTGGTGCAGGTCGTAGCCGCGTCCTTCGACGACGTACAGGCACTCCTCGGCCAGATGGCGGTGCTTGCCCGAGCGGCTGCCCGGCGGGATGATCTGCATGTAGGCGTCCACCGTCTCCATGCGCGTGTTCATCGCCTCGTTCAGCAGGTGCTTGAGCAGGCCCTGGCGCGACATCTCCCAGGGCATGTCCTCGGGCTTGACGATCTTCTTGCGCTTGGCGTTGCGCGCCGGCGCCGCGGCGGCGTCGTCGAGCAGCGCCTGGTACAGCGGTTGCTGCTGCTGGCCTGCCACCCAGGCCTTCGATTCGCTCCAGGCCATGGCTCAGTCCTCGGGATGGTTGAAGTTGTCCTCGGCCTCGCGCACGCGGTAGCCCTCGCCGCCCGGCGCGGGCTCGCTCGGCCGCGGCTCGACCTGCTTCTGGAACAGCATATTCATGAACATGTACATCGGCTTGGTCTTGATGACCAGGGCGCGCGCCGGCTTGGTGTTGCTGGCGTTGAAGTGCTGGTGCACGCAGTTGTTGTGCACGATGGCGATGTCACCGGCCGTCCAGTCGTAGCGCACGCCGTCGTGGATCTCGTAGCCGTCGCCGTCCAGGATGTAGAAGGCGGCTTCATTGACGTGGCCGTGCTTCTGCGAGCGTCCACCCGGGCCGTACTCCTCCAGATGCAGGTGGAAGAGCTGGCTCATCCCGTCCTTGGGCTCGACGTAGTGCCGGCTGAAGGCCTGCGGGCCGTCGTTGAACTTGATCTCGGTGCCGCGGCGCACACGCGGCACCGAGCGCAGGCGCGCGAGTTCGTCCTTCAGGCTGTACTGGCCCTGGATGCCGCGCACGAAGACGCGGTCCTTCTTGCTGTGGTAGTGCGACTCGTTGGGGGCGGGTGCGGGCGTGGGGGCCTGCGGGGAGGTGTCTGCGTCCATGGGGGTCTAGGGTCTCGGGGTCTTGGGGTCTTGGGGTCGTGTCAGCCGTGGGGCGTGTCGGACGCCGGACGGTAGGAAGTTCAGGCGGGCGTGCCGTCAGCGGCCACCGGCAGGGCGACGCACTTGCTCGCGTCGATGCGCAGCCAGGTGCGTTGGCCGATCGGGGTGCGGATTGAAGGATGGCTGCGCGCGAGCACGATGCGGTCGCCGACCTTGACCTGCCAGTCCAGTGCCTCGCCGAGGAAGACCTTCTGGTCGACCCTGCCCGACAGCACGTTGACCTCGCCGGCCGGTTCGGCCTCGCTGAGGACCACGTCCTCGGGGCGGATGGACAGCACGACGCGGGCACCGGCGCGCAGGGCCTCGGCGCTGAAGGCGCGCAGCGTGCCCAGGCCGGTGCGCACACGGAAGAAGCCGGTGTCGGCCTCGGCATCGATGACGTCGCCGTCGACGAAATTGGTCGTGCCGACGAAGTCGGCGACGAAGGTGGTCTGCGGCCGCTCGTAGATGTCGCGCGGCGTGCCGATCTGCTGGATGCGCCCGGCATCCATCACGGCGATCTTGTGCGACAGGGCCAGCGCCTCGCTCTGGTCGTGCGTGACGTAGACGGTGGTGATCTTCAGCTCGCGCTGCAGGCGCTTGAGCTCGAAGCGCATGAGCTCGCGCAGCTTGGCGTCCAGGTTGGACAAGGGCTCGTCCAGCAGCAGCAGGCGCGGCTCCATGACCAGGGCGCGCGCCAGCGCCAGACGCTGCTGCTGGCCGCCGGACAGCTTGGTGGCCTCGCGGTCGCGCAGGTGGTCGAGCTGCACCGCCTTGAGCACGCGCATCACCTTGGCCTCGATGTCGCCGCGCGAGTAGCGCTTCTTGCCGACCTCGAGCGGGAAGGCGGTGTTGGCGAACACGTTCATGTGCGGCCAGATCGCGTACGACTGGAACACCATGCCGAAGCCGCGCTGGTTGGGCGGCACGAACACCCCGCGCCTGCCCGAGTAGACGACGGCGTCGGCGACCGAGATCTCGCCGCTGACCGGACGCTCCAGCCCGGCAATCGACCGCAGCGTCGTCGTCTTGCCGCAGCCGCTGGGCCCCAGCAGGGTGAAGAAGTGGCCCTCGGGGACCTCGATGTTCACGTCCTGGGCTGCCTTGACCGGCTGGCCCAGCTCGTTCTTGTACTCGGTGTAGAGAGACTCGACCTTCAGCACGACGTCATTCCTTGATCCCGAACCTGCGGCCCACGGCCTGCGAAATCATCACCAGCACGAACAGCATCAGGATGAACATGACGCCGAGCGCGGACAGCTCGACGTACTGCCCGTTCTCCCACAGCTCCCAGATGATGATGGAGATCACCTCGGTGCCGGGGCTGTACAGCAGGATCGAGCTCGACAGTTCGCGGATCGAGACGATCATCACGTAGATCCAGCCGGCCAGCAGCCCGGGCTTGAGCAGCGGCAGCACGATGCGGCGGAAGGTGGTCAGCCAGGAGGCGCCGCTCATCGAGGCCGACTCCTCGAGCTCCTTGTGGATCTGCAGCATCGAGGTGGTGTTGAAGCGCAGGCCGTAGGGCATGAAGCGCGTCACGTAGGCGATGAACAGGATCCACATCGTGCCGTAGACACCGACGTCCACGTTCAGGTAGAAGATCATCAGCGACAGGCCCAGCACCAGCCCCGGGAAGACCATGGGCATGGACGCCAGGTTGTCCAGCAGCCAGCGACCGGGCAGCTTGGTCTTGACGACGATCCAGCAGATCACCGAGGTGATGAGCATGATCAGCGTGGCCGAGCCGAAGCTCAGCAGCAGGCTGTTCCACACCGAGCGCGTGAGGTTGGGGTAGGTCAGGACGAAGCGGTAGGGGTCCAGCGTCAGGTTCTGCAGCGCCTGCCAAGACGGCACCGAGTAGAACTTCTGCAGCGACGACCACAGCAGCACGCCGAAGGGCAGCACCACGATGAGCGCGAAGTACACGATGAACACCGCCGCGGCCACCCAGCGCCAGGGCCCGAGGTCGATCTGGCGCGGCCGGAAGCCCTTGCCGGTCATCGTCGCGTACTTGTTGCCGCTGGCCGACAGGCGGCTGATGAAGTAGATGCCCACCGAGGTGATCAGCAGCAGCGTGATCGCGTAGGCCGAGGCCAGACCGATCTGGCTCGGGTAGCGGTGCACGGCCTGGTAGATCGACGAGGTGAAGACCTGGATGCCCACCGGCAGACCCAGCAGCGCCGGCACCTCGAAGGACTCGATGGCGCGCACGAACAGGATCAGAAAGGTGGCCAGGATGGCCGGCCAGGCCAGCGGCAGCGTGACGCGGCGCAGCACCTGGAAGACGTCGGCGCCACTCATCATCGCCGACTCCTCGAGTGAGGGGTCCATCGCTCGGAAGGCCGCCGTCATCAGCAGGAAGGCCATCGGCGAGTAGTGCAGGCCGTCGACCCAGATCATGCCCCACATCGAGTAGATGTCGAACACCGGCCCGCTCAGGCCGAAGACCGATTGCAGCGTGAGGTTGACGATGCCGATCTTCGGGCTGCCCAGCAGGATCCAGGCCACCGTGAACAGGATGCCCGGGATCACCAGCGGGATCAGCGACAGCGCGAAGAACAGCGACTTGAACGGCGTGTTGGTGCGCTCGTTCATCCACGCCAGCGTCGCGCCGATGGCAAAGGCGAACAGCGCCGTGCCGCTGGCGAACTTCACCGAGTTCCAGAACAGCCGCGCGGTGTCGCTGCTGCCGTAGGCCTTCAGGTAATTGCCGAAGGTGAACTCCGCGGCGCGGGTGGCCGTCTGCGGCGTGAAGAAACTCTGCCAGACGAGGAAGACCAGCGGGATGACCGCGATGTACAGCGTGAAGGCCACGCACAGACCGATGATCACGGACTTCCAGCTCAGCCAGCGCGCCAGGCTGCGCAGCCCGGTCGGCGCCCCGTGCCCCTGGCCCGTGGCGCCGAAATTTGCCGTGGGGTCTGACATGTGTCTCCTGCCGTTCCTGTATGCGGAATACCGGTCCGCATAGAAGCACAGCAATGTAGTGACTCCGGGCCGGCGCTGTCAAGCCGGCCCGTATCGGACAAACCCTGATGTGACATCCCGATCGCGCCGATGGCTCGGCCCGTGGGCGGCAAGTCTTTTGCTATCGACGTCATAAACGCAATTGACTTTCCTTATTTTTCCGTGCTCCCTAGACTGAGGCCCATCCGATTCACCACCCGCAGGAGCAGCGACATGAGCACCCCCTTCCACGACCCCGCATCGGTCACGGTCAAGAACCTCGAGGCCGCCTTCGCCGGCGAGTCGATGGCCCACATCAAGTACCGCTACTTCGCCAAGTTGTGCCGCGCCGCCGGCGACGAGGCCACGGCGCGTGTCTTCGAGGAGACCGCCGAGCAGGAGATCCTCCACGCCTTCGGCCACGCCGACCTGCTGTTCCCGGCCGCGAAGGTGACGCCGGCCAAGGCGCTCGAGCTCGCCATCGAGGGCGAGACCTACGAGTACACCGAGATGTACCCGAGCTTCCGCCACGCCGCGGTGGCCGAGGGCCACGACGCGGCGGTGCGCGAGATCGACGAGCAGATCGCCGAGTCGAAGGCGCACGCGCAGATGTTCCAGGCCGTGCTGGAGAAGGCCGCCAAGCGCTTCGCCGCGCTGGCCAAGGTGGAGGAGCGGCACGCCAACCACTACCGGGCCACACTGGAGAAGATCGCGGCCTGAGTCCGCGGCCGATCATGCGCCGATACTGCGGCCTTCGGTCCGCGCCCGCCTGACGGGGGCATCCGACCGCGGTGTCGCAGACGGGCGCCCCTGCGTCGCGGGGCGGCGGCCCGGCCCCCCGACGCCGGCCCTCCTGAGATTCCGACAATCCTGACCACCAGATAACCCGAACCCGTCGTCCCTCCATCGAGAAAGGAAGATCCCCATGAAGAAGTACCAGTGCATCGTCTGCGGCTACATCTACGACGAGGCCCTCGGCGCGCCCGAGGACGGCATCGCCCCGGGCACGGCCTGGGCTGACGTGCCAGAGAACTGGGCCTGCCCCGAGTGCGGGGTGGCCAAGTCCGATTTCGAGATGATCGAGATCTGAGCGATGGAAGCGCCGGTCGTCATCGTCGGCAGCGGTCTGGCGGGCTGGAACCTGGCCCGCGAGTTCCGCAAGCTCGACAAGCAGACCCCGCTGGTCGTCGTCAGCCGCGACGGGGCGGGTTTCTATTCCAAGCCCATGCTGTCGAATGCGCTGGCGTCGAACAAGTCGGCGCAGACGCTGCTGATGAAGACGGCCGACAAGATGGCTGCAGAGGTCGGCGCCACGGTGCTGGACCGCACCGAGATGCTGGGCATCGACCCGACCGCCCGCACGCTCAGCCTGTCGGGCGGGCGCACGCAGCCCTGGCGCGACCTGGTGCTGGCGCTCGGCGCCGACCCGATCCGCCTGCCGCTGGCGGGCGACGCGGCGGGCGCGGTGCTGTCGGTGAACGATCTGGACGACTACGCGCGCTTTGCCGCCGCGCTCGAAGGCGTGCGCAGCGTGGCGCTGCTGGGCGCCGGGCTGATCGGCTGCGAGTTCGCCAACGATCTGCTGACCCGTGGCATCCGCCCCGTGGTGCTGGACCTGGCCGACCGCCCGCTGGCGCGCCTGCTGCCGCCCGAGGCGGGCGCGTGGATGCGCGCCAGGCTCGAGGCCGCCGGCGTGGCCTTCATGCTCGGCGCATCGGCGCAGCGCGTCAATGCAGCCCCCGCCGACGGCGCGCAGGGCCGGCTGCGCCTGACGCTGTCCGACGGGCGCACGCTGGACGCCGACCTCGTGCTGTCGGCCGTCGGGCTGGCACCGCGCGTGGCGCTGGCGCGCGCGTCCGGGCTGGCGGTGCAGCGCGGCATCGTCGTCGACCGCCACCTGTCGACTTCGTCGGCAGGCATCCACGCCATCGGCGACTGCGCCGAGGTCGAGGGCCTGAACCTGCCCTATGTGATGCCGCTGATGGCGCAGGCGCGGGCTCTGGCCGCGACGCTGGCCGGCACGCCCACCCCGCTGGTCTATCCGGTGATGCCGGTGACGGTGAAGACGCCCGCCTGCCCGGCCGTCGTCTGCCCGCCGGCCGCTGGTGCCGCCGGGCGGTGGCAGGTCACCCAGGACGCCGCCGGGTGCGAGGCCGTGTTCCGCGACGACAGCGATGCCACGCTGGGCTTCGCCCTGCTGGGCAGCGCCACCGCGCGCAAGGCGGCGCTGGCGGCGCAGACGCCGTCGCTGCTGGCCTGACGATCTCGCCGGCTGCGAGGGAGGCGGCTGCGGCGTGGACGGCGACTCGGCTCAGCCAGGCACGGCCACGCCGAAGGGGGTGGCCGGCTGCGCTGCCGTCTCCACCCACACGCTCTTGGTCTGGGTGTAGGCAGCCAGCGCCTCGCGGCCCGAGGAGCGGCCGTGGCCGCTGCGCCCGAAGCCGCCGAAGGGCGACATCACGTGGATCGTCCTGTAGCCGTTGACCCAGAAGGTGCCAGCGCGCACCGCGGCGGCCATGCGGTGCGCGCGGCCGACGTCGCGCGTCCAGACGGCGCCGGCCAGACCGTAGGGCGTGGCGTTGGCCAGCGCGACGGCTTCGTCCTCGTCGTCGAAGGGCAGCGCCACCAGCACCGGGCCGAAGACCTCCTCCTGCGCGATCGGCGCCTGCGGGCCCACGCCGTCCAGCAGCGTCGGCGCGTAGTAGTGGCCGCCGCTGTCGCGCAGCCCTGCGGGGCAGCCCCCGCCGCTGCGCAGCTGCGCGCCGTCGCGGCGCGCGGCCTCCACGAGGGTGGAAATGCGGTCGAGCTGGCGCCGGTTCTGGATCGGCCCGACCTGGGTCGACGCCTCGGCGGGTGCGCCCACCGGGATGCGTGCGCTGGCCAGGGCCAGGCGCTCGACCAGCCGTTCATAGACGCCGCGCTGCACCAGCAGCCGTGCCCCGGCCACGCAGCTCTGCCCGGCCCCGGCGAAGACCGCGGCCTGTGCGCCGAGCAGCGCGCGGTCGAGGTCGGCGTCGTCGAAGACGATGTTCGCCGACTTGCCGCCCAGCTCGAGGATGCAGGGCACGACCTGGCGCGCCGCCTGCGCGGCGATGGCCGCGCCGGTGGCGGCCGAGCCGACGAAGACCACGAGCCGGGTCTGCGGATGCGACACCGCGGCGGCCCCGGTGGCCGGGCCCGAGCCCGCCAGCACCGACACCAGCCCGCGCGGCATCCCGGCCTGCTCGCACAGCACGCCCAGCGCCAGCGTGCTCAGCGGCGTCAACTCCGAGGGCTTGAGCACCACCGCGTTGCCGGCGCACACCGCCGGCGCGATCTGCCAGCCGGCCGTGAACAGCGGCGCGTTCCACGGCGTCAGCTGCACCACCGTGCCCAAGGGCTCGTGCCGCGTGTAGTTGAGGTGACTGGTGGGCACCGGGATCACCTCGCCGTGCAGCTTGTCGCACCAGCCGGCGTAGTACTCGAACATCTCCGCGACCTTGGCGACCTCGGCGCGCGCATCCCGGATCGGCTTGCCAGCGGTCAGCGATTCGAGCGCGGCCAGCTCTTCGCCACGGGCGCGCACCAGGCGGCCGGTCTCCCACATCGCCCGGCCGCGGGCTGCGGCGGTCTGTGCAGCCCAGGCGCGCTGCGCTGGCGCGGCCGCCTGCATCGCCTGCTCGACCACCGCCGCTCCGGCGTCGGCGTAGTGCGCCAGCGGGCGTCCGTCGGCCGGGTTGACCAGTTCCAGCGGCTCGCCGTGGCCTTCGACCACCTCGCCGGCGATGAAGCTGCCCGGGCGACCGCCCGGCAGCAGGGGGGACAACAGGGTGTGCAGGCGGTCGGCGTCGGGGCTCATCGTGGCTCGGTGGGTGGGTGGCGGAAGTCGGCCATGCGGGTGAAGTCGGCGGCGTCGGGCAGGCGCGGCCGCGCCGCCTCCCAAAGCTGTGCACCCGCCTGCGCCAGTGGCAGGTCCAGGCCCAGTTCCTGCGCCAGCGCCAGCGCCAGCGTCACGTCCTTGCGCATCAGGCCCGCCGTGAAGCCGCTGTCGAAGGCGCCGGGCAGCACCCAGCGCGGCACCATGGCCTCGGTGGCGGCGCTGCGGCCGGTGGCGGCGTTGACCACCTCGAGGGCGGCCTGCGCCGGCAGGCCGGCGGCCTCGGACAGGCGCAAGGCCTCCTGTGCGGTGATCAGGTGCTGCGCCACGAGCAGGTTGTTGACCAGCTTGGCGACGTTGCCCGCCCCACTCGAGCCGACGTGGACGACGCGCGCGGCCAGCGCGTCCAGTACCGGCCGCGCGGCCTCGAGATCGCTGGTCTCGCCGCCGACCATCATCGTCAGCGTGCCTGCCAGGGCGCCCGACGGCCCACCGCTGACCGGTGCGTCCAGCAGGCCGTGGCCGGCGGCGGCCAGCGTGGCGGCCAGGCGACGCGTGGTCGTCGGGTCGGAGGTGGAGGTGTCGACGACGATGACGCGGCGGTCGCGGCGCTGCAGCAGGCCCTGCGGCGCCGTGGCCACCGCTTCGACGTCGCGTGCGTAGGGCAGGGAGAAGACCAGCCGGTCGGCCTGCGCGAGCACCGGCGCGAGCGTGTCGTGCACCTGCACGCCCAACGCGGCCGCCTGTGCGCGGCGTGACGCGTCCACGTCGTGCCCGAGCACTGTGACGCCCGCGCGCAGCAGGCTCGCGGCCATGCCGCTGCCCATCTGTCCGAGCCCGACGATCCCCACCATCACGATGGCGCCGTCGCCGGCGCTGGGTCTGTCCATGTGGCCATGCTCCTGATGCGCCGCCCGGGCGGCCATTCCCTACGTTCCCTATTTTGCGTGCCCGGCTCCACGCCACCGCGCCCGTATCATCGACGGATCCGGCCCGCATGCCCGGATCCGGCGGTCTCTGCACCGGCCACGAAACGTCACGGAGTGTGCGCACCATGTCGACGAAGACCGTTCCGCTGTTCCTTCAGGAGGCGATGAGCCACCCGCAGGCGCGGGTGTGCGCCGCCTGCGAGGTGCGTCGCACCGCCCTGTTCGGCGCGCTGGACCTGGCCTCGCTGGAGCGCATCCACGCCCACATCGGTTCGCCCTCGCTGCCGGCGGAAGCCGTGCTGTACGGCCGCGGACGCCAGGGCGATGCGGTCTACACCATCCGCTCGGGCATCGTGCGCTTCGAGCGGGTGTCGGAGTCGGGCGAGCGCCGCATCGTGCGCGTGGCCGGCCGGGGCGATCTGATCGGGCAGGAGGCGCTGCTCGGGCGGCGCTACATGGACGACGCCGTGGCCTGCACGCCGGTGGAGGTGTGCCGCATCCCGGCAACGCTGGTCGACCACCTCGGCGAGGCCGAGGCGGCGCTGCTGCGCGAGCTGATGCGCCGCTGGCACCAGGCGCTGGAGGAGGCCGAGGCCTGGTCGGCCGACCTCAGCACCGGGCCGGCGCGGCGGCGGATGCTCAAGCTGCTGGCCGTGCTGGTGCGCCACGCCGACGAGCACGGGATGATCTGGCTGCCGCGGCGCGACCAGATCGGCGACATGCTCGGCATCGCCCTCGAAACCGCCAGCCGCCTGGTCAGCCAGCTCAAGCGCGATGGCGTGCTCGAACTGCTGCCTGCCAGCCGCGCGCGCCTGGACCCGGACCGCCTGGATGCCGCGCTGGACGAGGCCAGCTAGGCATGAGCGCCCCTGGACTTCCCTGGCTGCCCGGCGCGACGGGGCAGGCGCTGGCCGCGCTGTGCGGCGTCGTCGAGCAGGCGGCTGGCGAGGTCATGGTGGTCTATCGACAGGCGGACGTCGGCCAGCAGACCAAGGCCGACCGTTCGCCGGTGACGCAGGCCGACCTGCGCGCCGATGCGCTGATCCGGCGCGAGCTGGAGCGCCTGTTCCCCGAGGCCGAGGTGGTGTCCGAGGAGTCGCTGCACGGCCGTACCGCGCTGCCCGCCGGGGCGCACTTCCTCGTTGACCCGCTGGACGGCACGCGCGAGTTCATCGGCCGCAACGGCGAGTTCACGGTCAACATCGCACGCATCGAGGACGGCCGCGCGGTGCTGGGCGTGGTGGGCCTGCCGGTGACGGGCGAGGTCTACGCCGGCGCCGCCGGGCAGGGCGCCTGGGTGTGGCGTGACGGCACATGGACGCCGCTGCACGCCGTGGCCGCGCCCTCGGGCCCCGACGGGCGCCTGCGGGTGCTGCACAGCCGCTCGCACCTGGCGCCGGCGCTGCAGCACTGGCTGCACGCGCTGCCGATGCCGCTGCAGTGCGAGGCCGCGGGCAGCTCGCTGAAGTTCTGCCGCATCGCCGAGGGCCGCGCCGACCTCTACCCGCGTTTCGGGCCGACGAGCGCCTGGGACACCGCCGCCGGCCAGTGCGTGCTGGAGGCTGCCGGCGGGCGGGTCGTCGACCGCGCCGGCCAGCCGCTGCGCTACCAGCCCGGGCGTGAGTTGCCGAACCCCGACTTCTTCGCGCTGGGCGATGCCGGGCTGTGCGCGGCCATCGGCCTACCGTCCCGAGAGCGTCCCAGGCCCGGTATCTGGGCCCGGCGTTCGCGAAGCATCCGTTCGGGCTGAGCCCTTCGACTTCGCTCAGGACAGGCCTGTCGAAGCCCTGTGCAGGCGCTTCGACGAACTCAGCGCGGGTAGGGCCGGGTCATCGCCAGATCCGGGTTCAGGCGCACCCCGAAACCCGGGCGGTCCAGGGCGCTGGCCTTCATGCGGCCGTTGACGGGCACCGGCTCGTCCAGCAGCAACGGCGTGAACATCGGCACCACCCGGTCGCCTTCAGGCGCCATCATCAGGAACTCGGCAAAGGGGCTGTTGGGGCGCGTGACCACGAAGTGGTAGCTGTAGACCGACGAGCCGTGCGGCACGACCATCACGTTGTGCGCGTCGGCCAGCGCGCAGATGCGGATCAGCTCGGTCAGACCGCCGCACCAGCCGACATCGGGCTGGATCAGGTCGCAGCAGCCCATCTCCAGCAGCAACCGGAAGCCCCAGCGCGTGGCCTCGTGCTCGCCGGTGGTGACCATCATGCCCGGCGGGGCGCGGCGGCGCAGTTCGGCGCAGCCCCAGTAGTCGTCGGGCGGCAGCGGCTCCTCCAGCCACTTGAGGCCGTGCCCGCGCGCGCCGTGCATCAGCCGCGTCGCGTAGGGCAGGTCCAAGCTCATCCAGCAGTCCCACATCAGCCAGAAGTCGGGGCCGACGCGCTCGCGCATGGCCTGCAGGGCCGCCAGGTTGCGTCGCAGGCCCTCCTCGCACTCGGCCGGCCCGTGGTGCAGCGGCATCTTGCCGCCGATGAAACCCATCTGCTGCGCCAGGTCGGGCCGCGGGCCGGTGGCGTAGAAGACCAGTTCGTCGCGCACCGGCCCGCCCAGCAGTGCGTGCACCGGCTCTGCGCGCACCTTGGCCAGCAGGTCCCACAGCGCCAGATCCACGGCCGAGATGACGTTGGTGACGATGCCCTTGCGGCCGTAGAACAGCGTGGCGTGGTACATCTGGTCCCAGATGCGCTCGATCTCGGTGACGGGCCGGCCCTCGATGAAGCGCGCCAGGTGCTTCTCGACGATGAAGGCGCCGATCTCGCCGGCCGTCGTCACCCCCAGGCCGACAGTGCCGTCGCTGGCCTCGATCTCGACCACCAGCGTGCCCAGCACGTTCAGCCCGAAGGCCTGCCGGCTCTGGCGGTACTCGGGGTAGCGGGCCATGGGCGTGGCGACGTGGTCGTCGATCCAGTGAGCCGAGCCCTGGTCGTGGTAATCGGCGCCGCCGCCGCGCACGGTCAGGGCGCGCACATGGCGTATCGTGGGCATGCGGGTCATCGGGGGCTCCTCCATGTCGTTTCGTGGTCCCGTGTGAGGGCGTTCGGTCGTGCGCGGCCGCCCCGGCGCCGCTGTATAAACAGGCGATGGACGATCTTCAGGGCAAGGTGGTGCTGATCACCGGGTCGAGCTCCGGCATCGGGGCCGCGGCCGCACAGGCCTTCGCCGCGCAGGGCGCGCGGGTCGCCGTGCACGGGCACACGCAGATGGACGCCGCGCGCGCGGTCGCCGCGGGCCTGGTGGCCGGCGGCGCCGACGCGCAGGCCTTCCAGGCCGACGTCGCCGACCCGGTGCAGGTCCAGGCCCTGGCGCAGGCCGTGGTCGGGCACTTCGGCCGCATCGACGTGCTGATCAACAACGCCGGCGGGTTCATCGTGCGCGCGCCGCTGATGGAGGCCCCGCTGGAGCTGATCGATCGGGTCTTCCAGGTCAACGCGCGCTCGGCGCTGCTGCTGAGCCAGCAGGCCGTGGCGCAGATGCGGCGCCAGGGCGGGGGCGGCAGCATCATCCACCTGAGCTCGCAGTCGGCACGCGGCGGCGGCTCCGCCGGGGCCGGGCTGTACGCGTCGAGCAAGGGTTACCTCAACACGCTGACGCGCGCGATGGCGCGCGAACTCGCACCCGAGGGCATCCGCGTCAACGCGGTCTCGCCGGGCGTCATCCTCACCCCCATCCACGAGCACCACACCAGCCCGGCACTGCTCGAGCAGTTGCGCCAGACGATCCCGATGCAGCGCCTGGGCACGGCCGACGAGTGCACCGGCGCCATGCTCTTCCTGGCCAGCGCCCGGCTCTCGGGCTATGTCACCGGGCAGGTGCTGGAGGTCAACGGCGGCAGCGTGACGCCCTGAGCGATCGACCGAAGGCCGGGCGGTTTCCCGAGGTGCCACCCCGGCCTGCCCGACACCGATCACCCACCCTGGACCAGTCGCGGCAGCCACAGCACGAGATCGGGCACATAGGCCACCAGCAGGATCACCGCCAGCCACACGCCGATGAAGGGCAGCAGCATGCGGAAGGACTGCGCGTAGCCGATGCCGGCGATGCGGCAGGCGACCATGGCCAGGATGCCCACCGGCGGCGTCACCGCGCCCAGCACCAGCAGCATGATGGTGACGATGCCGAAGTGCACCGGGTCGTAGCCCAGGTGGGCGATCATCGGCGCCATGATGGGCACGACGATGATCAGCGCCGGCACCGGCTCGAGGAAGATGCCGAGCGCGAAGAAGAACACCACCAGCAGCAGCATCGCCCACTGCGGGTCGGCGGTGATCGACAGCACCAGCTGCAGCGCCGCCTGCCCGGCGCCGGCACGGCTGAGCACCCAGCTGAACAACCCGGCGCCGGCCAGCGTGACGAGCGCGCTGCCGGTCATGATGGCGGCCGACGAGAAGTTGCGGTAGAGCGAGCCGGCGGAGTGCCGGCGCCCGAACAGCCCGAACAGCAGCGCGTACAACGCCGCCACCGCGCCGGCCTCGGTGGGCGTGAAGACGCCCGACAGGATGCCGCCGATGATGATGATCGGCATCACCAGTGCCGGCACGGCGCTCGAGACCGCCCGGCCACGCTCGCCCCAGTCGGCCCGCGGCGTGGGCGCGGCACCCACGCGCGGCGCGAGAAACCACACCAGCGTGAGCATCGCCAGACCGGCCAGCGCACCGGGCACGACGCCGCCGAGGAAGAGATCGCCGATCGACACGCCGGTGACCGAACCGTAGATCACCGCGATGATGCTCGGCGGGATGATGGGCGCGACCATCGAGGCGCAGGAGGTCACGGCCACCGCGAAGTCGGGCCGGTAGCCCTCGCGCTTCATCGCCGGGATCATCATCGAGCCGATCGCCGTCAGGTCGGCCAGCGCCGAGCCCGAGATCGCGCCCATGAACATGTTGGTCAGGATGTTGGCCTGCGCCAGCCCCCCGCGCACATGGCCGATCAGCGCGCGCGACACCCGCACCAGGCGCTCGGTGATGCCGGAGACGCCCATCAACTCGCCCGCCAGCACGAACAGCGGCACCGCCAGCAGCGAGAAGTTGTCCAGCGCGTTGTAGTACTGCTGCGCCAGGATCAGCATCGGCAACTGCCCGTCGAGCAGGATCTTCAGGATCGCCGAGAGCGCCAGGCAGAAGCCGATGGGCACGCCCATGGCCATGAGCAGCGCGAACACGGCCAGCATCCAACCGATGCTCACAGCGAATCCCCCGTGGACGTGCCCGTCTGCGGGCCCTGCCCCCAGGTCAGCAGGACGATCAGCGCCTCCAGCGCCGGGCCGACGGCCACCGCCATGTAGACGGTCCACTTCGGGATCTCGAGCATCGGCGACATCTGGTGCCAGACGCGGTCCATCAGCTGCACGCAGGCCACCGCCAGCAGCACGCAGAAGGCGATGCACACGGCGTCACACAGCTGGAACAGCACGCGCCGGCCGCGCGCGCCCAGCAGCAGCTCGATGCCCTCGACGCGGATGTGGCCGCGCGCGCGGCCCACCAGCACCGAGGCCATCATCACGCCCCACACCATCAGCCCGCGGATCAGCTCCTCGGCCCAGAACAGCGACTCGTTGAGCACGAAGCGGAAGAAGATCTGCAGCAGCACCAGCGCGAAGTACACCACCAGCATGGCCACCGCCAGGGCCTGCGTGCTACCCTGCAGCACGCGCACGACGGGGGCCAAGCGCGGATGCACCGCGCCCGCGGGCGCGGCGTGGGCCGGCGTCACGGTGGCGTCGGCCATCGGGGCGCGTCAGGCCTTGCCGGCGGCTTGCACGGCTTCGATGAAGGCCTTGCCCTTGGGCCCCGACTTGCGCACGAAGTTGTCGAGCACCGGGCCCATCTTGCTGCGGAAGCTGGCGATGTCGGGCTTGTCGTTGGCCTTGACGCGCCGCGCGAGCTCGTTCCAGGCGTCGGTCTGCGCCGTCAGGTTGTCGGCCCACATCTCCTTCTGCACCGCGCGCACGGCGTTGTCGCGGATGATCTTCTGCACATCGGCCGGCAGGCCGGCCATGCGCTTGGCGCTGGCCATCATCGACACCTCGGTGAAGATGTGGTGCGTCTTGCAGGCAAAGCCCGCGACCTCGTAGATCTTGGCCGAGACGATGTAGTCGGCCGGGACCTCGATGGCGTCGACGACGCCGGTCTGCAAGGCGGTGTAGATCTCGCCGGCCGGGATCGGCGTGGGGTTGGCGCCCATCGCACGGGCCATCTCCACCCAGGTCGGGATCTCGGGCACGCGCAGCCGGATGCCGCGCACGTCGTCGGCCTTGTGGATGGCCTTGCGGCCCAGGAAGACGCGGAAGCCCGAGGCCCCCAGGCACAGGATCTCCACCCCCAGCGCATCCTTGGCCATGGCGCCGACCTGCTGGCCGGTGGGGCCGTAGAGCACGCGGTTGACGTGGTCGAAGTCGTTGAACAGGAAGGGCATCGAGACGAAGCCCATCGGCGGCGTCCAGTTGGCCAGCGTGCCCAGGTCGCTCCAGCACATGTCGAGTGTGCCCAGCTGCAGCGCCTCGGCCGAGGTGCGCAGGTTGAACAGCTGCGACGCCGGCTTGATGTCCACCGTCACCTGCCCGTTGGTCTGCGCCTTGATGCCGTCGGCGAAGCTGACCGCGGCCTTGTGGCCGATGTGGCTGGTCGGCATGTGGTGCGAGAAGACCAGCTTGATCGAGCCGGCCTGGGCGCGCGCCACGAAGGGCGCGGCCACGACGGCGCCAGTGGCGGCGGCAGCGAAGGTGCGTCGGGTGATTGTCATGGGATGTCTCCTTGGGTCTGGTTCGGGTTCAGGGTCTGCGGTCTGCGATGGCCTTCAGCGCACATGCCAGGCCTCGGTCAGGGGCTTGGCGCCGGCGAGCTCGCCGTAGCTGGCCCCGGTGGTGCCGCCAGGGGGCGAGCCGACGTAGCGCTCGTCCACCGGCAGTGCTTCGGCCTGCCAGCGCACGTCGCACGACAGGCGCACGCGCTGACGCTCACAGTGGTTTTCCAGCGCGCCGTGCAGCGTGTACATGCCGAACACGACGAGGTCCCCCCGGCCGAAATCGGTGGTCAGCAGACGGCAGCCGCGCGCTTGCGTGAAGGACAGCGCGTCCTGCGCCAGCGTGGCCTTGCGCGAGGTGTCGCGCGCGACGTCGAATCCGATCATGGGCTCGATCAGGTCGTGGAAGCGATGCGAGCCCTCGACGATGAACAGCGGGCCCTGCTCCACCGGCACGTCACCGATGGCGGTCCACACGGTGTAGACCTGATCGTGCGCGCGGGTGAAGAAGGGGTAGTCGTAGTGCAGGCCCGTGGCGCGACCGCGCACGCCGGCGCGCAGGAACATGTAGTCGTGAGGCCGCGGCGCCTGCCCGATGACCTGGCGCATCACGGCGTGAATGGCGGGCCCGTGCGTCAATCGTCGCAGCGCCGGGCCTTCGCTGACCGATTGCCAGAAGGCGCCACGGCTCTCGACGAGCTCGTCGCGGCGGCTGCGGCCGGAGAAGATGCCGAGTTCGGCCGGCTCGAGCAGTTCGTCCACCGAGGCCAGACGGGCGAACACCTCGCTGCGGGCCGCATCGACGAGGTCCTGGTCAAGGACCCCCCGCAGGTAGAGGTACCCGTCATCGCGAAGCCGGGCGGCCAGGGCGTCCGGGTCGCCAAGCGCCGACGCGCTGTCGCGCAGAGCCCCCAGGCAGGCCGGGGGCACGGCCTGACCCTGGATCCTGCAGCGGCCGTGCAGATCGTCCGATGGGCCTCCAGCGGCGGCGGCATCCCGGGCGGGACCGGGCGTGGCCGAGGCCTCTGCCAATGCAGGGCTCGAGCTCATGTGGATGTGTTCTCCTTGTCTCCTGGGCCGAATGTATACCGGTACGCGATACGATTCCAATCACACTTTGTCCATCTGCGATAACCAAATGGAATTTCCAGAGACCCCGGACCCCCT
>Ga0169931_10004773_pt1 | contig 20968 bp, 18 predicted proteins | sample Kivu_15m_20L_FD_129675 | JGI IMG/M metagenome (GOLD analysis project Ga0169931, IMG submission 129675) | Freshwater microbial communities from Lake Kivu, Western Province, Rwanda to study Microbial Dark Matter (Phase II) - Kivu_15m_20L... | ecosystem: Environmental > Aquatic > Freshwater > Lake... | reverse complement strand
TTCCCCTATCCTCGCTTGGCTCCAAGAAGCATTCCGCGCTGGCTACAGCGACATGCTCTGGTGGGTTGCCGCGCTCATGCTGGCAGCCCTGGGATGCTCATTGCTGCTGCCTAAAGCTGAATAGTCGAACGGATTTTATTGGCGGCAATCGCAAAGGCGCAGGCTACGTTCAGCGAGTTTTTCACGCCGACAAGCGGGATCTCCACGAGATAATCGGCGGTTTGAAGGGCTTCGTCAGAAACCCCATACTCTTCATTGCCTAAGATCAGGGTGAATTCGCTCGGAAAAAGAAATTCTCCGAGAGGGATCGCCTCGTCGCTCGTGTCAAGGACGATGAGAGGCCGTGGAAGGGCGGCAAGGGGAACGGAGCGGTAGACCGGGACGATTTCCGCTGCGCCCATCGCGGTTCTTTGCACTTTCTCGTTGTCTATGAACGGTGTTTTGTCGGAAAAATAGACGCTGCCGATCCGGAGCGCTTCGGCGGTGCGGAGGATGCTGCCCACGTTGTAAGCCGACCGGACGTTGTCGAGGTAGACGGCGATAGGCGGGAAATCGGTTTTCGCTTCGCGGTCGAGTTTCCGGATCGAAGGGAGAAGGTTATGCTCTTTGAGGCAAAGGCCGGCTTCTCTGAGATGCCAATGGTAGCGATCCGCCAGAATTTTTAGATCGGCGGAAGCGAAGGGGAGGAGCTTCATCCAGGAGAGCCAGGCGTCGTATTCGGTTAAATCGGCCGGTTCGTTTTGTCGCAGCCGCTCATATGCGGAGCGGAGGATTTCGGCGCATTTCTTGTGCCTTTGCTTGGGGTCGAGGGACAAGAATTTGCGCTTAGTGAATGTCGAGCCAATTGCAAAACTCTTCGATGCGCAAACCCGCCCTTTTGAACCATCTCGAGACAGCCCCTTCTCGCCTGCCCTCTTGGGCAGGCCGCCGTCGGGGCTGTCCGGCCCTGCATTGCTTGGCCTCTCAAGATGGCTCAAAATCATCGGTTTTGCGCTTTCGTGGAGTTTTGCAACTGCCTCTGTCACTTCGTGGCCATCGCCTTTTTCTTCTCGAGGTATTCGTCGAGCGTGCCTTGATGGAAATGGATCCCGTCTTCTTCGAAGGCGATGATTTTTGTGGCAAAGCCGTTGATCAGCTCCCGGTCGTGCGTCGCGACGATGGCGGTTCCCTTGTAATCTTCCAAGCCCCAGGCAAGGGCCGATACGGCTTCGAGATCCAAATGGTTGTTCGGCTCGTCGAAGATCAGGAAATTCGGGGCGGTCAGGAGAAAACCGGCGAGGATGAGCCGCGCCGTTTCTCCTCCGGAGAGGTTGCGGACAGGCTTGAACGCGTCATCCCCGCTGAAAAGCATTTTCCCTAAAACGCCACGCACATCTTGGTCGAAAACGATCTCTTTGCGGGTTTTAAGCCAATCGAACGCCGACTGGTCGGTATGTTTATTCAGCACGTCGCCGTGGTTTTGGGAAAAATAGCCGATCTCCAGAGCATTCCCGAGCGCGATTTTACCGCTGTCGGGAGGCAGAACCCCCGCGAGTAGTTTGAGGAGCGTCGTCTTGCCCCGCCCGTTGTTGCCGATCACGGCGATCTTATCCCCGCGGAGGATCTCGATGGAAAAGTTCCGGATCACCGGATGCCCTTCGACGTAGGATTTGGACAGTTTCTCGGCTTTGAGCGCGACTTGGCCCGATTGCTTTTCCGGGACGGTAAAGCGGATGTAGGGGCGCTGGATGTTTGATTTTTTCAGTTCCATCGGCTGGAGCCGGTGGATCTCGCGGATGCGCGACTGCACTTGGCTTGCGCGGGTTCCGGCCCCGAATTTTGCGACGAATTCCTTGAGCTGGGAGATTTTCTTCTCTTTCGCTTTGTTCTCCTCGTCCGCGCGAGCCCTCACGGCTGTTTTCGCGACGAGCATCATGTCGTAGTTGCCCGGATAGGTGATCACGGTGTCGTAGTCGATGTCGGCGATGTGGGTGCAGATCGAATTGAGGAAGTGGCGGTCGTGGCTCACGACGACGAGCGTCCCGGTATAGTTGTGGAGGAACTCTTCGAGCCATGAGATCGAGTCGAGGTCGAGGTGGTTCGTCGGTTCGTCGAGAAGGAGCGCTTGCGGATGGCCGAAGAGCGCCTGGGCGAGGAGCGCCCTGAACTGCCGGTCGGTCGGGATCTCGTGCATTTTTTTTCGGTGCATATCTTCCGGGATCCCCATCCCGATAAGCAAAATCTCGGCCTCCGATTCGGCCGAATAACCCTCTTCGTCCGCGATCACCTCTTCGAGCTCCCCGAGGCGGATCCCGATCGCATCGGTCATCTCTTCCTCGTAGAGTTTTTCCCGCTCTTGGAGCGCGTCCCAGAGGCGGGCATTGCCCATGATGACGGTGTCGAGTACTGAGAAATTTTTGAAATCTTCGATCCGCTGCTTCAAGAAGCCGACCTTCTTCGGCAAGGTGACCGTGCCGCTCGTCTGCGGCTCCAGGCCCATGACGATTTTGAGGAGGGTCGATTTACCCGACCCGTTCGGGCCGGTGAGTCCATAGCGGCAACCCTCGTTGAATGTGAAGGTTACGTCTTCGAATAGGGTGCGGGTTCCGACCCGTTTGGAGATCTTGTCTAGCGTAATCATGCTCCCATGATAGCATAAAGCTCGACTTTGTACATTTTTCGGATGCAAGTTTTGCAAGATTTTGACCTTTAGTCAGTTGTTGAGCCCTGCAATCGGCTTGAACACGCCTTTGCCGGGATCAACAACTGACTAAAGGTCAAAAGGTTGTGAAAATCGCACCGAAACATGTACAAAGTCGAGCTAAAACAAAGGCAATCTCAATCATGGATTTCAGCCGGGCGCTCGAACGGTTCCTCCTCCACCTCAAGGCCGCCAAAGGGGTCTCCAACCATACGGTGCGGGCCTACCGGATCGACCTGGAGTCGGTCGCCGAATTCGCGGGGGAAGAGCCGGTGACGAAGCGGCTCGTCCGCCGGTATCTTGCGAGCCTACATGAAGAGAAAAAAAGCGTCCGGACGGTCATGCGCCGCCTATCGGCCCTCCGGAGCTTCTTTAAGTTCGCCATGAGGGAAAAGATCGCCTCCGAAAACCCTCTCGAAGAGATCGAAAGCCCGAAAAAGGAAAAAAAACTCCCCGTCTCCATCACCTACGGACAGATCGAAATCCTCTTCAGCCAGCCCGACACTTCGGATTATTTGGGTTTTCGGGACCGGGCGATCATGGAATTATTTTATAGCTCGGGGCTTCGCTTAAGCGAAGTGGCCGGCCTGAACCGGTCGGAATGCGACTTGAAAAACCAGATGCTGAACATTTACGGAAAAGGGAAAAAGCAGCGGCAAACCCCGATCACGAAGACGGCTGCCGAGTGGATTTTTAATTATTTGAACCACCCCGGGCGCCCCCTCGTGGAAAAAGACGGGGAAGCCGTGTTCCTCAACAAATGGGGAACGAGGATCACCCCCCGCTCCATCGACCGGAACTTCGCCGCGTACCTAAAGGCGAGCGGCCTATCGGAGCGGATCACTCCCCACACGATCCGCCACACCATCGCGACTCATTGGCTCGAGAACGGAATGGATCTCAAGACGATTCAAATGCTTCTTGGACATACCTCGCTTGCCACGACGACGATCTATACGCATGTTTCGCCAAGGCTCAAGCGCGAGGTGTATGACAAGGCTCACCCAAGAGCAAAGTGACATTTATTCCGGCGCCGCGATAAAATCTAAGGCATGACCAAAAAAATCTCACTCTTTTCATTGGTATTCTTGATTGTCGCGGCAATCGACAGCATCCGGAACTTGCCGGCCCAGGCTCTTTTCGGAAGCTCGCTCATTTTCTTTTTTGTCCTGTCTGCGCTCATATTTTTGATTCCCCTTTCGCTCCTTTCGGCTGAATTTTCGTCCAGGTATCCGCAAGAGGGGGGGATATTTTATTGGGTTCGGCATGCGTTCGGCAACCACGCGGGGATGCTCGCCGTTTGGCTTCAGTGGATCAATACCATGGTCTGGTACCCGACGATCCTCTCCTTTATCGCAGGGACGGCCGCTTATCTCATCGATCCGGCGCTCGCTCAAAATAAAATATTTCTCGCTTCCGTGATCCTCATTGCGTTTTGGGGGTTGACTCTCCTGAATTTACGGGGGATCCATGTGTCGGCTAAAATCAATACCCTCTGCAGCATCGTCGGAACTCTTTTCCCTATGTTCCTTTTGATCGCGATGGGAGGATATTGGTGGCTAAGCGGCCATGAAATCCAAATTTCTTTTGCTTGGAACGACCTTCTTCCGACGCCCAAGACATCCGATAATTGGGTCTCTTTGATCGCGATCATGGCCGCATTCCTCGGGATTGAGCTGGCCGGGGTTCATGTCAACGACATTAAAGACCCGCAGCGGAATTTCCCCCGCGCGATGGGGTATTCGGTGTTGATTCTCGTCGTCACCATTTTGCTCGGCTCTTTGTCGATTGCCTCAGTGATTCCGGAAAAAGAGATCCGTCTTGTCGACGGGATCATGCAGAGCTTTTCCACCTTTTTTGAAAAATTTCATATCCCGGTGCCGGAAGCGGCGCTGGCTCTATTGATCATCGTCGGGAGCCTCGGCGGGATGATCAACTGGCTCATTTCCCCGGCCAAGGGGCTGCTCCAAGCCTCCAAATACGGCTACCTGCCCAAATTCTTCACCAAGCAAAACGACTCCGGGGTTCCCGTGCGGATCTTGATCGCTCAGGCGGTATTGGTATCGCTTTTTTGCCTCGCATTCGTCTTGCTGCCGAGCATCAACGCCTTTTATTGGTTTTTGACCGCGCTCAGCACGGAAATGTACATGATCATGTATGTCCTCTTGTGCGCCGCCGGACTCAAGCTGCGCCGTCCCTCTCGCGAATCCGGAACCTACCGGATTCCGAATGGAACCCGGACCTTGGCCTGCCTACTCGGATTAGGCGCTTGCCTGATTACCATCGTTGTCGGATTTTTCCCTCCGACAGGCATCGATGTCGGCAGCGGCGCCCGCTACGTTCTCCTGATCGCCCTTGGCAACGTCGTGCTGATCTCCCCGGTCCTTTGGATCTGCGCTGCAAAACGCGCTTGATGGATTCAACGGGAATTTCGGATGAGTCGGCCATGCAAAAGAGCTACACCTTTATTCAGGAAAAAGCCGTTTATCGAATCTGACCGACCGCAGGAATTCTTCAATGGGAATGCATTGGAAATCGCGATAGGAAATTCGATGTTTCCCGCCGTAAATCAGAAAACAGGACGCCTCGGGAAATTCCACTCGGAATGCTTGCAAACCACGCATATCTTGAGGGGACGGTTCTCCTCCTCTTTTGACTTCAATCGCCCAAAATCCCTCCGGGCCATAAATCACGAAATCGACTTCTAATCCCGTTCTCGTCCTCCAATAAGTGAACTGATAGCTTTCTTTTTGCGACTGGACCCAAGCGCGTAAATGTTGGGCAACCAGAGTTTCATAAGCGGGGCCTTCCATTTCGGCTTCCAAGTCTAATGGCCCGGAGGGGCGCAAACTTCGATAAACGCCAACATCGAAATAATAAAATTTGGAGTGGCTTACCAAAGCCCTTTGAGCTCGCCGTGTAAAGACAGGCAAGGTAAATGCTAAGAAGAGATCTTCAAGAATCAATAAATAATTATCGACCGTTTGCCTTTTTACTTGGGATTCTCTTGCGATTTGGGTGCTATTCCAGAGATTCCCTTGGGAAAAGCTGGCTATTTCCATAAACCGGGCAAAATCGCCAATCTGGCGCACAAGGCCTTCGGCTTGCACTTCTTCCTTTAGATATACGCCCACGTAATTGCGCACTTTTTCTAAGGGGTCGGGGGAATCCCAGATCATCGGAATCAAACCAACCGACAACGCTTTTCGCAAGGTAAAAGCATCTCCCAGTTCGCTTGCCAAAAAGGGGGTCATATATCGGAGCAGAGCGCGGCCTCCCAGTAAGTTGCCCACTTCCCTGCGCAGTTTTCGAGCGCTGCTTCCCGTCAAAATGAATTGCAATTTACGTTTTTCCTCGATTAATGAGTGGATGACCGGCAACAGCCCGGGGACTCGTTGAATTTCATCAACGATGCAGACGCCTCCTTCGGGGATCTCTTCCACAATTGCCCGGAGCCTTTCCGGTTGGGCGAGGAACATTCGCTCCTCATTGGGGAATAGTAGATCTAAACGAACCGCCTTGGGGAAGGCGTGGATCAGCCAAGTGGACTTCCCGGTTCCTCGAGGTCCAAGCAAGAAAAAATGATCCTTAGGAAGGGCTAAGATTCGGGGTATGTAAAGCAAAATGCTAACCTAGTTGGCGTTTTGTATAGAAAAATGCCAAATGCGTTGGCATTTTGCAAGTCTTTAGTGTAATTTATTGAGGGTAAAGAAGTTAAATAAAAAATGGGAAGGCGGTAAGCCGGATTCTGTCGAGAGTCATCATTCTTCTACTGCAGCCAGCTCGCCCTCTGGCCTTGTAGGGCCATGCGCGGAATCACGCATCCCGTGAGGGAGAGACCGGTTCGGCCTTGCTTCGGATAGGGTTTACAACGCCTGCAGTCTCCCGCAAAGCGACCGGCTCCTAAAGCCGGACTTTTCACCCTGTCTTCCCCAAAGGGAAGCGGTATGGTCTCTGTTGCACTTTCCGTCGCCTTGCGGCGCCCAGCCGTTAGCTGGTATCCTTTCCTGTGAAGTCCAGACTTTCCTCTCTATGGGTTGCCATAGAGCGATCACTTGCCTTCCCGAAACGATTAAACGCCCGCTAAGCGGCGGAGGCGTTTCTTGGTTGCGACAGCCGTCCCTTCGATCGCTTCGCTCTATTGCCAATAGTGGATTCGGGAGCAATGCTCGCAGAAGACGAGCCTTTCCCCTTTGCGCACCACGTTTTCATGCTGCGCCGTCAAAGCGATATGGCAGCCGCTGCATGTGCGGTTTTCAATGGGGACGACAACCCTGTCTTTTTTGTTGTTCAAGAGCCTTTGATAGATCCGCATGATTTCGGGATCGGCCGACTTTGCGAGGAGATCGCGGCTCGTTTTCAGCTCGCTTCCTTCGCTATTGATCATCCGGATGCTCTCTTTGATTTCGTTTTCGAGGTTCACGCTGCTCTCTTCAGACTGCTGGAGAGATTCTTTGATTTTTTGGAGGATCTCTTCTTCGAGGGATCGCTTGTCGATCATGTCGCTTGCGATCTGCTCGGTCGCGATCCGCTCCCGTTCGGAGGAGGTCATCTCTTGCGTCAGCGCGTTGAATTCGTCGACTTTCTTGACCGTATTTTGTTTCGCTTCCAGCTTCTTGATCCGCTCTTTGATGTCCGCGATTTTGGATTCCTGGGCCGCGATGCTGCGGTTCAGTTCGCCGATTTCGGCTTCCTTGTCGGCTTGCTGCTTGCGCAGTTCCTGCCGCAGGGAATCGATATGGGCCAGTTCCGTGAGGCGCTCCTTTTTCAGGCGCATGAGGCGGATCATCTTCATATCAAATTCTTGGATGTCGAGAACGACCTTGAGGGCTTGGTGCATGCTGAAAACCTATTGTTACCTAGATATCCTACTGCTTCAGAGGAAAATACTGCAAGATTCAAATTTCAATTGGCTTTCGCATCCGATCCGGCTATTCTCGAAGTAAAAAATAGTTCAGGTAAGCGCTATGGTCTACTTAAAAAATTATTTTGCAAAAGTCCCTGAAAAGGAACGCCGTCCGGCTGCCATCGCGTATGCGGCGGCTTTGGACGCCGTGGCGGAGACGTTCCCCGAAATTTCAAAATCGATCGTGAAGGAACTGCGCGATCAAAGGCATTACCTCAAACTCATCGCCTCGGAAAATTTTTGCTCGCTGCCCGTCCAGCTCGCAATGGGCAACCTGTTGACCGACAAGTATAGCGAAGGGTATGTCGGCCACCGGTTTTACGCCGGATGCGGCAACGTCGACGAGATCGAGGGGCACGCGATCGAATTGGCAAAAAAAGTCTTTAACGCCGAGCACGCCTACGTGCAGCCCCATTCGGGAGCGGATGCCAATCTAGTCGCTTTTTGGTCGATTATCGTCCAGAGAGTCCAGTCGAAAGAGCTTGAAAAGCTGGGGAAAAAACTCGACGAACTGACGCCCGAAGAATACGAAAAGGTCCGAAAACTCCTGGTCAGCCAGAAAGTGATGGGGATGGGACTCGGTTCGGGCGGCCATTTGACTCACGGATACCGGCATAACATCTCCTCTAAGATGATGCAGGCGGTGAGCTACGAAGTCGGGCATGGGGGCCTCATCGACTACGCGGCGCTGGAGGCGCAAGCGAAGAAGGAAAAACCCCTCATTCTAATTGCCGGCTATTCAGCCTATCCGCGCCTGATCGATTTCGCCAAAATGAGGGAGATCGCTGACAGCGTCGGCGCCGTCCTGATGGTGGATATGGCCCATTTCGCGGGCCTTGTCGCCGGGAAAGTTCTACAAGGCGTCCACGACCCGGTTCCCTACGCCCACATCGTCACTTCGACGACCCATAAGACGCTCCGCGGGCCAAGAGGGGGGATCGTCCTTTGCAAAGCGGAATTCAAAGAAGCCGTCGACAAAGGATGCCCGCTCGTCCAGGGGGGGCCGCTTCCGCACGTAATGGCGGCGAAAGCCGTCGCCTTCCAAGAGGCCCTTACGCCGGCATTTAAAAAATACGCTAAGCAAATCGTTGAAAACGCCAAGGCTCTTGCCGAGGCGTTCCATCACGAAGGGGCCCGGGTGCTGACCGGGGGAACCGACAACCATCTTCTCCTTCTGGATGTCGCCTCCGCTTACAAGCTGACGGGCCGGCAGGCCGAGCTTCTCTTCAGGGACGCCCACTTGACGGTGAACAGGAATGCAATTCCCCACGATGCGAACGGCCCTTGGTATACGTCCGGCATCCGGCTGGGCACTCCTGCCGTGACGACTTTGGGGATGAAGGCGAAGGAAATGAAAGAGATCGCCTCGATCGCCGTGTCTCTTTTGAAAGAGGCGAGGCCGTCGGCGGACGAGAAAACGGGATCTCCTTCCCGGTCGAAGGCGTATGTTCCTAACACCGTTTTAGAACGAGCTAAGGGGCGGGTCTCCGACCTCTTGAAGCATTTTCCTCTTTATCCCGAACTCGCCATTGAGTAAATTGAGAGAAAAAGAGGTCAAACATGCCGGACGACGACGACGAGCAGGAAAAATGCCATCCCCACCACACCAAATTAAATGACAAGATCGACCTGGCCATTTTAGAAAAACGCCGGATCTTTTTGTCGGACGCCGTCGATTCCAATTCGGCCAAAGACATCATCCGGAAACTCTGGTATCTGGATACCATTCAGCCGGGCAAACCGATCCTGTTCGTGATCAATTCTCCCGGGGGGTCGGTCGATTCCGGCTTTGCCATTTGGGATCAAATCAAGATGATCTCTTCTCCCGTCGTCACTTTGGTGACGGGGCTTGCCGCTTCGATGGGTTCGCTCCTCAGCCTTGTCTCAGGCAAGGGAAAACGGCTCGCGACGCCGAACGCCCGGATCATGATCCACCAGCCGCTTATCGGCGGAGTGATCCGCGGCCAGGCGACCGATCTGGAGATCCAGGCGAAAGAAATGCTGAAGACCCGCTCCATGATCGTCGATATCTACGCCCATGCGACGGGCAAAGATAAAAAGGCGATCGAAAAGGCAATTGACCGCGACAATTGGATGACTTCCCAAGAAGCGTTGGAATTCGGCCTCCTCGACAAGATCGTCACCTCGATGAAGGATGTCGAATCTATCGTTCGCTAAATACCACGGCGCCGGCAACGATTTCATCCTGATCGATGACCGCGCCGCTCGGTTTCCTTCTGATCATTCGGCTCTGATCCGTGCGATGTGCAGCCGCCGCTTCGGCATCGGAGCGGACGGTTTGATCCTCTTCGGGTCGGTCGAAGGCCAGTTTTCAATGAGGATTTTCAATTCGGATGGGCTTGAAGCCTCTTCTTGCGGCAACGGCCTCCGCTGCCTGCTCCTCTTCATGCGGGATCTAGGGGTTTATCACAAAACGGTTCAGATTATCATAGGCGGCCGCAAGGCGGAAGGGTGGCTTGAAGGGGATCAGCCGGTCATCGAACTAGGAGAGCCTAGCGATGTGAGCCTGGGCCTTGAAACGCCCTTGGGGACGCTCCATTTGGTCAATACGGGAGCCCCTCATGCCGTCCGGTTCGTTCCAGACGTTAGTCGAATCAACCTGGAAGTAGAGGGAGCGGCTTTAAGAAAATGGAGCGGGGCGAATGCCGATTTCGCCTCGATCGAGCCGGACGGAGGAATCCGGATCCGTACCTTCGAGAAGGGGGTCGAAGGCGAGACCCTTTCCTGCGGAACCGGCGCCGCGGCGGCGGCCTTTGCGGCGCTGCGTTTGTTTGGCCTCCAAGGGCCGGTTCCGGTCCGGTGCCCCGGCGGAACTTTATCCGTCCGGGAGGAAGAGGGGCGCCTTTTCCTCTCGGGGCCGGCCGAAAAAGTCTTCACAGGTACTTGGCCGTCCCTTATACTAGCTCCGTAATATCTAGGAGAATCGTACATGAAAACAAAAGTTGGCGTTCCGAAGGAAATTAAGAAGGATGAATTCCGCGTAGGGGCGACCCCGGACACGGTGCGCGCCTTTGTAGATGCGGGGCATTCGGTCCTTGTCGAAACGAACGCCGGCGCGAAGATCGGGTTTCCCGACGAGATGTACGAAAAGGCGGGAGCCAAGATCGGAGCTTCCGCCAAGGAAGTTTGGCAAAGCGAGTTGATCATCAAGGTCAAAGAGCCTCAAGCTCAAGAATTTCCCCTTATGCACGAGGGCCAAGTCCTCTACACGTATCTCCACCTGGCCCCCGATCCCGAGCAGACGAAGCAGCTTCTCGCACAAAAAGTAGTCGGGGTCGCATACGAGACGGTGACCGATGACCAAGGGCGCCTTCCGCTTCTTGTTCCGATGAGCGAAATCGCAGGCCGGATCGCCGTCCAGGCGGGCGCGACGGCGCTCCAGCTCGTCAACGGCGGCAGAGGGGTTCTTCTAGGGGGGATTCCCGGGGTCCGTCCGGCGAAAGTCGTCGTGCTAGGCGGCGGGGTCGTCGGAACCGAGGCGATGCGGATGGCCCGCGGCCTCGGCGCGGACGTATCGATTTTCGACAGAAGCTTGCCGCGCCTTCGCGAACTGGATAAGCAATTTCCCGGGATTAAGACAATTTTTTCGACCCCCGCCGCGGTCGAACAGGCAGTCATCGAGGCCGACCTCGTTGTGGGCGCGGTTTTGATCCCCGGCAAAAAAGCGCCGCATCTTGTGAACCGAGCGCTTTTGAAAAAAATGATGCCCGGAGCTGTTGTGGTGGACGTCGCGATCGATCAAGGGGGCTGTTTTGAAACGTCTCGTCCAACGACCCATTCTGAGCCGACGTATGTCGTCGACGGGATCGTCCATTATTGCGTTGCGAACATGCCTGCCGCTACGGCTCGCACCTCTACCCAAGGGTTGACGAACGCTACACTGCCCTACGGGCTGAAATTGGCTAATCTCGGGTACAAACAAGCAATGAAAGAAGATCCCCACCTTCGGATGGGGCTCAATGTTTATCGCGGCAAAGTGACGAACGCTCATGTCGCAGAAGACTTAGGTTATGAATTCGTCTCCCCTGAAAGCGCCTTGCAATTTTAGAGCATCAAAAAAGCCCAGTCGTTGACTGGGCCGAAAAAACGGATATAGCTCTGAGATTTAGTGGTTTTTGAATTCTTTGTCGATAATTATTCCTAGCATGCCGCTAAGATTAGCGCCGTACAAATCCAATATTGAGCCAAGACTATTATTTGACGTGGCAGCTAGGTCTGAATAGGAACCGACAAGACCCGGAATAATCGAGGTGTTCAACAGATCGTCCAGCATGTTTGTGTAGGGATCGCGGTTGCTGCTAGGAATTTCTGATTTTACTTTATTCAGAGCATTCACGACGTTTGTTAGATTAGCCTGGCTCGGACTTTGTAGATAGGTTTTGATCGCATCCTTTAATGCCTGCACATCGGGTTGGTTCAGCGTTTGAGGATAGTGAGTCGCTCCATTCGTCTGCAAGCCTTCCTGGCCCCACCATTGATTGATTAGATTGCCATTGATTTTTCCGCCTTGGATGGATTGCATGAACGCTCTTTCAGCGATCGGATCCTGGGGGTTCTTGAGAAAAGCTGCCGCAAGAACCGCCGGAGAACCTGCCGCGGGAGGGGATCCTGGGGGAGAGCCGGTCAGCATTGTGATGATGTTAATAGTGGGAAGATCATTGTTAGGGTTTATTTCGATCACGCCAGCTATGGCCTTGGCCAGCATTTGCATGTTCAAGGGGGAAGTCGGGTCTACCCTGCCGCTCTGCGCGCCGAAGGTGGTGGCCCAAAGATAATTCATCGCGTCGATCAATTGCTGCTGCGGCGCCGCCGAGAAGGAACTGCCTAGTGAATTAATAAGGTTCGTATTAATGCTGTTTATTCTGTCTGAAATCATTCTGATGCTCCCTTGTGTATACCAATTATAACATTAATTTATTAATTTTTCAATAAATTTATGTTATCGCAACATCCTTATTGTTAGGTGGTTAGGAAAAAGCATACCTGCTTTTTATCCCAAAAAGATATCATCGCAATGATGGAAGGCGTATTGATCGGTTCTGATTTTGGTTTGGAATGGGCCCTCCCCTGGTGGTGGAAAAGGTATAAACTGCACAATTCCCAACCTGTGGCGTTCATCGACATGGGGCTCACCCCGCCTATGAAGGCTTGGTGTAAACGGCGCGGCCCCCTCCTTCCCCTTAAGGTTGTGGATTTTACGGATGAGGTATCCGCAGAAAAGGCCTCGGAGTGGGAGGAAAAAACGGGAGCCTCATTTTGGGGGACCCGGAGTTCTTGGTTCAAGAAGCCCCTCGCCTGTTTGAAATCCCCCTTCGAAACGACCCTTTGGATGGATATCGATTGTGAAATCCGGGGTTCGATCGCTCCCCTTTTCGATTTAGCGCGCCGGCCGACCGGATTGGCCATGGCCAAAGAACAGTTGGATTTCTCGAAACCTTACCCTTGCTACAATTCGGGCCTCATCGCCTTTCGCCAAAACCATCCCTTGATCCGAGAATGGGCGGATTTTTGCCTCAAGCTCAACTCTCAATTTAGAGCCGATGACGACGTATTCGCGTACTTGCTTGCGACAAAAGGAATGGAGGTTGATGAAATCCCGCCCATCTATAACTGGAGCCGATGTAGAAATGAGAATCCCGATGCGATCGTCCTCCATTGGCATGGATCACATGGGAAAACGGTGATCCGGAATCAAATTTGGAGCGAATCGACTCGATAAAGAAGGCATTTGGAGGGGATTGAAAGACCGGGAAGAAGGGAGCACCGTTCCGATAGATACTGAACGGCCTTTTTTGTAGAGAAGAGATCGGCGTCATCGAACCAGATATATCCTCCTTTTTTGACTTTCGGAAGATAGAGTTGGGCGTCAAGCAAAGCGATCTCTTCGGAATGGTTGCCGTCGATATGGAGAATGTCAATGGTCCCATCTTGAAACGAGGAGACGGCTTTTGCTTCATCCATGCGGATGACCCGGCAATATTCTCCCAAATCGTGCGAAGCGATCAGATCGACGAAAGCCCAAAAAATGACCTCCATATTTTTCTTGGACCACCATTGGTAGATTTCTTCTTCGGGCTGATGCCCTTGAAGGCAGTGGGCTAAATCCCAAGGATCGATGCCGATCACTGTTCCCTGTTGCAAGAATTTTAGCGCGCAGGCGGTTGGGTAGAAGGAGCCGCCGCCGAGCACGCCGATCTCTACGCAAAGATTAGGGCGGGTCAGAAAGATCAAATCCATCATTTTGACGGCTTTTTCATAGTAGCAGCACTGGGCGCGGATCTCAGATAGTTTGGCTAGCGATTTGAGTTTGTATGTCTCCCATTCGAGACAGTCAAAAAAAGAACAGTCCATTGAGCCGGATCATAGGGATCTCGATCAATCCCTTCAACTGGATTTCGGTACATTCCCTAGGAGACTTTCTGGATTCCTCTCATAGGCGCTTCCGGAGGCGGCTGTTTTTGATGCCGAAGCCAAAGTAGATGGCGACCCCAAGAACGAGCCAGGCGATGAGCTGTCCCCAGATCGCAAGAGGGAATAGGGCCATTTGGCCGAAGCATGCCAGCACTCCGAGGGCGGGAAGGATGGGGGCGAGCGGCACTTTGAAGAGCCGCTTGGCCTTCGGGTGGGTGTAGCGGAGGATGAGGACGGCGGCGCAGGCGATCGCGAAAATGAGAAGCGTCGTGATCGAGCAGAATTCGCCGAGGATATTGATCGGGAAGAGGCCTGCGACGGCCAGCATGATCAGAAATGTGACGATAGAGGAAAACAGGGGGCTTCTCGAACGGGCGTGGACGCTGCCGAAGGCGTGGGAGATGAGGCCGTCCCGGCCCATGGCGAAGAAAATCCGGGTCTGCGTCAGGATGTCGACTAAGACGACGGATGCAAGGCCGGCGAGGATCGCCAGTTTGATCAAAAAGCCGACCCAGAAGAATTTCGGCCCCATGGCCCCGAGAGCGACCGCCATCGGGTCGGGCACGCCGAGCTCCTTGAAATTGACGACGCCGGTCAAAACAAGCGAGACGAGGATGTACGCGATCGCGCAGATAATCAGGGAGGCCAAAATGCCTTTTGGGAGATTTTTTTGCGGATCGACCGAATCTTTCGCGAGAGTTGAGACGGCATCGAAGCCGATGTAGGCGAAAAAGACCATCCCCGCTCCGCGCAGCACTCCGCTCCATCCGAACTCGCCGAAGACGCCCGTGTTCTCGGGGATGAAGGGAACCCAGTTTTCCGGGTGGAGGTTGAAGAGGCCGATCGCAATGAACAGGACGACTGTCGCGAGCTTGATGATCACCATGATGTAGTTGAAAACGGTTGCGGCGCGGATCCCTACGGCTACAAGGATGCCGAGGAGGAGCACCAAGCACATCGCGGGGATATTGAGGACTGCTCCGCTCAATGCCCATCCGGCAGCCGGGCTATGGGCGAGCGGGGCCGCATTGAAGTGGGCGGGGATGAAGACGCCGAAATCGGCCAAAAAACTCGAGAAATAACCGGCCCATCCGACGCTCACTGTCGAACCGAGGAAGAGATATTGGGCCGACATCGCCCAGCCGACGATCCAGGCGGGCAGCTCGCCGAGCGCGACATACGTATAGGAATAGGCCCCTCCCGGGAACGAAATGAGGGAGGCAAGCTCGGCGTAGCAGAGGGCGGCGAGGACGCAGATGAAGCCGGAAATCAGAAAGGAAATCAGGATGCCCGGCCCTGCGTAATGGGCGGCGGCTTGCCCCGTGATGACGAAGATCCCCGCCCCAATGATCGCCCCGATCCCGATCGCGGTCAAATTGCCCGCTTTCAGATGCCGTTTGAGCCCCTTATGCTCCTCCAGCTCGTCGAAGCGGTCGTCCATCGATTTGCGTACGAAAAGGTTGAGCTTTTTCATGGGCGTCCTTTTGCTTATATCCTGACTGATTCAGTAATAATAATTCAACTCGGCGACGCCGCTCGCGAAACGGGGAGCGTTGCGCCCTGCGGCGGTAAACCAGCATCCGGCGATGATCCCGAGAGTGCCGCTGAAATTGTATTCGACAGCCGGGGCGAAGCTGATTTGCTCCATGGAAGGCAGCCCCGTAGCATTCCCTCCCGACTCCCCTGAAAAGGGAGAGGAGCCAATGTGCGTGTAGACATTGTCGATTGCGAAAACCCAGTTTTGGCTGAGCGTAAACTCGAAGCTGAGAATCCCTTGGAACAGGTTCCCTGTGTCGACGGTTCCGTCAGTCCCCAATCCGCCCCCATAAGCGTTCAAACCGTGGACTCGAACGGAGGAATTCAATTGGTAAAGACCGCTCGCGGTCACGCTTATGAAATAAGGCCCCGTTAAGGGATAGATTTTGTAGAAAACCAAGTTAATACCGGTGCCGAATGTGCCAAAGCCCGATTGATCGGCTCCCGCGTAGGCAGGGCTTAAATTTTGGTAGCGGCCCGTCGGGAAAAGTTCCGTCACCGCAATTTTCACTCCGGGAAACCAGGGATGCGCTTCGGCCGGGTAGAGCTGGAAATCGAACCCCGCAGTCAAATCGCCGAAAGCGCAGATCGTTTTGCCCCGGGACGAATTGACGGAAAACTGGGGGATTATGTTGAGATCCATCCAAGGGGCCAGCCCCACATAGGAGACGAGCTGCTGGTTAAAGCTGAAGAAGCGGTTTCCCGAACGGCTTTTTCCCCAATTGGCATCGTAGGAGCCTAAATTTTGGGTAAAATAGCCGTATGCTTGCACATTGAAATGACCGAGAGGGGTCACGGTTCCGGTCGGAGCAAGAAGCGGCCCCGTCAGCCAAGGCGCCGGCGGCGGCTCATGGGAAAATGCTGCGGTGGAAAGGAAACAAGCTAACGCAATGAGACAGTCCCTCATTTTGAGTCGAGGGCGAGGTTGAGTTTCAGGACGTTGACTCGCTCGTTCCCGAAGATCCAAAGATCCCTCCCTTCCGTTGCCTCATCAATCGCCTGCAGGATGGAAGCCAGCGGCAGGTTCCTTGCTGCCGCGACGCGCGCGGCCTGGAGCTTTGCGTTTTCCGGGCTGATGTGGGGATCGAGCCCGCTTCCCGATCCGGTGACCGCATCGGCCGGGATCAAAGATCCCGGAGGAATCTGGTTTTCCGATCGGTAGGCTGAGGCGCGCTCGGCCAAGGCGTCGATGAGTTTTTGGGAGGTGGGGCCGAGGTTGCTTGCCGAGGAATTCGCCGCATCGTAACCATCTCCTGCGCTAGAGGGACGCGGATGGAAATATTTGGGAGCGGAGAACTTCTGCCCGATGAGCTCCGAACCGATGACAGCGCCTCCATTTTCGACGAGAGAGCCTCCCGCGCTCCGGTGGAAAAGGAGCTGGCTTGCGGCCCAGAGAAATAGCGGATAGAGGATGCCGAGGAGAAGGGTGAAGAGGATGCTTGCGAGGAGAGCGGGTTTGAGCGTTGGGGGGAATTTCACAATAACCTCAGAGTGGCAATGCATAGGTCGATCAGTTTGATCCCGATGAAAGGGAGCGCGATGCCGCCGATCCCGTAGATCGCGAGATTGCGGCGGAGGAGGATAAGGGAGCGGTCGGTGAGGAGTTTGACCCCCTGGAAGGCGAGCGGGATCAGGGCGGGGATCACGATCGCGTTGAAGATGACCGCGCTCAAGACGGCGCTTTCGGGGGTTTCGAGGCGCATTAGGTTGAGGGCGGACATCTCGGGGAAGTGGGGAATGAGGATCGCCGGGATGATGGCAAAATATTTTGCCACGTCGTTTGCGATCGAAAAGGTGGTCAGAGAGCCGCGCGTGATCAGCATTTGTTTTCCGATTTCGATGATCTCGAAGAGTTTGGTCGGGTGGGAGTCGAGGTCGATCATGTTGCCGGCTTCTTTCGCCGCTTGGGTGCCCGAGTTCATCGCGAGGCCGACGTCGGCGTGGGCGAGCGCGGGCGCATCGTTGACCCCGTCCCCTGTCATGGCGACTCTCCGCCCTTCCTTTTGCATTTTCAGGACGACATTGAGCTTCTCTTCCGGCGAGACTTGGGCGATGAATTCATCGACGCCCGCCTCTTTCGCAATGCTCTCCGCCGTAACCGGGTTGTCGCCGGTCATCATGATCGTCCGGATCCCCATTTTGCGGAAACGGTGGAATAAGGGCTGCAGCCCCTCTTTCACTCTGTCTTTGAGCAAAATCACCCCAAGGGCTTCTTTCCCATCGCAGACGGCGAGCGGCGTCCCTCCCTGTTCGGCGAATTTTTTGGCTGCGACGGCCAAATCGTACGGAAGGGGTTTGCCGATAAAGGCTTCCACGGCGTCGAGCGCCCCTTTTCGGAATTTAACCCCCTGGAGATCGGCGCCGCTCATCCGCGTTGTCGCCGAAAACGGGATGAATTCGAGGGTATGAGAGGCTTTCGGCAGATGGGTTCCGTGTTTTTCTTTCAAAAATTCGACGATGCTGCGCCCTTCGTCCGTTGTGTCGTGGAGCGAGGTGAAATAGGCAGCCTCGGCAAAACGCGCATCGGAGACTCCGGAGGCAACGGCAAATGCGGAGGCTTTTCGATGCCCGACCGTGATCGTCCCTGTTTTATCGATGAGGATGAGATCGATGTCGCCTGCCGCTTCGACCGCGGTGCCGCTCATGGCAAGGACGTGTTTTTTCATCAAACGGTTGATCCCGGCGATCCCGATCGCGCTCAAAAGGCCGGCGATCGTCGTCGGAATGAGGCAGACAAGGAGGGCGACCATCATCGCGAGGGAAAAGTCGATTTTGAAATAGCCGCCGAACACTTGCATGGCGGCGACGACAACGAGGAAAAGGAAAGTGAGACCCGCAAGGAGAATGGCGAGCGCGATTTCGTTCGGCGATTTTCTCTCCTTCGCGCTTTCAATTAAATCGATCATCCGGTCGAGGAACGTGTGGCCCGGATCCGCGGCGATCCGGACGAGGATCTGATCAGAGAGGACTTTCGTTCCGGCCGTTACGGAACTATGGTCGGTTCCGGCGGCGCGGATGACAGGGGCCGATTCGCCTGTGACGGAAGATTCGTCGATGGATGCGGCCCCTTCGATGACTTCCCCGTCGCCCGGGACAATCTCGCCCGCATGGACCCGGACGAGATTCCCTTTTTTCAAATCGGTCCAACTGACGGTCTTTTGGGAGCCGTCCGGCTGGATGAGGCGCGCTGCGGTATCGGTTCGTCCCCGCCGGAGCGATTCGGCTTGGCGCTGGTTGCGGCTTTCAGCCATCGATTCGGCGAAATTCGCAAAGAGAACCGTCAGCCAGAGCCAAATGGAGACTTGTCCATAAAACGCCCCGTGTCCCGACGAAAAAAAGATCCACTCGAATGTGGTGACGGCGGCGCCGATCTCCGTAATGAAAATAGGAGGGTTGCGGAAGAGGGTTCTGGGATCGAGTTTTTTTAAGGAGCCGATAAAAATTTCGATCATGAAGAAAAGATCCCTTTAAGCATGTAAAACTGTTCGACGATCGGCCCGATCGCAAGCGCGGGGAAAAAGGTCAATGCCCCGAGAAGGAGGATGATACCGACAAGGAGTCCGATGAAGACGAAACTCGATACCGGAAAGGAGCCGCTCGTTTGGGGATGGATTTTTTTCTCCGCCAAGGATCCTGCCAGGGCGATCACGGGAATAATGACGAGGAAGCGGCCGAAGAGCATGGCTGCGGCAAGGGTCAGGTTATAGGCCGGGGCGTTGGCGGAGAGGCCGGCGAACGCGCTGCCGTTATTCGCCGCGCAAGAGCTGTAGGCGTAAAGGATTTCGCTGAAGCCGTGCGGGCCGCTGTTGCCGAGTCCTTGCAGTCCCCAACCGGTTGTACAGGCGAGCGCAGTGAAGAGATGGACGATGAAAACATAAGGGATGATCGCGAGGACCGTCAGCTTCATCTCTTTCGCCTCGATTTTTTTGCCCAAATATTCAGGAGTGCGGCCGATGATGAGTCCGGCAATGAAGATGGCAAGAAGAACGAAGAGGAGGACGCTGTAGAGTCCCGCCCCGACGCCGCCGAAAATCACTTCGCTCAGCTGCATGTTCAGCATCGGGACGAGTCCGCCGATCGGCGTCAAGGAGTCGTGGGCGCAGTCGACCCCTCCGCAGGAGACGACTGTCGTAACGCAGGCAAAGAGGGACGAGCTGAAGAGGCCGAAGCGGACTTCTTTGCCCTCCCAATTGCCCCCTTCGATCCCGAGTTCTTTAAAGGCCGGATTCCCGATCGATTCGCAAAAAGCCGTAACGAAGACGCCGGTCGCAAAGACCAGGGCGAGCGCGGCGAAGATGCACCAGGCGTGTTTCACGTCGCCGGCCGATTTGCCGAAATAATAAATTTGCGCGCACGGGATGAGCAAGATCAGGAGCATCTCGAAGAAATTGGAAAACGGGGTCGGGTTTTCATAAGGGTGGGCCGAATTGGCGTTCATGAAGCCGCCGCCGTTCGTCCCGATCATTTTGATCGCTTCCTGAGAGGCGATCGGCCCTTGGGCGATCGATTGGATTCCCCCCTCGAGCGTCTCCGCTTGGATGTATGGCCGGAAATTCTGCGGCACCCCTTCCGAAATGAGGAGGGCTGCCGATAGGATGCATAGGGGCAGGAGAAGATAGAGGACGATCCGGACGAGGTCGGCCCAAAAATTGCCGACCGTTTTCGCTTCTTTTCTTCCGATCCCGCGCACGAACGCCCCGGCGGCAGCAAGCCCGATGGCTGCGGAGACGAAGTTTTGGACGGCGAGCGCGGCCATCTGGGAAAAATAGGACATCGTCGCTTCGCCGCCGTAGCTTTGCCAGTTCGTGTTGGTCATGAAGCTAACCGCGGTATTGATATTCAAATGCCAAGAAGGGGCCGAGAATTTCTGCGGGTTAAGCGGCAGGTAGGATTGCAGGGCCAAAAGGAGGGAGGTCAAAAGGCAGGAGGCGAGGCTAAACCAAAGCAGCGAACCGAGATACCGCTTCCAGTTTTGTTCGGCAAACGGGTCGATGCCGATCAGGCGGTAGAGTCTCATCTCGAGGGGTTTTACAAGGCGGTCGAGGACCGTTTTTTCCTTTGGATCCATCACAGAGCAAAGGTAGTTGCCGAGCGGTTTGGCAAGGAGCGCGGAGAGGGAGAGGAGAAGTAGCAGTTCGAGCCAATCGAGACCGTTCATTTACAGTTTCTCCGGCCAAATGATGGCGCCGAGAAGATAGGCGAGGAGAGCTACGGTAAGTACAGCGAGGAACAGTTGGAAGGCCGCCATATGAACTGTTCATACGCGCGGCAAAAAAACCTGTCAAGGCGGGTAGTATCTAAGAGGGTGTCTACAAAATGAGGGTTCGTCGAGTTTTCGGGTTCTTTTGAGCCTATTTTCGATTCTTGATGCGGGGGTCATATCACTTTCGAATATTAACCCCCGCATCAAGAAT
>Ga0169931_10004772_pt1 | contig 20973 bp, 16 predicted proteins | sample Kivu_15m_20L_FD_129675 | JGI IMG/M metagenome (GOLD analysis project Ga0169931, IMG submission 129675) | Freshwater microbial communities from Lake Kivu, Western Province, Rwanda to study Microbial Dark Matter (Phase II) - Kivu_15m_20L... | ecosystem: Environmental > Aquatic > Freshwater > Lake... | reverse complement strand
TCATGTGGTTCTATCTTGCCCTAATCGGCCCGACGGGCGAAGCATGGGGCAAGCATCGCCAGACGGACCTGCGCGACGCACGACTCAAGATCACCGTGCGCGGCCACGACATGCAATTGAAAGGTACCAACCTTTATCTGTGGGTGCAGGGAAACAAGGGGCCGTATATCAGCCGCGCCATGTACAACCCAGGCGATCCGGTCGTCAACTGGGCTCTCATGACACAGACGATCAGCGATGAACTCACGGATGGTCAATGGCACAGGAAGGAACTGGTGCTGCATAACAACGAACATCACTGGAGCCAAATGGGGCTGCTGAACCGAGGATTGCCACGCAAGATTGTCGTCGAGCAGAGCTTGACGATGGCCACCGGCACCCTCGACCACCTGCTGAACGGGCATCTTTACTGCATCGGCTTCATCCTGGGGGGCGTTGACCCTGCCGACCCACCCAGCGGTCGCATCGACGTGGCTGAAGTTACGATCTACGCGGCCCAATGACTCTAATCGGATCTGTTGCAACGGAAGTATTCATCAAACCGACCAAGGCACACGCTAGAGATGACCGATCAAATACTCGACCGTGCGGGCGTTGTTACGCGCTGTGCAGTTCTCGCAGTGGCTGTTGTCTCGTTTGTGGGCCTCGCCGATAGCAGGTGCATCGCCGATGATCCACAGACGGCAAATGCTTCCGCACCCAACGCTACGAAGCCGGTAGATGGACTTCGTGTCGAGGGAATTCATGTCGTTCCACACATTCAGTCCACCGAGATGAACTATCGGCGCGAACCGGATTTTAGTCTTGGCGCCCGAGTCGAAGTATTCATGCAAAACGACTCGAAGCACGAACTTATCATTCCGGCCTCGATCGACATTCGCTTGCGCGGGCTCACGCCGGAGGAACTTCTGAAGTCCGATGAGTGGGCGTGGCATGACCTGCCCTCGGCCTGGGGCGGCGAACCACTGAAACTGGCGCCCGGCGAGATGACCGTGTGGAGTTGGAACGGGAAGCGCGCCAACTGGGGCATAGGCACACAGGCGGAATTGTCCGTTAAGCTACCAGGCGCAAGCGAACCGAACCGGTTCCCCGTCCCGATCGACAGCCCGTCGGTGTGGCTTTCGGCGGTGACTTTTCTTGGGCCCGCGACAAACGTCCAGCCGGATTCGCTCATCTTCCATGTGGCGAACAAGACTTCCGGTCCGTTACGACTCGAGGCGTGCCGCTTGTGGTTGCCCGAGAGTAATGACACGTGGCGAGTGCTTATTCCACAGCCCTGGATCGAAGGTCAGCTCGATCACTTCCCCGCCGATGGTCTGATTCCGGCCAATGACCGAGGCGGAGCCCGAGTCGCAACCGGACCGCTGCCGCTCACGTATGCAGCAATCGAAGTGCGCTTGCGTGATTCTCAGGGGAACCCGGTGACCGTCTGGTCGCATCAGCGCATCAAGCGCGAGGTGTTCGACATCAGCGGTGGCTGGGTGCATGACACGTCGGGTGGCGGCCATAATCCTTTGGAATCAGAGTCGTTTCACAAGGCGCTGCGCCGCGTGTATGTGAACACGGCGCACATCCAGGACATCGCTGGCTACACCGATCAGACTGGCCCCGAGGGGCTTTACACGCGTTATCCGCTCAAATACTTTGCAGCGCTTCAGCCGATCGATCACTACGACTCGGATGCGCTCCTGCCACGCATCCATGCGGCGGAATCGCTTGGAGAGCCCCAATACGGCGGCGGAAAGCCGGTGCCTCCCCAGGAATGCTGGAAGGCGCTCTCTGCGTATGCCCCCACGCGCCTACCCACCTCCGTGACAAACAGCGAAGAGCGCTTGTGGCGATTCTACGCGGGTATATCCGACTACCCGCATTATGATGCTTACCGCATCTCGGCCCCCTCACCGGATGCGTGGAGCAAGTACGACCGCTGGGGAGGGAAACGAATCTTCTGGGGTGCGCCGCTCGAGACCATCGGCGAAATGTCGCGGTCGCTGCGCGAGTTGAATCGACCGCGGCCGACGGCGTATTGGTCTCAAGGACCGCATCACAACTGGGAAGGATATGGTCGCAAACGCGGCTCTCCAACTCCCGATGAACTGCGGCTTCAAGCGTACCATGCCCTCGCCAGCCGGATTACATCGCTCTACTGGTTTAACCTGAGCCTGCGTTCGCTCGTGACATTCCCCGACCTGATCGAGCCCATGACCCGCGTCGGACGCGAAATTCGGATGCTCGAGGAATACTATCTCGAAGGGGATGCAACGAGCCACGAGCGCGTGTTGCGTGACAGCCGGCCGGACTGGGACCTGGATGTGGTCGCCGGCCCACGGGGAGCCGTCTTGTTCGCGCTTGATCTTGCCTACCAGCCGGAGCCAGAACAACGCGTGTTCAAGTTCGGCCCCCCACGCGACTGCCAGCTTCGCTTTCCGTTGCCCGCATACATCAGGGGGCCCGCGGAAGTTTTCCGGGTCGACGCCGATGGTGTCACCACAGTGGATCATACGCTGGGCGACGGAGTCATCGACATTCGCGATCGCATCAACCGCGTGACCGTCTATGTTGTGGCGAAGGCGTCTGGCGAACGGGACCGGATCGAGGCACGACGCCAAGCCCTCGTCGCCGCCGAAAATGCCATCGGCTTCGACCCTGGCAGCAACCCGGCCGACCTGGCTGTCTTACAGGAAATGGTAAAGAAGAAGCAACCGTAGACCGCTTTTGCCGCATTCACTTAAGATGCGGTTGGCGATCGTGTACTCGCCGATCACCTAGTCCCGCTTCTCGATCTGCGCTTTCCGTTCGGCGATGCGGCGGTCGCGCGGGTCGGCCCCCTTCTTGCCGCTCCCCTGGGCCAGCGCCGCTTCGCCGCCGGCCAGGAACTCATCCCGCCAGCGGTATTCATCCCGCCAGCGGTATAAGGTCGGCTCGCTCACGCCAATCCGTCGGGAAATCACCGCCGCCGACTCCTCGCGCCGGAACAAGCTCAACGCCGCCTCGCGCCGCTCCTTCACCTCAACGTCGCACTGCCTCGCCATCGCTTTGACTCCTCTTGGTCATGGACCTCAGCCCTCACTCTACCAAGCAAGCCTTTCACATCACGATTCCCAGGAACCTTGAGCTAAACATAATCGCAAATGACCCGCCCCCGCCAAGAATATCGGTGTCTAAGTTAAGGGTTGGTGCTTTGGCTGTTCGACCGTGGTCTGGAGCTGAAGCGAAACGGAAGACCACGGCCGCATCCGAATGCACCCGCAGCGGCCCATCGGTCTGTGCGTGTGACAAGGTGCCGATTGACAAGAACGCGAGTCCCCCGAGCAGGATTCGCGAAAAGCAGCTGCGATAGATCAAGCGATAGCGGTCAGACATGAAGAAGCCGTTCTTTCTGTACTTCCCACACTACGGAGTGCATTCACCACTCAGTTGCCTTGATACGGAAAAAAGGAAAGCTTTCGTCACGAACTGAGCTGACCGACTATTCGGTTCTCACGCAACCCTTCCGTCGTTGGAAGCGCGAGACGACTCGCGGCGGCGTCTCCGTACCCTTGATCGTCCACTGGCCCCAACGTATCAAAGCCAAGGGCGAGATCCGTACGCAGTTCACCCACGCGATCGACGTGGTTCCCACCGTGCTCGATGTCCTCGGCTTGAAGAGCCCAGCAGCGCTCAATGGAGTCGCCCGGGCACCGATGGAAGGGACCAGCTTCGCTTCGACGTTCGCCGATGCCAATGCGGAACCGCGCCGCGGAACGCAATACTTCGAGATGGCCGCGAGCCGCGCCATTTACCAAGACGGCTGGCGAGCCTATTCGCCGTGGGAATTCGGTCAGGAGATGACCGCTAAATCCCTGGCGGACTCCAAGTGGATGCTCTTCAACATCAAGGATGACTTCTCGGAGTCCACCGACCTTGCGGACAAGTTCCCCGAGAAGGTCGTCGAGCTCGAGCGAATGTGGTGGATCGAAGCCGCCAAATTCAACGTCCTGCCGCTCGATGGGCGTTCGATTCTCCGGCAACTCGAGCCTAGGCCCACGATGGCTCAACCGCGAGAGACTTACACATATTAGTCCGGGGGCGGGGAGGTCGCCGCGTCCGTTGCCGTCAACGTCCTCAATTGCACATACACGGGCCGACGTTGAAGGGCGAAAAGGTGGTGCGCGAGGCGATCGAGCGGTCGGTCGACCAGGTCGGAATCCCGAAATAGCTGCTGTTGACGATGGGAAGCTGATTGCCCGCGCTGTCTGTCCAGGTGGTCTCTCCGCGAGCGAACCCATTGTAGCGAAACACGTTCTGGCTCCTGACCCGGAGCGAGAACGGGGTTTCGTCTATGTTCTGCGGGAGGATCGCGAATCCGTTTTCGTAGCTAATGCGGAAGTCGGAGGGGAGCTTTTCGAAGCTGAATTGCTCTGCTACTTTGGAGTAACCCGCTGCTAGGATCCGGTCCGTCAAAGGAAGACGCGACGATTCTGACGGAATGCTGTGGGCTTCCGTCGATTCGAACGGAGTCGGTCGCGTGGGTGGAGCCGACTCGCGCGCGGTCAGCTGTTCCTGGAGTGCGCGAACTTCGGCCGAAAGCCGACGGTTCTCCGCGGCAACTGATTCAAGCATCCGCTCGAACCCGTCGATTCTGGTCGCCTCGGCGTTACTGGAAGCCACCGGTAATGTCGACTGCGCGAACGCCACCTCGTATGGCATCGAGGCCAGTACGCTGAGAATCAGCCAACGCCGCAGGATCCGCACAAGCGGCGCTGCGCGACAATCGAGCCATCGCTCTCGTCGCGAATCGTTTCTGGAAGCCGACACGATGGTCCCAGATTCCTGTATCGCAGGGTTATAACGTCTTGGGCTCGAACAAAAGAGGTCAGGGCTTACCTCATAAGATCGACTGAGTTTTCCGATTGGATAAATTATTCCGGTGGAACGACACGCGGCTGTATGTTGAACTTTTCGATGCCGCACCTGGGGCACTGAAGTCACCGCTGGCAATGCCAGCAGTGCCGCCTTGTGAGTGCTTCATTCAGTGAACTGAAGTGGTCTGCGACCGACTGGCCGCTATCCGCACCATCGCCAGAATTCTTGCCGGTGCCGCCCTCGGCAGGTGAGGCGAAGCTTGAATGACGGCCTTCAGGCCAAGAAATGATTTTGGCTAGGCACAGAGTTGGGCTCTTTTCCGGAGTTCCGCATCAGGGGTTCGAGCCCCCTATCGACTGCCGTGTTGTAGCCATTCTGTAGCCAATGCACCGAACACTGGTGTACATCGCGGACAGTCAGGGAATCTGGCAATCGCCCCAAGCTCAAACACGTGGCCAGCTTGGACGTTCGTGGACGTCGGCAACACATGCCCAGGTAGGACTCGAAATCAGATGCCCCGCAAGGGGTTGTGGGTTCGAATCCCATGCCCTCCGCTTTTCTAGAAGCCCTAGCCCCGCCAAGAGTTGCGGGGCTTTTCCATGCCCCGATCCGGCTACTCTTCTGACCTACTCTTCTGACGGCGCCCGCTGGCGCTCGATCTGGTCGATGTCCGAGCCTTTGACAGTGTCTGCGTCGAAGGCGTCGAACTCGCGCGTCTGCGGCAAGCGAATGACCAGCGACGTGCACTCGTCGTAGCGCAAGAGTGCTGAATTAAAGGCGCAATCCAGCACGTGCCCGCCGACTTTCCGGTCGTCACTCAGAAAGTGCCAGTGGTAGCCGGCCACGTTCAGTGTGCCGATCCAGTTGGGGCAACGCAGGCCGATCAGCGTGCCGCGGACATGTTCTGTATGCCAGGTTGCCTGATGTTTGACCACGTCGACCAGTGGTTCGTACGGCGGCTTTTGAGCAGGCACGCTGCGCAGTGTGAGCCTGGCGAATTGGCCATCCACGCGAATCGCGTACGGAGAGTTGCGGCGCGGCAGCAGGTGATCGAGCTGGTCGTCGAGATCGGTAAGCGACGCGGCGCTGAGGTCCACGAGCCGGCCATCCGCGCGAAAGAACTTCACGGCCGCGAAGGGGGACGTTTCCGTGGGCGGGGCCGCGCGAATCGTCTGATCGGCGAGCGCCTGGTATACCTTGCCGTCGAGGACGATCATCTCGCCGTCAAGCCGGCTAAAGGTGCCCACGCCGAAGTCTCCCTCGCGCACGAGTTCGCCCAGCGAGATGCCGCCGTCATAGTCGCCGGCGGCCAAGGCCGCGACGAGCGAGTACTGGACGAGTGCATCGTCCGCACTGACGGCAGTGGGCGACGATTCGTCGCCGGCCACGTCACTTGCTGGCCGTGCACAACCGACGATCAGTGCGACTGATGTCGCCAGGGCGAAACCCGGCAATTGAACTTATACCGACTTGGCACGCTTCATCGAGATCACTTGCACGGAGCAAATTGGAAGCCGTCCTGCGCAGGATTTGCGTATCCAAGCGTACGTCGCAGTCAGGCCGCGCGTCGAGGCAAGATTACGGGGCGACGGGCTCGAAAAGCTGGTACGTCCGGTACCCACCACTCAGGTTTACGGCGTCGAAGCCAGTCTGCCGCAGAATTCGGGTCGCGATGTAACCGCGCTGGCCCACTTCGCAATAGGTGATGATCGGTTTCTCGGCTGCCAATTCTGCTTTGCGCAGCCGCAGGTCGTCGATTGGGATGTTCACCGCGCCGGGAATGTGCCCTGCTGAGAATTCTGGAGGCGTGCGAACATCGAGCAGCAGTGGCCGTTCTGCCGCGGGCAGCGCCAGCAACGCGGTCACGTCGATTTGCGGATGGTCACCGCGCAACAGGCCCGCCGCCACGAAGCCGGCCATGTTGATGGGATCTTTGGCCGAGCCATATTGCGGCGCGTACGCCAGTTCCGCTTCTTCCAGATCGAACACCGTCATCCGGGCTTGAATCGCCATTGCGAGCACGTCGATCCGTTTGTCGACGCCTGCCCCGCCCACGGCCTGCGCGCCAAGGATGCGGCCTGAGTCGGGCTCGAACAACAGCTTCAGCGTCATTTGCTCCGCGCCGGGATAGTAGCCAGAATGGTGTGCCGGATGCACATAGATTGCGCGGAAGGGACGTTGCTGCCGGGCGAGCGTTTTGGCTGAGGCCCCGGTCATGGCGGCGGTGCGACCAAAGACGCCGAGGATGGCGGTGCCTTGGGTGCCGCGGTACTTCGATTGGCGGCCAAACACGTTGTCGGCGGCAATCCGTCCCTGTCGATTTGCGGGGCCGGCAAGCGGAACTTGCGCCGGCCCACCCAAAACGGCGTCGGTGGTTTCAATTGCATCGCCCACCGCATAGATGTCAGGATCGCTGGTCGCGAGCGCAGTGTTCACGCGGATACCGCCGCGAGGACCAACCTCCAATCCAGCAGCAACTGCCAGGTCATTCTCGGGCCGCACGCCGACACCTAGCACGACGATTTGCGCGGGTAATTCGCGTCCCGAGCGCAGGTCGACCACCAGACCGCCGCCGGCCTTTCGGAAGCCTGTCGCCGCTTCGCGGGTCAAGATCTCCACGCCGTTGGCGCGCAGCGCTGCGACGATCGGGGACATCATTTCCGGATCGAGCGGCGGCAGCACCTGCTCTGCCAGCTCGACGAGCGTGGTGGAGATTCCACGATGCACCAGGTTCTCCACGAGTTCCAGGCCGATGAAGCCCGCTCCGACGACCACCGCGTGCTTCACGCCTGCATGCAGGCGGGCGTGAATCCGGTCAACATCGTGCAGGTTGCGGAGCGTGAAGATGCCATCTAGATCAATGCCGGGGAGCGGCGGACGAATCGGCGCGGCGCCGGGGGCGAGGACTAGTTTGTCATACGGCTGATCGTAGACACTACCGTCGGCCAGGTTGCGGATGCTTACGGTCTTCTTCGTTCGGTCGATTGCCTCGGCCGCAGACAGCGTGCGGACATCGATCCGAAACCTCGCACGCAGCCGCTCCGGAGTGGTAACCAGGAGCTTGGAACGTTCGGCGATGACACCGCCCAGATAGTACGGCAGACCGCAGTTAGCAAATGAGACATCGGGACCACGTTCAACGAGGACAATCTCGGCATCCTCGGAAAGTCGCCGCGCCCGGGCCGCGGCCGAAGCTCCACCGGCCACCCCGCCAATGATCACCAATCGCATCTCACACTCCTGTACGACTTGAAAACTCGACGCGCCGAATCGATGGCAAAGTTGCCGGGCGTTTGCTCAGCGATCGCTTGTGCCCGCAGTCATCATGAGACTGGACGCCTGTCTTGTCGAGAATCTGTGCGAAGTCGCACGTGTGCTGCGAAAGTTAGTTTGCGAGTTGCCGCGGTACTTCAGCCGTCCTTCGCTGCGCGGTCTTCCAGAAGTTGGGCCTGAAGCTGTGCCCGTTCGGCATGCAATTCGTCGACGCGCTGGATTGAGAGACGCGGGTTCTGGATCTTGGAGTTCAGCTCTTTGACGCGTTTGATGATGAGTTGTCGTTCTCGTGGATTAAGCTTTTCCATGATGGACCTCCGCCGGGGACTTCCCCATCGATCCGGTTGGAAACAAGTCTGCCGCCATCCAAAGCTTAGCATTCCTATTGCCGGCAGGTCGGAGCGGAAATCCCCGGAAACGGGGCTAGATCCGGTGGCAAGAAAGCCTCGCGAGCCGTGATGGAGAAAAGGGTCTCGCGCTGATAGTGCACCAGCAGGGCGCTGAGCTTGCTGTCTAGCAGGTCGTCGGCCCGGGCACAAAATGCCTCAAACGATTCGGCAGAATCTCGGCGGGCTGCGATCAGCGTCAGAAACGCCTGCGTGATTGTCTCATGGTAGGCCAGCGGCTTGCCGATTCGCATGTCGTTGTAGCGGCGGATTCCCGCGCTCACGACGCAACGTGCCTCGGCGAGCGGCAGTCGAGCCAGATAGAGCCAGGCCATCCGCACATGGGCTCGGTGCGTCCAAGCATCTCGAGGAAGCGAGCACGATTCGAAAGCCGCCAGGAATTCCTCGTCACTCATGGCACTTTGCGCTCGTGGTTGGCCAATGCAGCGATCAGACACTTCCGCAACACAGGACAGCTATCCGATCGCCCAGGTTCGGCGAACGCGACGGAATCAAGCAACCGAAAACTAGGCCGCCGGGTCGGAGGAAGATTCCTCGGGAGCGGGGAGCCGGCGGGCGAACCTGGCGAGCATCGCCCGGTACACGCGATCGCGGGCGATGATTTCGATAACGGCCTCGAACTCAGCCGAAAACAGCGTCGAGCGGCGGATGGCCGTAAACTTCGAGGCCTGCACCAGGGCGGGCACATCGCTAGCCGGCGGCTCGACGTTGATCAACTCGCCCGACGTCGAGCCGTCGAGCTTGTTCTTAGCGCCCAGCTTGGGGGTCGATCGGCCATTGCGCTTGCGTTTGGTCATAAAGACATTCTAACCAGAAACTTCGGGAGGAAAGTGGTCACCCACAAGGTTCAGGGCCACACCTTGCTCGAGCCACGCCTTGAGCCCCGCCAGCACCAGGTGGAATCCGCCCTGCGAATCGAGAGCTTGCCTGACGACCTCATCGTCCGTGCCGCGAAATCCCCAGTTCTGAATGCGGACCACGCTCGTGCCGTCTGGCCGACTTTGGAACTGCCACTCGACCGGCAATGGCGGATCGTCCCATTCGATGAGAATACGGCTGTCGGGTGTCAGCTCCTTGACGTGTACAATCGTCGAGACGCCGTACATATCCCAGTACCAGGTCACCCTGGCGTTACTTTCCAGCGGACCGCTGCCGCGGGTGAACCAGAACTTCGTCGTAATGTCCGGATCGACGAAGGCTCGATAGACCTCGCCGACGGGGCGACGAATCAGCATCTGAGTTTTGACGACAGGAGGAACGGTGAGCGCCATGACGGAACGGTCATCGAGTTGAATTGTGTGCGAAAGGAATCGGTCGATTGTTAGTTTACATAGGCGTGTATTTTTGAGAAAGTGGACGTGGTTTTCTGGCGAAATCAAGAAACTTCTGGAATGTCCTAGAGAATGCTAATCGGCGAACCATTTTCTTTCGGTACGTAGCTACCCGCAGCTTGTTGCTGTGGCGCTAGTCAACGATAATTCTGGTCAACCATGGTGTCTTTCTTTGGTGGTGTCGTGGCGCAAGAAAAGTCTTTTGGCGATCCGGCAATTCCTCCTTGGCTTTCGCGCATTCGATCGTGTCCGCCCGCAATGGCTCATTTGCGGATTTGGGGAGACTGCTCGACTACTATCGCGACTATTTGCTGAGAGTGGCGAGCGAGCAATTGCGTTCGGAGCTGTCGCCGAAGTGCGCGCCGTCGGACATCGTGCAGGAGACGTTCATGCAAGCGGCATCTGCATTCCCGCAGTTCAAGGGAACAACCGACGATGAGCTGCGAGCCTGGTTGCGGCAAATCCTCGTCAACAATCTTCGTGACACGTCGAGGTTCTATCGCGCCCAACGCCGTGATTATTCGCTGGAAATCTCACCGCTGCTGGATGCGATGAACTCGGGAATATCGGTTGAGCCCCCCTCGCCGCAGCAATCTCCCAGCGAAGCCTGTCGCGCAACGGAAGACGAAATCGCCTTGCGCACCGCGCTTGCGCGACTTTCCGACACCGAACGGCAAGTTATCGAACTGCGTAATATGCGCGGGCTGTCCTTCATCGAGATCGGTGGTCAACTCAATAAATCGGCCGAGGCCGCTCGCAAGCAATGGGCCAGGGCCGTCGATCGCCTGACCCGCGAGTTGGTCCGAGGCCGCGGTCATGATTGACGATCGCTTGGAGAATGCTCTGGCCGAGGAACTGGCCGCCTATCAGGAGAAGCTCGAGCGGGGCGAATGTGAGCCGAGCTTGAGGGCCCAGGCGGCAAGTGGCGATCCGCTCCCTGCCGAGTTGCAGCAGGAGCTCGAAAACCAAAAGCGATGTCTCGACCTGTTGCACTCGCTCCGTCAGCCGCGCCGACCTGAGATTGATCTCTCTGGCCAAAGCGGGCCCATCGACACACGGCACGATGGGCGATTTCAGATCCTTGACGAGCTTGGCAGCGGCGGCTTCGGCATCGTCTGGCGTGCTCGCGACCCGGCGACGGGGCGCATCGTGGCCCTGAAGGTGCCTCGACCCGAAGTGCTGACGTCGCCCGAACTCCGTAAACGCTTTGAACAAGAAGCCGAGGCCGCGGCGCGGCTCGATCACCCGAACATCGTGCCGATCCTGGAGGCCGGCACCGATGGGGTGGTGCCGTACATCGCGTCGACGTACTACGAAGGCCCGACGCTGGCCAAATGGCTCAGCGATCAGGAGGGGCGCGTTGCGCCCCGTCAGGCAGCCCTGATTGCGCTCGCCCTGGCGAAGGCGCTCACGCATGCCCACGAACGCGGCGTGCTGCATCGCGACGTCAAGCCGAGCAATGTGCTGCTCGCGCCGGTCGTCGGAGGAGAGCCACGGGAACTGCCATTCGAGCCGAAGTTGATGGACTTCGGGCTGGCGAAGCTCGGTGAGCGCGAACAGGAACTGACGCGCACGGGGGCCATGCTGGGCACGCTGAAGTACATGGCGCCTGAACAAGCGGCGGGACGAGCCAAGGAGATCACCGCGGCGACGGATGTGTATGGTCTGGGTGTGGTGCTGTACGAGTTGCTTTCCGGTGCAACGCCGTTCGCGGCGGAGAGCGACTGGCTGACGCTCAGGCAAGTGCTGGAAGTCGAGCCGCGCTCTTTGAGTGCCGTTCGCCGTGATGTGCCGCGCGATCTGGCCGTGATCGTCCAGAAGTGCTTGAACAAGATTCCGGGACAGCGGTATCGCGGTGCGCGAGAGCTGGCCGAGGACCTTGAACGGCACCTGGCCGGCAAGTCGATCCTGGCCCGGCCGGTGCCGCCGGCCGAGCGGCTTGTGAAGTGGTGCCGGCGCAATCCCGCCTGGGCGGCGCTGGTGGGCGTGGTGGCGCTATCGCTGGTTTCTGGCGTCGCTTTTTTGAGCTACTCGAATGTGCGAATTGCGGCGGCCCTCGAGGCGGAACATCGGGTCCGCGAGCAACTGTCGATGCGGGTCTACGCGGCTGACATGCGGCGCGCCGAAGAGGCTCTCGATCAGAACAATATGCGGCACGCGCGGGAGATTCTCGAGGCGTACTCGCCACGGTCAGGCGAAACGGACTTGCGCGAGTTTGCCTGGCGATTGCTGTGGAAAAGACTCCCCCAGCTCCGGGCGGTCACTCAGAAGCATTCGGGGCCCGTCTACAGCATCGATGTCTCGCCGGATGGGAAATGGCTGGCGACGGGATGTGGCGATGGGCGCGTGCGCATCTGGACGATGTCGGGCACCCGAACCCAGAAACTCTCGTGCGACGGCGCCGAGGTAAACGAGGTCGCCTTTTCGCCGGATGGCAAATGGTTGGCGGCGGCCTGCCAGGACGGCCTGGTGCGGACCTGGCAAACTTCCGACTGGACCTTGCGGCAGACGCTGCCGCTTGGCGGAGTGATCACGACGAACTTCGACGGGTTTCCCAGCGGCATCAGCGCGATCGCGGCCGCGGACAACGACTCGATCGTCGTCGCCGGATGGCGCAGAGAACCCTTGCAGCAGGTCCTCGTGGCTCGCTACAAGGCGAACGGCGCATTGGACCCCAGCTTCGGCCAGGACGGCTTCGAGTTTCCGTGGAGCTCTCGTTCGAAACACAACGACGCCGGCGCGATTCTGCTCGAACCCAACGGCAAGAGCGTCGTCGCCGGCAGTTTTCGACGGCAAGACTTTGCCGTCGGTCGATTTCACCCCGATGGCAGTATCGATCTTGCGTTCGGCGACGGGGGCCGGACGATGATCGATGTCGACACGAGTCTCGACGTTGCCGCGGCGATGGTTCGACAGCCCGACGAGAAGTACCTTGTCGCGGGTTGGACTCGGAAGGACGGTTACAATAACTCGGCGATCATGCGACTCACCGCGGACGGGGCGCTCGACACTTCGTTTGGTGGGGACGGGCGGCAGATCAATGAGTTCGGCCTGTTCGACGATGCGCTGCGATCGATTGCGCTCCAGGCAGACGGCAAGATCGTGGCCGCAGGACTCATCGCCCATCAGGGCGGCGAATCGTCGCTGACAGATTTCCTCGTCGTGCGTTACAACCCGGACGGGGCGCTCGATGACACTTTCGATGACGACGGAGTGCGCATCCTCCACCTCTCCGATCGCGACGACCTGGCCAATGCGGTCACGGTTCAGGAGGACGGAAAGATTCTGGTGGCCGGATATATTTCCGACGGCCGTCTCACACGAGGCGCGGTGTTGCGTCTGAATGCCGATGGATCCTTTGATACGAGCTTTGCCGAGCAAGGACTTGCCAGGCTCGACCTGGGGCCGCCGAGCACTCAGATTCGTTCGATGGTGTTGCAGCCTGACGGGAAGATTCTCGTGGCCGGATTTGCCGACACCCGGGGAACGCAGTCGATCGCGATCGCCAGACTCAATCCGCAGGGAACCTTCGATCCATCCTTCGGCACAGGGGGACGCGTCAACGTCTTCGTGGGAAACGGGGCCGAGGCGTGCTCCCTGGTGCTTCGGGCCGCCGGCAGGATTGTCGTTGGTGGGGTGGCCCACTGTGGCGGCAAAACGCCGGCGGCTTTGAACTTTGCGGTTCTGCGATTGCTGCCTGACGGAACGCTCGACCGCACGTTCAGCGCCAACGGCGTTCAAGGTGTATCCTTCAGTCCCAACAGTCAGCACGTCGTCGCATATGCCGAGCAGTGCGTGCGCTTCTGGGATGTCGAGACCGGCGCCGTTGCGAAGGAGACCTATGTTCCCGAGGGAACCATCAGGTCGATTGACTTGTCCGCAGATGGCACGCGGCTGGTCACTTCGATTCTTCGCGGCGCACAACTTTGGAATACGGCCGAGATCGGAGTGGTGGAGCCCAGCGTCAAGCCTGGGCAGTCTCTGACTTCGGCGGCATTCCTTCCGGACGGCGCGCTCGCGGTCGGACTCTATTCTGGCGAACTGCAAACTTATAACAATTCAACGCAGAAGTTCACCCAGGTGCGCCCAGCGCAGAGTCCCGGGCAAGCTCGTCACCTTCGGATGAGTGCGAATCGCCGCCTGCTGGCGACGTTCGGTGGCAACGCCGCATCGGTCTACGATACGAACACGTTTCACGAGGTGGCCAGCATTGCGACGCATGGGCGGCTATTCGACGTTTGGGTCAACGGCAATGGGAAGTCGCTGATCACGAGCATGGCGGACGGTTCGGTGCTGGAGTCGCCGATCGACGCGGAGCATCCCACGGTCCTGGGCAACGCGGCCCAATCGCTCTACGCATACAGCAGTCGAATTAGTGCAGCGGCCTTCGCCCCCGATGAAAGAACCATCGTCTGCGGCCACGACGACGGCAGTCTCGCCCTGATCGATTCAAGCACCGGAGAGGTTCTCCGACGAACACCTCCGCAGGTGAGTGGAATCCGCGGAATCGGTTTTACCGGTGACGACCAGCTTGTCGTGGGGCACGCGAAGGGGAGCATTGTCATGTTTTCGGCGTCGCTGGAGAACGCCCGCGAGCTCCGCAGCCTGGGCAAGCCGATTCTGCGTATGGCTGTGTGCCCCAACGGCAGCCGACTCGCAGTCTCCTTCGATGAATCGCCGACCATCGAGATCATGGCAATGCCAAGCTTGGAATCGCGCTGTCTCATCCAACACCAGGGACAGGGAAAGTGGCTCGACTTCACGCCTGAGGGGGATCGGCTCGTGGTCGCGGGGGACGCGCACTTGGAAGTCTTCGACACGTCCAATGGCAATCGTCTGGCCGAAGAGTCGCAACTCGGGGGCAGCTACCTATCCATGCAGGTCTGTGACGGCGGCAAGAAGGTCGCGGTTGCCGAAGGCGCCAATGGGCTGACGTTCCGTGAACTGCCGACGTTGCGGGTACTCAGCAGGACGCTGATTCCCGATGGCGGGGTCGATCGACTCGCTGTTTCCTCGGAGGGGCTTGATTTCGCTTCGAGCGGAGCGGATGCGACGGTGCGGATCTGGGATTCACGCACCCGCGAGCAACTACTCACCCTGGACAAAGAGTTCGAAGATGAGTCTCCCGCCCGGATACACTTCTCCAAGGACGGAAAGCGGCTGTTTGTGGGCAACCGCAACAAAATTCTGGCATGGCATGCGGAATAGCTCGCATGCCGAGGGCCCACGCTAGCTCAAGCCGCGCTGCTTGAGCTCGGCCAATACGCCCTGGACGATCCGGCCGACCTGCTCGGGATCGATCTTTTCGGCGCCCGTCGGGCAACCGCCAATCGGCTCGTCGGCCAGGCCTTCCTCGGCCATCAGGCAGGCCAGCGCATTGCTGAGCGTCTCGAACTGCGCTTGCTGCACTTCAGTGAATGGCTGGCGGCCGGCGCCCGTGTTAAAGCCGCGCAGCCGTAGTGCCGCCCGGAAGCCTTCGGGAAAGTCGGCCGAGAGGATCATCTTGTCGAACAGCGTCAGCAACTTGTATTGCAGCTCGCGGGCTTCGTCGATCCGATAGGCCTTCGTCAGATCGTAGAGCTTGCGCGTGATCTCGGGCACCACGCCGCTGGTGGCATTGGTTCCGCCATCGCAGCCGATGAGTATCATCGGCATCAAGGCTGCGTCCCAACCGGTGAGGAACGAGAACTCCGCCCGGTTTGGCCGCACGGCCTGGATCATGCGGATCATGTGCGGCAGATCGCCGGAGGAGTCCTTGATCGCCACGACTCGCTCGCATTCCTCGCTCAACCGCTGCACGGTGGGCACATCGATCGGCGACGCGAACATTGGAATGTTGTACAGCGTGACGTCGACGGGCGAGTGATCGCCAATCTCCTTGAAGTAGGCGTACACTGCCTGCGGGCTGAGCTTGTAGTAGAACGGGGAGACGATGGCCACGGCCCGCACTCCCAGGTCGTGGTAGTATTCGCAGGCGGCAATTGTTTCGCGGACGTTTGCCTCAGCCGCTCCGGCCAGGATTGGCACCCGGCCGCGCGTCTGGTCGGCCATGATCGCGATGATCCGCCGCCGCTCTTCGGTCGTGAACCGGGTGAACTCGCCGGTCGAACCGTTGGGATACAGCCCGTGCACGCCGCGGTCGATGAGCCAGTCTGTGTAGCGGCGGAGTTCGGCTTCGTTGATCTCGCCGCGCGCGTCGAGCGGAACGATGTTCGGAGTGAAGATGCCTTGAAGCTTGGTGGCCATCGGTGATTCGAGCGGGTGGGGTTGGCTTTTCAGGGTGGGACGACGGCGCCCGCGCGAGATACACTGTTGGAAGCTGGGCGGCGTACGCGGCTAGCACTAAGTTGGCGGAATGTCCCGCCAGTCTAGCTTAGGTAAACATAGCTTGAAAACCGGTCGCCTGGGGAGCCGCGAACTACGGCCAATCGCCGGCATTTAGAGGGCGTTTACGACTCTTGAGGAAGCCGATCAAAGATCCGCTGCGGTATCGAAACGAGACGCCGACATCTCGCACGCCCCGGGCGGTGGCAATTGTGCTGTCGGGAGTTCTCGGTTACCTCACGCTGTTTTTCGCTTTGCCGATGACTGCTCTCGGTGGCGCGCGACGCGGCGAAATCTTGCTGGTTGCCCTCCTGCGGCCGGACGATCTGCTCTCACGTTGGTTCGACGGGGCCTCGTGGCAGTCGCTGGTTGAGCGCGGGTGGATCCTGCTTTACGTGCTCGGCATTCTGAGTGCCGCGGCTTCTGCTGGCTGGTTGTGGCTACGGTTGTTGCGCGTCGACCGTGCGCTGACGAAGCTCGAGATGACTCTGCTCGCCGTCGTCTGCGGTTTGAATCTCGTTTCGCTCATGACCCTGGTTCTCGGGTTGGTCGGTCTGTTGCGAGCCGATCTGTTCGCACTGCTGGGGATCGCCGTGTGTGTCGCCGCCGCGACGACACGCCGGCTTGGCGGGTGTGAATCCGGCACGTGCCTGCTTGGTCCCGACTTCGCCCGTTTCGGAGCCGCCCGGCGTGATGCGGAGACCTGGAGTTGGAGCCCGAAGTGGCTGTGGCTGCTCGCGCCATTTACACTCGCAATCGTTGGTTCGGCGATGCTGCCGCCGCTGGACTTTGACGTCCGCGAGTACCATCTGCAAGCACCAAAGGAGTTTTACGAGGCAGGGCGGATCACGTTCCTGCCGCATAACGTGTACGCCAACATGCCGCTGGGAACCGAGATGTTCGCGCTCGCCGGGATGGTCATCAGCGGCGACTTCTGGACCGGTGCACTCGCGGGCAAGACGGTGATCGCGCTGTTCGCGCCGCTCACGGCGCTACTGCTCTATGCCTTCGGCTGCCGGTTCATTTCGCCGGCAGCGGGCATCATCGCGGCGCTGGTCTATCTTTCGATCCCCTGGGTGGCGAGCGTTTCCATTCATGGTCTCGTCGAAGGGGCGTTCGCCTGCTACCTGCTGGCCAGCCTATATGTGGCCCTCATCTGGCGCGACGGCTTGACGTCGCCTGCAGCATCATCGCTTCCGACCACGACTCGCGGGTTGTTGCTAACAGCCGGCATGCTTGCGGGCGCAGCCGTTTCGACGAAGTATCCGGCGGTCGTGTACTGCGCGATCCCGCTGGTGGCGTTCGTCGCGATCGTCAGTTGGAAAAAACTTGGCTGGCAATCCGCCATCAGAATGTTCGCGTTCGTGTCGCTCGGTTTAGCGATCGGCTGCGGACTGTGGTTCGCCAAGAACACGGCCTTCACAGGCAACCCGACCTACCCCCTGCTCTACCAGGTCTTCGGCGGCGAGACGCGCACCCCTGATAAGGAGCAGCAATGGCGACAGGCCCACCGGCCACCTAACTTCCAGCCGGCAGACCTCGTGCGCCGCGTGTGGGACGTAACCGTGATCGGCGTGTGGCTCAGCCCGCTGGTCGTGCCGCTCGCGGTACTCGCGTGGATGGTTCCGGCACAACGCCGAATGAGCCTGTTTCTGGGGGGCCTTTTCGTTTTCATATTCGGTGCGTGGTGGCTACTCACGCACCGCATTGAGCGGTTCCTGGTGCCGATCTGGCCGCTCGCGGCGATGCTTGCCGGCATCGGCGCCACTTGGGACGGCTCACAATTGTGGCGGCGCGGGCTGACCGCGCTGCTGTCCGTCGGCCTTGCGTTCAATCTTGTGCTTATCGCCGACGGTCCCGTTGCGGATAATCGCTATCTCATGCCCCTCGGCGAAGCACGTGTCGAGTCGGTCTCACGCGTCGATCCCTGGCATACGTGGCTGAACGACCACGCTAACGAGGTCCAAACCGTCTTGCTCGTCGGCGATGCGCAGCCTTTCGATTTGGAAGTGCCCGCCACCTACAACACCGTGTTCGACGATTCGGTCTTCGAGCAACTTGCCCGCGATAAGTCGCCTGGCGAGGTTCGCAAAGCTCTCGTCAAGCACGACATCTCGCACGTTTACGTCGCCTGGCCCGAAATAGAGCGTTATCGTTCACCTGGAAACTATGGCATTACCGACTTTCTCCAACCGGCAATCTTTGACTCGCTTGTCGGGGCCGGCGTGCTGGAGCGTTTGCCGATGCTAGCGGACAGCCGTGGAGAGATGTACCGCGTGATAGCTCAGTGACCTTGCCCACGCGCGCGGCATGGCATAGATTGACGCGATCGGTGACCGCTCAGCCGATCCCGGCGAGTCAGGGATGATTCGCAGCATGGAGGCCCATATATGATTACGAACTCGCCCGCGCGCGCTGTTTCGCTCGACCAGGAGTCGGCCGGCGCATCCTCATCGCACGGTCCGCACGCGCGGCTGGTCGACTCGCTCCAGATCGCGATCCAGCGAACTCGTGCCTGGCTCGTCGAGCGACAGCATACCGACGGTCATTGGTGCGCTGAGCTCGAGGGTGATACGATCCTTGAGAGCGAGTACATCCTGCTGCTCGCCTTCCTCGGTCAGCACACCGGCGACATCGCCCGCAAGTACGCCCGCTATATCTATAACAAGCAGCTCGCCGGCGGCGGTTGGACCACGCATCCCGGCGGAGCGGTTGACATCAGCGTCAGTGTGAAGGCCTACTTCGCCCTCAAGCTCACCGGCCATGAGCCCAGCAGCGAGGCGATGCAACGGGCTCGTCGGGCGATCCTCGCTCACGGCGGGGCCGATGCAGTGAATAGCTTCACGCGGTTCTATCTCGCCCTGCTGGGCCAGATTCCTTACGACCAGTGCCCCGCGGTGCCGCCCGAGGCCGTGCTGCTGCCTACCTGGTTTCCGATCAACCTGTATCGCGTGAGCGCCTGGTCGCGAACGATCATCGTGCCGCTCTCGATCATGTCGGCCATGCAGCCGGTGACAAAGCTTGATGTGAACCTGGGCATTTCCGAGTTGTTCCTCAAGCAGCCGCGCGACTGGCCCGAGCTGCGTTGCCCAGGCAAGAAAGCCGGCGGGCCGTTGAGCTGGGACCGCTTCTTCCGTGTCGTGGATCGCGTGCTGAAGTTCGTTGGACCGAAAAAACTGTGGCAGCCGATCCGAAGCCGCGCGATCAAGCAGTGTGAGAAGTGGACGGTCGAACGATTCGCGGGCAGCGAGGGTCTGGGCGCGATCTTCCCGCCCATGGTCTGGAGCATCATCGCGCTAAAGTGCCTGGGCTATCAGGACGATAGCCCCGAGCTCAAGTACTGCTATGAGCACTTGAACGGCCTGATGATTGAAGAGGCCGGCACGATCCGCTTGCAACCGTGCAAGTCGCCCGTCTGGGATACCGCGATTACGCTACGTGCTCTGGCCGCCGCGGGTCTGCCAGCCGAGCATCCTTCGTCGCGCAAAGCCGTCGAGTGGCTGCTGAAGATGGAAGTCGCTCGGCGGGGCGATTGGGCGAGGACCGTCAAGGCCGAACCCGGCGGCTGGTGCTTCGAGTACGCCAACGAGTTCTATCCAGACGTGGACGACTCGATCATGGTCGTGATGTCGCTGGCCAGCCAGATGCAGGCAATCGATGCCGCCGGCAGCGAACGCGGCTGGGTCGGCTCGGCTACAGGCTCGAACCCTGTCGAGGTTCGCCGTCAGTTGGCCCTCATCGAGCAAACGCCCGCCGCCATGAGTCGAGCCGTGAACTGGGTGCTCGCAATGCAGAATCGCGACGGCGGCTGGGGGGCATTCGATCGGGATAACGATCACGAGTTCCTCTGTCATGTGCCGTTCGCCGATCACAACGCAATGATCGACCCCAGCACGCCCGACCTCGCCGGCCGCGTGCTCGAAATGCTCGGCAAGCTTGGCCGGACGGTGGGCGACCCCGTTGTCGATCGCACGCTGGCCTATATCCTCGCCAACCAAGAGGCCGACGGAAGTTGGTTTGGTCGCTGGGGTGTCAACTATATCTACGGCACCTGGCAGGTGCTCGTCGGAATGGCCGCTGTCGGTGTGCCGAAGGATGATCCGGCGATGGTTCGCGGCGCCAACTGGCTGCTCGCCTATCAGCAGCCGTGCGGCGGATGGGGCGAATCGCCGGATACTTATGCCTGCCCGCATCTGCGTGGCCAAGGCGCGCCGACCGCCTCGCAAACCGCCTGGGCCATGCTAGGGCTGATCGCCGCCGGACATGCCCGCAGTGCCGCAGTCGCCCGGGCCGCGAAGTACCTGGTCGACACGCAGTGCGAAGACGGCACCTGGCACGAAACGGAGTTTACGGGCACCGGCTTTCCGCAGGTGTTTTACCTCCGTTATCACTACTACCCGATTTACTTCCCGCTGCTCGCCCTGGGCGAATGGTCGCGGGCGATGGCCGATCCGGCCGCCGAGCGCGCCCGCCACGAAGCGTTCAGCGGGCTGGCGACGGAGTTCGCCTCGGCCGAGATAAATACATAGAGAGAGAACTGGTGGGTGCCACTGTCTGGCTTGTCCAGCAGTGCTTTCCCGATTCTTGCCTTGCACTCGGTCGTACTGAATAGAACGTCAACTCTAGCTAGACACAGCAAGGCAAGAACGAAAGACGAACACTGCTGGGCGAGCCCACTAGTGTCCGGTTGAAGTTGTTGGGTTTAGTTCAAAGTAGGTCACAGGCCGGGTGTTACGTCGAATAATGAGCGCGCACGACTTGAATTTGGTCCGCCACAATGAAGCTTTTTGCTG
>Ga0169931_10004771_pt1 | contig 20984 bp, 13 predicted proteins | sample Kivu_15m_20L_FD_129675 | JGI IMG/M metagenome (GOLD analysis project Ga0169931, IMG submission 129675) | Freshwater microbial communities from Lake Kivu, Western Province, Rwanda to study Microbial Dark Matter (Phase II) - Kivu_15m_20L... | ecosystem: Environmental > Aquatic > Freshwater > Lake... | reverse complement strand
GGGTGCGACCTCATCGAACTTCACGTCTCCCACCAATCGGAAGCCGGCCTTGCGTGAGGCATCGGGGATGCGGTGGATACCCACATCCACAACCACTGCGCCTTCCTTGACCATATCGGCCGTGATGAACTCCGGTCGGCCGAGGGCCGTGATCAGGATGTCGGCCTGGCGCGTAACGTCGGTCAATTCCTTGGTGCGGCTGTGTGCGATGGTCACCGTGCAGTTACCGGGATAGGCATTACGGCTCATGAGGATGGCCATGGGCGTACCCACGATGTTGCTGCGCCCCACCACTACACAGTGCTTTCCTGCCGTTTCGATATGATGGAAACGCAGCAGTTCAATGATCCCGGCCGGTGTGGCAGGCAGATAACCGGGCAAGCCCAGTACCATGTTGCCAACGTTCTCCGGATGGAACCCATCCACGTCCTTCCGCGGATCGATCGCAAGCAACACCCTGTCAGCATTGATGTGGGAGGGCAAGGGGAGCTGCACGATGAACCCATCCAGCTCGTTGTCCTCATTGAGGGAGCGCACCAAATGGAGCAGCTCATCCTCTGCGATGGTGGCCGGTCGCTTGATGAGCGTGCTCCGGAAGCCCACGCTCTGGCAGGCTTTCACCTTGCTCTCCACGTAGGTTCTACTGGCGCCATCATCGCCCACCAGCACGGCAGCAAGGTGTGGGGCACGGCCTTTGACGGACCTCAGCTCGGAAGCACCGACCGTGATGTTGTCACGGATGGACTCGGAAGCCCGCTTGCCATCAAGCAGTTGGTACGTGACCACGAAATTCATCGGGGTGAAGATACGCTCCGGGTATGTCACCGGGGGCGCCGGAGCACCCACACATACATGGGATATCCGCGTGACTCCGCTGCATAGATGTGGCTGGCCTGCACCTGCCATCCCCTGGCCTCCAGGTCCTGCAACGTGGCGAAGAAGGTCATCAGGTCCTTCTCCCGGGCGCTCATGTTCACCACCTTCAGATCGATGTACGTATTGCCATCCACGGTGGAGAACACGCCGATCTTGCGCTCGGTGGGGGAATAATCCAGGGAGACGTACTCATGCACGGTCTGTGCGCTTGAAGCGGTCCCGAGGAGCAAGGAGAAAAGGAACAGGAAAGTGCGCATGTGCGTCTCCGGGCGATCTGCCGGCACACGAAAGTACCTACAGCGCCTTTTCCGAACGTGTTCTTACCACATGCTGAAGTAAAAAGTCGCTCGGCTCAAGCACCGGGATGTCCGAAAAGTGGAAGTCCTTTCGGTCGTAGGTGATGATATGGGCGCACTTCGCCGCCAGGGCGGAATAGTATTGCATGCCGTCCTCCAGGTCGCCCACCTTGGGGTTTGCCACGGCCTGCTGCACAGCCTTCGCATCCATGGCGGTGACGCGGAGCTTACCGGCCAACAACGCGATCTTCTCGCGGGCCATCCTGCGGCCACTTTTCTTCTCCGCAAAATAGGCCCCGATGGCCAGGCACAGCGGCGATGTGTACACCTCGAAACGCGGGTCGTCCGCCAGGCTCAGCACCCGTGCACAGGCCGTGAACCGGGGGTACTCGTTGCAGAGCACCGTGACCAGGATGTTGGCGTCGAGGAAGATGCGCATGGTGAATTGCCAAGGGTGAGAAGGGTGAGAGGGTGCGAGGCTGAGTGATCTTGCACCCTCTCACCCTCTCACTCTTTCACCGCTTTCTGCTTTTGAGGTAGTCCTTCTTCACGTTGCGCTCGGCGGCGTTCTTACGGACGTAGGTCACCTCCCCTTCGGCCACCTGCTGGATCCAATCGCTGACCGGGAGCTCATCGATGCTGCGGTAGCGGCTGTCGCTCACCTTGCTAAGCATGAACTCCACGAGGCGCGACAAGCTGATATTGTTGGCCTCGGCGAAAGCTTTGGCCTTTTCTGCGACAACGGCATCAAAGCTGAGGGTGAGCTTGGCATCCATGTGCGTTCTGTTCTATACGACAAAGATAAGATTTTTATACGTAACATATCCTCCTCATCAGTGCGAGCAACTCGTCACGACCCAATACGCCGTTACTTCGAATGCAACAACGGATTTTATGCAAGCAACGTCTTGAACGTCAGCGCCTCATGCCCTGCATCGCCTGCATCTGGCGCATCATGTTCTGCATCTTGGTCTTGTCGCCCATCATCTTCATCATCTTCCGGGTGTCCTCGAACTGCTTCAGGAGTTTGTTCACCTCGGGCAGCTGGGTACCGCTGCCGTTGGCAATGCGCTGCCTGCGGCTGCCATTGATCAGGGCAGGGTTCTGCCGCTCCTCAGGCGTCATGCTACGGATGATGGCTTCAATGTGCTTGAACGCGTCGTCCGGGATATCGAGGTTCTTCAGGGCCTTGCCCACACCGGGTATCATGCTCATCAGGTCCTTCATGTTCCCCATCTTCTTGATCTGCTGGATCTGCTCCAGGAAATCATCGAAGCCGAACTGGTCCTTGGCGATCTTCTTGCTGAGCTCCCGGGCCTGCTTCTCGTCGAACTGCTCCTGCGCGCGCTCCACCAGGCTCACCACGTCGCCCATGCCCAGGATACGGCCGGCCATACGTTCCGGATGGAACTCGTCGATGGCCTCCATCTTCTCACCGGTGCCGATGAACTTGATGGGCTTGTCCACCACGCTGCGGATGGAGAGGGCAGCACCACCGCGGGTGTCACCGTCAAGCTTGGTGAGCACCACGCCATCGATGTCCAGACGCTCGTTGAAGGCCTTGGCGGTGTTCACTGCGTCCTGACCGGTCATACTGTCCACCACGAAGAGGGTCTCATGGGGGGCGATGGCCTTCTTCACACGGGTGATCTCTTCCATCATGGCCTCGTCCACCGCCAGGCGGCCGGCGGTGTCCACGATCACCACGGTAAAGCCATGGATCCTGGCGTACTCAACACCCTTCTGGGCGATGGCTACAGGATCCGTATTGCCACGATCGCTGAACACCACCACGTCCAGTTGCTTGCCGAGGGTCTCCAGCTGGTCGATGGCCGCGGGGCGATACACGTCGCAGGCCACCAGCAAGGGCTTCCGACCCTTCTTGCGCAGGAAGTTGGCCAGCTTCCCGCTGAAGGTGGTCTTGCCCGAACCCTGCAGACCGCTCATCAGGATCACGGTGGGGTTGCCGCTCAGGTTGATGGCGGCGCTGCGCCCGCCCATCAGTTCCGACAACTCGTCGTGGGCCAGCTTGGTCAACAGCTGACCGGGGCTCACGGCGGTCAACACGTTCTGGCCCAAAGCCTTGGCCTTCAGCTTGTCGGTGAAGTCCTTGGCGGTCTTGAAGTTCACGTCGGCGTCCAGCAGGGCGCGGCGGATCTCCTTCATGGTCTCTGCCACGTTGATCTCCGTGATCTGGCCCTGGCCCTTGAGGACTTTGAACGCTCTTTCGAGCTTGTCGCTGAGGTTCTCGAACATGTGCACCTTCTATCGTGGGTCCGAAGTTACTCGTATGCATGATCACACCATGGATAGCGTGCGTTTCCGCATCCATCAGCCCCTGATGGAGCTCACACACCAATGGTGTCGCAACTACTTCGAACGCGTAAGTACGAAATCCACCCGCTGCCCCTGATCGTCCAAATGGGCGATGTAGGCCCGAAGTGTGTCGGCCTGTACCGAATAGCCTATGCGTTGGGGAAAATCGTGCTCCCTGTTCTCAAAGACCCACGTACCCTCATGCGCCGCGACCTGGACGAAACTCGTGACACCTGAAGATCCGGTGGAGGCCATGAAGAACCACTGGTCAGCGAAGCGGGTCAGCCGCATGCGTTCCTCGCTGGTCACCTGCCCGTGCTCCAACGTTCGGGCGAACCCCTCGAAAGTAAATGGGCCTGCAGGCATCCATTCCTCGCGGTAACGCGCATCACCCAACGCGCCCTCCCACGTACCAACGAGCAGATGGGGCATCCGTAGTTCCGTATGGACATGGTCTTGCGCAGCGAGCAGCATCGGCGTTGCCGCGAAAAGGCTCAGCATGGACCGGTACACGACCGCAAGTTAAGGAGCCCACCGACCCCCACCGGAACAGCCAGGGTCAGCGGACGGCATTCCCTGAACCAGCAGGACACCCCGACATCGCCCACCTCGAACCGCTCAGTTGTCGATCCAGCGTGGGTTGTAACCCTTCCGGCCGGCCCTCCGTATGAAGATTTAGGTGAACGCCCGCACCATGAAGACCCTGACCCCACAACCTCTCGCCAACAGGCTCCGGAAAGTTCTCTCCGGTGGCTTGGGCACCTGGCTCGGCCGAAGCTTTACGGCGCTCTTCCTGGTACTGACCGGTTCAGCATCAGCGACCCACTTCAGCGGGGGTGAGATCTACTGGGAGTGCATCGGCCCGAACCAGTTCCGGATCAGCCTGGTGGTATACAGGGACTGCGCCGGCATCCAGGTGGACCCCAGCAACAATCTGCGCCTTACCAGTCCATGCGGCACCCGCACGCTGAACGTGACCACGCCCGGCGGGGTGGAGATCAGCCAGCTCTGCGACCTTGAGCTTCCCAACAGCACGTGCAACGGAGGCTCATTGCCTGGCATCCAGCAATACATCTACACCGGCATCATCACGCTTCCCCCGTGCGACTCCTGGACGATCAGTTGGACGAACATCTACCGCAACAACGCCATTGTTAACCTGACCAATCCAGGAACGCGGGAGATGTACATCACCGGCGTGCTGAACAGTGCGGCCGCTCCGTGCAACGATTCACCCACGTTCACGAACACCGCCATTCCATATGTATGCCTTGGTTATCCCGTATCGTACAGCTACGGGGCTGTGGACGTGGAGGCGGACTCCTTGAGCTACAGCCTCATCGGTGCGCGGATGCTGAACGGCAACCCGGTGCCCTATGTGCCCCCCTTCTCCGGCACTGCACCGATCCCGGGGCTGACCCTGGACCCCGTCACCGGACTCGTCAATTTCACGCTGAACATCCAGGGTAACTGGGTGGTGGTGGTGCAGGTGACCCAGTATGATGCGGCGGGGAATGTGATCGGCACGATCATGCGCGACATGCAGTTCGTGGCCTATCCCTGCTCGAACATCCCGCCGGACGCGGCCACCGGACTCATCACGAACCTGACAGGCACCGCGACCCAGACCGGCCCGCGGAGCATCCAGGTCTGCGAATCGGGCACTTTCTGTTTCGACATGGTGATCGCGGACGTGAACATGACCAACGTGCTGGACGCGTTCAGCAACGTGGCCATGAACCTGCCCGGCTCAACGTTCACCTTCACCGGCTCCAACCCCATCACCGCCACGGTCTGCTGGACAGCCGTTGCAGGCACCGCGGGGTTCTATCCCTTCATCGTGAACGTGGACGATGGCGCATGCCCCATACCGGCGTTCCAAACTTACGTGTACGGGGTGAGCGTGCTTCCCGGGATCTTCGCCAACGTCACTTCCACGCCCGAGTCGTGCGTGGGCTTGGGTAATGGCACTGCCACCGCTACCGTGACGGTAGGAGAAGCACCGTATACATATGCGTGGAGCACCGGCGCCACGGGAGCGAGCATTTCAGGTGCCGCCGGACCATACAGCGTGGTGGTCTCGGATGCGAACGGATGCATATCGCAGCCCCTGAGCACCACCATCAGTCCCGGGCCCACCCCTCCGACCGCCAATGCGGGTGATGACCTGGTGGGCTGCATCGGGGAATTCCCGTTGTCGATCACGGGTTCGATCGGAAACGCCAGCGGGCACACCTGGGGAGGGGGCTCGGGCACGTTCAGTGGAACGGGACTTTCCACGGGGTACACTCCCAGTGCTGCCGAGCTGGCCGCAGGCAGCGTGACCCTAACGCTCACCGCCATTGGTAACGGAAGCTGCCCACCGGCAACGGACCAGGTGACCATTCAGCTGCCGAACAGCTTTTCCACTACCACGATCAGTACAACAGCCGCTTTGTGCGCAGGTGGAAGCACCGGGACGGCATCCGTGACCCCCTCCGTGCCTGGCTTTTCCTATCTCTGGAACGATCCGGCAGCACAGGGAACCCCCACGGCAACCGGACTCGCCGCGGGACCGTATTCGGTGACCATCACCGACAGCTTCGGTTGTGCAGCCACCTTCAACACCACCGTGGGCAGTGTGGATGCCATCAGCATCGTGGACCTCAGTTCCACGGACGAGCCCTGCCTTGGTGCGGGGGGCGGCACGGCCACGGTGAGCGTTACCGGTGGAACCGCGCCTTACTCCTACGCGTGGAGCAATGGGTCCACCGGCGTTGGCATCATCGGAAGCGCAGGCACCTATTCGGTGAGCATCACCGATGCCAACGGATGTGCGCCAGCCACAGGCAGTGTGACCATTGCCGCAACGGGCATCCCCAACATGGCCGATGCCGGTGACGACCTGATCGGTTGTGCCGGCTCCTTTCCCATCGTGCTCAACGGAACTGTGACCAATGCCACCGGTGGCAGCTGGAGCGGTGGAACAGGATCGTTCACCGGGACCGGACTGTCCGTTGGTTACACACCTTCGGCGGGTGAAGTGGCCTCCGGAAGCGTCACCCTCACGCTGACCACCACAGGCAACAGCAGTTGCCCACCTGCGCAGGACCAGGTCGTGATATCGCTGCCCAACAGTTTCGCCAACACGAGCATCACCAGCGTGGATGCCATCTGCTTCGGCACGGCCACAGGAAGTGCATCGGTATCTCCAGCCGGCACCGGGTTCAGCTACCTGTGGAACGACCCCTCCGGACAGACAACCTCCACCGCCACAGCCTTGGGCGCAGGGTCGTACAGTGTGCTCATCACGGACAGCTTCGGATGCAGCATCACGCTAAGCACCATCGTGGGACCCACCGCAGCACTGAGCGTCGCTGACATCAGCAGCACCAACGAGAGCTGCCTGGGTACCGGCGATGGAACCGCCACCGTGACCGTGGTCGGCGGCACCGCGCCATACAGCTATATCTGGAACACGGGCGCGAACACCGCAACCATCACCGGTGGTTCCGGGAACTACTCGGTAAGCATCACCGATGCCAACGGTTGCGCGCCGGCTACTGGCAGTGTGACCATTGCCGCCTCGGGCATCCCCAACGTGGCCGATGCCGGTGACGACCTTGTGGGTTGCACGAACTCCTTCCCCATTGCCATCGAAGCCACCATCACCAATGCCAGCGGAGCCAGCTGGAGCGGCGGTGCCGGAGTATATGTGGGCAGCGGAACCAACATCGCATACCACCCTACCACTGCTGAGATCCTGGCAGGGGGAGTGACCTTGGTGATGACCACCACCGGCAACGGTACCTGCCCTCCGGACCAGGACAGTGTATTCATCGCACTCTCCTACAGCCTTCTCAACAGCACCCTCAGCACCGGCAGCCCGCGTTGCACGGGTTCGGTGGATGGCACCATCGTTTATTCCCCGGAACTGCCCGGCCTGACTTATCAGTGGAGCGATGCCAGCGCACAGACCTCTGCCAGCGCATCAGGCCTGGGTGCCGGCACCTACACCATTACGGTGACCGACGCACTTGGATGTGACACCACCCTCTCTGCGACCCTTATCGATCCTCCCGCTTTGTCGATCGATGCGGTCACCATCACCCCGGTCACCTGTTCCGATGGCAACGATGGTTCGGTGTTGCTGCAGATAGGTGGTGGTACGCCGGCCTACACCATTACCTGGGGGTCCGGTGCGAACGGTGCGGTCCTCGGCAACCTCTCCGCAGGCACCTACCTGGCCACCGTGGTGGATGCCAACGGTTGCATGACAACCGCGCTGGGCACGGTTACCGCCCCAGCCCCCATCCAGCTCTTCGCGGCCGGTCCTGACACGGTTTGTGTGAACGCACCCTCCATATTCACCGCCAGTGCACAAGGTGGCACCGGCAGCTTCGTATACACGTGGGTGGGGTTTGGATCGGGTGCACAACTCACGGCTGCGTTGAACCAATCGCAGACACTTACCGTAAACGCGATGGATTCCAATGGCTGCCTCTCCAACCCGGTGCAGCTCCCCGTTACCGTGTTCAACCTCAACACCGCGAATTTCACCACCTACGGCGACACCACCGTTTGCCCAGGAGGTACCGCCTCCTATGGCGTCCAGTTCAGCGGTTATGCCGGTGACTGGAGCCTGAGTTGGACACCCGGCATCCATGCTGGCATGGGCCCCTTCTCATCACCTGTAACAGAGGACCGTACACTGGCTGTGACCATTGTCGACCAGTGCGGGAACAGCATCACCAGGACGATCTCGATACAGTTGGATGAGGCCCCTGAACTCGCCCTGCCCACATTGATCGCTCAGGGCTGCGCTCCATTGCAGGTGGCGTTCCCCACCATGCAACTGCCCGCCGGCACACAGTTCCTTTGGAGCCTGGGCAATGGGCAGACATCCACCCAGCAGCAACCGAACATCACGTATAACGCCGGATCCTATGCGGTGGGCCTCAGCATCGTAACACCGTTCGGATGCACCCACACGGCCCCTGCCAACGGGCAGGTCATCGCATTCGCAGTGCCCAATGCGGCCTTCGTCGCTTCGACCTACCAGACGACCGCAGACAACGCCACCATCCAGTTCACGGACCAGAGCACCGGCAATGGCCTGAGCCACGCATGGTCCATGGGTGACGGCGGAACGAGCAGCATCCAGAACCCTTCCTACACCTATGTGGACATGGGAACGTTCGAGGTGGAGCTGACCGTGGTTGACCAGAATGGCTGCAGTGCAGTGGCCTCGGCCCTGATCACGATCGATCCGGTGTACGACATCACCATACCCACGGCCTTCACACCGAACAGCAACGGAGGCAATGGAGGGGCGTGGTCTTCCGGAGACCTCAGCAACGATGTCTTCTACCCGTTCGTGCGTTTCGTGGATGAGTTCAGGATGCGCATCTTCAATCGCTGGGGAGAGCTTGTCTTTGAAAGCACGGATATCCAACAAGGCTGGGACGGTTACTACCGCGGCGAACTCAGCCCCCAGGATGTATACATGGTGCAGACGTGGGTGAAATTCCTCGATGGCAAGCAGATCAGCAAGCTCACCGACCTGACCCTCTTCCGATGAACGTGTCACGCCATATCCTCTGGCTGCTGCTTGCCGCGGCATCGGTTGCGAGGGCCCAGGACCCACAGTTCTCGCAGTTCTATGCCGCGCCCCAATACCTGAACCCGGCGCTCACCGGCAACACGTTCCAGGACCGTATTGCGCTCAACTACCGCCTTCAATGGCCTGGGGTACAACCGGGCTATGAGACCTACATGGCCGCATACGACCATCGGTTCAGCAAGGTGAACGGCGGTATCGGTGGCATGGTGATGCGTGACAAGGCAGGGACGAGCGGTCTCACCACCACACTCGTTGGGCTGAGCTACAGCTATGAAGCCAGGATCAACTACCGCAGGGCCGTTCGCTTCGGCGTGCGGGCGGGCTATGGCAACAAGAGCGTGAACCCGGACGGCTACCTGTTCGCAGACCAGGTGATACGGGACAATGCAGCACGTACCATCGAGTCCAACCTCATCGCACAGGTGAGTTATTTCGACATGGCCGCTGGTGCAATGTTCTACACTGAGCAATTCTGGGCCGGCATCTCCATGAGCCACCTGAACCGCCCCGACCAAAGCCTGATGCTGGAGGGAACCGCGCCATTGGCCGTTCGCACCAGCACCCATGTGGGATACCGCTTCGGCATCGACGGCCGGCATTTCTCCAAAAGCGATAGCCGCATGACCCTCGCCGCACATTACAAGATGCAAGGTGAGTGGGACCAGTTCGACATCGGTGCATACATTGAACAGGGGGGCATCACAGGTGGTATCTGGTATCGTGGCCTGCCCGTTGTGAAGGCCTACCGTCCGGGCTATTCGAACGACGAATCGCTCATCCTGATGGCAGGCCTGTTGGTGGATGAACAGTTCCGCTTCACTTACAGCTACGATATCACCATCAGCAAGCTCACCATGAAGAGCGGCGGGGCTCACGAACTCAGCCTCATCTATGAGTGGCCCAGAAAGGCCAAGAACCGCAAGCACAAGATCGTGCCCTGCCCCAAATTCTGAGCCGCCTCAGAACTTCGCTTCCAGCGTGAGGAAGCCGGTACGTCCCGTTCCCGGCAAGATCCCCGGCCCCGGATAGCCCCCTGCCCGGCGCGTTGCGTAGACCTCATCCAGCAGATTGTTCACGCCTACGGTCAAGGCGATCCGCTGGTCGAACCTCCACGTGGCATTGGCATCCGCCACCATGTAGCCTTGGAGAAAGCCCGCCGTGGCCGTGGCGTTCGGCAACTCCGTGTTCGTTGCATTGGTATACACGCCATCCACTACGCTCACTTTCAAGGCCACGGTAAGGTGCTTGTCGCGGTATGTGATGCCGGGCCGTATGATGTTGCGCGGAGCGTACTCCACCTGTTTGCCCGTGACATCACGCGTGGGATCATCGGCTGCTACGGGATCGTTCCACGAGGTGTAGCGGGCATCCACGTAGGCGTAACTGACAAATACAGCGAGGTGCGAGGCCCCCTCGGGACCACCGCGCAGCAGGTCGAGCAGTTCCGCTTCCACATAGGCTTCGACACCCTGGCTCAGCGATGCACCGATGTTGGTGCGATAGTTGACGCCATCACGCAGGATGGTGCCGATGCGGTTGTCATAGTGCAGCATGAAGCCACCGATGTCGAAGGCCAGCAAGCCATCGACGTTGCCACGGAAGCCGCCATCCAAGTTGTACCCGCTGGCATCCTGCAGGTCCGGGTCGATCATGTCCGTGGTGGCCGAAGGCGTGATATCACTGTACAGCACAGGGCGGTAGGCCTGACTGAAGTTGGCATAGAGGCGCGTACGCTCCGAGGTCCGATACTGCGCACCGATGCCCAGAAGGGGCAGCTGCCGCAGGCGCTCGCCACTGTCCACGCCACCGGTGCCATTGGCATTGATGCGGCCATCGACCCGGGAGGTGATGCGCTCGAAGCGGGCGCCGGGCACGAGGTCCAGGCGATCGGTCAGGGGCAGCAGCACTTCGCCATGCACGGCGGCGTTGCGGGTGGTGAGGTCCAGTTCTCGGCCAAAACTCCCTGTGACGCTGAGATCCGCATCGGTGCCGGTGGTGCCGCGCCCCTGCTGCTGGCGCAGGTTCTGGGCCGTGTACCCGCGTACACCGGCCGCCACATAGGCCTGTCGTCCACGGAAGGTCCAGCCACGACGAACACGGGCCTCCACGCCATAATTGGAATAGAGGTCGCGGTCCACCTGCCGCTCGGCATAGGCCCCGGTGGCGCGGTTGATGGTATCGGGCTCGTTCACAGGCCTCAGGAAGCCCACACTGTTGCGCTCAGCGATGGTGCCGAAGACCTTCACATCCACCACGGTGCGATCATCGGGGCGCCATTCCACGGTGGCCGCACCCACGTTCCACGGTAGCAGCATCCAGTTGCGTTCGCGGGCGGACGAGCGGGCATCGAGGGCCAGTTGCGCATCTGTGAGGCCACCGGGCTGTTGCTGACGCACATCGGAGCGCGTGTATTCGAGTCCCAGAACGAGCTTGTTCGAAGCCCTGTACTGCACGCCGGCATGCCCAGCGGTGGTGGTGTAGCGGCTGTTCCCGCGCCAGCCGTCGGCACTGCGGTGATGGAGAAAGGTGTGGTAGCTCCACTTCCCCTTTCTCCCACCAAGGGCGTTGTAGGTGTCGAAGAGGCCGTAGGAGCCAGCGGTCTGCCGCGTCTCGAAAGCCAGGGCACGGTCGCGGGGCCCTTTCTTCAACACGAAGTTGACCAGCCCACCGAACTGAGGACCAAAGGCCAAGGAGGCCGCGCCGCGCACCACCTCGATACGCTCCACGGCGGCCATGGGCGGTGTGTAGTAGGCCTCAGGGTAGCCGAACACATCGGCCGAGATGTCGTAGCCGTTCTGGCGGGTGTTGAACTCCCAACTGCGATTGGGACTGAGGCCGCGCGCTGCGATGCCCAGTTGCACCCCGCTCCCATCGTTCTCCCATACGGTGATGCCCGGCACCTTGGCGAAGACCTGCCGGGCCTGGTTCTGTGAAAGATCGGCGTCCATGGCCGAGAGCGTGATCCCCTCCGTGCGGCGGCCGGCCATGATCGCGGCGCCCAGGGTGTCCGCGGCGGGTCTCACGCCGAATTGCATGGGACCCACCACCTCATGGAGGTCCAGGGTCACAGTGCGGATGCTGTCCGGTAACTGGGCCAGGGTCTGAAGCCTGGCAGCGTTGATCAAGATGACAAGGACGGATCGTACGAATGCCCGGCTCGGAAGGCTCTCCAACATAGCCGCAAAGGACCCCCGGAGCAGCCCCTTTGCACAATACCGCGATCGGGGTATTCGGTCACTTACATCCGCTCGGGCACTTCAATACCCAGGCACCACATCGCCTTCTTGGTGGCGGTGGCCACAGCCTCGCTCAGAGCCAGGCGGAAATTGCGCTTGATGACGTCCTCCTCCTTCAGCACGGGAACGGCCTGGTAGAAGCTGTTGTAGGCCTTCACCAGCTCGTAGGTGTGGTTGGCCAGCGCGGAGGGGTCCAATTTGGTGGCCGCTTCGTCCAGCACGGCCGGTAGCTGGTGCAGCAGCTTGATGACGGTGCGTTCCTCGGAGAGGAGTGCCGATGTGGTCATGTGCTCATGTGCCCATGTGCCCATGCCTTCCGCCTTCCGCAGCAGGCTCTTGATCCGCGCGTAGGTGTACTGGATGAAGGGTCCGGTGTGGCCCTGCAGGTCGATGCTGGCGGCGGGGTCGAAGAGCATGCGCTTCTTCGGGTCCACCTTCAGGAGGAAGTACTTGAGCGCGGCCAGGCCGATCATCTCGTATAGGGCCGCCTTCTCCGCCTCGCTGAAGTCGTCCAGCTTGCTGAGCTCCTCGCCCATGCGTCGCGCCTCGCTCACCACTTCGTCGATGAGGTCGTCGGCGTCCACCACGGTGCCTTCGCGGCTCTTCATCTTGCCGCTGGGCAGGTCCACCATGCCGTAGCTGAGGTGGAAGAGCTCATCGGCCCAGCCGAATCCGAGCTTCTTCAGGATGATGAACAGGACCTTGAAGTGGTAGTCCTGCTCGTTGCCCACGGTGTAGATGAGTTTGCTGAGGCCGGGGTACTCCTCGAAACGCTTGATGGCCGTGCCGATATCCTGCGTCATGTACACGCTGGTGCCGTCGCGGCGCAGCAGCACCTTCTCGTCCAGCCCCTCTGCGGTGTTGTCCACCCACACGGCGCCATCCTTCTCGTAGAACACGCCCTTCTTCAGGCCCTCGAGCACATCGGCCTTGCCCAGCACGTAGGTCCGGCTCTCGTAGTAGTTCTTGTCGAAGTCAACGCCGGCGCGGGCATAGGTGGCGTTGAAGCCTTCGTACACCCAGCCGTTCATGGTCTCCCACAGCGCGCGCACCTCCGGGTCGTTCGCCTCCCATTGGCGGAGCATCTCCTGCGCCTCCAGCAGGATGGGTGCCTCTTTCTCTGCGGCCTCCTTGGACTTGCCGCTGGCCACTTGAGCTTCCACTTGCCGCTTGAGCTCCTTGTCGAATTCCACGTAGTACTTGCCCACGAGCTTGTCGCCCTTCAGTCCACTGCTCTCCGGCGTCTCCCCGTTACCGAAGCGCTGCCAGGCCAGCATGCTCTTGCAGATGTGGATCCCGCGGTCGTTGATCACCTGCACCTTCACCACCTCGTTGCCAGCGGCCTGGAGGATGCGGCTCACACTGTAGCCCAGGAAAATGTTGCGCAGATGCCCCAGGTGCAGCGGCTTGTTGGTGTTGGGGCTGGCGTATTCCACCATCACCTTCCTGCCCGTAACTGGGAGGCTCAGGATGTCCCGCTCTCCCGCCTCCCGCAGGAAGCCCAGCCAGTAGCTGTCGCCGATCACGATGTTGAGGAAGCCCTTCACCACGTTGAAGCGCTCCACCGCGGGTACGTTGGCAACGAGGTGTTCACCAATGGCCTGGGCGGTCTGCTCGGGGCCTTTCCCGCTCTGCTTCAGAAAGGGGAACACGTTGATGGTTACATCGCCCTCGAACTCCGGTCGCGTCTGCTGGAAGCCGATGGCCCTGGCTTCGAGGTCATGGCTGAAAAGGTCCTTGAATGCGCTTTGGAGCGCTGGAACGAGCTGGGAGCGGAGTCTGTCCTGGAACATGTTGGGAATGCAAAGGAACGCGGTTGATCGGGTTGGTTGATGATCCATGTTCGTTGGTTGACAGGCTGCCGATCCACCGACAACCATCAACCGATAGCTACAGCTGCCCCACCTGAACCCCGACCCAGGAAATTTTCTGCCAACATGCACCGTACACTGCCCCCTCCCACCATTTCGATGGTGGGAACGGCCACAGGCACCAGCTCTGCGAAGACCTCCAGCGCGCGCCGCTGATCCCCGTTCAGCGCTGCAAAGGCGGTGGCCGAGAGGAAAATGCAGGGGCCATTAGCGCCTTGCAGCTCCAGCGCGTTGCCCACGAACCGATGCATCTGCTCCACCATAAAGGGCACAAGCCTGCGGCCACCAACTTCCAAGGCAGCCCGCAGGGTGTGTCGCTCCCCGGGATCGGCAACCGCATCAAGACAGGCAAGGGCCCAGTGGTCCCCTAACGCCATCACCACATTCGTATGATAGACAGGTACACTGGACATCATTCCATCCATGGTGGCGGTAAAGGGGATCGGGCGGTATCCGAACGCATCGCACCAGGATCGCAAGGCGGCCGGTCCGGTACGCGGAGAGAGGCAGGCGAAGGCTCTCCGACCGGAGCGATCCAGCACCAGGCTACCGGTACCTTCAAGGATACCCAGCCCCTGCTCCCATTCGCTGAGGTCCTTCACATCCTCCACGCGGAAACCATCCGCCACAAGATGTTCACGGAGCCTTGGATCCCGTTCGCGGCGCCGGCTGGGCGTTAACATGGGATACACCACCAACGTACCATCGGCATGCGTGCTGAACCAATTATTCGGGAACACGCCATTTGGCGCTGTGCGGTCCACCGGGTCGAGCACGGTGGTGCGGATACCGCGATGGCTCAACGCCTCAAGCAGCGTATCGAATTCGCCGGATACGCGCTGAAGCAGGTCCTGCCTCTCCAGCCGCTGCTGGAAGGCGGTCGTAACGGCTGTGACGCTATCGTAGCCGAACCCTGTGGGGCGGATGAGGATGACGGCTGTGGCAGCGGGCATGGGCGTCTGCGAGTAAAGTGAACCAACCGCCGGATCGGTTCACCGCGCCCGTAGGATGGGGAACAGGGGCTCCAGTACACCGAGCACGGCTTCGGCCATGGCATTATTGGTATCCAGCGCGGGGTTGATCTCCACAACATCCAGTGTGGCGGTCTTCGGTTCACGGCAGAACCCGCTCAGCAATGTGCTGGCCTCAGCAAGTGATAGTCCGTTCGGTACCGGCGTGCCCGTGCCGATCGATATGGATGGATCGAGGCTGTCCACATCGAAGCTGATATGCAGCTTGTCACATGCGCTGAGGTGTGCGAGGGTCTCCCGTACGACAGCCTCCGCACCGCGCGCCCTTAGTTCATCCACGGTGATCACCTTGATGCCGTACTCAGCGATGATGGCCTGCTCCTCCGGTTCATAGTCGCGCAGTGCGATGAAGACCAGGTCGCTGGGCATCAGTTTGGGGCTGCTCACGCCGATCTTCCGCAGCCGGTCCCAGGTGTCCATCGTATATACCTGGGGACGGTTCCTGCCCTTCTTCTCGATCTGCATCAACAGCGCAAGAGGCATGCCGTGCACATTGCCGCTGGGAGTGGTCCAGGGCGTGTGGAGATCGGCATGAGCATCGATCCACACCACGCCCAATCGTTGGTCCGGGAAGGCCATCTTGGTACCCGATACCGAGCCGATCGAGATCGAATGATCCCCTCCAACAACAACAGGAAAGATACTGTTCCTCAGATACTTGTAAACCTCATAGGCCAGGTCGCTCTCGAACCTGATCAGGCCATCAATGTGGTGTGCGTTGGGCGACTTGTCGTCCTCATAGAGCACATCGTTCTCATCACGCAGGATGCTCTCCTCTGCATGCCCGAACAATTCACTGCCCAACTTCCATGCAGCCACACGCAGCGCTGCCATGCCCATGCTCGCCCCCCGTTTGCCTGCACCGATCTCCGATGCCGCTTCGATCAGTCGTAGTTCCATGCTCGTCAGACGCTCGTTGCCTGCGAAGGTAGCAAGCCCGCCTGCCCCGCAATTGGCAACCGACGGGTCCACCCATTCTGCAACCCTGAACCGCGAACCTGCGTAGGAAGGCTGCCGACGATGGAAGCGCATCCGATGTTCAGAAGCCAGACAGCACTATTCCTCCTTCTGACAGGATGCCTTGTGAGTTGCAACTCCACCTTGCTGGACCGCGGTCTCGGGGAAGGGGTCATCGAATATGAACTCAGTTTCCCGGACCAGGATCCGGACGGCTTGATGGCGGGCATGCTTCCGGAACGCAGTACGCTTTCCTTCCGGAAGCACCAGCAATCCGCTGAATTGAGCGCGGGGATGGGCATTTTCCGGACCACGATGGTCATCGACAACAGCGTTGAGTCCTTGGACTATCACATGAGCCTGATGAGCAAGAAGCTTGTTGCACATCTTGCACCCGCCGACCTGGAGTTGTTCAACCCCTCCAAGCAACAACCCACCATCCTTTACACGAGCGAGTTGGATACCATCGCCGGCTATCCTTGTCGCAAGGCCGTGGCCGTATTTGACGCGATGGACCGTGCTGAATGCGAGATCTGGTACACCGATCGCATACACATGGCGAACCCCAATTGGTTCGGCCCGTTCGCCGAGATACCCGGCGTACTGCTCCGTTACGATGTGATCCAATACGGCCTGCGTATGCGCCTGAACGCCATCGCTGTAACGCCAGCGGAAGTGGATGGAGCCAAATTCACCCGCAAGCCTGATTTCCAAGAGGTTTCTGCAGAAGTTCTCTACGATGAACTGGCAGAGATCCTGGAGACGTTCACCATGTAAGGGACGGGCGTTGTCCCTGTTCAGCGGCCGCTCCGGATCGGGGCGGCCGCTTCTTGTTCGGCGACCGAGCGAACGGAACGCTGTTGATAATAGCAAGCATGTAAGCGTCGCCGCCGCATGGCGCCCCGATACTTTTGATGGACTTGCATTGATCGAACCACGCCGTGGCCAGAACGAACCGCATCCGGGAGAACGAACCCGAGGACAAGCCCGCTCCGAAGCGGAACGGACGCACCATGGGCTCACCCACGGAGGCAGGTCGGTGGAGCCGCTTCAAGGCTTTGCTGGCTGACGATCGCACGCACAAGGTGGTGGGCCTGTTCCTTGTGTTGCTAGCCTTCTACCTGACCGTTGCTTTCATCAGCTTCCTGTTCACTTGGCGGGTGGACCAGGACCTCGCCGGACGACCTTGGGGTGCCATCTTCGACACCAGCGTAAGGGCAGAGAATTGGTTGGGCAAGTTCGGGGCCCTTGTAAGCCACCGATGCATCCACACCTGGTTCGGCTTGGCAGCGTTTGCGATGCCTCTATGGAGTTTCCTGGTGGGCATCAGGCTGCTTCTGGGCACCTGGCTGGCGCCTGTCGGGCGGGCGCTCGGCTGGACCGCCATGACAATGCTGTGGCTGCCGGCACTCCTCGGCTTCTTCTTCCGTGGCGAATACATGTTCCTCGGCGGCGGGGTGGGGTTCTCCATGACAAAGCACCTAACCACCCTGCTCGGCAACTTCGGGGCAGGGGCGCTTATCGTATTCAGTGCTACAGCGTTCGCTGTTTACACGTTCAACCTGAGCTTCGGCTGGCTGGGTGAACTATTGGAACGCCTGAAGGAACGTGGCGATCGCGCCGGCAGGACCATTGACCCGGTGTCCGCCCCCGCACCCCCTACAGCAAGCGGCGTGCGCATGAAGGAGACCACATCAGCGGCGCCCTCCGTTACCATGGACGACGCGGATGACGGACAGGAGGTGATAGACGAATTGGAGGCGGATGCAGCTGATGAGGTCCCAGATGAAGAGGTGGATACCATGGACCTGGAGGAGGAGGTGATGGCAACGCCACCAGAAATGGAGGACGAGCCATCCCGGTTCGAGGTGGTTCGGCCCGCGGTTTCACCCGTGCAGGACCTTGCCGGCGACCTCAACGGCATGGATGTGCAGGTGGCGCAAGCAGAGCAGGTACTGAGCGAGGACGAGATCGAGAGCAAGTTGCAGGAATTCGGTGAGTACGACCCCAAGTTGGACCTGAGCAGCTACGAGCCCCCACCCATCGACCTCCTGGTGGATCATGGGACAGGAGAGGTCACCGTAACGAAGGAAGAGCTGGAGGCGAACAAGGACCGCATCGTGGAGACCTTGGGCTATTACAGCATCGGCATCGACAAGATCAAAGCCACCATCGGCCCCACGGTGACGCTGTACGAGATCATTCCAAAGGCCGGGGTACGCATCAGCAAGATCAAGAACCTGGAGGACGATATCGCTCTGAGCCTGGCTGCGCTCGGCATCCGGATCATCGCACCCATCCCCGGTAAGGGCACGATCGGTATCGAGGTTCCCAATAGTAAGCCACAGGTGGTGGGCATGCGTGCGGTCGTGGCCAGCGAGAAATTCCAGAACACGCCGATGGACCTGCCCATCGTACTGGGAAAGACCATCAGCAACGAAACCTTCGTGACCGATCTCGCCAAGATGCCACACCTGCTGATGGCGGGTGCCACGGGCCAGGGCAAGTCGGTGGGACTGAACGCCATTCTGGTAAGCCTGCTCTACAAGAAGCACCCGAGCCAGATCAAGTTCGTGCTGGTGGACCCGAAAAAGGTGGAACTGACGCTCTTCAACAAGATCGAGCGCCACTTCCTGGCCAAGTTGCCCGGCGAAGGCGAGGCCATCATCACCGACACCAAGAAGGTGGTGGCCACCCTCAGCAGCCTGTGCATCGAGATGGACGAGCGCTACGAGCTGCTGAAGGATGCGCAGGTCCGCAACATCAAGGAGTACAACGCCAAGTTCATCAGCCGCCGGTTGAACCCGGAGAACGGCCACCGCTACCTCCCCTACATCGTGCTGGTGGTGGACGAGTTCGCCGACCTGATCATGACCGCGGGCCGCGAGGTGGAAACGCCCATCGCGCGCCTGGCCCAGCTGGCACGTGCCATCGGAATCCACCTGATCATCGCCACGCAGCGCCCCAGCGTGAACATCATCACGGGTACCATCAAGGCCAACTTCCCCGCGCGCATCGCCTTCCGGGTGACCAGCAAGATCGACAGCCGCACCATCCTGGACGCGGGGGGCGCCGAACAGCTCATCGGCCGGGGCGACATGCTGTTGAGCACGGGCAACGACCTCATTCGCATCCAGTGCGCCTTCGTGGACACGCCAGAGGTGGAGAAGATCACCGAGTTCATCGGCGGGCAGCGAGGCTACCCCGATGCGCTCATCCTGCCCGAAGTGCCTACGGAGGATGGCGAGGGCGGGGTTGAGCTGGACGATGGAGAGCGCGACAGGATGTTCGATGAAGCGGCCCGCCTGGTGGTGCAAACGCAACAGGGCAGTACCAGCCTCATCCAGCGCAAACTGAAGCTGGGTTACAACCGTGCCGGCCGCATCGTGGACCAACTGGAGGCCGCCGGTGTGCTGGGGCCCTTCGAGGGAAGCAAGGCCCGCCGCGTGATGATCCCCAACGAAGCCGCCCTCCAAGCGCACTTGAGCGGCGGTGTTCAAGCTGGTCCTGGCCTGGGGGGACTTTGATGCGTTGTCCCTGATCACCCGTGGGTGCGGAAGCCATTACTGCGGAACGGCTGCCGCACCCGCGGTCCTTTTAACCCTTGCTGTTCCAATCGATCCTTCGGCTCACCCACATCACCAAGGCAAGGGTGATGAACAGGCCGATGCTGCCGAACAGCAGCGCATAGTCCTGCTGGTGGATAAGGGCGAACATGAAGCCGAAGACCAGCAACATGACAAGGCCAAGCAGCTGAGACGCACGCCGGACCATGAAGACGCTATGTGAATAGGCCACCACAAGGCCGATGACCGCCAATGCGGACAGGATGTAGGCCGCAGCGAATCCGATATGCTCGCTGAAGGCGACGAGCAGCGTGTAGAAGAGGCTCAGCGCGAAGCCAACGAGCAGGTACTGGATGGGATGGATCCGCAGCTCCTGTAGCACTTCCACGAAGAAGAACACAAGGAACACCAGCACGATGAGCATCAGCCCGTACTTGCTGGCGCGCTCATTCTTGTGGTATTCATCCACGGGCTGCATCAGCCTTACGCCGAACGCACTCTCCTCAATGGCCAAGCGCTGATCTCCGATGATCTCCTGCGGATAAGGCCGGTTGAGGTGAAGCACGGTCCAGCTGGCGGAGAACCCCTCCCCTTTCGTTGCGGAGCTGTCCAACGGTTCGGGAAGGAACGCACCGTCAAAGCTCGGATCGTTCCACGAGCTGTTGCACCGCGCACGGGTCACCTTGCCGACCGGGGTGATGCGGAAGCCACCGCTGCCGTTGATGGTAAGCGTGCTGTTGAATGCAAGGGGTGCGATAAGCTGGGCACTGTCCAACGGAAAGGCTGCGCTCAATCCGCTGCCCAGGACGTCGGCAGATGGCAGGCCCGGCTCGAACTGCACGGTACGCCCGCCGATCTGCATGCTTACCTGTTCCTTGATGCTGCGGAGATCGCTGATACCCAGCAGCAACTGCGCACGGTCCCAGTGAAGTCTCCCTTCGGTATGGACCCGTTGTGCAGCAAGCGCTGGGAACGTGCCGGATAGCGAAGTACTGCTGCCGTAGACCGCCACCTGGTAGATGCCGCGGTACTTGGTGAATGGATCAAGCCGGGTGGTGACATCCAGCGCTTCGGGCAGGAAGTGTGCATAGCGCGTTTCCGGCCGCATCTCATAGCCGTTGTTCACCGGCACCCGCACCAGCACCTCGTAGGGCACCGCAAGCACCGGTCCGGTGATGGTCTGTTGCCCGCCCCAATCGGCACTGATACCGCTCGCCGCTTCACGCTTCCGAT
>Ga0169931_10004770_pt1 | contig 20993 bp, 20 predicted proteins | sample Kivu_15m_20L_FD_129675 | JGI IMG/M metagenome (GOLD analysis project Ga0169931, IMG submission 129675) | Freshwater microbial communities from Lake Kivu, Western Province, Rwanda to study Microbial Dark Matter (Phase II) - Kivu_15m_20L... | ecosystem: Environmental > Aquatic > Freshwater > Lake... | reverse complement strand
GAGAAGGCCGTTGATCCCAGTGGGGGACGCCTCGGTTGCGAAGATTCCGATCAGGAGTGTCCCGACGAGCCCTCCGACCAGATGGACTCCGACGACATCCAGGGAATCGTCGTACTTGAACCGGTATTTCATGCCGACTGCAAGAGCACAGAGCACCCCGGCGATCGCCCCGATGGCCATCGCACCCAGGGGGCTGACCGCGGCACATGCCGGGGTGATTGCCACGAGACCAGCGACTACTCCGGATGCTGCACCCAATGAGGTGGCCTTGCCGTCGCGGATCTTCTCCGTCAGAAGCCACCCGAGCGCGGCGGCGCACGTGGCCGCGAAGGTGTTCAGGAAGGCCACCGCCGCCGTGTTGTTCGCTGCCGTCGCCGATCCCGCGTTGAAGCCGAACCACCCAAACCACAGGAGTGCGGCTCCGATCATGACCAGCGTTAGGTTGCTCGGCCGCATCGGCACCCGAGGCCATCCGAGGCGCTTGCCGAGGACAAACACCAGGGCGAGCGCCGCAATTCCCGCATTGATGTGAACCGCTGTTCCGCCCGCGAAATCGATGACACCAAGCTTGTAGATCCACCCTCCGTTGTCACCCGCGAGATTGAAGACCCAGTGCGCAACGGGGAAATAGACGAGCAGCGCCCAGATGCCCGCAAAGACCAACCACGCCGCGTACTTCATGCGATCTGCGACACCGCCCGCGATGAGACCCACCGTGAGGCAGGCGAACATCGCTTGGAACGCAACGAACGCCATGGCGGGGTACACCGATTCCGGATTGTCCGTCATCAGGCCTTCGAGTCCTGCGTACTGGGTGACATTGCCGAGCCAACCGGCCTGACCGTACGAATCACCGAATGCAATGGAGTACCCGACGAGCACCCAGAGGACACCCACGATGAACAGGGCGCCAAACACCATCATCAACATGTTCAATACCGACTTCGACCTGACCATGCCGCCATAGAAGAAGGCGAGGCCGGGAATCATCAACAGCACGAGCGCCGCAGCGGTCATCAGCCAAGCGGTGTCGCCCGTGTTGAGAGCGGTCTCCATACGCGTACCTCCCTACGTCACTCGGGACTCACCGTGTCCATCACGGCGGGTCCCAGGTTCGGGGTAGCGCGTTTCGTCGAGACCCTGCCCCCATTTCGGGAGCGTGACGATTTGACCGTTCGGGTTACAGGTCTGTTACGCCTCGTCGATGAGAGCGTCGACGAACTCACGTGGCTCAAAGGGGGCGAGGTCATCAGGCCCCTCCCCGAGGCCCACAAGTTTCACGGGGACACCCAGCGCGCGTTGTACCGCGACCACGATGCCGCCCTTCGCGGTGCCGTCAAGTTTCGTCAGGACGATTCCCGTCACGGCCACTGCCTCGGAGAACACCCGCGCCTGGGTCAACCCGTTCTGGCCGGTCGTGGCGTCCAGGACGAGGAGCACCTCGTCGACGGCGCTGCGCTTCTCCACGACACGCTTGATCTTGCCGAGTTCGTCCATGAGACCGGTCTTCGTGTGCAGACGTCCCGCGGTGTCGATAATGACTGCATCGAGTTCTGCATCGGCTGCGGTCGACACTGCATCGAAGGCGATCGCCGCGGGATCAGCCCCCTCGGGTCCACGCACGACGGGCGCTCCCACCCGGTCACCCCAGGTCTGGAGCTGCTCCGCCGCCGCTGCCCGGAAAGTGTCCGCAGCGCCAAGGAGAACTGTCCGTTCCTGCGCGATCAACACGCGGGCGAGTTTCCCCGTGGTCGTCGTCTTTCCCGTTCCGTTGACTCCGACGACGAGCACGACCGCAGGGCGACCCTCGACGGATGAGGTGACCGAGCGATCCATCTCAGGGTCCACCATGGCGAGGAGTTCCTCGCGGAGAAGCGCCCGGACCTCCCCCGGGTCCCGGCTTCCTTCCACGCGGACTCTCGAACGCAGGGTCTCCAGCAGCTCCTGAGTAGGGCCTACCCCAAGGTCCGACGTCAGAAGCACCTCCTCGACCTGGTCCCAGGTGTCGGCATCCACGTGGTCCCGAGTGAGCAGCGACAGCAATCCGGCGCCGAGGGTCGACTGGGATCGCGCGAGCCGGGAACGCAATCGATGGAGACGTCCCGAGGCGGGTGCCGGGACTTCCACCTCCCACACGGCAGGCTCCGGCGGCACCTCCGGCGCGGAGAGCGCCGGAGGTGGCACGTCCGGGATGTCGGGTGCCGGGGGTGGTGCGACGGGTTGTGGGCTCGGGCGGCGGAGGAGCACGCCGACGATCACACCGAGCAGAAGCCCTGCGACGACGATGCCGATGACAAGCGAGAGTGAGGTATCCACGAAATGTCCTCCAGGCAGCCAGCCTAGGCGCTGACTTGCTCCCGGAGTCGCTGGCCGATCATCTGCGTGACTCCATCGCCGCGCATGGAGACGCCGTACAGAGCGTCGGCGATCTCCATCGTGCGCTTCTGGTGCGTGATGACGATCAGCTGCGACGAGTCTCGCAATTCCTCAATGATGTCGATCAATCTCCCGAGGTTCACGTCGTCGAGCGCGGCTTCCACCTCGTCGAGTACGTAGAAGGGGCTCGGCCGCGCCTTGAACAAGGCGACGAGGAAGGCCACGGCGGTCAAGGATCGCTCACCACCGGAGAGCAGGGATAGGCGCTTCACGCGCTTGCCCGGTGGACGAGCCTCGATGTCGACACCCGACGTGAGCATGTCCGATGGTTCCGTGAGGATCAATCGTCCTTCTCCCCCGGGGAAGAGTCGGGCGAATACCCCCTCGAACTCGCGGGCGACGTCCGCATAGGCCTCGGAGAAGACCTGCTGGACCCGCGCATCGACCTCGCGAACGATTGCCAGGAGGTCCTCCCGTGTGCGTTTCAGGTCGTCGAGCTGCTCGGTGAGGAAGCGATGGCGCTCCTCCATCGCCGTGAACTCTTCGAGCGCGAGTGGATTCACCCTTCCCAGCAGCGCCAACCCCTTCTCGGCGACAGCCAGGCGACGTTCCTGCTCGGCGCGGACATAGGGATAGGGCTGTGGTGCGGGGGCGTTCGGATCGATGTCATCCCCTGGCGCCGTCACACTCGGCGGCACAAGCTGATCGGGGCCATATTCGGCCACCAGCACGTCCGCTTCAACCCCGAACTCCGACAATGCACGTTCCTCGAGCTGCTCGATTCGAAGTCGCTGCTCCGCTCGGGCCATCTCATCTCGATGAACGCTGTCGCGCAGGGCATCGGATTCCGTACCCAACTCCCGCAGACGAGCACGAATCTGCGACAAAGTTTGATCTCGCTCACGGGCGCGCGTCTCGATGGTGGTGCGTTCCCGGTGCGCGAGCTTGGTGGATCGCTCGACGTACGCGGCCACCGCACGGCTTGCCTTGAGCACCGCCTGAGCGACGACGAGGGCTGCTGCTCGACGTTCGCGACGTTCGACCGCGGCCACACGAGCGGACCGCTCATGGGCGGCATCGCGCTCCAAGCGTGAGGCGCGCTCGGATACCGCGGTCACGCGTTCCTCCCCGGTGCGCAGTGCGAGGCGGGAGTCGACCTCGGCGGCGCGGGTGTCCGTGACAGCAGAGTGCAGATCAGGGCGCCTATCCACTCCGACAGACGGCTCGGGTTCACCATGACTGGCAGCGAGCCGGGCTCGAAGACGCTCCAGCGCTTCACGATCGGAGGTCAATGCCCCGTGCGCAGCATCGAGCGCCCGCTCGAGTCGATCGGCCTCTGCCGCAGCGGAACGAGCTGTCTGACCGAGGATGCCCAGTTGCTCGGCGACCGCTGCCATCTGGGCATCAGACTCATGCAGCTTCCGCAATGTCCCCTCGGCGACCAGCGTCGCCGCACTCTGACGCTCACGTGCTGCAGCCAGATCAAAGGTGAGGCGCTCGGACGCGTGCGTCAATCGCTCGAGATCGGCATGGGCTTCATCCAGGGCCGCCTGCACCTCGACCAGGCTCGGCGCACCGGTGGAGCCACCACGCACCAGACCGCTTTGGAAGACGTCGCCCTGTTCGGTCACCCATGTCAATGAGGGATCCGTCTCAACCCCACGGGCTGCAGCATCGCTATCGGCAACGAGAACCGCGGACCCGAGCAAGTGGTCCACTATGGGTGAGAGATCCCCACTGGTGCGCACCGATTCACGCAGCCAACGACCAGCCGGCGGGGTGGCGGACACTGCTGCGGAGTTCCGCGCGCTCTGATCCGCGACGATGATCGTTGCGCGCCCAGCGTCGAGCTCCTTGAGGACGATCAGGGATTCGACAGCACCACGCACGCCGCGAACCACGACCGCATCGGCGACATCGCCCAGCACGGCGGCAACCGCAGCCTGGGCACCCGAATCCACCTGAATCAGTGACGCCAATGAGCCGATCATGCCCGCGACGCGCTCAGATGAGGCAAGAAGCGTGCCACTTCCATCACTGCGTCGAAGACTCAATTCGAGCGCGTCACCGCGGGCAGCTATGGCAACCCGCCGACGATCCACGTCACTGATCTCCGCCTGAATGCGATCCACATCCGCATCCGCCTGCGCCAGAGTCACCAACGCGGACTCGTGCTCGGCGTCCAGGCCGAGCTCACCTTGACCGAGACCCACGACATTGACCTCGATGCGCTGGAACTCGTTCTGGGCGACCGCACTGCGCTCCCGCGCCTCGCGGACCTGCTCTGTGAGCCTGGCGATCTCGGCCTCCCGCGCAGCGACCGCCGACTGAGCGGCATTGACGTCGCCCGCCAATACTGCGAGTCCTTCACGGCGATCTGCATGCGCGCGCTCGACGTTCGCCACGCGCTTCTCCTCGGCCGCATACGCGACTTCCGCTGCCTCACGTCGGGTGATGGCCATGGTCAGCGCCTCACGCAGGGCTGTCACCTCTCGGCCGAGTTCGAATTCCTCAGCACGCAGGGCACGTGCTTCGGCCTCGACGTGCTCCGGGTCACGACCCTGGACAACCTCCTCATCTTCGGGCTGGAGGTAGCGCACTCGCTCTACGGCCAACTGCTCGAGACCGTGGAATCGTTCCCGGAGCGAACTCAACGTGAACCACGTTTCCTGGGCAAGGGTCACCGCGGGACCGTCGCGCTTGGCGTCGGCCTCCAACTGAGCCTCGGATGCTTGGAGTCCTGCAATCTCCGCTTCCACGAGAGATTGGCGGTCACGCAGTGCGGTCTCGTCCGCGACTTCCGCCGCGAGTGCCGAGCGCATCTGAGTGAGGTCGTCGGCCATGATCCGGAGCCGGGCATCCCGCACATCCGTCTGGATCACCACCGCGCGACGAGCGACCTCTGCCTGGCGACCCAGTGGCTTCAGCTGGCGTCTCAACTCCGCGGTGAGATCGGAGAGGCGGGTCAGGTTCGCCTGCATCGCATCGAGTTTGCGGAGTGCCTTCTCCTTGCGCTTGCGGTGCTTCAGCACGCCCGCAGCCTCTTCAATGAACCCGCGGCGATCCTCCGGGGTTGCCCGCAGGATGGAATCGAGCTGTCCCTGGCCCACGACGACGTGCATCTCGCGCCCAATGCCCGAATCCGACAGCAACTCCTGCACATCCAGGAGCCGACACAGGTCTCCGTTGATCGCGTACTCGGAACCCCCGTTGCGGAAGAGAGTTCGGGAGATGGTGACCTCGGTGTAGTCGATGGGCAATGCGCCATCGGTGTTGTCGATCGTGAGGGCGACCTCGGCGCGCCCGAGAGGTGCCCGCCCGGTGGTCCCCGAGAAGATGACGTCTTCCATCTTCCCGCCACGGAGCGACTTCGCTCCTTGCTCGCCCATCACCCAGGCGAGGGCGTCGACGACATTCGACTTGCCCGATCCGTTCGGGCCCACGATGCAGGTGACGCCCGGCTCGAAATGGAGGGTCGTCGGAGCCGCGAAGGACTTGAATCCCTTCAGAATCAGGGTCTTGAGGTGCACGTCACTCCGCTTCGCGTCCGATTCCAGAACCCTACCCGCCGGTTCGCCGCCGCCCGGGACGCGACGCACGAGAACGGGCTCTGGGGGCCGGCTGGCAGGTGGGGCAGAAGAAGCTCGATCGGTTCATGAAACTCTCCCGACGGATGGGCGTGCCACAGCGCGCGCACGGCTCCCCCTCCTGGCCATATGCGTGGAGCGAGCGATCGAAGTAGCCCGATTGACCGTTGACATTGACGTATAGCGCATCGAAGGACGTGCCACCCTCCTGCAAAGCCGCAGTCATGACCTCCCGCACATGCCCCAGGAGGTCGCGGACAGCTGCAGCGGAGAGCACATCGGTACGCCGGCGGCCGTGCAGGCCAGCACGCCACAGTGCCTCGTCCGCATAGATGTTCCCCACACCGGAGACCAGGGTTTGATCGAGGAGGGCGCGCTTGATCTCGGTCTGCCGGGTTCGGATACGACGGACGACGGTGTCGGGGTCGTACGCGGGATCGAAGGGATCGGCCGCGATATGCGCAACCGACACCGGAATCCGTCGACCGAGGGGATCCTGGCTCAGCGGCTCCACGCCCATCCAGCCGAACGTCCGCTGATCCACGAATCTCAAGTCCTGACCGCCGTCGGCAAAGGCGAAGCGGATTCGGAGATGGGTCTCGTGCACTGCTCCGCTGGGGCGGACGAGGAGCTGGCCGCTCATGCCGAGGTGCGCCACGAGTGCCACATCGGACTCATCCAGGGTCAACCACAGGAATTTGCCCCGCCGTTCGACTCCCGTGACCGAACGCCCGGTGAGCGCGGGCGCGAGGGGCCGCGTCGTGCGACGAACCGATCGCGCGAGCCGGACATCAACCGAGGAGAAGGTGCGCTGACGCACCCACTGGTGGACGCCCCTGCGGACGACTTCGACTTCAGGAAGTTCAGGCACGACCCGCGCGCGAACTCGTCAGACTTTCGTAGGCATGTGCAGCTGCCCGCTGCTCCGCGATCTTCTTGGACGACCCCTCACCCGTGCCCACACACTCCTGGTCCAGCCAGACCTCCGCAGAGAAGTGCTTCGCGTGCTCCGGCCCCGTCCATGTCACGCGATAGTCCGGCGAGCCACGCCCGTGCTCAGCCGCCACCTCCTGCAGGGACGTCTTCCAGTCCAGGCCGGCGCCCATCTCGGCCGACTCGTGCACGAGCGGGATGAAGTGCGCTTCGATGAACGCCCGGGCTCGGGCTGGACCGAGCGACAGGTAGATCGCGCCGAGAACCGCTTCGAGGGTGTCGGCCAGAATCGATGTCTTGTCGCGGCCACCTGTGGACTCCTCGCCGCGACCCACATAGATGTACGCGCCGAGCCCTAAGGACCTGGCCACATCGGCAAGCGCCGCCGCGTTGACGACGGCGGCGCGGACCTTGGCGAGGAATCCCTCGGTCTCTCCGGGATAGGTCCGATACAGATATTCGGTAACAACCAAGCCGAGGACGGCGTCTCCGAGGAACTCGAGTCGCTCGTTCGTGGGGAGTTGGCCGTTCTCGTAGGAGAAGGAGCGGTGCGTGAGCGCCAACACGAGCACGTCATCGGGAACCGGTTCCCCGAGTGCCGTCGTCAACCGCACGAGTTCGGGGTCAACGGTCACGCTACGACCCTACGCAGATCACCGACGGTGTCCAGCGAGGCGACGTCCGCATCTCGGATCCGTCCCCGGAAAGCCCACGACAGGCACACCCACCCGTCGGGTTCGAGACCCAGGGCATTCAGCGGCGTGTCCATGCGGACGTGGCGGGCGCGCTCGCCCATCACGCGGGAGAGGGATGCGCTGAGTCCGTCCACGATCAGACGTCGAGAACCCGCCGCTTGGCGTACGTCCCACAGGTGGGACAGGCTGTGTGGGCCGGCCGCTTCTCCTTGCACCGCGCGCAGGTCACCAGCGTCGGCGTCGCTGCCTTCCACTGCGAACGACGGTGCCGGGTATTGGAGCGTGAGGTCTTGCGCTTGGGGACTGGCATCAGTCTCGCCCTCTCTCGTCAGTGCTCGTGTGCGTGGTGCTGGTGTCGTGCGTGGAGGGCGGTTCCCCCAGGGAGAGTTCGCCCAGCGCGGCCCACCGAGGGTCAACGATCTCATGCCGGTGTCCGTCCTCCAGCCGGTCCCCACAGGTGGGGCAAAATCCCCGGCAGTCGTCGTCGCACACGGGGGCCAGAGGCAGCCCCAGGACCACCGCATCACGGATGACCGGCTCGAGGTCGATGAGGTCGTCCCGGACCTGCGGGAGCACATCATCGTCCGAATCCCCCACGTCGACCGGGCGCCCACGGGCGTCGGTCGCCGGATAGACGAAGAGTTCACGTAGCTCGACGTCCTCGTTCCAGTCCACGGGATCCAGGCATCGGGAGCACTCCGCGTGCACCTCAACGTCCGCGGTGCCAGAAACCAACACGCCCTCCATGACGGACTCCAACCGGAGGTCCAACTCGATCGGCGAACCCTCCGGCACGCCTGCCAGGGCAAGACCTAGTCCTGCGGGTGCGGGTACCGAGGTCTGCACGGTCACCATGGAACCGGGTCGGCGTTCCAAGCGCGTGAGGTCCAGCACGAGGGGACCGCGTGGGTCGAGGGGATTCACGTCCAACTCCTGCTGAACTCGCGGACTGAACTTGCGCACGGGCGTCGCGGACCCCCAGGTTACCGCGGCGAACCGTGTCCGTGCCTAGCGGGCGTCGCCGTCGAAGAATTCGTCGGCGTCGTCCGTTGCCAACTCCTCGTACATCTGACTCCTGAGACGCTCACGACCGCGGTCAACCGCTTGCAGGGTCTTGTGCAGGGTGATCTCGAAGGTTGCGAGCTTTCCGTCGATGTAGTCGTCGGTCTCGCGCCGCATACGCGCCGTGTCCTCGAGTGTCTCCTCGCGCAGAGCCTCGGCTTCGGCGACGGCAGCGAGGTAGACCTCGTGTTCGGAGACCATCCGATCGGCCTCCGCCCGGGCGCGGTCAAGGATCCGATCCGCCTCGCGTCGACCGTCTTGGACGACGGCTTCGCGATCGGCGAGTAACTCATCAGCCCGATGCACGGATTCGGGCAGCAATTGGCGAATCTCCTCGATGAGGTCGAGCACCTGCGTTCGATTCACGATGCACGAAGCCGATAGGGGCATCGACTTCGCGTCCTCGACGAGAACCGTCAGCTCATCAAGCCGCTCCTGGACATCCACGCATATCTCCCTGGGTCGGCCTACATTGTGTCCGAGAACGTGGCCTCGAGGCGGCGCAACACGGAGTCGGGAACGGATCCCTTCACATCTCCGCCGAATCTGGCCACTTCCTTAATGAGGCTCGACGAGAGATAGCCGTACTCCGGATTGGTCGCAATGAAGAGGGTTTCCACGCGGCTGAGCCGGTAATTCATCTGCGCCATCTGGAGTTCGTAATCGAAGTCGCTCACAGCCCGAAGACCCTTGACGATAGCGGTGACCCCGTTCGCCTGACAGTAATCGACGAGCAGGCCGTCGAAGGAGTCGACCGAGATGTTGCCAAAGGATCCGGTCACCTCGCGGAGCATCTCTATCCGCTCGTCGACGGTGAAGAGACTCTGCTTCGTGCGATTGACCAATACCGCAACGACCACTTCATCCGCGAGGTGAGCAGCACGCGCGAAGACATCGAGATGGCCGTTGGTGACGGGGTCGAACGAGCCAGGGCACACCGCCTTACGCATCCGACCTCCCCGCATCGAGCAGTCCATCACCTCGGACATCGCGAATTACGTGGTGACCGTACCAAAGACGGGTATCCCCGTAACTCCGATCATTGATGGCAACCCACCCAGGAGTCCACGGGGAATCGGACTTCGCAGCACGTTCGACGATCACCAGAGCATCCGTCTCGAGTACCGACGGCACTGCGAGGGCCTCCAGGAACGCCTCCACGTTGGGTGACGCATACGGCGGATCGAGATAGACGAGATTCGCCGATCCACCGACTCGGAGTCGGCGGGCATCCCCCCGTACCGCGGAGATCTCCGATGGTCCTCCACGCGCTGCCTTCACTGCGTCGACGTTTGCCCGAAGCACGTCGAATGCGTTCCGATCATCCTCGTACAGCGTGACCGATGCGGCCCCTCGGCTCGCCGCTTCCAGTCCCACTGCACCAGACCCTGCGCACATGTCGAGGACGTGCATATCGCTCCACGTGAGACCACGCCGGTGCATCCACGCTTCCACCGTCGAGAAAAGGGCCTCGCGAACGCGATCTGACGTGGGACGGGTTCCGCGTGTCGGAACCCGCAGCGACATACCCCGGCACTCTCCGCCGATGATTCGCGTCACGCGCGCTCCAGGAAGGTCAGCCGATCGGAGTCCGCGTGATCGAGGGCGGCGAGGAGAGCTGGATGCTGCACAAGTTCAGGGTCGGCGTGAAGGATCTTCTCCGCGACAGTTCGCGCATCCCGAATGACTTCTACGTCGGTGAGGACGTCGAGCAGTCGCAGCGATGACCTGAGGCCCGACTGCGCCACACCCAAGACATCGCCTGCGCCACGCAGCTCGAGATCGTGTTGAGCGAGGATGAATCCATCACGCGTACCTGCCACTGCATCCAATCGCGAACGCCCAACTCCCTCCGCGGTACTCACCAAGATGCAGACCCCCGGGATGACGCCTCGGCCGATGCGACCGCGAAGTTGATGGAGTTGCGAGATTCCGAATCGCTCGGCGTCCATCACGACCATCATCGACGCCTGGGGAACGTCCACCCCAACCTCGATGACCGTGGTCGCCACGAGCACATCCAGAGCCTCGTCCCCCGCACCGCGGAAACGAGACATGACGTCGTCCTTTTCCTCTGTGGACATCCGACCATGCAGGGTGCCGATGCGGAGTCCTGGACACAGCGTTGTGAGCGAGGTCGCGAACTCGAGAACGCCGTGGGCTCCGGCATCCTCCTCCGACACCGCGTCCAAACCCTCACCGATGCGTGCACACACGACGAAGATCCGATGTCCCTCGGCGGCCTCCTCGATCACACGCTTCCAGACCCGGTCGTAGTGCGTCGGCTGCGTCGAAGGATCCACCACGTGCGTTACAACCTGGGCACGACCTTCCGGAACATCCGTGAGAGTGGAGACGTCCAAGTCTCCGAACACCGTCATGACGACCGTGCGCGGGATCGGCGTCGCTGTCATCACGAGAACATGTGGACGTCGACCTTCACGTACCCGCTCACTGAGGCGGGCGCGCTGCTCCACCCCAAAGCGATGCTGCTCGTCGATGACGATGAGACCCAGGTCTGCGAAATCGACGGATTCTTCAAGGAGGGCGTGCGTCCCTATGACGATACCGGCGGTTCCGTCAGCGATGGCGTGGAGCGTCTCCGTTCTGGCGCGACCCTTGAGAGACCCCGTCAACACACTGACTCGTGTGGCCGGTTCCCCGAGGTCCGCGACCTCGAGGGTATCCCCGGCAGCCAATGGACCAAGGAGTTCGCGGATCGTGCGCGCATGCTGGAATGTCAACACCTCCGTAGGGGCGAGCAGGGCAGCCTGTCCGCCGGAATCGACTACGTCGAGCATGGCGCGCAGGGCGACGACCGTTTTGCCGCTGCCAACATCCCCCTGCAACAGGCGCTGCATCGGCCGGGGCCGCGCAAGGTCGGCGGCCACTTCCTGGCCGACGGCCTGCTGCCCAGGAGTGAGTTCGAAGGGCAGGGCTGCATCACATCGTGCGCGGAGGCCGGCGGACACACCGATCCGGGGTGTCGCACTCCATCGATCCATGACAGCACGTCGACGCACGACGGCCGCCTGAAGTACCAGCGCTTCCTCGAAGACGAGGCGCTCCCTGGCACGGTCGGAGTCCCGAATCGTGGCGGGACGGTGGATCCCCAGAAGGGCGGTGCGCAGGTCGACGAGTCCCCGCTCCCGTCGCACCTCCACCGGCACTGGATCATCGAGGTCCGGCAACGTGTCGAGGATGACGCGCACCGCTCGGGCGATCTCCCACGTGGTGACACGCGTGGTGGCGGGGTAGACCGGAATCAGTGCGGACGCAAATGCTTCGGCGGCTTCCGGATCATCCTGGACTCCATCGGGGAAGAGCAAATATCGGGGATGCGCGAGTTGACGCGCACCACGAAAGGCCGAGATCGTCCCGGAGAACAGACCACTGCGACCGACGCGCAATTCCCTCTCGCGCCACGCTTGGTTGAAGAATGTGAGCCGGAGACTCTCCTGGCCATCGGTCACCCTCGCCTCAAGGATCGAACCGCGCTTGTTCCGCATGCGCCGCGACGTCACGTCCGCGATCTCGGCGACGACCGTGACGTTCTCACCCTCGGCGAGTGAGTCGAGTCCGGTGAGTCGTCCCTGCTCGGCGTACCGACGCGGGTAGTGGCGGAGGAGATCGCCCACCGTCGTTATCTCAAGTGCCTCGGCGAGCGCCTTGGCGGACTTGCCGCCGATGGCGAGGGAGAGTGGTTGATCGAGAAACTCGTGCATGTCATTCGACACCGATGATGAACGGCCACAGGGGTTGACCACCCGGTTGCACGACGACCTCGATGGTCGGATGCGCACGACCCAGCCACGAGGACAGGAACTCGACATCCGCGGCTCGGGCATCGGATCCGGTCACCACAGTGATCAGGGAGCCATCCGCTGCGATCAATTCGTCCATCATCGCCTGACACACCGCAACCAGATCGCCACCAACATGGGCGATCTCGCCACCCACCACCCCCAGCACGTCACCCGTTCGGCAGGGTCCCGCCATGGTGAGGGCATCGCGAACGGCGATGGTGACCGCCGCGTACCGGGTCGCGCCCGCCGCACGGGTCATGGCCACGACGTCGTCGTCGAATGACATCGAAGGATCGTGCACAGCGAGGGCGGCAAGAGACTGCACGATCGAGCGAGTGGGGATGACGACGACGCGGTAGCCCATCTCTCGAGCCACGTCGGCGGCCAAGCCCGCAACAGCGATGCAGTCGGAGTCGCTCGGCAGCAGGATGACAGTGGAAGCATGTGCTTCCTCGATCGCCTCGACGAGGCTGCGAGTCGCCGGTGCTTCACGCGGTTTCGCGCTGACCGGAACGCCACCCGCATCGCGGACGAGTTGTTCGATCTGCGCACCGTGCGTCACGACGACAACCCCGCGCGCACTCACGGACACGTGCTCGTGCGAGCCGAGATGGGTGACTCGGATGCGGTAGGGGCGCCCGACACGAAGCCCGGCCTCGATTGCCGCACCCGCGTCCGCGGTATGCACATGGACGTTCCAGAGGTCCTCGTCACCGACGACCACAACACTCGTGCCAAGTCGATCCAGTTCTTCACGGAGGTGATCGGCGGACTCCCGATCGGCATCCAGGAGGAACATCACCTCGTAGTCCTCGGCCGACACGGGTCCCGGATGAACATCGATGGACGCACCGTGCACGACAACCGGGTCCCCGCCATCTACGTTCGCGACCCGCGCCCACGCGTCGAGGATCACCACGAGGCCCTGTCCCCCCGCATCCACAACACCCGCCCGACGCAGGACGTCGAGCATCTGCGGGGTTCGCTCGAGAGCTTCCATCGCCGCACCACGCGCCGCGTCCAGTACCGGGGAAATCTCCGCGGTTCCCGACTCGACCGCACGTTCGGCAGCTTCCGCGGCTGCCCGGATGACGGTGAGGATCGTGCCCTCGACGGGTCGTGCGACCGCGCGGTACGCCTGGTCAGCTCCGAGCCGTAAGGCACGCGCGATCGCGCCACCGTCGATGCTCGCCGAATCGCTGAGCGCTCGGCCGACCCCCCGCAGGATCTGGGAGACGATGACGCCGGAGTTCCCCCGGGCACCGAGCAGGGCGCCTCGTGCGGCGGCCTCCGCAACCGGAGCCACGTCCGGGTCGGCGCAGATTTCGACTTCGGCGCACGCCGCTTCCAGGGTGAGGAGCAGATTGGTGCCCGTATCGCCGTCGGGTACCGGGAAGACATTGAGGGAGTCGATGACGTCTCTCGACCGGTCGAGGGAGTCCCGGGCCTCGAGAAGCCACCCACGCAACGTGGCACCCGTCATCACGGCCCGACGCTACCTCCGATTTGGGGGGTCGGCGGGCCTGGGCTATCCTTTCTCCCTCACGAGTCAAGGAGTTCCCGTGGCAGCCACCTGCGACGTCTGCGGCAAAGGCCCAGGTTTCGGTCACAACATCTCCCACTCGCATCGCCGCACGAAGCGCCGGTGGAACCCCAACATCCAGACGGTGCGCGCGATCGTCGGTGCCTCACCCCGTCGCCTCAACGTCTGCACGTCGTGCATCAAGGCCGGCAAGGTCGTTCGCGCCTAAGCGAAATGGGTGTGCCCGCCCTGGCGGGTGACCCGGTGTCCGTTCACGTACACCCCCGCCTCACCCTCCTGCACGACTCCGACGATCGTCCATCCCTTGGGGATCGATTTCTTGTCGGGGAAGGCCGCAAGGAAGGCATGGTCGTCTCCCCCTGTCAACATCCATTCACGTGGATCGACGTTGTACGCGGATGCCGTGGTTGCTATGGGTTCCGGGACAGCCAACGCCTCGGGATCGAGGGTGATCGCAACCCCCGAGGCCTCCGCGATGTGCCTCGCATCGGCGACGAGCCCGTCGCTGACATCGATCATCGCGTGCGCACCCCGCGCTGCAGCCCGTGCGCCCTGGCGGTAGTCAATGTCCGGGAATCGATAGGCATCGACGAGAGCCTTGGGTGCCCGGAAGCCGCGACCGAGGACCGCGAGACCGGCAGCAGCCCATCCCACGCGTCCGTGCAGTGCGAGCACATCGCCCGGCTCGGCACCGGATCGGAGGACGGCCCCCGTCTCAGGCGGATCACCGATCGCCGTCACCGACACGACCACCTGGTCCGCTGCGGTGACATCACCGCCTACCAACGCGGCACCCGCACGACCGCACTCCTCGGCGATACCGGCTGCGCACTGTTGGGCCCAGGAGGCGGGGAGATCCGCCGGCGCCCCGAATCCAACGACGACCGCGGTCGACGTGCCCCCCATCGCGGCGATATCGGCGAGAGACGCTGCGGCCGCCCTTCTCCCGACATCGACAGCACTGCTCCAATCGCGACGAAAGTGGCGTCCTTCGACGAGCACGTCGACAGTGATCAAAACTGACTCACCGGTCGCGACCTCGGCAGCATCGTCGCCGGGCCCGATGATGACGTTGGGCGTCATACTCAGGCCCTCGCGGATCCGTGCGATGAGACCGAACTCCCCAACGTCGGTAACGGTGACCGGATCGCTACTCATGGCGCAATTCCTCACTGGACAATAGAGTCCGAGTATGTCCGTGCAAGCCTATGTACTGATCCAGACCGAGGTCGGTAAGGCGGCATCCGTCGTTCACGCGATCCGTGAGATTCCTGGTGTCACCCTCGCGGAGGATGTCACCGGCCCCTACGACGTGATCGTCCGTTCCGAGGCTCGCACCATCGACGAGCTCGGCCAACTCGTCGTGGCCTCGATCCAAGCGGTCCCGGGGATCACGCGGACGCTGACCTGTCCCGTTGTCCACCTGTGAGGGCGGCACTCCTTCTTCTCGCACTCGGCCTGGCCGCGTGCTCGCGCCCCGTCGACGTCTCGGGCTCGCCATCCGATCCGACATGCGACGCGTTCCTCGCCTCCGTGCCGGTGATCATCGTCGAACAACGACTCCGCGAGACGGTCCCCACCGACCTCTCAGCGGCCGCGTGGGGTGATCCCCCCATCGTGGTGCGCTGCGGAGTCGGCGCTCCCGCAACCTTCGAACCCACCAGTGCCGTGATCGAGGTCGAGTCGATCACCTGGTTCCCGGAACCGCTGTCGAACGGCACCCTCTTCACCACCGTCGATCGGTCGCCGGGGATCGAGGTCACCGTTCCGCGCGACTTCACCCCGGAGGTCAACGTCCTCATCGATCTCGCGGGCAGTATCCGCGAGCACACGTCCGCCCTCTGAGTGCGAGGATCGGGGAATGCCACGAATCCAGGCATCATCTGTCGCGGAGAACCGTGACCTTCGTCGCACCGCACTCCTTCAGGCAGCCCGGGACCTGCTTCGAGACGGCGGGGAATCGGCCGTGACGATGTCCGCCGCAGCCTGCAACGCAGGACTGTCACGGCCTGCCGCGTACGAGTACTTCGACTCGAGTGCCGCGCTCCGGCAGGCACTCGTGGATGCTCAGGCCGAATACTGGACCTCAGTTGTCGCATCTGCCCTTGATGGTGCGGCCGACATTGACGCGAAGATTCGCGTGTTCGTTGAAACCTCCGTGCAGCTACTCAGCACAGACGCAACACCGAGTGGGCTCTCCGACACGCAGGTCTCCCATTTTCACGAGGGTCCCGGCAGGGTGCTTGCACGGTCCCTGTCAGATGACGACACTCCGAATTCGGATCTGGTGGCACGCCTCGTCGCGGGCGCGATCGTGACGGTGCTGCGCTCCCCGGAAGGCGCGCACGACGTGGTGTCGACCGTCACGGCGTTTCTCAACGCCGGCATGACAGGCCTCAGCGCAACCCGGTCCCCGCGTTAATCGCTCGCTCGACGAGGGTGCGCACGAGATCCGGATAAGGCACCCCACTCGCCTCCCACATGCGAGGGAACATCGAAATCGGCGTGAAGCCGGGCATCGTGTTCACCTCGTTGATCAGGATCGTGCCGTCGTCGTGGAGGAAGAAGTCCACCCGCGCGAGACCCGCGCAGCCGAGAGCTTCGAACGCCCGCAGGGCGAGGTTCCGGATCCGATCCTGAACGGCCGATGGCAGGTCCGCGGGAACCTGAAGCTCGACGCCGGTCTCGATGTACTTCGCGTCGAAGTCGTAGAAATCATGAGCGTCATCGACGATGATCTCGGCACAACAACTGGCTGCGATATCCCCGTGAGGCAGCTCGCGGACCGCGCACTCGATCTCACGCGCATTCGTGATTGCTGACTCGACCATGACGCGTGGGTCGTACTCGCGCGCAGCGGAGACTGCGGCGGCCAGGTCCTCGCGGCCAGCCACGCGTGTGATCCCACGGGAGGAACCAGCACGTGACGGCTTGACGAACACCGGCGGGTCCAACCGGATGTCCGTGGCGGACTCATCGGCTCCCAGCGCCTGCCAGGTACCGATGGGAAGTCCCGCATCGCGCAGGAGACGCTTCATGGTGATCTTGTCCATCGCCGCGGCGGATGCAAGGACGCCGGAGCCGACGTAGGGGATGCCGGCAACCTCGAGGAGTCCCTGGACCGTGCCGTCTTCACCCCAGGGTCCGTGCAGGACCGGGAACGCCGCATCGACGGGGACCCGCTCGCCTCGAATGATGAGTCCGGGCGACGTCCAGTCCAATGCAACCGTGACATCAGCCGGGCCCGGATCGATCGACGGGAGCACCCCCCCGCGCGGAGTCAGATCTTCCACAGCGCCGTCGAAAAGGCACCACGCTCCTCGAGGGGTGATCACGATCGGTGTCACGGCGAAACCCGCATCACGGAGCGCAATGATGACGGCCGCCGCACTGATACACGAGATCGCATGCTCACTGCTGGCACCGCCGAACAGCACGGCCACTCGCGGTGATCCCACGAGGGCACGGTAGCGCCAGGGGCGCGAAGCGTCAGTAGCCTGCAGCCATGGCCCCGTCGACCCCCCGAGCATGGTCCACGCACGCGGTCGGGGCCGGACGGCCGCCGCGAGTACCGGATAGTCCGCTGAACGCACCGATCGTTCCGGCAAGTTCGTTCTACGCGGGGGGCGCCCTGGAGTACGCCCGCGAGGCCGCCCCGACATCCGAGGCCCTCGAGACCGCCCTCGCCGTGCTCGAAACAGGGCACCACGCGGTGGTCTACGCGTCCGGGATGGCGGCCGCGAATGCCCTCATGGACCTCGTACCCCCCGGGGGTGCGGTCGTCGCATCGAGCGCCACCTACACCGGCGTCCGGGTCCGGCTCGAAGAGTTGCACGCCCGCGGAACGATCGAGTTGACGCAGGTGGGGATCGAGGACACCGATGCCGTGCTCGCCGCCCTCAACGCCGCACGCACGTCAGCCGGCCCGCCGACGCTGTGGCTCGAGAGTCCGACGAATCCCCTCTTGGAGGTAGCCGAACTCCCCGTCATCCTGGAGCACGCACGCTCGCTGGGCGTGCGTTCGATCGTCGACAATACGTTCGCCACCCCCGCCCGTCAGCGCCCGCTCGAACTCGGTGCCGACGCCGTCCTTCACAGCGTCACCAAGGCGATCAGTGGGCACTCCGATCTCCTCCTCGGCGCCGTCATCGTGAAGGACGACTCTCTCGGTGAGGCACTGCGGACGAGACGCGTTCTGCTGGGCGCTGCGCCGAGCGCCTTCGACTGCTTCCTCGCACTCCGCGGCGTGCGCACCCTTGCGATCCGCATGGATCGCGCTGAGGAGTCAGCGCAGGAACTGGTGCGTCGCCTGAAGGGTGTGTCCGGGATCTCGCGTATCCGCTACCCGGGGTGGGGGTCCATCATCGCGATCGAGATCGATGCCTCCCCGGACGTCATCGACGCCATGTGCGCGCGTGCAGAGATATGGACCTACGCCACGAGCCTTGGTGGAGTGGAGTCGCTCATCGAGCGCCGCCGCCGCTGGCCACTGGAGAGCACGGCTGTCCCGGAGAACCTCGTTCGCCTCTCGGTCGGAATCGAGGATGTCGATGATCTCTGGACCGACTTGTCAACCATCCTCACGACTCGCTGATCACAACCGGCGTTCGGATTCCCCCCGCGGATCACGTGCCATGAAGGCCGAGGCGATCGCACGCGGCGACTGGCCGTGGTGGAGCACCTGCACGATCTGCTCGGTAATCGGCATCTCCACATCGTGGGCGCGCGCCAACTCGGCTATCGGCGTACAGCTCTTGTAGGCCTCGCAGGTCTGACGGGTGATGGCGATGGTCTCCTCCACGGTCAAGCCCTTGCCCAAGTTCTCTCCGAAAGTCCTGTTGCGCGAGAGCGGGGACTGGCAGGTCGCCACGAGGTCACCGACCCCCGCGAGGCCCTGGAAGGTGAGCGGGTCGGCACCGAGGGCGACACCGAGACGTGCCATCTCCGCAAGACCACGGGTCATCAGGGAGGCTTGCGAGTTCTCCCCCAACCCCATTCCCACCGCGATGCCATTTGCGAGAGCGATGACGTTTTTGACCGCTCCCCCGATTTCGGTTCCGACAACATCGGTGGTCCAGTAGGGGCGCAAGTAGTCATTGCTACACGCCTGCTGGAGGGAACGCGCGGCGTGCTCGTCCACGCAGGCAATCGTGGTCGCAGACGGCTGCCCAGCGACGATCTCGGATGCCAGATTGGGTCCTGACAGTGCCGCGATACGGGCTGCGTCTATCGATGTCGCCTGTTGGATGACCTCGCTCATCCGCAGCGTTGTGCCCAATTCGATGCCCTTGATCAGACTGATGACCAGTGCGTGGCCGGGAATATGGTCGCCCCACTCCTTGAGGTTCGCTCGCAGATCCTGAGCGGGGAGAACAACCGCGACGAGGTCAACGTCACGAAGTGCACGTACCGGTTCCGTGGTGGCCGTCACGGTCGTGGGTAACTCGATGCCGGGGTGGTACGCCCGGTTTTGATGCATGCTGTTGATCTGGTCCGCGACGCGGCGTTCGCGAGCCCAGACCACGACCTCATGACCCGCGTGGGCCATCACGAGCGCGAAGGCCGTTCCCCACGCGCCGGATCCCATCACCGCGACTCTCACGTGCCCTCCTTCCGCGGCAGCCGGAATACCATCGGCTCCGCCGGTGGATCCCCATCGCGAATCCCGACCAGGAGGTCGGTGATCGCGGTGATGATGCGCGCGGTCGCCTCCCGGAGTGTGTCAGAGTCGAAGGGCCGTCCGTAGAGGTCCGTGAAATCGACCGGCCTGCCCACGGCAACACGGATGGTCTTGCGAGGGAGGATCCGGAACTCCCTGCGGTAGGGACCGATGACCTCCTGGGCACCCCACTGCGCAACCGGGATAAGCGGACGACGGGTCGCCAAGGCGATCCGTGCAGCGCCTGTCTTCCCCACCATCGGCCACATCTCCGGATCGCGGGTCAGGGTGCCCTCGGGATAGACCACGACGCATTCGCCGCGCTGAACAGCGTCGATCGCATCGCGCACCGCGGCGACCGCCTCACTCGTCTCTCGATAGACCCGGATCTGACCTGCACTCGTGATCACGCTTCCCACGACCGGTATGCGAAAGACCGACTCCTTGGCAAGGAATCGAGGTGGTCGGTCGTTGTTCCACAGCGCGTGTGCGATCGTGAAGGGGTCGAACCAGGAGATGTGGTTCCCCGCAACGATGATTCCACCCTCATCGGTGTTGAGATTCTCCGTCCCCGTCCACTCACGCTTCGTGAAAATCGTCATCAACGGCCAGAGGAGAAGGACGGCGAGGCGGTATCCCCAGCCGAGACGCCAGCGTCGACGCACCCGCCCGGCCATTCGGCAAGAGTAGCCCCGAGCGTGTTGGATGCCGGTGTGGAGGAATGGTCTGCTCTCGTGCCTGTTCGCGGGTGGGCGTCAGGGAAGTCGAGGCTTGGACTCCCCGGACTGGCCAGGGCGATGGCGCTTGACACGGTCGCCGCACTCCGTGCCAGCCCGGGGATCATCGAACTCATCATCGTCACCCACGATGATGACGTGCGCGCGGACTTCGAGGCCTGGGACTGCACCATCGTCGATGATCGAGCCGCCGGGGATCTCAACTCCGCGATAGAGATCGGCGCCACACAGCGGGTTGTCGAACCATGCGTCGTCGTCCTCGGTGACCTGCCGACACTCACGCCCACCGACATCGCGATGGTGCTGAGTCGGTCAGAGGGGACTCCGCACTTCGTCTCCGATGCGCAGGGCACCGGAACGACTATGTGGCTTGCCACGCATAGCCCTGTCCACACACATTTCGGCGAGCGTTCCCGCGCACGACACGTGGAGTCTGGAGCATCGGAGCTCACCGTCCAGGTCGGTGACGATCCGCGAGTCTGGGCTCGCCTCCACCGCGACGTCGATGACGTGGTTGACCTCGCTGATGCGATGCGTCTCGGCGTGGGGGCATTCACGTCAGCGCTGATCGGGCATGACGAAGGGGTCGGACATT
>Ga0169931_10004769_pt1 | contig 20994 bp, 26 predicted proteins | sample Kivu_15m_20L_FD_129675 | JGI IMG/M metagenome (GOLD analysis project Ga0169931, IMG submission 129675) | Freshwater microbial communities from Lake Kivu, Western Province, Rwanda to study Microbial Dark Matter (Phase II) - Kivu_15m_20L... | ecosystem: Environmental > Aquatic > Freshwater > Lake... | reverse complement strand
TGAAACCTTGCGGTCCTGTTGGACCTACATCTCCTGCTCCACCTTGTGGACCAGTTGGTCCTTGTGGTCCGGTTGGACCTGTGTCACCAATTCCTCCTTGAGGTCCTTGTGGTCCGATGGAACCTTGCGGTCCTGTTGGACCAACATCTCCTGCTCCACCTTGTGGACCAGTTGGTCCTTGTGGTCCTGTTGGACCAGTGTCACCGATTCCACCTTGCGGTCCTTGTGGTCCGATGAAACCTTGCGGTCCTGTTGGACCAACATCTCCTGCGGTACCTTGCGGACCTTGTGGTCCTTGTGGTCCTGTTGGACCAGTGTCACCGATTCCACCTTGCGGACCTTGTGGTCCGATGAAACCTTGCGGTCCTGTTGGACCTACATCTCCTGCTCCACCTTGTGGACCTTGGAATCCACCTGGTCCGGTTGGGCCAGTGTCACCAATTCCTCCTTGAGGTCCTTGTGGTCCGATGGAACCTTGCGGTCCTGTTGGACCAACATCTCCTGCCCCACCTTGTGGACCTTGGAATCCACCTGGTCCGGTTGGGCCAGTGTCACCAATTCCTCCTTGAGGACCAGTGGGTCCTTGATATCCTTGTGGTCCGATTGGACCTGCCGTTCCTTGATTACCTTGCGGACCCTGAGATCCTTGTGGACCTTGTGGTCCAGTATCACCGATACCTCCTTGAGGTCCTGTGGATCCTCCAAATCCTGTGTCACCTATGACTCCGGCAACTCCTTGTGCCCCAGCTGGTCCCGCAAAACCACCTGGTCCTGCTGGTCCTGTATCACCAATACCGCCTTGTGGTCCTCCTACACCATTGTCTCCTTTTAGACCTTGAGGTCCTTGAAATCCTGTAGCACCTTTAAGGTTTCCTTGTGGTCCTATCCAATTGAGTGTGTTGTTGGCAAATTGCAAACTATTAACAGCACCATAATTTGTGATATTAACGGTTTTTTGAACATCTACTTGTCCCGCTTGAGGTCTCAGAACTATTGTGGAAGATCCTGTGTTAGCTGAAAATGTGATTGTAGCACCTGAAGTAACCTTCCATTCCTGAATATCATCAGTTGTGTCTTGGAAATAGATATACGGTAATTTGGTTGATTGACCTCCCCTACTTGGTACAATGAGAATGTTTTTAGGCATGTATCAAATATGAATTTCTTATAAATACTCTGATTGAGAAATTTACTAATAAATAGTATAAACTATTCAAGTTGTTTTTAAAAAATATTATAATTCGATTCACAATAAAGTATTATGAATTACATATTTGAACCAATCAGTAAAAAAAGTAGATGTAATCTTTTTGCTGACTTTTTGATTCAGAAATTAGGTGTATGTACAAACTCAATTTTCTACGTAACGGATCATAAAAATTTTTATGTTATCAATGGAGTGACGGAATCAAAAGACATAATCAATTTGAATGAAATATCTGAGGAGTTTAATAAAAGATATAAAAATTTCTTTTCACCCATAACTCATACAATCGACCTAATTAACTACTCTGTAAAAATTGAACCTAAAGAAAGGTTTACTTCCTATTTATTTCTACCCTCCGATAACATCTCCTTTCATCCACAGTTAATTCAAAAATACAAAGAGACGGTTGGCTCATATTATCATGACGGTCACAGAGTATTAGAGTATCATCAGTCGGATACCCCTGTGTCTTCATCGTTCCCCCACGGATTTTCTTTAAAACAGGGTAGACTCTTGAATTATTATGCCAAGCACGTCGGTTATAATATATCGAGAATGTTGATTGGAGTAAATTTTTCTATCGAACTAATTGACTCTCATGTAAACCCTATTGGTTACGTCAATTTGGACGGCACATTGGATGATGAAAGTTTGAAATCTTACCTTTTAGATAGTTTTGATTTCAATTATGAAAAATTGATAAATAAGATTGAGTCCGAGGATTTATCAAATGAAGTTCTTGATCCCCTCAACGATTTCAATTTCCTCAAAGAGAATGTGAAATTGGATGTCTTTATTTGATTAGAGATTGGTGATTTCTGATAATCCCAATTGCTTCGGTGAGTTCTTGATAATCTCTGTCGGGTACATAAGGGAAGGCTTCGTGTTTTCCATCCGCAGATTCTATGATTAATAATGCAGGAATCATATCGTTGTCATTGATTTCAGAGAATAAATTATACTCGTCTTCAAAATCATCAATATCTCTTTCGTGAAATTCGATTTCACTTTCTTGTAACATCTTTTTGAATTCAATACAATGAGGACATCCCTTCATCGTATAAACAACTACTGTGACTTCCATTATACCAAAGTTAACGTTGATTGAATTGATTCAACGAGTTGATCAGGTGTTTGTACACCTACTTTTGTTTCTATCACAGAACCATCCTTGATATACTTGAGGGTGGGTACGCTTCTTATTTCCATCTCGGCTGTAAAATCTCTGTCAGAATCCACATCAAAAGCGAAGACTGGAAGATTATGACCTTTATCTTCTAATACTTGAAAATTTCTTGTTAGAACTTTACATGGTCCGCACCAATTTGCAAAAAAATCGATTACAAAAGATTCTTTATTTAATAATTTAGTTCTGAGTTCCTGTGATGTTAGTGATTGCATTTTTTTCTTTTTTAATTATTGAGCTAATGTATATGTTAACACGGGCCAAGTTTTTGAGTTCGAAATAAAAAACCGCATTGTATAGTTGAGAGTTTTCATTTCGACTCAAATATAAATAGAATAAATCCGATTTAAAAATCAAGTTCAACCAGTTATTACTTTCCTTTTCAGCCTTCAAATACACTCTGTCTAACTTTTGAAAAGTATCCACAGGAACCGACATTGATAAATCGATTTCAGAATAAAATTTACTTTCGTTTTTTTCAACCCACTTAATATAATCGTGTTTTTCCATAGAAATTTTTATAAAAAATCAAAATTGTTTTTATCTATCAAATTGAAAGACCAAGAAAGAAATCCATTTTCACACCACACTGAATCTGAAAATAGTTTTTTTTCGTTTGTAAGAATTTTCTCTATTTTCACAGTCGTGAAGTCTTTGGAAGTTTTTTCAATGTAAAGTTCCATTCTTTCATCAAGAATTTTTAAAGCGTCATACCAATCCTCTGACAGTCGAGAATTGAACTTACCCAATGATTGTGGTCTTGAATAAGTAATTACATTTTTGAGTTTGAATATGTGATATTCAATTGTAGCTCTTTCATCTGAATCAAACGAGTTTTTTCTGAGAGAGATAATCAAAGAAGAAGGTCTACCTATGTAAGTTTTCACACAATTACTTTGGCTTATGCTCTCTGAATTGTAATCTGATGATGATGTTAATACCCTGGGATAATAATTGATTTGATTTGACTCAAATGGCTGACTTAAAGTTTCATGTAATTCATTTGGGTAAACTCGTAGGTATATTCCTTTACGATAGAACTCATATAGATTAGTCCAATCAAGATGTTCTTCATTAAAAGTTTGTACAGATTTGGATTTCCATTTGATTTGTTCTCCTACGTTCTTCAAGTAGTTGTACATAAGAATATGATCTGTAACGGTAAATGAATTGATTTCATTTTTGAACATGGCCAACACAATGTTAAAAACATTTTTCAACTCACTTTGTTCGAATTTTATATTTTTGAGTGCTGAAATCGAAATATCAACTTTGGATTCTAAAAATAATCTCACCAAATTTTCATCCTGCTGTATCCAAGAGTTAGGAAATATTTCCAAAACGCTTGATAAACTTTCTAAATTCAATTTGTATTCCAAGGAATGTAAAACTTTTTTTATAACATCACCTTTGAAGTTATAGGTTTGCATTACCGTATCCACAAGTTTCATTTTATTCCTTCTAAGCTTTCGAAGTGTTGGAAAATATCCAAATTTCTCAAAATACAAATGAAAGTTGTTGGGGTACTTTACTCCTTTTCTATCCAAGTAATATTTGATTATGGATTGCCCTATGGAAAATTTCGAACTTTTTATACCTATTGCAGTAACGAATTGTTGACAAGCTTCGTCCGAAACTTTTATTACTTCGGATTTATCTGCAGGTATCATGTTTCGCAGTTTAACCCTGAAATCACTTATTGGCGAATTTACAAAGAAATTTTTTTTTATTGACCGAGTGAATTTTCGTTTTTTCTCATAATTGTGTAGGTATCCAGCATAAAAATCACCGGTTTCAGTGTTTACGGTTATGTAATCAACATTTTTTGAAATCTTGAAGAAAACAACACCTCTTTTTCTTAATTTGGAGGATCTGAAATATTTCAAAGAAACTTTTTTTTCGTCTTTTTCAACTACAATCAAATGATTGCTTCTTTGAACTGTCGCCATAGCGTTAGCAAAATTTGAAACGAAGTCCTCTTCTTTTTGAGAATATGTGGTTTCTTTGAAATGAAAATAATCTTTATTCACTTCCTCACCTAAGGTTATCGGAGAATAATTCTCATGAAAAATTGTTCGATATGTTACGAATTCGGACCGGTATAAAACTTCTTTCATATAATTGTACCAAAATAATTTGTGTTACAAATATAGGAAAAATTTCCTTTTAATTTCAAATTTTCACACAACGATACATCCCAATCACCATCAGGGTGGGATGTTGGAACCGACAACGATTCGATTACTGTATTCAAAAAATCTTCTCTTACCAAAATTATACCGGAAACAACATCGACCGACCAAACACCCTTTCTCGCATAACTTGAATACTCTTTTTTCATATCTGTGTCTTTGATATGAAAGTTGACATAACCACCGAGTTCGGAGACTATCATCGGTGATAATATTTTCTTGTCAGCACTTATGAGTATTTGAATTGAATTGACGTTCCTGAAAATATAGTTTGAGTCCAGCATAAGACTGAAATCAGATTTTGATTTCTTTAGAAAATCAATTCTACTACCAGTATGAGATTCTGATTTTTGTATTGTGATATTGTTATATTGTGGATTTTTTTTGATGAACTTATCCAATTTATAGATGTGTTGGTCGTCGTTATAATATATTTGAAGATCAATTTTTTCTTTGGGATAACTCAGAATTGAAAGTTGATCCAAAGGTTGGTTAATATCTGGAATTTTATGTTCGAAGAACAGTCCAATTGAGACTGTTTTATCAATAGTTTCTTTATCAATTGGTACTTTATTCCCGTAAAAAAAATCAAAATTTCCAATAGTGTAATCTGTAATTGAGTCCAGATATTTTTTGATTTTGTCAGGTCCATTAGCATGTAAAACCGAAGGGAAATTATCAGTTTTAACATTGGAAATCCTTCCAACCATATCAACATTGATGTCCTCTATAGCCTGATTAAGAGTCTGAAAAATATATTGATAAGAATCCAAAAAGATGTTGGATTTGAAATCGAAATTGAATTTTTTGGTATAAAATCCAAATCCTTTCCCTTTACCAGCAGAATCAGGTTTATCGGTCCAAGCCCGAAGTTGAAGTTCAGGAAAATCTTTAGTCATCGTGTGGACTCCAAGTTTCGGTTGATGGTGGTGCCCCCATTTGTTTTCATACTCACCATCCCAATCTTGTTTATATCCGTAGGGCACAACGATGACAATGTCTGAACACTTATCTTTTATTTTTTTTAACCATTCTTGGGCTTCCCTTTTTGTCACGTGTTCAAAAACATCACCCATAATAATCGCATCATAGAACTCGAATTCAAATTCCAAGAAGTTTTGATTGAAAATGTTTTTATAAAGGTTTTTTAGATTATACCTCTTTATGTAGGGTTCAAATATTTCCACCGCATCAATATGATCAAAGTGATTTCTGAGAACATAACCCCATTTTCCATCACCAGCACCAATGTCCAATATTTTGCTTTTCTTATTGAATTTTCGAGTCAACCACTCTACAATTTGAGAATCAAAAACCGGTTCACTCATCCAACCTATTTGATGACCATTTTCAGATTTAGGGTATTCTGACTTTGGAATGTTGTCTGATGATTTTATTGGAAGGACTACCTTTGAATTTTTGATACCCTTCAGATACGCTTTGGTATAAAACAGTTGATCGTCATCCCTGTCATCGACTCCTTTCTCAATCAATTTGAAAATTTCATCGGCATAACCTATGAATCCACCTGAGTTTAAAAATCTGTACTCTGTTTCAGAGTATGGGTATTCTAAAACCAACCCTTGATCGGGCCAACACGTTTTTTCTGCAGAGAAGACTATGGGGGATCTGAATTGTCTGAACTTGTAAAGAATACTTTGTGGGTTTTGTAGTAATACAACATCATATGAGTCTGTAAACAGAACTATATGATCATTCAATTTCTCCCATGATTTCAGCTCTTCTTTCAGAAGATTTATTTTCTGACCTCCTCCAAATGTTTTCAAGACTCCATTCTCTGCTTCACCGCCATTCCATTTGTTGCCAAGTCCAAGAATTTTGTATGGAACCCCATAGTACTCACATGACTTACGGAACCTATCCAAATGATCGTTTTCTTCAGTTGCTACGGTCAGTAAGATAAATTTATCTGTACCATCCTCATAAAAGTCATTTTTGAAAAAAACGGAAGTTTTTTCGGTGTTCGAGTTTTGGAATGCAGATGTCTCTGGTTTAATAAGTTGTTGAGTCAAAGCAAATGGTTTCAAGTAATCCAAATTATAATTGTCTTTATATTGAAGACATGTTGAGTTTGATTTATCAATCATGATTGGTACAAACTCGTCTGCAGGAATCAAAGCCTCCAAAAATTTTGATTGTGTCAGTTTGACTGAACCGAGTTTGCTAACTACGTAGGATAGACACCAATAAGAAAACTCAGGGACCACTATGTCATCAACAATTACCTCTTCTTCTTTGGAACTAACCTTTTTCCTTCCCAAGTAAAAAAGTTCCCATGGGAGGTTCTGAGCTTTATTACTAATCCTCATAATTTGTTCCATAAAATCAGGTGAGAACTGTGCATCATCTTCCAATATCAAAGCTGAATTGACAGATGGATCTTTAGAGATTATTTCCCAAGCTTTATAGTGTGAAACAGCACAACCAATTTCTCCCATTGTCAATCCACGTCCTCTATAGGTATCATAGTAGTCAGGGAGAGGAGTAACTTTATTTTTCAACAACCAATCTTCATCGATTGAAGTTCCATCTACTGCTGAGATCCGAATTATCTTAACAAATTTGTCAAGTCCGAGGTTCTGTATTCTTGAAATGATTCGATCGTAACGATCCTTACATCTATCTAAATTGATGATGATTATTGTGTCAAATAAAAGCTTCATATTAGAAACTTAATCCAAATAACTGAAATATCAATTAAGGGAAAAAAATCCAATGGGACTTTTCTGAAATAATCCTTTAATCTTGAGTTCCTCATGATTGAATTCAACCAAGTAGTTCTGTTGATTGAGCTCAACACAGATGTTCAATAATTGTTTTCTAGTGAGAGAAATTTCGTCTCCTTTTTCGGAATTCTCAATACAAATTTTACGACACCTATCAAAGAAAACTTCCCTTTTATATTCAGGAACCAAGGAAGCAAGATCCTTCGGATTGTCTTTAAAAAATTTGTAGAGTTGAGATAGATAGATTTCGATATCTACATTCATTTCTATGATTTGATAGGGTTAAGATCATACATACCACAACCATCACACATATCTTCAGCACGATCCAAAATTTCTTTTGGTATAAAGACATTTTCAGATCCCTTAACATTTAAGAAGAACAACTTAGGTAAATTGTTTACTGTTTTTGGAATTTCACGGAGTTCTTTGTTGTTGGGAACCGCCAAAAATCTTAGCATCTTACATTCACCAATCTCTTCAGGAATTCTATTGATACAATTATCGAGTAATATCATATCAAGTTGCTTGAATCTTCCGATTGTAGGAGGAATCGTGACTATAATTTTTTCCTTATCTCTATTTTGAATTTGAAGTTCAATTAAATCATCTGGAAGAGTTTCGAATAACTCTGACAGTCCATAGAGGGCAATAAATTTACCAACAGATCCAGATTTGAAATTATCGATAGCCAATTTGTTACCCCCAACAGTAAGACCTTTAGCAAATTCTGATTTGAAAGCATCTTTCAACTCTCCCATTGGTCCCATTAGGAAATTTACGAGATCAATCTGTCTGTCGTCTTTATCCATAAATTGGTTGGAAGGGAAATGGAACTGATATCTTTCGACTGGTAATCCAGTTTCAGGAGCAATTCTAGTATCGCTTGGTCTAAAGACAACATAAAGTGGTCCGTCTTTGATATATCTGTCGAACCAACTTGCGCCAGGTGCTGAAGTACACCATCTTGTCTCTTTGTTGTTACCACCATAAAAACATGCAGCTTCTTTTCCAACAGCACCTTTGTCAGTAATCTTGATCACTCTCCACTGATCACCATCATAAAATAACTCACCTCCAGGATGAACTGGAGCCGATTTTCTTTCGGCTTTAGTTGTTGTTGCCAAAGTCAAATCAAAATCTTTGACCGCATCATAAAGGGAGTCAGGGGTAAGTTTTTGAATTTGTCTGAGCTTCTCAGGTAATTTGGATTTGAATCTATCAAACTTTTTCAAATCATCAGTTAGTTTGTAAAGATCCTCCATGAATCTGCTTTTTAGAGTTTTCACTTCTCTGTCATAACCGTATTGACCAAATGGTATTTCTGTTTTTTGATTAATATTCAAATAAGTCTTGATAATCCATGGGGTATATCTACCGGCTTTGACTTTCTTTAACTCACTTTCTTTCGCGGTTTCGATATCGACATCATTCAATATAGTTTTTGGGTCTGCCGCAACCAAAGCCGCTAACTCTCTGAGAGTCAATTTTGGTTTCTTGATTGTACCGTCTTCTTTTTTCTTTGGTTTTGTGTAGGTATCAATAAGAAAATCGATTTTCTCGGCGTTTTCCAAAATTACCTTTTTTAACAATGATGTGAATTTCATCTGTGAAAAACTTTAATAATAAATATATTGAGGACACAAAAATAACTAATAATTCATTATCAAAAGCTCTTCTCCCAAATTTTGTTTGGTGCCTTTTTTTGCGGCAGCTGCTTTATGGAACTTTTTCCTTTCCCAACGGAAACGTGGTTCAGGGTACCATTGATGTAAAAGATCGAAATCATAATAGGACAAACTAAACTTTGAGTGAATTTGATTCAGAAGATTTGCGAGTCTTTCGTGATCAGCTCTATCAAAGTCATGATTAGAATAGTAATTTTCTGTTTTCCAATACGGAGGATCCAAATAGATATAAGTGCTCGGAGAATCATATTTTTGAATTACCTCTTGAAAGTCTTCATTCTCAACGTCAGTTATCTTCAAGAAATGTTCAATCCAACGTGGATGTCTCAATTTATCACGAAAGGTCAAATACTTGGATTTGTATTTTCCTTTCAAGTCAACGAAAGATGATTTTTCTGGTTTTGATCCGCTAAAGACTTGTGTTACAATATACACGTATTTGGATGCCACCTCGTAATCACAATTACCAACTTGGAAATTATCATCAAATAATTCTCTCTGATAAGACAAAAAATTGTCCTTCAATATCGTTGGTGTTGTTGATACACCTTTTTGTTGCACTTGTAATGCATCCATGGCTCTTCCAAGTTCATTAGGATCAGCTACACATTGGAAAAGATTATAATTTAATTTGTTGAAATCGTTATAGATTACTCTGTTTAGATTTGGGTATCTAGAAAGATCCATATTATAAAAACACCAAAACATTCCTCCGAATGTTTCCAAGTAGGTCTCCATGTCTTGTGGATAATAGTCCACAATCCAATTACCAATTTTTGATTTACCTCCAATATAACTTAACATATTACAAGTATAATCGAAAAAAGACAAAAAGCAAATTTACTTATAACAATTTTTGTAAGGTCTGCATGAAGCTTTCTGAGTGAATCCCATTTTGGAACACGGGGTAGATTTACAATAGGATTGACTATACTTTCTTGGTTTTTTGAATTCCTTTTCTTCCAAATATTTGTATAATATTCTACGTATCTGTTCACTTAACATATCTATAAATATGAAAAAAACCAACTCCTGTCCAAGTTTATAAAATGTCACACAACATATTTTTTATAAGGACCCCTAAATGTGCGACAACCACAATAAGGTTACTCGAAAGCATATTAGATTTCCAGTTTCTACCAGTTAATAGTTCCAATGATTCGAAAGAATATGATAAAGTAGACTACCATCCTTTGGTTTTGGAAATTTTTAACAATAATAATCAGGAAGATTTGGAACTATACGAAATAGTAAAAAACAATTTTCTAATTTAATGAATTAATAAAAATATGAAGAAAATCTGTATTCCTTGTACTGTGATCAAAATAATCGGGTTTACGATTATTGTAGTTGCTTCAATTTGGACCTATCTAACTTTACGTGGAGTTTGACATACATGTCCCCACCATTGTAACCCTTACCTTTTAGCCTGAGCGGTTTGGAACTATCGAAATCCATTGGTATTTCAACTTTTAGTTCGGAAGATGGATGTTTTATAACCAAGGAATCATTTTTCAATTCTTCAATACCCAAATATAAATTTAGTATCAAATCATTACCAAGTTTTTCAAACCCATCTACTGATGTCATCTTGATCTGAAGAACCAAATTACCATAATAACCCTCTCGATAATCTCCAAGTCCTTGTAATTTAAGAAATTGTCCATCATCAATACCAACAGGGATTGCAATTTTAACTGTTTCTGCGGTCGGTTTGTGACCTCTACCATCACACACATGACATTTGGATAATAACTTGAAACCCATACCTTCACACTCATTACAAACTTTTCTAACCTCTTGTCTGAAAAAACCAGTACCCCCAATTATAGAATGATATCCATTCCCCTTACATGAATCACAAATCTTTCTGTTTCCACCTCCACCATTACAGGTGTTACATATAACGTTTCTGAAGTAGTTTACAGAGTAATTCTCCCCCAAATAAGACTGTATCGGATCAATTGTGATGGCAACCACCTTATCTGGAACAGAAGGTCTACGGGGACCTTTTTGACCTCCAAACATATTGGCAAAAAAGTTTTCGAAATCAGTACCCTGAAAAGGGTTGTGACCTCCACTTTTCAACTGAGCCCGTTTCTCGGGTGTTCCGATGTTTTCGTAGGCTTCAGCAATTTCTTTGAACTGCTCAGCACCTTGTGGATTCACGTCGGGGTGAAACTCTTTGGATAGTTTTCGATACGCCCTTTTGATGTCCTCATCGGTTGCATTCTCTTGAACTCCCAATATTTTGTAGTAATCTTTCATTATGAAGTACCTTGTTGTCCTTTTTAAGAATAAGCAGAGGAAAAAGATAATAAAGAAGTTTCAAAATGGTAAGAGAGCCAATCAACTTTTTGAATCAATGGTTTCTGAAAGTAATAAAGTCATTTTCAATCGTGAAATTGAAAATGGTTCTGAATCAGTTTATGAAATTGCCATATTGGAAAAAAACTCCGAAAGGTTGATTCCAACCTATATGACCGATGAATTCGGTAGAAATATCAAAGTGAAATTGGAAAACCCTGAATACTCGATACTCAAAATATCCCCATACAAATATCCTGAGTCAATATTCGACATTGAAAGAGGTCAAAAAATTACGGTTGATTTTTTTCTTTCAAGATACATGCCAACTACCACAGTCAAAGTGTTGTCTGTTTTGAACAACAAAGTAATACTACAAAATGATGATGAGATCAGATTATTTTCATTAAAGTCGGAAGGAGACGCCGAGAGATTTATCTTGGAGATATCAAATTATTTTTTCAAAAAAAAGAGGGGAGATTGTCTTTTTGTTTCAGACACATCGTCCCCTCAACGTAAATATCTTTTTCAATTACTTGAGTCCAAAGGATTCGATAAGAAAGTTCTTTACCGGAAATTCACTACTCATCCTCGGTCAAAAGAAAAATGAAATCTGTACCTGAGATGTCAATCGTGAATCGATTGGCATCTTTCACCTTCATCTTTTTTGCGGCGTTTTCAAATTGATCTGCATTCATTTCAAAAACCACCATCATTTTCCCATCATGAAGTTTCTGTAGGTCGTTAGCAATTTGTGCCAACTTTTCTACCGTCCCATCAACGCTATTCTTAGTCTTTGCCATAAAGAAATTTTTGGTTTTTTAGGAAACAGTTCCTCTTTCTTTTTTTTCTTAAATTCCCGAATTAACTTCTTTTTTGCCAGTTCGAGGTCTTTTTGGTCTTTCTGCTGCTCGCTCTTCAACCAATCCAAAAGTCTCTGATTGTTCTGTGTCATAAATTTCTAAATTCGATGTATCTTCTTGATCGGTAGCAAAATCAAAATATAGATCTTTAAGTTTATCTAATTCGTTTTGTTCAAAAGTTTTTTTCAGTCTTTCAACCGTATTTTTGAACAGTTGTTCTTTTTGTTCTCTTTCCTTGTTTAATTTAATTACCTTGGTAATCTTCGAAATCAAATCACTCACGTCTTTTTCATCCATCGGACTTACAAAAGACAGTCCTTTAGTGTTCGAGTCGCCTGAATCAAAAGGGACAATTTTATCTTCGGTAGTCAAACTTTTTGGTAATCCCCAATTCGATGGAAATTTCAAATCGATTGTGATATAATTTTCGAGAATCCTTATTGAATTCAGGTATTCAGAAAATGGTTGTATTTCTTTGTAAAAACTCATAGTGTTACGTAAGTGATGATATAACTTAATGCTAAGCTGTTTAAAAACAATTCTGTTTTGGACATTCTTATTGGTTGTGGTTCTTTACCAAACGTTGATGTCATTACAACAATAACAGATCTGATAAGAACCAAACACGACCAATAAAATATGAAAAGGTAAACTGCTGTAAAATTAAGCATTATCTTCTGTCTTTTTGTGTTCCAAGATTTCACCTCTCAACTTCTGTAAAAGAGCCTTCAATTCCTGTGCAGTCTTTCTTGCTCTTGTACCAGCACTTTTGTTACCTTTAAAGAATTTCGTAGTGTCAACTGATAAAAGTTCAGCCATTTCTTTGATTTGTTCTAATGTTTCCATTTTTATAATTTGTAAATGTTTATTTTGTATTAATATAAAAAAACCCTTGTGAGAGTAAATAAAATTGAAGTTTTTTAAACTTCAATGTTTTTTTCCAAAGACTTATAAAGTTCTGTTAGTATGTCCAAATCTGACTTGGTAAAAGGTTTCTGAAGGTTGAAAAGATCATCTATGAACAAGGGAACTGATGATTGCACCTTTTTATCTTTTTGATTATAGAATGTGTCGTTAAAAAATTCCCAAAAATAATCTTTGTGATGACCCGTTTCTTTAACTTTTATATTCTCCTTTTGGAAGTTCTCAATCAAGGTTTTCCAACACCATTCAAAATGATTCAATTTATCATCTTGGGTTAGATTGATCTTGGTTTCACTATCCTCTGACCCCAAGTACGTATCAACCATAATTTTATGTAAACCTTTGAAAAGATCTCCATATAATTCGATCCTCTCTGGTATCATGTTATTAACGTTGAACCAAATTTGGACATCGTCGGTGGGAAGTGGCTTAGTCATCCATTTAAAAAAATTCTCCATAGAATTGATTCTATGGAGAATATAAATTGTTTTCAGTCTTTTGTGTAGTTATTGAGTTTTTTTGTTGTATGAAAATAGGTTTTTCATTTTACCTATTTCTTCCATTACCAATTTGTGACTCTTATCTTCCGTAGACTCTAACTTAGCAAAAAGTTTGTCCGAGTCTTTTTGTTCTTTAGATTTTCCAGATCCGCTTGTTGGTTGATCAGATTTCTTATAAGAGTTTTTCTTTTCATTTGAGAACATATTCTTTTTACTCTTCTTAACCATCTTCTCTCCTAATTCTGTTTCAACAGCGTTAGCGTATTTTTGAGAATTACCTGTTTTGGATGATCCCTTCATCGTATTTTCCATCCACTCCTCATTCGGTTTAATTTCATCGTAATCTAAATTTTCCATACCACCTCCGTAAGAAAAGTCTTCAATGTATTCTTCAACGTCTTGGTCTGGTATGTAAGCTTTCTTGTCCATTTTAGCTAATTCACCATTACCTTTTGGAAAATGTTTTGCCTCCATTTCATATCCACCTTTAGATCCTGTTTTCAAGTATTCTTTCATTTTCTTTGTGACACTCTTGATGTAATCATCATTTTCTTTTTTGTCTTGTCTCAAAACTTTCTCTGCCACTTCGAGTCCTTTAGGTGTTTTTTCCGCTATGTTTGACTTTGGTTTTTCAGTTTGCTCTAAAACCAACTTTTCAATCAAATCGATAAGTTCATTCTCAGTAAGTTCGAGTGTGTTTGATTTGGTTTCATTAACCTTTCCGAGTGTCAATGCCATGTTGACTTGTTTAAGAAGTTTCGAATCTGCCGCTGATAATTTCTTATCACCCTTACCTTTCGCCATAAGATCTTTCTTCATCTTGTTTAACTTGGATTTAGGGATTTTATCACCTTCAGGTATACCTAATTTCTTGTGAAGAGCACCTTTTTTCATGTCGGTCTTTTGTATCCATTTGTTCTCCGCTTCTTCAAGATTGGAAGTATCTTTGTATGTTTTACCACCAAGTTCAAATGAATCACCTTTTTTTGTTTTTCTGAGTTTGTCGGTGAATGCATTACCTTCTTCAGTCTCTTGCTCCTCCAAATCACCTTCAATCATTCTACGAGTTCTTATTCTTAATGGTCCACCCATCATTTCTTTGTATCTGTTAAAAAACTTTCTACCCTCGTCACCTGGTGCAAACCATCTTGTTTGTTCACCATATTTACCCATGTAATCGTCGAAGTCATCGAATTCTTCTTCATCGTAATCAAAATCGAATTTACCTGTAAATTGGTAGTCTCTTTCGTCAAACCAACCATGATCGTCACTAAAAGACCCAAACATTTTACTTGGTTTGTTGTCTTTCAAACCTCTTCCAACATAAGTTGGTTCTTGTGAAGATAGTTCCTCGGCTTTATGTTCCGCTTCTTCATCCCCTTCGTAGTCACCTGGAGTTGATACCTGATCATGTTCAAAGTAAAACTCGTCAAGTTCACCGTCTTTTGGGTCAATATAACTTGGGTCATCCATTGAGATTTCCTCCCAATTTTCACCTTCAGTCGTTTCTTCCTTCTTTCCTTTCTTACGGAGAAGTTTGAAATCCTCAGCGTCAATTTTGTTATTTTTATTCTTATCAAGGTTTTTCTGCTTTCCATGAAGTTTTTCGGAAACTTCTTTAGACTTTTCTTCAGCAGCTTCATTCAGTGCTTTCTGAATTACTTTATCGATATAACTTGCGAACTTATCCATTTTTTTGGGTGTTTTAATATAAATATCTTTGATTATCTATTTTTTAGTGTTTTTTTCAAGCTCATATTGTAGTATACCCTTCAAGGTATTTTCTGACAGACCAGTGCTTCTTGACGTTGATTTGATCGCCCTTTTAAGTGTTTCGTTTTCCCAAATCTTGAGTGATTTGATATCTCCTTGATTACAATATGGAAATTTTTTGCACTTTCCTTTAACCTGAACAAATTTACCTCCTTTGTAAAGTGGTTTAGATGCACCTCTCCAATCTTTCTTACTTGTAGATTTTGCCCACATAGCCGGACCTGAATATTGTCCTGCTGAAGCCGCACCAGTCACCTCATTAGCTTCAACTTTTGAAACCGTCCTTTTACCGAGTGGAATCAGACCATCTATGTTTATCTCGGACATGAAATCACCCTCCTTATGGTAAGCCATAGTTTTACCGTTGGATTTTTGTTGAAGAGAGATTATTCTAATAGGTTTCATTCTATCAAATGCAATAGCTCTATCTCCTATTCTGAACACTTGTCCATCACTATTGGTAGCAACTTTGACTGGGCTCATTTGGTAGTCACTATACTGAACTTCATCAATCTCTTTTTTAGGAGTTTCGGCATCACTCTTTTGCATGAACTTCGAATCAAAAGCAAAAGGAGCCACGTAAGATCCTGCAGATGAAGCACCTGTGGTTTCGTTACTTTCTTCTTTGCCTTTACCGGGTCTCCCGTATTTTGTTTTTTTCTTGATGTAGGGATCGTCTTTTGTTACGTTGACTGTACCATAAGTTCTTTCCAAATTGGGTCTTTCATAAAACTTCGAATTTTTTTTATGTTTTTCGAAATCTGGATCGTCCTTCAAATCCACAGCAAACTGTTGTTTTGCGGTTAATTTTTGTTCTTTGTTTTCCACCTTGGATAATTTATCATAATATTTGGGATCCTCCGTAAGATGGTCCATTACGATTTCCGAAGCACCCTTATGATCACTAGTATGTTCCAATTCAACGTTGAACCCTTTTATGAATTGCTTAGCAAGTTCAATCAAATCAACTTTATGTTTTTTTGCTATTGTTTTGAAACTCAAATTATCTGCCTTTCCGCCTTTCAGTTCTTGATCTTCAACCTCACTCATACCTCTTTTTAGTTGTCCTATCGATGATATGACATCAATATCAGAGACAGCTTTACCCGCTTTCGAGAATGCTGAATCCAACTTATCTTTGAATAAATTTGTACTACTTTTTTGCATTAACTATTTTTTAATCTTGATTCCCAATAACTTCTATTCATCCACATGAACTGATAAAATTCTCTGAACATTTTAAGTGTGATATCCTTAATCTCACCTTCAAGTTTACCTCTTTTGATTTCTTTTTGAATATTGTCCATCAATTTGTCTTCAAACTGTTTGACAGTATTGTTACCCATAAAGTTTTTTATTTCTTTACGAATCAATACTTCCACTTCCTTTATTTCTGAGCTAGTTAGTGCCATTATTTTGTTATTAAGAAAAATGTTAATACCCCAATTGCGGCGGTGCCAACAAGTGATTTGAATTTATTTTTTACTCTCTCTTTCTTGAGATCAAATTCTAATTTTTTGGAATATTTTTCCATGATATCGAATTTCTGTTTATCAGAATCAATTATTGTATTGTAGTTATCTTCTTTCAGTCTGAGAGTAGTTATTACACTGTCTTTCAATAAAATTTTCTTTTCGAGACTAACAACTTCCTCTTCTGTTAATTTCAGTTGTGCTTTAGCGGAGTCTCCACTAAGAAGGTCTTTCATAATCAGTTTAACAATAGGAATAGGGAAACACTTTGTGTTATTACTTGTTGTATCTGTCTGTGAAAAAACTGTCGAGCTCACGAACAGTAAGCTTATCAACATTGTTAATCTTTTCATGATAAATTTCTTTTACAATTGTTTTTTGGCCTTTTATATTACCAATGTGTTTATCAACTTCGTCAATCTGTTCATTGAAATCTGAGATTTTGTCCTCCAACTTTACGTTATCTTCATGGAGTTGTTTGATTACCAAGTTGAGTGAATCCAGTTGTTCTTTTTGACTTGCAGCCATTTTCACGTTGGGTGTCAGAAAATAAATCACATAATAAAGTAAAAACAATGCGAAAATTGCTTTCAGAATTAATTTGTAATTTGTTTTCAAAAAGTTAATTATGTTAGTCATTAGTGGGTGTTTTTTTTCTTGAAGCTAAAACTTTAGCCCATTTAGATTTAAATTTATCGTAATACTGTTTGAGTTTGTTCACAAAGTCCAAAAATTCGTCATCGACCTTCATCATTTGTCCGTTGATGTACACACCGTTCTTCTCTCCTATTGTGAACATGAACTCGAGGTCATAATCAATTATATTACCACTCCATTCTACACTATTAGGATAGACGTTGAGTTCGTTGAAATCCACCAAGTCGGATACTTCATTAATAAACTCGTCCATTGTTTCTTGAAATGCAATCTTGTCATCCGTGGTGATGTCGGTATCGTGTTCATCTTTACCATGTAAAACCAAAATTCCACCACTGATTCTATAAGCTTGTGCTTTATCAGATGGAGACTCTCCTTCAGCTTCTGCATCCTCAGCTGTTTCATAGTCAACATCATTTTCAATTTTATTCTCAATACTCTTGGCAAGATTCCTTTGTCCCAAAACCTCTGCGTTGTAGGCATAATCATTGGTCTGTTGTTCCAAAATCATTTTGGATTTCTTCAATAAATCTTTTATCTCATCATATCTGTTTTGATGTATACTCATTTTGTAGTTTTTTTTGAAGGTAAGCGAAATCAAATGCTGGACTTGGATCGGTGTAGTAAGAATCAAAATTACTTCTACATACTATCCCTTCATATTTTTCAGCACCATCAATTTTGGTGTTGTGACCTATGAAGTTTTTTTCGATCGAGTTTTCCTCCGAGATGAACCTACACAATTCAGCGGTTACCTCCATCTGAGATGTAGTGTAGGGTTGCCAAATGAAGTAGTCTCTCCACTTTTTTTCGAAAATACCTTGTTTATAAATATTACCAATCCAATTAACGTAGTGATCTGTTAATGGTTTCTTTTCTAACCATCCAAAGTTCTCCAAAACAACGATGATTGCATTCTTGTCGATTGTCTCATCTCCCATAAATTTTGTGTATGAGTGATCGTGGAGTAGTTGATATACTTCACCTTTACGAGTAACCACATAATTGGGAATTTTCTGATACTTTGAGTTGTATCTAAATTCAAGGGAGGCTAGATAATCTTTAACCTCCCTTGATGTATGACACAATATGATTTGTGTTTTCTTCCGATTTTTTCCCTCTACTCTAAAGTTTGCATATGAAACTATATCAAGCATCTCTTTTTGTATAACTCAGAACCTTTCTTTCTTGTGGTTCGATTTGGATATCCTCATTCTTCAGTTCTTGAGTTGGTGTCACTGACGATTCAAACTTTATTTTTTGAACTCTATCTAATTCCTCTTGGAGTTTACGAAGTTCTTCCTCAGTAGGATTATACTTTTTTTTATCCAACTCTGATTCTTTTTTTCCCGCTTCCAAGCTAAGTTTGTCGATATCAATTTCAGATATCGGTGTTCCAATCAGTTTGTTTTTCTCCTCTTCTTCAAACTTTACGAGCATGTGAAGGAATGATAAAGAAATGAGTGGTAACATACCACCGGCGAAAAGTGCCAAGAATCTTTTGTGACCAATCATATCGCCAGACTCAACACCCAAGAAACTAACGATGGGGTCAACCATGTCAACCCAGTCTTTAAATGATTGTCCGTTTATGTCAATGTATTGGTAAGCAAAGTAAATGTTACCAATGAACTGTACAAGTGTTACGATTCCGAATGGGAAATAAACTTTCTTTCCCATTTGAGCCGATATTGCCGCAAGGGCAGAAAGTGCTGCGATTTCAATACCCACAGAAAGATATATCGCCCAACTTACGGGATTTGAGATACCGTACCATTTGGTTACGTGAGATATCGAGACGATGGCAACAGTGATGATAGGAACCAAGAACGCGAAATAAATTATCGTCTTGAAATTCCTGTGAAACCAATTCATTATTTAGTATTGTTTAATCTATTTATCTCTTCCTCAATCTCAGTTTGTCTTCTCACATCAAAAAGTTTTCTGTCTGTAGCTTGAATCATTCTTTTTTCTGCCTCTAAGCCAGAAATTTTTAGTTGTCTGTTGAGTTCATCTTTCGTATAAGTTGAATCCTTGATTGTTTGGATTTCCTTTTTGATTTTGGAGAGGTCCCTTGAGTCACCGCAACTTTTGAATAGACCCAAGATGGCAATTACAAAAACAATCACGGTGAAATTTGTTTGAATAAATTTTTTCATAAATTAAGTTTTAAACACCTAAAAATATAAAGGGTGTATCTTATAAATACACCCTTTTTCATTATAGGTAATCAAATAGATCACTCGTCTCGTTTCGTAACTTTCTAATTGCCTTTTCTTTGATCTGACGAACCCTCTCTTTTGTGAGGTTGAAATCATTCCCAATGTCTTCCAAAGTTCTAGTTGATCCTGAAAGACCATAATAATCTTCGATAATGACTCTTTCTCTTTCATCTAAGACTTCCATAATTCCTAATAATTTGTCTTTCAACTCGCCTTCAGTAGAAAATACCGTTTCAGGATTAAGCGCATCAGGATTAACCAACATGTCAAGAAGTGTATCTCCCTCTTCATTTACAGGTGAATCCAAATGAATTGTTGTAGGTAGATTATGAAACTTTTCAGGTAATTCAATACCGTTAGCTTCCAACTCCTTCTTAGCTTTCTGTAACTCCTGTACAACGTTTACAGGAAGGCGGATAGTTCTTGCATTTTCATTCAAGGATTGTAAGATGGATTGACGTATCCACCACACACCATAAGAAATGAATCTTAATTTCTTTGACCAATCGAAATTTTCGATAGCCTTTAGTAACCCATAGTTACCCTCAGCAATCAAATCGGGAAGATCCAACCCTTGGTTTTGATACTGCTTTGCAACTGTGATTACAAATCGAAGATTACCTTCTAACAACTCTTTTTTAATCTCATTTTGTTCAGTCTGAGTCAGAAAACCCGACAACATTCTCTCAGCTAGTTCTCTCTCCCTTTCAGGAGTCATGACTCTAAGTCTTCTTACGTCTTTCAAATAAATTGAAATCTCTTCTTGATTGATTGGCGCGCCCGTGTTTTTTTCTTTCATATGATTATTTTCCGTAGTTATCCAGTATTTCTTTCTCGAATTGGGTAATACTGCTAATCCCTTTTTCTCTGATTTTGTCCAATATTTCGTCCAAAGATGGTTTCTTGATTCTTTTTTTTAGTTCATTGAAGATCTCATTTAAATATTCTTGATTCTCTTCATCGGACTTGATTTCACTCTCACCTTTGAGTTCCTTACTCATATCTATTCTCATGTCAACTTTTTCTGAATCATTAGCCACATCAAAAAGATGCCGTTTTGAATCTTCCTCCATGCAAACTAACAAATTGTCATCAACGATTGACAAAATAAAATAGTTATAAAGTCCATAGAGGGAACCTTCAATATAAGCATAAATCTCACTTTGGTCAACTTCGCTCTCAAAACAGAACAATAGATTACTTTCTCGATGTGAGAACTTCAAGTGAGCACTATCAACTATAGGAGTTATAGTTGT
>Ga0169931_10004768_pt1 | contig 20996 bp, 30 predicted proteins | sample Kivu_15m_20L_FD_129675 | JGI IMG/M metagenome (GOLD analysis project Ga0169931, IMG submission 129675) | Freshwater microbial communities from Lake Kivu, Western Province, Rwanda to study Microbial Dark Matter (Phase II) - Kivu_15m_20L... | ecosystem: Environmental > Aquatic > Freshwater > Lake... | reverse complement strand
TATTACCGACAGGTTTTAGGTTTGCACAAACTTGATGCTGAAAGTCTTAGGCAAATTCAACCGGGTTTTCATGAACTGTATGCTACCTTAATGCAAAGGGAAATTTTATTTGTTGCACGGGAACTTCGAAAATTAGACGAAAAACTGGGAGCAAGAATGGCTGAAAGCATAGCTGAATTAATCATTTCATCGGCTGATGCCATTAAACATGATGAGATTCTGCATAACAGAAAAGGCCCTGATTCAGAGCCCGATTACGACAGAATTGAACAAGATACAGAACTTCTTATCCGTTTAATTCTGCACGGAATACGTCAAACGGTTAAACAATACTACAAGCAAACTGCTTAATCTATTTTTGTCCGCCAAAGGCGGACAAAATAAAATATAAAAAAATTGAATTAACTTTTTGGATGAACACGTGTTGTATAAGAATGTCCATAATTCATAAGTTCGCCTTTTCCTTTGTATTTTCGTTTGTATTCATAACTCTACAGGCTTGTAATCAACCTGTTAAACAAGTAAATTATTCTGACATGGAACCAGTATCAGGACAAAATACCGATACGGCTTATTTAGCAGCAGGCTGTTTCTGGTGCATTGAAGCTATTTTTCAACAGCTGGATGGCGTAGTTTCTGTTGCATCCGGTTACACGGGTGGAGCAGTTAAAAACCCTAGTTACAAGGAAGTATGCACAGGAACCACCGGACATGCAGAAGCAGCAAGAATTATTTATAATCCGGAAGTGATCACTTTTGATGAGCTTTTGGAGGTGTTCTGGAAAACTCACGATCCTACTACCTTGAACCGCCAAGGAGCCGATATTGGAACTCAATACCGCTCTGGGATATACTTTACTTCTGAACAACAAAAAGAAAAATCACTTTATTACAAGCAGAAGCTTGAAGAGGAGAAAGCTTTTGACAAGCCTATTGTAACAGAAATCCTTCCTTTCGATGGTGTGTTTTATATTGCAGAAGATTATCACCAAAACTATTACAATCAAAATGGCGATCAGGGTTATTGCACCATGGTCATTCGCCCTAAAGTGGAAAAGTTTCAGAAAGTATTTAAGGATAAATTAAAAAAGTAATCAGTCCCTTTTTCTGATCAGGTACAGACCTAACATGGTCAACATCCCATTAATTAAGAGAAGCTCAAATCCAATGGCGTAGCCATTGAAAATCTCTTTGGAATAGCTTGCCAATAAATAACTCAACAACGGCGAAATAATGCAAACCAAAGGCACTAGCTTGTCCCTTAGCTTATGCTTCGTGTAAATACCAAATGCAAACAAGCCTAACAAAGGTCCGTAGGTATAGCCAGCGGCCTTGAATATTCCCGTTATAACTGCTTCGTTATTGATCGCCCTGAAAACCAAAATAACAAGCAGCAACAAAACCGCAAAACCGGCATGTATCAGATTTCGGATACGTTTCTTTTTTTTAGCATCCCGATCCTCACGCTCGTCAAGATGCAGCATGTCAATATAAAGCGACGTGGTTAAAGTGGTGAGCACCGAATCGGCACTTGAAAAGGTTGCTGCAATAATCCCCAATAAAAAAACAATTGCAGCAAATGTGCCCAAATGATTTAATGCCAATAGTGGCAATAAATCGTCTGTTCTGACAGGAATTTCAATACCTTTCTCCGAAGTGTACAAATACATGAGTGCTCCCAGCGAAACAAAAATCACATTTACGATTAGTACAATAACGCTAAACCAAAGCACATTTTTTTGAGCGTCGCGAAGCGTATTCACACTCAGGTTTTTTTGCATCATGTTTTGGTCGAGGCCCGTCATAGCTATGGCAATGAACATTCCACTCAAAAATTGCTTGGGAAAAAATGTAGGAGCATTGATATTCCAGTCAAATACTCTGGAGTATGAAGAATCAGAAATTTCACGAACAGCATCTGTTAACGACCAATTCATCCCGCCTGCAATGGCGGATGCCGTTAAAACAACACCCATCAAAAGAAACAAGGATTGAAAGGTATCTGTCCACACAAGCGATTTAATTCCACCTTTTAAGGTGTAAGCCAAAATGAGTATGATAATGATACTTACTGAAAGTGCGAATGGAATGCCCAAGGGACCGAACAAGAATAAATGCAATACGCCGGCAGAAATGTAAAGCCTGAAAGCCGCCCCAATAGTTCTGGAAAGCAGAAAATAAAATGAGCCTGTACTTTGGGAAGCAAACCCAAACCGGCTGCCTAGATAAGAATAAATTGATGTGAGGTTCAATCTGTAATACAAAGGCAATAAAACCTTCGCAATCACCAAATAGCCAGCCATATAACCCAAAACAATTTGCAGGTAGTAGAAGTTCTTCAGGCCGACCTCCCCGGGAACAGAAACAAATGTTACCCCGGAAAGGGAATCTCCAATCATTCCAAATGCTACCAAATACCACGGCGATGATTTATTACCCAAAAAATAGGATTCATCGTTAGCATTTCGGCCCTTCCACCAGGAAATACCAACCAGAACTAAAAAATATGAAATAATGATGAAGGCCAGAATGGCCGGATGCAACGCCTGATCCATACAACAAATGTAGGCCCCTGCGGATTGAATTAACCTGGTAAAGCGGGCAGTTATGAAAACAGCCTGGTGAATATCGAATAAAGAGTCTATCAACAGATTCACACTGAATGAAAACCAAAGTAAACAAAGTCGTTCTCTTCATTCATTCTAATAATTGGAGCCTAATTACATCACGCATTGCACAGCGAATTCGTTGAACTCGTCAACGTCAAAAAAGAACCTGAATGGACTCACTTCCTTCTAATCGACAAAAAGCATTTAAAGCAGATAAACAGGTATAACCGTTTAAAAACGGCTATTTAGATCCAAACCCCTAAATTGTTCCCGGGCAGGGGCATTTGGGCTAATCCCTCGATAATTTTCAGAAAGTTGTCAAGCAGAAACCTCAAAATTTCCCTGCTATTTTTCAACGACGATGTTAATATGTCAATTGGCATGAGCATCTTTTTAATGAAAGCGTTATTAAACGTATATACACGTTTAAAAACGCCTCTTTGAAACAAAAAACCTACATTGTTCCCGGGCAGGGGCATTTGGGCTATTCCTCGACATTTTTTCAAAAACTGTCAAGAGAATTTTGCTGATTCAAGGCCCCATTTATGAACCGAACTGTTAATAAATGCTTCATTCCTCTAACACTAATTGAGTTAAAAGCGTTTCTAATTCAACTTATAATGGCAGAAGCGTCAAATACATCCATTGAAAAGGAAGCCATGAATCAGATTCCGGGGAATTTTAATGATTGCATAGCGTTCTTTAAAAAAGTGAAATGTGACATTTTGAGCTTTTAACTTTGAACTTGTTAAATAACCCTTTCCGAACCAAATCTGCTAAAAACAGATGATAAGAATAATTTCATTCGGACGCTATTTGCACAGGCCATGCAATACTTCAGGATTTTGTTACTTCGCATGAATTTACCCATAACCATGAAAATTGTATTTGCTTCAAATAATCAACATAAGCTTGATGAAATCAAGGCGATCGTTCCGAACTGGATAGAGGTCATTTCTCTTAAAGAAGCAGGATTTAATGATGAATTACTTGAAAGTACAGGAACAATTCCAGGCAATGCCATGCAGAAAGCAAGACAAGTATATGACTTGCTAGGAGTACCTTGTTTTGCCGATGATTCGGGATTGGAAGTTGACGCACTTAATGGTCTTCCGGGAGTTGACACAGCCCATTTTGCCGGTCCGGAAAAAGATTCAAAGAAAAATATGGAGAAGTTACTTAAGCAACTTGAGGGGGCCCGAGACCGGGGAGCAAGATTTGTAACTGTGATTGCCTATAAAGCAGAAGATCAAGAATACATCTTTGAGGGTGAGATTAAAGGTACTATAAGCAACACACCTACTGGTAATGGTGGATTTGGCTATGATCCTGTTTTTATTCCCAGTGATCATAAAATTTCATTTGCGTCCATGGCTCCAGAATTAAAGTACGGGATGTCACACCGAACCAGAGCAATGCAACAATTTATTAAGTTTCTGCAAGAGAGGAGTTTGAATTAGGCTATTTTTGCCGCACTATGGAATGGATTTCAGCGATTATCGACTTTGTTTTACATATTAACGATCACCTAGACAAGCTTGTATTGGACTATGGTACAACCATTTATGCAATCCTGTTTTTAATTATTTTCGTTGAAACCGGCTTGGTTATCATGCCATTTCTACCCGGAGATTCTCTTTTGTTTGCAGCTGGCGCCATTTGTGCAAGGCCCGGATCCGATTTAAATATTTGGTTACTCATCGCGCTATTATTTATTGCTGCAGTGCTGGGTGATAATTGTAATTATGCCATCGGCCGGTTTGCCGGCGATAAAGCTGTAAAGCTTAAAATTGCCGGGCGAAACCTGGTAAAACAGGAATACATACATCAAACCCATCGTTTTTTCGAAAAATATGGAACCAAGGCCATTATCATGGCCCGATTTGTACCGATCGTAAGAACATTTACACCTTTTGTTGCCGGAGTAGGAAAGATGAGTTACCGTGATAAATTCCTCCCTTACGATGTCGCTGGAGGATTCCTCTGGATAAGTTCAATGTCACTTTGTGGCTATTTTCTTGGTAATTTACCTTTCTTTCAGGAGCATTTTGAAGCTGTTGTATTGGGAATTATTTTATTATCTGTTTCGCCTATGATTTTTGCATTTATGAAAGCAAGGCTGAAGTCAAAAAAATAAAAACACTATACATTCTTCCCACCAACAGGTGGAAAACAAATGAATGACAGCCATTTTTACTTACTTAGCTGTGAAATTTGATGAAGAATGATCCCTGTTACTCAAACATATTTACCACCAATTGAAGACTATATTCATTACCTGCGGGGCATTTGGGATAGCCGGCATTTGACCAATCATGGCCCACTTGTGCTGGAATTGGAAGGGCAAATTCGAGACTATCTGGGAGTAAAACACTTTTTCTTTGTGACAAATGGAACTATTGCTTTACAAATTGCAATTAAAGCCCTTGGACTCACAGATGAAGTTATTACAACACCATTTTCGTACGTAGCCACCACAAGCAGCCTGGCTTGGGAAGGTACAAAGCCTGTTTTTGCTGATATTCAAGAAGACACATTGACTATATCACCCGCTTGTATTACAAATAAAATTAGCAATAAAACTTCAGGTATTCTGGCAACGCACGTATATGGAAACCCTTGCGATGTTGAAGCTATTGCCAAAATTGCAGCTGAACATAAACTTAAAGTGATTTATGATGCTGCACATGCATTTGGAGTTGAATACAAAAATACCTCTTTACTGAACTTTGGGGATATTTCAACACTCAGCTTTCACGCAACCAAACTATTCCATACGATTGAAGGTGGTGGCATTGTAACCAACGATGATGATTTGGCAAGAAAAATTGCCTACATGAGAAATTTTGGTCACGATGGGCCAGAGCGTTTTTTTGGACTTGGAATTAATGGGAAGGGCTCGGAATTTCAGGCTGCCATGGGACTATGCATTCTTCCTGAAGTGGACAATCTAATTGAAAAAAGAAAAACAATATGCCATCGTTATTCGGCCTTATTGGCCGGATTGCCTATTCAACAAATTGCAATTCAATACAATACGACCAAATATAACTATGCATATTTCCCGGTTATTTTTGAATCAGACGAAGTCCTTGGAAGGGTCCGGGAAGCTTTGTCACAACAACAATACAATACCAGAAGGTATTTTTACCCGGCTTTAAATAAATTAAATTATGTAATTGATAATATTCCAGATTCAATAGCCGAAAATGTAGCAAAAAGAGTTTTGTGTTTGCCTTTGTATCCTGAATTGTCCATGCAGCATGTAGAAAAAATTACAGAAATCATTAAAGCAAGTTTATGATTGTAATTGGAGCTGGAGGTTTTGCCAAGCAATTACTTCCATCCTTGCAGCGCAAGGATATACTAAAAAAATGCATTTTTTACGACGATGTTACCCTTGGTAATGGAGGATTTATTCACCAGAATTTCAATGTGATTCGCTCTGAATCTGAACTTTCGTCAATTATAAAACTTGAGCAAAAGCATTGCATTCTTGCAATTGGAAATCCTTTGACAAGGAGACACCTGGCTCAAAAAATTGAATCCATGGGTGGCGAACTTATTAGTCTGGTAGACCCCAAATCCAGCATTTCTGAATTTAATGTGAAACTGGAAAATGGATTGGTAATTCTTGAGGATGTTATTATAGAACCCGGAGTTCAGATTGGAAGGGGCTGTTTGATCAACCTAAGAACAATAATTACGCACGACTGCGTGATTGGTGATTTTTGCGAGCTTTCGCCCGGATCTGTTTTCCTAGGTGGCTGCCAAATAGGAGATAATACATTTATAGGCGCCTCATCTGTAATCCTACCTAAAGTCAAAGTTGGAAAAAATTGCATAATTGGAGCAGGCTCAGTCGTTAACAAGGACATTCCTGATAATAGCAGATACGCGGGTGTTCCAGCACGAACATTAGATTTGTAGGCATGAAATCACTTTCATTTATTTTACCTGTATACAGAAACCAGGGTTCCATAAAGATTACTTGTGACCAAATTCATGAATTAATAACAGGTACTCATAAATTACTCGACTACGAAATTATTTTTATCAATGATGGTTCAGACGATGGTTCCTGGCAAGAAATTTTAGAAATAAGTAAATCCAACAATAAAGTTAAGGCGATTTCATTTTCCAGGAACTTTGGTCAGGTGCCGGCAATTATAGCCGGAGCTAGACATGCGAAAGGAGATGCAGCAATAATTATGTCGGCAGATCTTCAAGATCCAGTGGAGCTCATAAGTGAAATGATTTATTCATGGGAAAATTCTGCTCAAATTGCAATATGCTACCGGGTTGATCGTGAAGATTCGGCAATAGCAAATTTTACTTCCGGCATCTTTTATAGATTTATGAAAATAGCAAATCCACCCATGCCAAAGGGCGGTTTTGATTTTGTGCTGTTGGATAAGCAAGCATTGGAAGTTTTTGCCGGCATTGACGAACGAAACAGATTTTTCCAGGGCGACATTCTCTGGATGGGGTTCAACGTTAAATTCATACCGTACAAGCGTCTCAAAAGAAAAATAGGGAAAAGCCAATGGAGCTTCTCGAAAAAACTAAAATACTTCATCGATGGGTCGCTGAACACCTCTTACCTATTGATTCGATTCATGTCAGTTACGGGTGTTTTAACCGCTTTGCTAGGATTTTTATACGCTCTTGTCGTCGTTTATTTAAGATTCATCAATGATGTTCCATTCAAAGGTTATGCTCCCATCGTGATTCTTCTTCTGGTCATTGGAGGAATGACGATGATCATGTTGGGAATTATAGGTGAATACCTGTGGAGGATTTATGACGAAACCCGAAAGCGGCCTTTGTATCTAATCAAGGAAAAAGCTGGCAACTGGGAAGAATCAGAAAAACCGTGAATCTGATTTCCAGATGTACTTAAAATGAAAACGCTTTGAGCAATCCTAAAAGGTCACTCAAAGCGTTCTTTTTACTTGATAATGATGTATTGGAATTTTAACAATTCATCATTTTAGAATGTCTGTCCCATGATAACGCCCTGCATCACCCAACATTTCTTCAATGCGAAGTAGTTGATTGTACTTTGCAATCCTATCGCTGCGTGATGCTGACCCGGTTTTAATTTGTCCACATCGCAGTGCAACTGCGAGATCAGCAATGGTGGTATCTTCTGTTTCACCGGAACGGTGGCTCATAACAGCCGTATAACCATTGTTCATAGCTAATTGCACGGCATTGATGGTTTCAGTAAGTGTACCAATCTGATTTACCTTAACAAGAATAGAATTTGCAACTTGATGATCGATTCCTTTTGCAAGTCGCTCTACGTTAGTAACAAAAAGATCATCCCCTACAAGCTGCACTTTCTTGCCAACTTTGTCAGTGAGAAGCTTCCAGGCAGTCCAATCGTCTTCATCCAAACCATCTTCAATAGAAAGGATGGGGTATCGATTACACCAGTCTGCCCAAAAATCAACCATCTCTGATGGCTTTAGCTTATCACCTGTAGACTTTTTCAGGTGGTAAACCCCTTCTTCACGATTGTAAAATTCGGATGCAGCGGCGTCCATTGCAATGTAAATATCCTCTCCGGGTCGGTACCCCGCTTTTTCAATGGCTTCTATTACCGTTAAAATTGCATCCTCATTTGACTTAAGAGAAGGCGCAAAACCACCTTCGTCACCAACATTGGTAGACATACCCTTCTTTTTCAGGACTGTCTTCAAATGATGAAAAACTTCTGTGCCCATGCGTAGACCTTCTGAGAAGGAAGAAGCTTTAACAGGCATGATCATGAACTCCTGAAAATCAATGCTATTATCTGCATGAGATCCACCGTTAAGAATATTCATCATTGGTACAGGAAGAAGGGCTGCATTTACCCCTCCGACATAACGGTAAAGTGGTTGACCAGCTTCGGAAGCAGCGGCTTTTGCAGCTGCAAGAGAGACTCCAAGTATCGCATTTGCTCCTAGATTGGCTTTGTTTTCCGAACCATCAAGATCAATCATGGTCATGTCTAGAAGCCTTTGGTCACTAACTTCCATTCCAGCAAGTTCTTCGCGTATAGCAGAATTAACATTTCTAACAGCCTTTTCTACACCCTTGCCCAGGTATCTCTTAGCGTCACCATCACGAAGCTCTACTGCTTCGTGTGTGCCAGTTGAAGCTCCAGATGGTACAGCGGCTCTTCCCATGGCGCCACTTTCGGTAAATACATCTACTTCTATCGTTGGGTTGCCTCTGGAATCGAGAATCTGTCTCGCATTGATAAATGCTATTGAACTCATGCTTAATTAATTTAATTATTAGTAACTGATTGTTTTACAGATGAAATCATTTCAATGAACTGATCAAAAAGATATCTTGAATCATGCGGCCCCGGAGAGGCTTCAGGATGGTACTGCACCGAAAATGCATTTGCTGAAGTATGTCTGATGCCGGCAATTGTATTGTCATTTAAATGAATATGAGTTACCTGCAGATCAGGATGACTTTCTACTTCACTTCTAACAACAGCGAAACCATGATTCTGAGAGGTTATTTCGCTTAAGCCTGTTAACAGGTTTTTAACTGGATGGTTTATTCCACGATGACCGTTAAACATTTTAAATGTAGATACTCCCATTGCTTTTGCAAAGACCTGATGACCAAGGCAAATACCGAACATGGGAATTCCAGAGGCTAAAATTTGCCTAGTTGTTTCAACAGCATAATTTAAAGTAGCTGGATCTCCAGGTCCGTTTGATAACATAAAACCATCAGGTTCAAACTCCATCATTTCATCGAATGATGATCTGGCGGGAAATACCTTTACAAGGCAATCTCTCTGAACGAGGCAATCCACAATTGACTTTTTTACACCAAGATCGAGCAGGGCTACCCTAAAACTTGCATCCTCGGAACCTTTTTGGTAGGCTTCTTTTGTGCTAACTACGCTTGCCAGTTCCAGGCCTTCCATGGAAGGTACACTCTTGAGCCTATAAATAAGCTCCTCAATATCTGTTGTTTCTGAGGAAATTATCGCATTCATCACCCCTTTATTTCTGATGTACCTAACCACTTCACGCGTATCAATTCCAAAAATAGCAGGTATACCATTCTCTGCAAAATAGGAGACGATATCGCCGCTTGCCATTTTCCTTGAGAATAGGGAGGATAAATCTTTACAAACAAGCCCGGCAATCTTTATGCTTTCAGATTCAGCCTCATCGTGGCTTACTCCATAATTGCCAATGTGAACGTGGGTCGTTATTACAATTTGTCCAAAATAAGACGGGTCAGTAAAAATTTCCTGGTATCCGGTCATCCCGGTATTAAAACAAATTTCTCCAGTTGCCGTTGCCGGTATACCTGTTGAAAAGCCTTCAAAGCTTTTGCCATCTGCCAAAAGCAATATAGCGGGATTGATTTGATTTGATTTGCTCATTGAAACGCAAAAGTTCAAAAAAAAAGGATAAAACCAGAGGCTTTATCCTTTTAAATGTTCACATTATGAATATATTTTATTCAGCTTTTGCATCCTCTTGACTAGAACCATCTGACGCACTAGTGTCTTCTGATGAAGCAGCTGCTGCAGGAGCGGCATCAGCTTTCACTGTCTCTGACTTTTTCTTACCTGCACGACGTGTTTTCTTTTCAGACTTAGACTTCACATCTTTTAGCAAGTTATCATTATAGTCAACAAGTTCGATCATCGCCATTTCAGCATTGTCTCCCAAGCGATTTTCAAGTTTGATAATCCTTGTATAACCACCATGTCGTTCGGCCACCTTCGCAGAAACGTCTCTAAAAAGTTCGGCAACTGCATTTTTATCCTTTAGGTAAGCAAATACAGTACGACGACTGTGAGTTGAATCTTGCTTTGACTTTGTAATCAAAGGCTCAACGAAAACCCTAAGAGCTTTTGCTTTAGCTAGAGTTGTATTGATTCGCTTGTGCAGAATCAATGAACTAGCCATGTTCGCCATCATTGCCTTGCGGTGAGGCGCTTTTCTGCCAAGATGATTTAATTTTTTACCGTGTCTCATGATTTCTTCTTATGATCTTCAAGCCTGCAAAGGCATGAACAAATTTTTAGTCTTTATCTAGTTTGTATTTAGAAAGGTTCATACCAAAAGTGAGTTGCTTACTTTGTACGAGCTCTTCAAGTTCTGTTAGTGATTTCTTACCAAAGTTTCTGAATTTGAGTAAATCATTCTTATTGTAAGAAACTAAATCAGCAATTGTATCTACATCTGCAGCTTTCAGACAATTTAACGCTCTAACGGACAGATCCATATCAACAAGACGCGTTTTAAGCAGCTGACGCATGTGAAGTATGTCTTCATCAAATTCCTCAGTTGTCACTTTCTCCTCAACATCTTCAGTTATTTTCTCATCCGAGAACAACATAAAATGCTGGATTAGAATCTTTGCAGCTTCTTTCAAAGCATCTTTAGGGTGGATTGAACCATCGCTGGCAATGTCAATAATCAACTTTTCATAATCCGTTTTCTGCTCTACACGGTAATTTTCTACTGTGTATTTTACATTACGAATAGGTGTGAAAATTGAATCAATTGGAATTAGACCAATCTGTTGAGAAGAAGGCTTATTTTCCTCAGCCGGAACATAACCGCGACCTTTGTCAATGGTGATTTCCATTTTAAAGTTCACACTTGGATCCATTTGACAAATAACAAAATCGTGATTCAAAACTTGAAAAGACGACGTGAACTTTCCAATATCTCCAGCTGAAAGCTGATTTTGACCACTGATTTGAATAACTACTTTTTCGTGTTCAGTGGAATCTATTTGACGCTTGAATCTAACTTGCTTTAGATTTAGTATGATTTCAGTTACGTCTTCTACGACACCTTTAATAGTAGAAAACTCATGCTCAACACCTTCAATTTTTACTGAAGTAATTGCAAACCCTTCGAGGGATGAAAGCAAAATGCGGCGAAGCGCATTTCCAACAGTAATTCCATATCCAGGTTCTAGTGGTCTGAATTCAAACTGACCCTCTTGGTCAGTTGACTGAATCATAATTACTTTATCTGGACGTTGAAATGCTAATATAGCCATATTATATGCAGGTTTGATTGATGAATAGAAGGAAAAGAATCGAATTATTTTGAATACAATTCCACGATTAACTGTTCCTTAATGTTTTCAGGAATGAGCTCTCTTTCAGGAAAGTTTAAGAACGTTCCGCTCAATGAAGCGGTATCAAAAACAATCCATGAGAATTTATTGGGATGACCTGACAATGAAGCTGAAATGACCTCAAGTGACTTCGATTTTTCACGCACAGCTACTTTATCACCAGGACGTAAAGTGTAAGAAGGAATGTTGACCACCTTACCGTTAACAGTAATATGACGGTGAGAAACAAGTTGGCGAGCGGCAGATCTTGTTGGTGCGATTCCCATTCTGAATACAACATTGTCCAATCTTGCTTCAATCAACTTCAAAAGCATTTCACCGGTAACTCCTTGAGCTCTGTTTGCGCGATCAAAAATTCTGGCAAACTGCTTTTCTAGAATACCGTAAGTATATTTCGCTTTTTGTTTCTCCTGCAATTGAATTCCATACTCAGAAACCTTGTTTCTGCGCTTGGAATTTCCATGCATTCCAGGAGGGTAGTTCTTTTTAGTTAGAACCTTATCTGGTCCGAAGATTGGTTCACGAAACTTACGGGCTATCTTCGACTTGGGGCCTCTATATCTTGCCATTTTGCTAAATGATATTTATGATTGATTAAACGCGGCGACGCTTTGGTGGGCGACAACCATTGTGAGGAACTGGTGTAACGTCAACGATTTCACTCACTTCAATTCCGCTGTTGTGAATGGTACGAATAGCAGATTCCCTTCCGCCTCCGGGACCTTTAACAAATACTTTAACTTTACGCAGTCCCAAATCATAAGCTACCTTAGAGCAATCGCCAGCAGCCATTTGGCCAGCATAAGGTGTGTTCTTTTTTGATCCGCGAAATCCCATCTTGCCTGCAGAACTCCAGGAAATAACCTGTCCATTCGTGTTGGTGAGGGAGATGATTATGTTGTTAAAAGTAGCGTTGACATGAGCATGTCCCACTGCTTCTACTTTTACAACTCGCTTCTTGGTTGTTTTAGTTGATTTAGCCATTTTTCGGTTTTTATCAATAGTGTTAACTAAGTCTGTTACTTAGTAACTTTCTTTTTATTCGCTACTGTTTTCTTTTTACCTTTTCTGGTACGGGCGTTATTCTTTGTGGTTTGTCCACGAAGAGGCAGACCAACACGATGACGAATACCACGGTAACAGCCAATATCCATTAAACGCTTAATATTAAGCTGAACCTCTGATCGAAGAGACCCTTCTACTTTAATGTTATTATTAATGAACTCCCTTATTTTTGAGAGTTCATCATCGTTCCATTCAGATACCTTTTTGTTAAAATCAATACCAGCATCCGTTAAAATGCGCTGAGCAGTGGAACGGCCAATGCCATAAATGTAAGTGAGGCCTATTTCACCACGCTTGTTTTTTGGAAGATCAATTCCTGAGATACGAGCCATATTGCTTGCTGTTTAAACTTATCCTTGACGTTGTTTGAATTTGGGATTCTTTTTGTTGATGACATAAAGTCTCCCCTTACGGCGTACAATTTTGCATTCCGCGCTCCTTTTCTTAATGGAGGTTTTTACTTTCATCTTGTTTTTATTTGTAGCGATAAGTGATACGGCCTTTTGTCAAATCATATGGAGACATCTCCACCTTAACCTTATCGCCTGGTAAAATTTTTATGTAGTGCATACGCATCTTGCCTGAAATATGAGCAATAATTATATGCCCGTTTTCAAGTTCAACTCGAAACATTGCGTTTGACAACGCCTCGATAATTGTACCGTCTTGTTCTATTGAAGACTGCTTTGACACTTATTTTGTTTTTATTATAAAATCAATTCGTTTCTCATTTTCAGAACTTCTTCAACATATTCAAACGATGAAAGAATTTCTGCACTTCCCTTCCGAACAACAATGGTATGCTCAAAATGAGCAGATACCAGTTTATCAGAAGTTGTTATCGTCCAACCATCTTTGCCATGATTAACATTTTTTGATCCCATGTTAACCATCGGTTCAATAGCGATAACCAATCCTTCCTGCAACTTGAGTCCTGTTCCTCTTTTACCAAAATTTGCAACTTCCGGGGCCTCATGAAGGCTTTTTCCCAGACCATGACCAACCAACTCTCTCACGATTCCGTATCCTTCTTTTTCACAATGCGATTGTATTGCAAAAGAAATGTCACCTAATCGCTTACCTGCTATTGCATTTTCAATTCCTTTGTAGAGGCTTTCTTTAGTCACTCGCAATAGCTTGATGAGTTCCGGCTTAATCTCTCCAACTGCAAAAGTGTAAGCGGAGTCTCCGTAATAACCATTTTTTAAAACACCACAGTCAACAGAGATCACATCTCCCTCAACAAAAGGTTTAGCTACTGGAATTCCGTGAACCACTTGCTCATTTGGTGAAATACAAAGAGAATTTGGAAATCCACCGTATCCCTTAAATGCTGGAACTGCGTTATGATCTCTAATAAACTCCTCTGCAACCTTATCTAACTGAAGTCCTGAAACTCCAGGTTGAACAAGTTTGGCTACTTCTGCAAGTGCCCGGGCAACAAGTAAAGAACTCTCTCTTATTAACTCTATTTCTTCAGCTGTCTTGTAATAGATCATCTAAAGAAATTATTTAACTGGCAACTGAAACGGGAGAAGCCGTAGCCCTGCCTTTCAATCTGCCGCTCTTCATCAATCCATCGTACTGTCGCATCAACAAATGGCTTTCAATTTGCTGAAGTGTATCCAAAACAACACCTACTAAAATCAGCAGTGATGTTCCTCCATAAAACTGTGCAAACTTATTAGTTACCCCAATCAACATCGCAAGAGCAGGTAGTATTGCAACCAAGGCAAGGAAGATCGATCCGGGTAAGGTGATTTTTGACATAATGCTATCAATGAAATCAGCTGTAGGCTTGCCTGGTCTGATTCCAGGAACAAATCCTCCACTTCTCTTCATTTCTTCAGCCATATTCTGCGGGTTTACTGTTATTGCTGTATAGAAATAAGTAAATAGAATGATCATTACGGCAAAAGAAAAATTGTACCAAAAACCTGTAATGTTGCTAAATTCAGAAATAAATCCTTGAAGAGAATCACTGTCTGCAAAACCTGCAACAGTAATTGGAATAAACATAATAGCTTGGGCAAAGATTATCGGCATTACACCGGCTGCATTCACTCTCAACGGAATATATTGGCGTGCGCCCACCACTTGCTGATTTCCTTGAACGCGCTTAGCTTGCTGAACCGGAATTCTGCGAACACCCTGCACTAAAAGCAAAGTCAATATAACAACGAACAACAAAATCACAAGCTCCACAAGAAACATAACTAATCCACCACCGGATTGCTCCAGTCTTGAACCAAACTCAGCTACAATTGCAGAAGGCAATCCTGCAATAATACCCACCATGATAATCAATGAAATACCGTTACCAATGCCGCGGTCTGTAATTCTCTCTCCCAACCACATGATAAACATAGTTCCAGCTACTAAAATAATGGTTGATGAAATCCAGAAAAAAGCTCCTGAGTCTGTAACAGCGTTAGTTCCTAATTGAGAATTTAGATTTGCCAGGTAACCAGGAGCCTGAAAAGCTGTTATTACAACGGTCAGATAGCGCGTAAACTGGTTAATTTTCTTTCTCCCCGATTCTCCCTCCTTCTGCAATTTTTGGAAATAAGGAACCGCGATTCCTAAAAGCTGGATAACAATTGAAGCAGAAATATAGGGCATGATTCCGAGTGCAAATATGGAAGCATTTGAAAAGGCTCCTCCGGAAAACATGTTAAGCAAACCCATAATTCCATCAGAGGTTTGCTTTTTTAACTCCCCTAGAGCGTCGGGATTCACCCCTGGCAATACCACAAACGATCCAAGTCTGTAAATCAGTAGAAACAGCAACGTATTACCAATTTTAGTACGAAGCTCTTCGACTTTGTAAATGTTTTTAATGGTATTGATCAGATTTTTCATCAGGCAATAATTGTAGCGCTACCGCCTGCTGTTTCAATTGCAGATTTTGCGGTTGCAGTGAATGCATGAACAGTAACTTCAAGTTTTGCTTTCAACTCACCCCTTCCTAGAATTTTAACCTTATCTTTTTTAGATACTAAGCCATGCTCTCTGAGAGTTTCAAGAGAAACAGTTGAAATATTATGAGTCTCAACAAGTTGTTGCAAAGCGTCCAGGTTAATACCACGAAATTCAACTCTGTTGATGTTCTTAAAGCCAAATTTAGGCAGCCTTCTTTGAAGCGGCATTTGCCCCCCTTCAAAACCAACTTTAGAGGAATATCCGGAACGTGACTTTGCTCCTTTATGACCACGAGTTGAAGTACCTCCACGACCTGATCCTTGGCCACGGCCAATGCGTTTGTTAGATTTAATTGAACCTGCTGCAGGTTTTAAATTACTTAGATTCATGCGAATATCATTTTCAGATTTCTTCTACAGAAATCAGGTGTTTAACTTTATCAATCATTCCCTGAATTTGAGGTGTAACCTCATGCTCAACAGGAACATTCATTTTACGAATACCTAACGCTTTAAGAGTTCTCTTCTGACGTTCGGGGCGATCTATACCGCTTTTGGTTTGTCTTATAATTACTTTGGCCATGCTTTCCAGTCTTAACCATTAAAAACTTTATCCATAGAAACACCCCTTTGTTGAGCTACTGTTGCAGCATCGCGCATTAAAGAGAGCGCATTGATTGTAGCCTTAACCACGTTGTGAGGATTTGATGAACCTTTGGATTTAGCAAGAACGTCAGTAATTCCAACACTTTCAAGAACTGCACGCATGGCACCACCAGCAATTACACCTGTACCGTGTGCAGCAGGCTTTAGAAAAACTAATGCACCACCAAATTTCCCCAGTTGCTCATGAGGAACAGTACCATTAATAACAGGAACTTTAATCAGCGATTTTTTCGCGTCATCTATTCCTTTACTAATTGCATCAGTTACCTCTTTTGCTTTACCTAGGCCATGGCCCACGATTCCGTTTTCATTTCCAACCACTACGATTGCAGAAAAACTGAAAGCACGCCCTCCCTTAGTTACTTTGGTAACACGCTGGACGCCTACCAGTTTATCTTTAAGTTCGATTTCGCTGGAACGAACTCTCTTTATTGTTGCGTTTGACATATCTAATTAGAATTTTAAGCCGCCTTCGCGTGCACCTTCTGCAAGTGATTTAATTCTTCCATGATATAAATAACCATTCCGGTCAAATTTAACATTGGAAATTCCTTTCTCAAGAGCCTTGGCAGCAATGGCCTTACCTACAAGGGCTGCTTTCACGATTTTTGTAGCACTTTTAGAAGCTATATCCGACTCAGATGAAGATGCAGATACAAGGGTGTGACCTTGCAGATCATCAATGATCTGAACATAAATTTCTTTATTACTCCTGAAAACGCTGAGACGTGGCGCACTTTCGTCACCTGAAACAACCTTACGGATGCGCTTCTTAATTCGTTCTCTTCTATATTCTTTTGAAATTGCCATGATTTCCTGTGATTATTTTTTACCAGCTGATTTACCGGCTTTACGACGGATAACTTCACCAACAAATTTAATCCCTTTACCCTTGTAAGGTTCAGGTTTTCTTAGTGATCTAATTTTAGAAGCAACCATTCCCAAAAGCTGCTTATCGTGAGATTTCATAATCAATAGAGGGTTTTTACCTCTTTCTGTTTTAGCTTCTGCTTTGATTTCACCAGGTAGCTCAAAAACAATGTTATGCGAGTAACCTAGTGACATCTCCAACATTTGACCAGTCACTGCAGCTCGGTAACCTACACCAACGAACTCCTGTTGAGTGCTGAAACCTTCGCTTACTCCCTTAACCATGTTGAACAACAAGGCACGGTACAAACCATGCTTAGCTCTGTTATCTTTAAGATCATCAGGTCTACTTATGGTAACAGTGTTACCATCTACATTAACCGAAATATTTGGATCGATTTCTTGTTGCAGCTCCCCTAAAGGACCTTTAACGGATATGATATTGTTTGCTGATACGCTTACGCTGACTCCCTGCGGGACTGATATTGGCATTTTTCCAATTCGTGACATTTCTTGAACTGTTTACAAGATTAATAAACATAACAGAGGACTTCTCCTCCAACATTCTCTCTTTTTGCCTCCTTATCAGTCATTACACCTTTGGAGGTAGAGATAATTGCGATCCCAAGACCATTTATAACTCTGGGAATATCCTGAACGTGAGCATATTTTCTTAAGCCGGGCTTAGAAATTCTGGTAAGCGTTCTGATAGCAGGTATTTTAGTAACAGGGTGATACTTCAAAGCAATTTTGATGATTCCCTGAGGGGTTTCTGCTGTTGCATCAAGAAACTTGTAGCTAAGAATATACCCTTTATCAAACAAAATCTTTGTAATTTCCTTCTTCATTTTTGAAGCAGGAATATCAACTACACGATGATTTGCCTGAATTGCATTCCGGACACGTGTAAGAAAATCAGCTATTGGATCAGTCATTGTTATTCAATTGATATTGTTAGTAGCTTACCAGCTAGATTTGGTTATTCCTGGTATTTTACCATCAGAAGCCATTTCGCGAAAAGTGATACGAGATAATCCAAATTGACGGATATAACCTCTTGGACGTCCTGTAAGTTTGCAACGATTACGAAGACGAATTTTGTTTGAATTCTTAGGAAGCTTCTGAAGACCAACTGAATCGCCCGCTTCTTTAAGCGCAGCTCGTTTTGCTGCATATTTCTCTACAAGTTTTGCCCTTTTAACTTCACGGGCTTTCATGCTTTCCTTAGCCATTGTAAGCGATTATTTTTTTTGGTTTTTAAACGGAATTCCAAATTCTTTAAGAAGAGCAAAAGCTTCTTTATCTGTTGGTGCATTCGTCACAAATGTGATATCCATACCCATGATTTTCGATACTTTGTCTATATTAATTTCAGGGAAAATAATCTGCTCAGTTACACCTAATGTATAATTTCCTCTTCCATCAAAGCCTTTATCGTTCACACCGCGAAAGTCACGTATACGAGGCAAAGCCACATATACCAATCTCTCGAGAAATTCGTACATTTTGTCACCACGAAGAGTCACTCGACAACCAATCGGAACGCCCTTACGTAATTTAAAGTTAGATATGTCTTTTTTAGACTTGGTGGCTACAGCCTTTTGACCAGCAATTATTGACATTTCAGCTACGGCTGAGTCTATTTGCTTCTTGTCGGAAACGGCTGTTCCAATACCTTGATTTAAACAAATTTTTTCAAGGCGGGGTACCTGCATTACACTTTTATAGCCAAACTCTTCCTTAAGAGCTGGAGCTATCTCTTGGCGGTACTTCTGTTTGAGATTAGGATTGTATTCCATTACTTAATGATCTCTCCTGTTTTTTTGGAATAACGAACAAGCTTGCCATCGTTATTTGGCTTTCTTCCGATACGAGTGGGTTTTCCGTTTGAAGGATCCACCAGCATTAAATTTGAAATGTGAATTGGTCCTTCAACCTTAACAATACCACCTTGTGGATTTGCTGAAGATGCTTTTGTGTGCTTAGTAAGCATGTTAACACCGGTTACTACAGCACGCATACTTGAGGTATTAATTTCACGAACTTCGCCGGTCAATCCTTTTGAATTGCCTGAAAGTACAATTACTTTATCCCCTTTTTTTATGTGAAGTTTCATCTTACGACTTCAATTAAAGCACCTCAGGTGCAAGTGAAACAATTTTCATGTATTGCTTTTCGCGAAGCTCACGAGCAACAGGTCCAAAAATTCGAGTGCCTCTCAACTCATCGTTGTTATTCAAGAGAACAACAGCGTTGTCATCAAATCTAATGTAAGACCCGTCAGGTCTGCGAATTTCTTTTTTAGTTCTAACTACAACTGCTTTGGAAACAGCTCCTTTTTTAGCATTTCCTGAAGGAAGTGCGTGCTTTATGGTAACAACTATCTTGTCACCTACTGATGCATACCTTTTCTTGGTACCACCAAGCACGCGAATGCAAAGGACTTCTTTCGCGCCGCTGTTATCTGCAACAGATAAACGGGATTCTTGCTGTATCATGACTCTTGATTCTTGATCTAATTAATTACTTTGCTCTTTCGACTATTTGAACAAGTCTCCAGCGCTTGTTTTTGCTTAAAGGGCGCACTTCACTGATGATAACAGTATCCCCAATTCCGCAATCATTTTTGTCGTCGTGCGCGAAAAATGTTGTAGTCTTTTTTACGAACTTACCATATTTCGGATGCTTTACTTTACGTTCAACAGCAACTACAATGGTTTTATCCATCTTATTACTCTTTACTAATCCGACGCGCTCTTTACGAAGATTTCTTTCTATTGCTTCCATGATTATTTGGTATTGGAGGCTGTTTCTTTGTTAACTTTATTATTCAACGCTGTTTTCAACCTTGCAATATTCCTCTTGATCTCCCTTAACTTTACAGGGTTCTCCAGAGGAGAGACTGAATGATTAAAACGTAGCTTTGACAGAGATACTGTCTCTTCCTGAATCAAATCATTGATTTCAGTAAGCGTTAGTTCATTTATTTGAGACTGTTTCATGATTTATCAGACGCTAGCTTCTACGTAATCTCTTCTAACAATAAACTTAGTTGTAACTGGCAACTTTTGTGCTGCCAGACGAAGAGCTTCTTTTGCTATTTCCATTGGAACACCTTCTGCTTCGAAAATTACGCTTCCTGGTTTAACAACGGCCACCCAATACTCAGGTGAGCCTTTACCTTTACCCATACGAACTTCAGCAGGCTTCTTAGTGATTGGTTTATCGGGGAACACCCGAATCCAAATCTGACCCTCTCTTTTCATATATCTTGTCACAGCAATACGGGCAGCTTCAATTTGTCTGGCTGTCATCCAGACACCCTCCATTGCCTTAATGCCAAATGAGCCGAACGCCAATTCGTGTCCACGAGTGGCATTGCCCTTCATTTTCATTTTATGCTGCTTCCTGTACTTTGTACGTTTAGGCTGTAACATGGGTAATTCTTTTTTTATTCTATGTTTTAACTCTCCCTCTGAAATTGGCAATGTTTGGAAACAAAGCCTGTTATTTTGGGGACGGCAAAGATAGTAAGTTGTTTTATAATTCCAACAGCCTGACTTAAAAAAAATTAAAGGCTTTTTTCAAACTGTTTTATTTACTCTATAAACCCTGCATTCTAGGGCTTTAGCCTTTTGTTTTTCAGACAAAAAGATAAAAAAAGGGAGGTTATGGCCTCCCTTTTATTGTATTCAAATGTTTATTTACCTCTTTTACGTCCTCCTCTTCTATC
>Ga0169931_10004767_pt1 | contig 20997 bp, 21 predicted proteins | sample Kivu_15m_20L_FD_129675 | JGI IMG/M metagenome (GOLD analysis project Ga0169931, IMG submission 129675) | Freshwater microbial communities from Lake Kivu, Western Province, Rwanda to study Microbial Dark Matter (Phase II) - Kivu_15m_20L... | ecosystem: Environmental > Aquatic > Freshwater > Lake... | reverse complement strand
CTTTGGCACCGCACCGTCGAGGGGGATTCCAACTTCTTGCATCACCGCCGCCGCAGCGGGATTGATCGCCGCACCGGGGGCCGAGCCGGCTGACATGACAACGACACCAGGTTTTGCCCAGGCGGACGTGAATGCCGCGGCCATCTGCGACCGACCGGCGTTGTGCACGCAGAGGTAGAGAACGCCGAAACTCATCGCTCGACCATTCGCCCACCGAAGACCAAAGTCGCCGCGGCGAGACCCACGGCGCTACCAAGGAACTGACCGACGAAGAACATCGGCAACGAGGAAGGATCGATGCCCGCGAAGGAATCCGACAACGAACGACCCACGCTGACGGCGGGGTTGGCGAAACTCGTCGACGAGGTGCACCAATACGCCGCCGTGATCCATGCGGCGACCATGTACGGAATCAGCGCCGCACGATCCGAGCGAATGAACCCCTCGATCAACAACACGAGCACTGCCGTCGCCACGACTTCACCCGCGATGATCGGCCCTCCATCGCGAAGCTTGTCGGAAACGTTCACCACGTCGAGGCCGAACATTGCGTTGGCCGTCATCGCACCAAGACATGCACCAACGACCTGTGCGGCGACGAACGGCAGGACATCACGACTGGCAAGGCGGCCCGCAAGCCACTGCGCGACCGATACGACCGGGTTGAACTGCGCACCTGACACCGGGGCGAACAATGTGATGAAGAGAATCAAGCCACCGGTGGTTGCAATGGTGTTGGCGAGCAGTTGTACACCTACGTCACTGCTCAAACGCTCGGCCATGATGCCCGAACCGACGACAACCGTGACGATGCCCCACGTGCCGAGCATCTCGGCGCCGAGCCGACGCCCCATCACCTTGGAAACCGTGCTCAACAGCAGGAGCCGTCGACGCCGCACGACCCGCCGTCGGCGGCAACGTTGATCAGTCGACGTGTCGTCGGCGGTGTGGCCATCGTGCCGGCATCACCGTTTTCGTCGGTCACCGTGTAGATCTCCCACGAGATTTCGGGGCCGTGCACCCACACCTTGTCCTGCAGGGCATAGCAACAACTCGTCGCTTCCTGGAGCGTCGTTGCAAGACCTTTCGACTGTGCCGACTCCGCGGCCGCGACAACTTCATCGGTCGATGACACTTCGACACCGATGTGGTTCAGCGTTCCCGGTGCTCCCCCGTTGGCGATGAGCACCAACTTGAGCGGCGGCTCATCGACGACGAAGTTCGCGTAATCGTCACGAACCTTGTGGGGCCGAACACCAAAGAGGTCGGAGTAGAACGCGATTGCGCCGGCGAGATCGCCGACGTTCAGGGCCACCTGCACACGGGACATGCGCGGATGCTATATTGATGATTGTCTATATGTCAAACGAGTGCTGCCCCGCCCCCTTCGAACGATCGCTCACGTCCCGCGAAGCCGAGCGCTGCGCGCGGGTGTTTGCGGCGCTCGCCGATCCGGTGCGTCTTCGCCTTTACACGATGATCGCCTCGGCCGAGGGCGAGGTCTGCGCCTGCTCGTTCGTCGACGCCGTTGATCGGTCGCAACCCACGGTCAGCCACCACCTGAAGATCCTCCGCGATTGCGGTTTGGTCCAAGGCACCAAGCGCGGAACCTGGGTGTGGTACTCGGCCAATCCGGAACTGGCGGCAGAAGTCGCTCAGCTGTTGCCGGCGCGCATTTCGGCGTAGCCGGGGTCGCTCGGCCAGTTCGGCTGGAACATGTGCCACTGCTCGGGTGCGCGGCGGATGAGTGACTCGAGTTCGGTTGCGAGTTTCTGGGTTCCTGCGGCGACGTCGTCGCGCAGTCTTCCGGTGCGGGTCAGGTCGATGGGTGGTCGCACGATCGCATGGTGTCCGTTGTAGCGATCGGTGAAGTACACCGCCGCGGTGATGAGTGGCGCCCCGGACCGAATGGCGAGGGTGACGGGCCCACCGGGCAGCGTCGTGGTCTCGCCGAAAAATTCGACCGGCAGGCCATCACCTTTCAAGTCGCGGTCGCAAAGCAGACACACGATGTGGTTGTCGCGCAGCGCCGAAAGAATGTCGGCGGCAACGCCTTCGCCGAGTGGCACGACGTTCATGCCGAGGTTCGTGCGCAGATTCGTGAACCACTCGAACAATTCGGGGGGCTGCAATGGTTCGACAACCACGGTCGCCTTGTATTTCTGGTCGGCAAGCCAACGTCCCGCCCACCCCCAGCCACCGAGATGCGGGAGCGCAAGGATCACTCCCTTGCCCTTGCCGAGACCTTCGATCACACGTTCGAACCCGTCGAGCGTGAACGAATTGTCGACGACCTCGCGTGGCAGATTCGGGAGGCGAAAACTCTCCACGTAGTAGCGCGCATAGCTGTCGAATGAGTCCTGTACCGCCGCGCGCACTTGGCGCGTGTCGAGGTCGGGCCGCACGCGACGGATGTGGCGTTCGATGATGCTGCGACGTGACTGCAGCGACGCCGACGCGGTGTAACCGATGAGTCGCGCGCTCGCATACGCAAGTGGACCGGGCGTCAACTGCGCGAAGAGGCTCGCCAGCTTGTAGGCGCCGACGGTGAACGTGTCGGTTGCGGACTCACGGAGTGTGGCCATTGTGGTGAGAGATCAGCGCGCGCGGCGACGCGCCGACGCACGACGCTGCAGGCGGGCTGCGTTGCGCGAGGCCCTGCGGAGTTGACGCTGCTCGATGCGCACCTCGGCGATCGGCGCGACGGCGGCCTGGTTCCACACCTTGAAAAAGCGCTGGACCGCCGTGATCGACGTGAGGACGAGCATCACCCAAAGAATCGGTACGAGCGCCGAATCGAACAACAGACCGATGCACAGGAGAATGATCCGCTCGGCGCGTTCCATCAGGCCGCCCTTGGCCTGCAGACCCAGCGACTCGGCCTTCGCGCGTTCGTAACTGATGGTGGACGAGACACCCATCACCGCCATCGGCAGGATCGCGATGTGGCCGCCGTCGCGGGACACGAGGAACCAGGCGATGCCACCGAGGAGAAATCCGTCGGTGACGCGGTCGATGACCGAGTCGAAGAAGGCCCCGCGCTGGCTGGCCAGGTTGCCGGCCTTGGCAACTGCGCCATCGAGCAGATCGGGAAGGGCTGCGAGGATGACGAGCAACAGGCCCGCGCGCAAGGCACCCATGCCGACGGCGACCGCGGCGGCAACCGCGAGAAGGAGACCGACGATGGTGAGGACGTCCGGGGTCACGCCCGCCCGGCGCAACGACTCGCCCATCGGACGCACGGCGCGCTCGACCTGGGACTTCCAGTTTCCGTCGAACATGGTGTGAAGGGTAATCCGCCGAGGCTCAATCGGCGGGTTTTGCCCCATCGGGATTCGCTTCGGTGAGTTTCTCCAGCACCGCGCCGTTGACGGCATCGACGAGCACCAGACCACGTCGCAGCGGCGGTTCTTCGGCGCTGTAACAAAAGACGCGCCAGGTGGGCCGACTACGAATTCCGTGCCAGACCTGTTGAGCCGAAGCATGACCGACCGCAAAACCAACGGCGCGAGTCGCAACGACCAATGCCTGCTTTTCGTCGACGACCATCCGCCAACCCGACGTGATGCTGAACAGACCGACGGCGGCAAGCAGGACCGCAGCAGCGATCCATCCGCCGTTGACGATCGGTGAGTCGGTTCCGACGGCTACGCGTACGAGCACGCACAACGCGGCGAGCACGAGGTACATGACACCCGGGATGCGACGACGGCTGTTGTCGGGGAACTCGTAGGCACCGCTGAAGGCGGTGATGTTCAAGTCGTCGGGAAGCGCGTCGCGAATGTCGTCGCCGTGATCGGGGGTGGCCACGTCCCCACCCTAGAGGCGACGCCAGGCGTCGCGCAGTTTTGCCGCCGAATCGACAAGCGATTCCGGCAGTGTGCGCGTGTTGGCGATGGCGGTCATGAAGTTCGCATCACCGACCCAGCGCGGCACAACGTGCACGTGCAGATGCTCCGAAATGCTGCCGCCGGCCGGTGGCCCGAGGTTGATGCCCACGTTCACCCCCTGCGGGGCGTACGCGGCCTTCAACGCCTGCACCCCCTGTGTGACAAGCGACCACAGTTCGGCGGACTCGGCAGTCGAGAGATCCTCGAGATTGGGCACTTCGCGGTACGGCAACACGAGCATGTGGCCGGAGGCGTACGGGTACGCGTTCAAAAGTGCGAAGCACGTCTCGCCGCGACGGAGGATGTGCGACTCGTCGTCGGAGAGTCCGCTGTTGAGGATTCGCGTGAACACCGAACCGCCGTCGACGGGCAGTGGATCGCCGGCGGTCTCTCCCCACTTCTGTACGTAGGCGGCGCGCCATCCGTTCCAGAGGTGATCAAGCATCGGCATCGTCCGCGTTGACGTCGGCGGCGACCCTCGCCACGAAATCGTCGACGCGAACGTCGCGCTCGACTTCGCCGCCGCGCGGGTTCACACCAACCGTCGAGTTGGCGACATCGTCGTCGCCAACCACGAGTACGTACGGAATCTTCTCCATCTTCGCGTTACGAATGCGCTTGCCAAGTTGGTCGTCGGCGTGGATCACATCGACACGGAATCCCTCGCGCTGCAGCCGCGCGACGACGCTCGCTGCGTATTCCTCGTGTGCCGAGGCAACCGGCAGCAAACGAACCTGCACTGGTGCGAGCCATGTAGGCAACGCTCCGGCGTAGTGCTCGAGCAACACGCCGAAGAAGCGCTCGACCGAACCGAAGAGGGCACGGTGCAGCATGATCGGTCGGTGACGCTGGGAGTCGGCGCCGACGTATTCGAGGTCGAAGCGTTGCGGCAGGTTGAAGTCGCACTGGATCGTGGACAGCTGCCACTTGCGGCCAATGGCGTCGCGCACGTCGATGTCGATCTTCGGGCCGTAGAAGGCGGCATCGCCTTCCTTGATCTTGTATTCGAGTCCGTACTTCTCGAGTGCGGCGCGCAGGGCATCGGTGGCCGTGTCCCAGATGGCATCGTCGACGACATACTTCGCCGGGTCCTTCGTGCTGAGGTTCGCGGTGAAGTCCTTGAAACCGAAACGCCGCAGAACACTCATCACGAAATCGAGCAGTGATGCAATTTCGTCCTGCAGTTGATCCTCGGTGCAATAGATGTGGCTGTCGTCCTGTGTGAACCCGCGGATACGCATGAGGCCGTGCAGGGTGCCCGCACGCTCGTAGCGGTAGACGGTGCCCAATTCGAACAGGCGCATTGGCAGTTCGCGGTAACTGCGACCGCGACCCGCGAAGATCAGGCAGTGCATCGGGCAGTTCATCGGCTTCGGGTAGTAGACGCCGTTGTCCATCTCCATCGGCGGGTACATGCCGTCGCGGTAGAAGTCGAGGTGACCCGATGTCTGGAAGAGGTTCGCGTTCGCGAGATGCGGTGTGAAGACGAACTGGTAGCCGCCGTTCTGGTGACGCTCGCGGCTGTAGTCCTCCATCAACTTGCGCACGATGGCCCCCTTCGGGTGCCACACGGCAAGACCGCCGCCGAGCTCGGAAGGAAACGACAACAGGTCCTGCTCGACGGCAAGACGACGATGGTCACGCTTTTCTGCTTCGGCGAGACGGTGCAGATGTTCATCGAGTGCGGCCTTCGATTCCCACGCGGTGCCGTAGATGCGCTGCAGCATCGGGCCCTTCTCCGATGAGCGCCAGTGCGCACCCGCCACTTTCATGAGTGCAAAATGTCCGAGTTTGCCCGTGGACGGCACGTGCGGCCCGCGACACAGGTCGATGAATGATTCGGTGTTGCGGTACACGCTGATGGTTTCGCCGCCACCCACTTCGCCGGCATCGGCACCATCGGCTGCTCCCGATGTGACCCGCTCGATGATTTCGCATTTGTAGGGTTGATTGGCGAAGAGACGCAGGGCTTCGTCGACACCGACTTCGGAGCGCACGAAGGGCTGGTCGGCGTTGACGATCTCGCGCATCTTGTCGCTGATCGCGGCGAGATCGGTTTCGGAGAACGTGCGTCCGCCCGGCAGGTCGAAGTCGTAATAGAAGCCGTCCTCGATCGCGGGACCGATCGAGAATTTCGCGCCCGGGAACAACAGTGTGACGGCCTGCGCGAGGACATGAGCGGTGGAGTGCCGCAAAACGTGACGACCCGCGTCGCTGTCGGCGGTGATGATGGCGACCGTTGCGCCTTCGGGCAGCGGCGCGTTCAGGTCTGCTTCGGACCCGTCGACGACCGCAGCGAGGGCCGCCTTGGCGAGCCGTGAGCCGATCGACGCGGCAAGATCGGCCGCGGTCGAGCCCGACGCCAACTCGCGTGCGGAACCGTCGGGAAGTTTGACCGTGAGCGTCGACATAGCGGTGGAAGTCTACGGCGAGACCGCCACCGGGCTTTCGCGGTTTTCGCTGGCAATCACGGTGCCGCCCTTGGATGCGTACGTGTTGCGGTATTCCTGGCCCGTCAACTCGCGGATCTCGAACATCAGTTCATCGGTGATTTCACGCAGAACCAAGTGGTCGGCCTCGCGGTCGGCATAACGCGACACGTCGATGGGCTGGCCGATGCGAATCGCGCAGCGCATGTTGAAACGCGGGAAGTTCACCTTCGGCACGACCGCGTCGGGCGGTTGAATTTCGCGCGTACCGGTGATGCCGACGGGAAAGATCGGACATCCGACCGCCAACGCAAGACGAGCAGCACCGGTGCGGCCCTTGTAGAGCATTCCGTCGCGGCTGCGCGTTCCCTCGGGGAAGATGCCGAACAACTCACCGCGACGCAAGACGGCCTCGGCGGCCTCGAGCGCTGCGGCACTTTTGTCACCGCCGGAACGGTCGATGGGAATCATCCCCATTGCAGGAAAGAACTTCCGCGTTTTCCACGAATCGAGGTACTCGGCCTTGCCGACGAAACTGATCTCGCGTGGTACGAGCATCATCAGGAATGCACTGTCGAGAAAACTCACGTGGTTCGGGCAAAGAATTGCGGGACCCGACGTCGGCAAACGATCCAATCCTTCGAGATCAAAACGCCACAGCGACTTGATGGCAGGACGAGCGACACGACGCACGCGACGCTGCAATGCACCGGCTCCGCGGTATGCCGCTGTGGTGTCGCCCGAAACCTCCATGTGCGCGTCAGGGTAGGTCGCTTCGGTCAAAAGCGACAGAGATTTCTTGTCAACGCAGTGTGAACGTTTTCGCAGAAAACGCCCTTGGCTTTCGCACTAATTCAGTCGCACTCCGAGCAGTGCTGCGGCGGCCGTCACATCGCGTCCGGTGCGGGCCGCTTCGTCGATGGCATCGAGGGCGGCAGGGGTGGCAAGGTCGTCGTCGAGACAGGCCCGCACGGCTTCGAGAACACCGGCGTCCACCCCGGCGCCTTTCGAGGACGCCTGCCATTCCGCAAGGCGGGCGGCGGCAGCGGGCATGATCCCCTCGTTCCACTCCCACTCGGCGCGGTAATGGTGGGCAACGATGCCGAGACGGATCACACGCGGGTCCCACTGGCCGCGCAGGGCATCGACGAAGACGAGATTGCCCCGGCTCTTCGACATCTTGTGGCCGTCCATGAAGACCATCGCGACGTGCATCCAGTGGCGCACGAAGGGCTGGCCGGTCGCAGCCTCCGACTGGGCCCGTTCGCACTCGTGGTGCGGGAAGATAAGGTCCGATCCCCCACCGTGGAGGTCGATCGTCGAGCCAAGTTCGCGTAGTGCCAAGGCCGAACATTCGATGTGCCAGCCTGGACGGCCGGGACCCCACATCGTGTCCCACGAGGGTTCGTCACCCGTACTTGTCTGCCAGAGGACGAAGTCGAGTGGGTGGCGCTTGTTCGGGTCGTCGACGTTGCCGCCGCGCTCGCGGGCGAAGGCGACCATTTGGTCGTGCGAGTAGTGCGACACCGAGCCGAAGGCGGGGAACTTCGCGACATCGAAGTACACGTTGCCACCCGCCTGGTACGCGAAGCCCCGGTCGAGAACCATGCCGATGAAGCCGCGGATGTCGGCGATCGCCGACGATGCGCGGGGCGTGCTGTGCATCGGCAGCGTGTCGAGCGCGGCCATGTCAGCCTCGAAACGCGCTTCCTCCCCCGCCGCGAGGTCGAGGTAGTGCACTCCGAGTTCGCGGGCCTTGGCGAAAAGCGGGTCGTCAACATCGGTCACGTTGCGGACGCACTTCACCTCGTGGCCGAGGTCGATGAGCCGACGTTGCAGCACGTCGTAGGCGAGAAACGTTGCGGCATGACCGAGATGTGTGGCGTCATACGGCGTGATGCCGCACGTGTACATGAGAACGGTAGGGCCGGGTTCGAAGGGCACGACCGCCTGGCGGGCCGTGTCGTACAGGCGCATCACTTGCGTGGGTCTCCCTTGATTCCGTTCAACCGGGGAGCGACCCGTGTCTTGTAGCGCACGTTCAACTGCAGCAATACGGCCGTAAACGCCTCGATCGCCGTTGCATTCGAGAGTTCTCCTGCATCGAGGGGCCGACACCCGGGTATCTTTTCGACGATCTCACTGACGGTGACGAGCGCCGCCTTGTCGTCGGAACAGATGAGAACGTCGCTGTCGATGGGGTCCCCGAGGTGGCCGAGTTCCTTCGCCGGTAGGTGATGCAGAGCCGCGACGACCCGACAGCGTGGAACGGCCACCTGCACGTGTGCGGCCACGCTGCCGCGCGGCGGCACGAGTGGCTGAAACTCACTTCCCACCCGGACAAGGGCGTTGGCCATGCTGACGACCACCTTGCCCGCCAGGTCGGCCTCGTGTTCCTTCGCAGTCGTCGCCGCCGAGTCCCACGGCGTGGCCAGCACGATGACCTCGCATGCCGCGGCGTCGTAGTTCGACCCGCCACGCAGGTCGAGGGACAACGAGGGCCAAGCCTCGCGGATCTCGCGGGCCTTGTCTTCGGCGCGATCAGCGGATCGCGAGCCGATGATCACGGGGTAGCCGACCGATGCGAGCCGAGCCGCCACGGCCGTCCCCGCGGGACCGGTTCCACCGAGCACACCGATCGTCGTCAATCCCCCACTCATGATCCGAGCATTGCACAGACGCGCCCCGGTACGCGCACCCCGACACACACGGCGCCTCTGCACTACCGTCGGACGCATGGGCATACTCGAGGGCAAGCACATCGTGATCACGGGCGTTCTCACCGACGCATCACTGGCGTTCGGGGTTGCCAAACTCGCCCAGGAAGAGGGTGCGAGCGTGGTCCTCACGGGGGCGGGCCGCGGTCTCTCGCTGACGCAGCGCACCGCACGAAAACTTCCGCAGGCCGCGCCCGTGTTCGAATTCGATGTCACCAACACCGAGCACGTTGAGTCGGTCCGCAACGACGTGCAGCAGCATTTCGGAACCGTCGATGGCGTCCTCCACGCGATCGGGTTCGCACCGGCTGCGTGCCTTGGCGATGACCTCATGGCGGCGACATGGGACGACGTTTCGGTTGCCATCCACATCTCTGCCTATTCGCTGAAAACCCTCGCGGATGCGTTCGTGCCGCTGATGCCGAACGGCGGAACGATCGTCGGACTCGACTTCGACAACACGGTTGCCTGGCCGGCCTACAACTGGATGGGTGTCGCGAAGTCGGCATTCGAGTCGACAAACCGCTATCTGGCCCGCGAGCTCGGCCCGAAGGGCATCCGCTGCAACCTCGTCGCCGCGGGACCAATTCGCACGATGGCCGCAAAGTCGATCCCCGGGTTCGCCAAGTTCGAAGACGTCTGGGATGCACGCTCACCCCTCGGGTGGGACGTGAACGACGGCGGACCCGTCGCCAAGACCTGCGTCGCGCTGATGTCGGATTTCTTCCCGTCGACCACGGGCGAGATGATCCACGTCGACGGCGGCTACCACGCGACCGGCGCGTGATCCTCGGATGAACCGCCTCGCCAACGAAGTCTCGCCGTACCTACGGCAACACCGCGACAACCCCGTCGACTGGTACGCGTGGGGAGAAGAGGCCTTCAGGGCGGCGCGCGAGCGCGGCGTGCCGATACTGCTGTCCGTCGGTTATTCGGCATGTCACTGGTGCCACGTCATGGCCCACGAATGCTTCGAGGACGACGCGGTTGCCGACGAGATGAACCGTCGCTTCGTCAACGTAAAAGTCGACCGCGAGGAACGTCCCGATGTCGACGCGGTCTACATGGAGGCCGTACAGGCGCTCACGGGCCGTGGCGGCTGGCCGATGACGGTCTTCATGACACCGGAGGGCAAGCCGTTCTACGGCGGCACCTACTTTCCCAAGCCTTCGTTCCTGCAATTGATGTCCGCGATCACCGACGTGTGGGAGAACCGCCGCGACGACGTCGACACGAACGTGAACGCCCTGATGGACGCGTTGTCGCGCAGCGAGATCAGTGCGCCGGCGTCAGCCGTCCCGGGTGCCGACCTGCTGGATCAGGCGGTGAGCAGCCTCGCGGCGAATTTCGACCGTGAGTGGGGTGGCTTCGGAGCGGCGCCCAAGTTCCCCTCGACGATGAACGTCGACTTGCTACTGCGCAGTTGGGCGGTCAGCGGCAATACTTCGGCACGCGACATAGCGGTCAACACGCTCGACGCGATGGCGGCAGGCGGGATGTACGACCACTTGGGAGGTGGGTTCGCGCGCTATTCCGTTGATCGCGAATGGCTGGTTCCCCATTTCGAGAAGATGCTCTACGACCAGGCCCTGCTGCTTCGCGTCTACGCCCACGCCGCCGTCACCACCGGCGAGCCACGCTTCGAGCGCATCGTGCGCGCAACGATCGGCTACGTCTTGCGCGACCTCACCCACCCCGATGGCGGCTTCTATTCGGCCGAGGACGCCGACTCGGCCGACCTCGACGGCCACCACCACGAGGGCTGGTTCTACACCTGGACGCCCCGCGAGCTTCGCGACATCCTGCCCTCACACAATGCCGACATCATCACGCAGTGGTTCGGCGTCACCGAAAGCGGAAACTTCGAGGGGCGCAACATCTTGACCCGGCACACTTCGCGCAACGACTACGTGCCACCGGCCGATGTTGAGGCGACGATGGCGGTGCTGTTCGAAGCCCGCAAGGCACGACCCAGACCACTTCTCGACAACAAGGTGCTCACCGAGTGGAACGGGCTCATGCTGTCGGCCCTCGCCGAGGCCGCCCTCTTGTTCGGCGACGACGAATGGCTTGCAGCCGCACTGCGCAACGGCGAGTTTCTCGTGCGTGAACTGCGCGGACCCGACGGTCGTTGGCACCGCAGTTGGCACGAGGACGGTGTTCCACGCGCTCGCCACGCCGCTTTGGCGGCCGACCTCGCCGCACTCGTCGATGCCTTCACGCGACTCGGCGAGGCATCGGGCCAAAGCCGCTGGACGAAGTTGGCGGTCGAAGCCGCCGACCAACTTCTCGACAACCACTGGGACCCCGAACTCGGTGGTCTCTTCACCACCGCGAACGATGCCGAACGTCTGGTCGTGCGCCAGAAGGACCTCCTCGACAATGCAACACCCTCGGCAAACTCGCTCGCTGCGGTTGCCTTGTTGCGCCTCGCGGGCCTCACCGGAGAGGCCCGGTTCGCCAACCACGCCGATCGGATACTGCAGTTGCTCGACCCCGTGATGCGGCGCGCTTCGAGTGCGGCCGGTAACGCTCTTGCCGCACTGCACACGCGGCTCGTCGGCACGAGCGAACTGGTGGTGCCCGGCGACTTGGGCGAATTCGCTTCGGTCGTGCGCGGCACGTGGCGGCCGGCGCTCGTCGTTGCCTGGGGCGACGGAGACGGTTCGGCATTGTGGGACGGGCGAACCGCCGGCAACGCCTACCTGTGTCGCGGCCAGGTGTGCATGACCCCAGCGGCCGATGTGACGACCCTCATCGCACAACTCAATGCGAACTGCTGAGAGACACCTGGCTCGAAACGTTCACCACCGGTTCGCGTGAACGATGTCGCTCGCTCGGCGGCGTGGACGCGGTGCACTCACGCCGCGGCGCGCGTCACCCGTCGCCGAAGCGGGATGACCCAGGGCAACGGCACCGAGAAGTTGCAGCGATTCAGGAACGCCGAATTGCCGACGAATTTCATCGGCTCCGTTGAACACGGCAAAGAACAGCGCGCCAAGACCCACGTCGTGTGCGGCAAGCAAGAGGGACATCGTTGCCATCGACGCATCGATCGTCCAGTAGGGAGCGCCCCACTTGTCGGCACCGGCACCGAGGCCCGTGTGCGCCTTGTCCGGCTCCGAGTAGCGCGCCACATACGCATCGGGATCGGCGAACGACAGCGCGATCAACGGTGCGCGCAACAAACCCGGCCATGCGAAACTCGCACGTTTGTCGGCGGCAAGCGACAAGTCCCAAAACCGGTCTCGCGCCTCGTCGCGGAGAACGAGCAGCGACCATCCCTGCGTCTTGCCCGCACTCGGGGCACGCGATGCGAGGTCGACGAGGTCGCTGACGAGCTCATCCGCAACGTCGGCATCGGAAAAGTCACGCGTCATGCGGCGCGTCTCGATGGCGCGGCGCAGTTCCATGGGATCTCGTGCGTCGTGTCGGGAGCCGACTAGGCGCGCTTGCCGAGCTTGGCGAGGCTCTCGGTCATCGTCCAGCCGTGGACGATGAGCACACCACCCTTCGAGGCCGGCACCTTGGAGAACATCCCTGCGATGGCCGCGTTCGTCTTGTCGGGCTTGGACGACTCGTGGTCGAGATAGCCGGACTGCCCGGCAGCCTTCACGATGAACGACTGCTCGTCGTAGTTCGCATCGACACCGAAGCGCTTGGCCAGGCGGCGGCCCCAGGCCCGCTCTTCCCCCACCGCACGGTGGCCGGGTCGCGGGATCATCTCGGTGAGCGACTTGAAAGCCTCGAGACCGTCTGCCGAGGCGAAGCGTGAGCCGACCACGACATCTTCGTCGGGAAACGCCATGAGCGCGCGGTGGTAGGCCTCGGTCATCAGACCCTTCAAGACTGTGTCGCGCTTCGTGGTGCGCCTCACGCTCATCAGGCCGAGTAGCACGCACGGGGTACCACCGATGCGCTCGAGAGTGGAGAAACTGAAGCCCTGCAACTTGCCGTCGACACGCGCCGTGGTGTTCAGCACCCAGTCTTCCTTTGCCTTCGACAGCAGGCCGATGTCGAAGTTGCCCCCCATCGATGCCATCTCGTCGAGATCGGCGTCGGTGAGCGCAGACGAGTCGCGGGTCTCGACCTCTAGTGCCATGACTCCATATTCTGCCAGCGAAAACGCCGACCCCCTACCCGCGCCTCGGGAAGGGCGATTTACCCCACGATCACGGCGTCGCCGAAGGCCACCCTGAGGTCGCCGATTGCCTTGTCGATGTTGACGCTGAAGGAGTCAGCCAGTTGCAGCACCTTGCCGGGTCCCATGTCGAGGATGACCGGTGCATCGCCCGGGAACTCGGTGAGGATTGCCTTCAGCCGATCGATCATGTCTTCGTCGACGGCCGATGCAGAGAGTTTCATTCGCACGCTGCGGGGACCCGTCAGCGTGAGGTTCTCGATGACCTCGAGTTTTTGCGCCATGAAGCCGACGCGAGAGTCGTCACGACGATCGACACGACCGCGCACGGAGACGATGACGTCGTCGGCGAGAATGTGGCCGTATTCGGTGAGCGTTTTCGGAAACACGGTGACTTCGATGCTCGACTCGAGGTCCTCGAGCACGAACACGGCCATCTGATCGCCGCGCTTCGTGTACTTGCGGGCGAAGTTGGTGATGACCCCACCGAGCATCAGGAACGTTCCGTCGTCGCGCTCGCGCGCATCGGCGATGGTGCTGTCGGTGCGTCGACGCAAAGCGTATTCGGCCCCCATCAGCGGATGGTCGGAGATGTAGAGACCCAGCATTTCTTTCTCATTGCGCAGCTGGTCGATTTTCACGAACTCGAGGGTGGGTATCTCGATGCGGTCACTGAACCCGGCATCGCCACCCATCTCGTCACCAAATAGGCTCATGATGCCCCGGTCGCGCTCGCGTCGACGGTCGACCGTGGTGTCGATGATCTGCTCGAAGACCATGAGAAGACCGCGTCGTGAGTGGCCGAGCGAGTCGAAGCAGCCGGCCTTGATGAGTGACTCTATCGTTCGCTTGTTCAACACCTGTTCGGGCACGCGTTCGGCGAAATCATGGAACGACGCATAAGGCCCGTTCGTGTCGCGTTCAGCAAGCAACTGTTCGACGAGACCCTCGCCCACGTTGCGGATGGCTGAAAGACCGAACGTGACAGCGCGCGGCGCTTTGCCATCGGGTTCGGGTGGCAGGGCCGCGAAATCGGATCGCGAAAGGTTGATGTCGGGAGTGTGCACGCGGATTCCACCGCTACGCGTGTCGGCAAGGTAAACCGCGCTCTTGTCGAAGTTGCCCTTGACGCTCGACAAGAGACAGGCCGCGTACTGCACGGGAAAGTTCGCCTTCAGGTAGGCGGTTTCGTACGCGATGAGCCCGTAGCCGTATGCGTGGCTCTTGTTGAACGCGTAATCGGCGAACTTCTCGATGACATCGAACAGTTGTCGACCGAGGTTCAACCCGTAGCCGGCACCTTCACACCCCGACTCGAAGCGGTCACGTTCCTTCGCCATGAGTTCGGGAATCTTCTTGCCGCAGGCTTTGCGCAGGTTGTCGGCTTCGGCCAGCGAGTAACCGGCGAACTTCTGCGCCACACGCATCATGCTTTCCTGGTACACCATCAGCCCGAACGTGTCGGACAACAAGTCACGCGCGTCGGGATGAAAGAACTGCGGCTCTTTGCGCGAGTTCTTGTAGTCGGCGTAGTCGTTGTGCATGTTCGCACCCATCGGACCGGGTCGGTACAGGGCAACGGCTGCGGCGACGTGTTCGAAACTGCTGGGGGCAAGCGACCGCAGCAACGCGCGCATCGGGGGACTTTCGAGCTGGAACACACCGATGGTTTCGCCGCGCGACAACAGGTCGAACGTCGCCGGATCATCGAGCGGAATTGTGTCGATATCGAAGGCCGGGTCGACCGAACCGCGAACCATCTCGACCGTGTCGGTGATGACGTCGAGGTTGCGCAGGCCGAGGAAATCCATCTTCAAAAGACCGAGTGCCGCGACGCCGTGCATTTCGTACTGGGTGACGACCGGCGAACTTTCCGGGTCTTGGCCGGGTTCGGGCTTGCGCTGGATAGGCAAGTACTCGGTGAGCGCATCGCGTGTGATGACGACGGCCGCGGCATGAATGCCGTCCGAGCGCTTCAGTCCCTCGAGACCCATCGCCACTTCGACGATGCGCTTCACGTCGGGGTCGGCATCGACCATCGCACGAAGGTCAGCCGCAGCACGGTAGCCGTCGCGGTGTTTGGGTACTTCTTCGAAGCAGTATTTGAGCGGCGTGTCGCGACCCATGACGAGGGGCGGCATCGCCTTGGCGATTTTGTCGCCGAGACCGTAGGGATAACCGAGAACACGTGCGGCGTCACGTACCGCGTTACGAGCCTTGATCGTGCCGAATGTGATGATCTGCGCGACGTGGTCACGGCCGTATTTTTCGGCCGCATAGCGGATCATTTCGTCGCGGTATCGCGAGTCAAAGTCCATGTCGATGTCGGGCATCGACACGCGGCTGGGGTTGAGGAACCGTTCGAACAGAAGGTCGTAGCGAATGGGATCGAGGTCGGTGATGCGCAGGCAGTACGCAACGGCGCAACCCGCCGCCGAGCCGCGACCCGGGCCCACGCGAATGCCACTTTCACGAGCGTGACGGATGAGGTCCCAAACGATGAGGAAGTACGACGCAAACCCCATGTCGGCGATGACCTTCAACTCGTACGACAGTCGTTCGACGGCTTCCTTCGGAAGCTTGTCACCCCAGCGCTCGCGCGCGCCCGCGGTGGTGAGATGCTTCAAATATTCGCTGTCACTGTCGAAACCTGCCGGCACCGGGAACTCGGGCAGGTGGACCTGTTCGAATTCGATGTTGACGTTCGCGCGCTCGGCGACCCAGAGCGTGCTGTCACAGGCCTGCGGCACCTCACGAAAGAGATAACGCATCTCGGCGGCCGACTTGAGGTAGTGCTCTTCACCCTCGAACCGGAATCGATTGGGGTCGGAGAGCATCGACCCCGTTTGGACGCAGAGGAGCGCATCATGCGCGGTGTGGTCGTCGCGGTGCGTGTAGTGCGAGTCGTTGGTCGCAATGAGCGGCGCTCCGATTTTCTTGGCAATCTCGAAAAGCTTGGGGTTGGTTTCGATCTGTGCGGGAATGCCGTGGTCTTGGATTTCGACGAAGAGGTTGTCCTTACCGAAGATGTCCTGGAGCCGCGATGCGCGCTCGATTGCGCCCTTCTCATCACCGCGCAACAAGGCCTGGAGGACGTGACCACCCAGACAGCCGGTGGTGCAGATGAGACCTTCGCTGTAACGCGAGAGCAGGTCCCAGTCGAGCCGAGGCTTGTAGTAGTAGCCCTCGAGATACGCGAGGCTGGAGAGTTGAATGAGGTTGCGGTAGCCGATGTCGTTTTCGGCCAGCAACGTGAGGTGGTAGTAGAGCTTGCTCCCCGCGTCGGTGTCACCGCCGGTGTCGTCGATGCGGCCACGGCGTGCGGGCCGCTCGTGGCGCGACTCGTGCGCCATGTAGGCCTCGGTGCCAATGACGGGCTTGACGCCCTGCGCCTTGCATTCGCGGTAAAAGTCGAGAACGCCGTACATATTGCCGTGGTCGGTGATGCCGAGCGCGGGCTGGCCGTCGGCCGCAGCTGCTGACACCAATTCGTCGAGACGTGACGCACCGTCGAGCATCGAAAACTCGGTGTGGACGTGGAGGTGCGAGAATGAACTGGACATGACGGGTCAGGGACCCGAAATTACCAAATGGGTGTCGCTCGGCTGGTGTGAGGAGCACCGCCGACGGTCGTTGTCAGAGATATTGACCGTTCGATGCGCCCGGAGCAGTCGGGGGCATCGCACCGGGAAGCTGGCGCATCTGTTCGAGCTGTTGACGCGCGGCGATTTGCTGTGCGAACAGCGTCGCTTGAATGCCGTGGAAGAGACCCTCGAGCCAGCCGACGAGTTGTGCCTTTGCAACGCGCAGTTCGGCTTCGGACGGGATCGTCCCCTCGTGGAACGGCAGTGCGAGCATGCGCAGTTCATCTTGCAAGTCGGGGGACAATGCCTCGGACAGTTCGACGATCGATCGTTCGTAGATTTCGGCCAGACGTTCGCGACTGGGTTCGTCGAGAGACGTCGAGTGCGCTTCATCAAGTAGCTGTTTCACCATCGAACCGATGCGCATCACCTTTGCGGGCTCGGTGATCGTTTCGGATTCCGGCTCGTTGCCGTTGGGCGTCAGGACTTCAGGGGTTTCGCTCATCGTGGGGCGATTTTAGGTTGACCTCAGGCCACGTGCACCAGCAGAGGAACCTCAACCTCGGCGGCCGTCATGCTGCCGTGGCGACACTGCAGCACGAAATGGCCACCGTCGGCCGGGTCGTCGAATGAGACGTCGGCGAACGGGACAAGTGCCACGTCGCCAAGACGACGCAGTGCCTGCGGACGCACGACGGGGCCGAACCAGCCCTCGTCGACGATCTGGTCGCGCGACGCCACCCATGCAACGTCTGCGAAAAGGTTGGCCGCAGCGGAGAGAAGTTCGCGTTCGGCCCCCTCGCGTGCGTGCAGCCAACGGAATCGGCCCTCGCCCGACTGCCTGCGCACGAGGCGCATCAAGTCGACGGGCGGCTTCACGATGTTGTTGCCGACCTGCACCTGCCCGTGGTCGGCGGTGACGTACAGCGCGGTACCCGCAGGCAGGGCGCCGATGAGATCCGCGACGAGCTTGTCGCAGGCGCGAAGTTCGGCGTCGTAGTAGGGCCCGAAGCCGCGTTCGTGCGCAACCTTGTCGAGGCCGTCGTAGTACGCGTACACCAGCGGCTCACCCTGTGCGAGAAGTTCGGCGACAACGACGGGAATGCTCGACGCAACTCGCCAACCCGCGGGACGTGATCCGCGGAGGTGCGCCTCGGTGAAACCGGTGTCCTCCAGCTCCGCCTTCGACACGACGGGAACCCGTACACCCATGAAGGGCTCACAGGGCTGCACGTCGGCCGGCGCGTGAACCCGCCGCAAGTCGCCGCGCTCGTCACCCCAGCGCAGCGTGTTCATGACACTCGATCCCATATCCATGCGGTAGCCGACGACTCCGTGCTCACCCGGGCAGGTACCCGTCGACAGTGACGTGAGAGCCGTCGCAGTCGTTGTCGGGGCCACCGATGTGATCGTTGTACCGGCGAGGCCCGCAAGCGTCGGCGCCACGCCTTCACGTGCACGCAGTTGGTTCCAACCCATCCCGTCGATCAGAAGCACGACCCGACGCGTGACGGCCGTGTCGTGGGCAACCATCCACGTGGGCACCTCTTGCACCGTGCCGGCCGGAGCAAGGGATGCCCGCAGCATCCACGGCATCACGTCAGCCAGCGACCCGTTTCCGTAGCGCGGCAGAACGGGAGAAGGGGCGAGAGGCACGCACTGATTCAACCAGATGGCTGCCGGTGCAGGTGCGACGTTCTACGATGAAGCCGTGCGTGTTTCAACGAGGGGCGACTATGCGTGTCGCGCGTTGCTGTCGCTGGCTTTGCACGCAGACACCGCCGGCCCCACGTCGGTACGCGACATTGCCGAGCGCACGGGCCTCCCCCAGCCCTATCTCGAACAGATCCTCCTCGCATTGAAGGGCGCCGGCCTCGTGCGCTCGAAGCGTGGCGTCGGGGGCGGCTACGTCCTCGCCAAGGATCCGAACGAGATCAAACTGTCCGAGATCATTTCCGCCGTCGACGGCCCGATCACCGTTGGTGACTTCGGCCAGCCGCACCAGGACGGCGCATGCAGCCATGAAGGACAATGCGTTCTTCTCGCGATCTGGGACGGCGCCGGCCAACACATGAGGCACCATCTCGAGCAGTACACACTCGCGGGTATCGCCGCAGCGGCAAAGGGTGCCGCGCCGTGGCCCGAGATCAATCACCCGCACTGAAGCGGGCGATCAAACCTTCGATGTCGGCGGGCAGGGCCGCCTCGAACGTCATTTCGCCTCCGGTGCGCGGATGCGCAAAGGTCAGTCGTACCGCATGCAATGCCGGACGCGAGAACGGCACCGTCGAACGCACTCCGCCGTACGTCGCATCACCGAGAACCGGGTGCCCAACGGCAGCGAGATGCACACGAATCTGGTGCGTGCGACCGGTTTCAAGCTCGCAACGCACGAGGCTCGCGATGATCGGCTCGTGGAACTCACGCAACACCGCGTAGTGGGTGCGGGCCATCTTCCCGTCGACGCGGACCGCCATCTTCGTCAGTTCACGTGCGTCGCGACCAATCGCGGCATCGATGACACCCGTCTTCGCATCGAATGCCCCGACAGCAACGGCTACGTACTCACGGTGCACCAGACGCCGTGACAACTGATCGACGAGAGAGTCGTAGGCATCGGCAGAACGTGCAACCACCATGAGCCCCGTCGTACCCGCGTCGAGGCGATGGACTATCCCAGGCCTGAACGGGTCACCGACCGTGGCGATCTCGGGATACATCGCGAGAAGACCGTTGACGAGCGTTCCCGTCGGATTGCCTGCGCCAGGGTGCACCACAAGGCCCTGTTGCTTGTCGACCACGATGACGTCGTCGTCGGCATGGACGACGTTCACGTGCACTGACGCGTCACCGTGCGGTCGTTCTTTCTCGGACAACCGGGCCGTGTCGATCGTGATCGTCTGGCCTTCTTCGAGCTTCACCTTCCCCGCCACGGCGGGCGCGCCGTCGATCGTGACACCACCGCCGGCGATCAACGCTGCCGACTGGGCGCGACTGAGGTCGGCGAGCAAAGCCACGACCCGGTCGAGTCTGTCTCCGGCGAGTGCCGAAGGAATTTCCTCCTCGATCATTCCGCTTCCTCGACTACCCCGGCGCTCGGCTTCTCGGGAGCGAGTGACGCAACGACGAGAGCCCCCGCCCCGAGCACGATCGCGGCGTCGGCAATGTTGAAAATGGGCCACCACTGCAGGTCGATGAAGTCGACGACCGCACCGCGTAGCCAGCCCTCGCCACGAAACAAGCGATCGACGATGTTGCCGGCCGCACCACCCGCCACCATCCCGACGAAGACCGCTCCCGGTCTGGTGTCTCGGCGCAAACCGACCAAAAGATAAGCGACAACGATCACGCCAACGACGGCAATGATCGGCCCGATGCCCTGACCCTTCGCGAAGGCCATGCCGGTGTTGAACGCAAGGTTGAAACGCAACGACCCGACGATGTCGATGGTTCGACCATCGCCGAGTGCGTTCAGCGCCCAGTGCTTCGTGGCCTGGTCGGCCACGACGATCGCGACGGCAACCAGTGCCGTCAACGCACGCAGTGACTTCACCGGCGGCCGATGCCCCCGACGCGCTCTTCGACGAGTTCGGTGGTCCACGGAATCGCCTTCAAACGCTCGCGCGGGATCGGCTTGCCCGAACGCTGTGAGTAGCCGTACTCACCGACACCCAGTCGCGCAAGTGCGGCGTCGATTTCATCGACGGTCTGTCGTGCCTGCGCAGACAAGGTGAGGTCGCGTTCGCGCTCGACGACCATGGTGTCACCCTCGCCGCCTTCGTCGTCGAACTGCACGTCGCCCATCTCGGCGTCCTCGATCAGTTGGTTCGCCTCATCCTCGAGACGATTCGCCTGGCCGACCAGCTTGGCGCGCTCTTCCAGCAGAAGATCACGCTGGGCAAAGAGGAACTTGAGATCGAACTCGCGGGTCGACGTGATGCCGTCGCGCGACTCGCCCTTCACGATCGGTGGCTTTTCCAACGCCTTCTTTCGACGCTCGGCCTCTTTGCGCTCGGCCTCAGCACGACGCTCGGCCTCTTTCGCCAAACGCGCAGCCTCACGCTCGGCGTCTTTGCGCTCGGCCTCAGCACGACGCTCGGCCTCTTTCGCCAAACGCGCAGCCTCACGCTCGGCGGCCTTGCGTTTCGCTTCGGCTTCTCGTTCCTTCTTCTTCAGCGCGAGCTCACGCTCCTTCGCCTTCTTGGCCGCAGCGGCCTCACGCTCCTTCGCCTTCTT
>Ga0169931_10004766_pt1 | contig 20999 bp, 13 predicted proteins | sample Kivu_15m_20L_FD_129675 | JGI IMG/M metagenome (GOLD analysis project Ga0169931, IMG submission 129675) | Freshwater microbial communities from Lake Kivu, Western Province, Rwanda to study Microbial Dark Matter (Phase II) - Kivu_15m_20L... | ecosystem: Environmental > Aquatic > Freshwater > Lake... | reverse complement strand
TAATGTTGCTGCCAACAACAGAATCGTGACTCCTCCTAACGCTACCTTACCTACGACTAATACTAATACACCTTGCCCTTCAGCTACTCCTTTCTGGAATGGAACTGCCTGTATCGAATGCACAGCCCCTACTCCTCTCTTCAATCAAACAACGAAAAAGTGTACAGCTTGCCAGAATGGCACTACATACAATTCAGCCACTCACAAATGCTAGTAAAATGTCTTCGAAACCAATGTGACTGCCAACAATAGAATCATTACACCTGCGAATACCACACTACCGACTACCAACACTGGCCATCCTTGCAACGGTACAACTCCTTTCTGGAACGGCACCGCATGTATCGAATGCACAGCTCCTAAGAATCTTTTCGATTTGAAGACTAAAACTTGTACTGCTTGCTAGCCTAACTTCGTCTTTAACGCCACTACTAATAAGTGTCAATCGACTATTTTGGAGACCAACGTAGCCGCAAACAACAGAATCGTCACACCTCCTAACACTACCTTGCCAACTAATAACACAAATCCTTGCCCCGCAGCCACTCCTTTCTGGAATGGAACAGCTTGTATCAACTGTACAGATCCTAAGAACCTTTTCGATCTGAAAACCAAAACTTGTATTCAATGCGACACTGGAAAAGTTTTTGATTAGGCTTCACATCAGTGCACAACTGAAGTAACCAATCCTTCCGACTACAATAGAGTTCTTTTGGGTCCTAATGAAAAACTGCCTGCTAGTGTAGATGGACTCGTCAAATGCCCAGAAGCAACTCCTTTCTGGAATGGAACAGCTTGTATTCAATGTTCTGGAGCTACCAATCTTTTCAGCAACGTTACCAAAAAATGCGTGGCTTGTAATGAAACAACTGAAAAGTTTAACTCTACAACCCATCAATGCGATAAAATCAATAATGACTACTTAACTGCTAAAAACGCTTCAAATTTGGTGAATGGCGACTGGCCAACAACATATTGGAATCAGACTTATGACAACTTGAAGAAATAGAACCCTAAAAGACAAGACTGTCCTTGGGATAAGCCTTATTACAACGGAAAAGCTTGCATTCCTTGCGTAGCTCCAACAATCTACTTCAATTTAGATACCAAATAATGTCAACCCTGTAACGGAACTTTTGTTTATAATGCCACTGAAAGAACTTGCGTAAACTCAGCAGCCAATCCAGTTCCAGTTGAGACCAGCGCTCTGAGAATGACTGGCGGTTTGTTCACTCACCAGAAAATACATAATCTTGTTAGGCATTCGCTCAGAAAGTAGGAAGAACATTTTATTTGATTGATCCATATATCCAATCCAGGTTAAAAGTATAAAAATATCATCAAATAAAACCATATAAATGACTATTTTCTCATATTTTTGATAAATTAACTCTCAATATCAATTCAAAAAATATTTTTAGATCATGATAAACATCATTTTTTACGAGAATTAAGATATGATGATCTAAGTTCAACACTTTCTTAACCTTTCCATTTTTTCAACAAATCACTATTTTTAACTAACAATTAATCTTCTTCTCGACTCCATCCGGCTGTTTTGTCTCCATTCATTAATCGATGAAGTGCTTTTAAATCACCTGAGACTGAATCAAGTTTTTGAATAATAGTCGGTATCGTTGAATTGTACTATTCTGCTAGTATTCGAACTAAAGCTCCGATTTCCTATGAAGTTAATTGTGACTCTTTAGCCATTTGAATGAAAAATATATAAGCTGAAATCCAGACTGTAGACAAACAAATTATATTTAATCAGAATTTTATCGATGATAATAATCTAAAAATTAAAAAGCATCATTTTGATTTACCTTATTTCATAATGATTTAGCCCCTATGAATATAATTAATTTTGTGTGACTTTAGGATGAACAAGTCATCCTCTCTCAAAATAAAAAGTAATCTATAGAGTACTAAAGACCATCTACATAGATAGATGAAAACTATCAATAGAACTCCTAATAATCGATACTCTAAACTTCTTTTTAAGACTGATTCTCGGTCTGTTTCCAAATAATCTCTTGATCAAAAAAATATCAATAACCCCGAGACGATTTATGTTTCACTAAAAATAAGCTAAAAATAATTCAACTTGCCTCAAAGTATGTTTGAAAATATAAAGTAACAGTTAAAAATATTGAAAATCTAAGCAACAAGGTCAATAAAAAATCTCTTAGATTACGAAGAAATCTTTTCAGAATTAAAAGTACAAGCTCAACTGAACAAAAAAAGTTTCATAAGATCGTTGGCTATAGCTGCTAGGGCGGAAGAATCAACAATTAAGACAGAATTGTTATCGAGACTATATAAACATCAACATCAAGATACGATTTTTTAGGCATTTTTGACGGACATGCAGGGAGTCTTATTTCAAACTATCTAGCCAGCTATCTAAATTAATTTCTAAAAAAATAGCTTTAGTAAAAATCACCACAAGAAGCTATCACAACTTGTCTGGCTAAAGTTTAACAAAAAATCAAAAATAAGTTTAAAATGAACAATAAAAGCGGGTCTTGTGTACTTCTAGTACTCATCAACAAAAACTAAGCATGGATAGCTAATATTGGGGACTCAAGATTGCTTTCTATTGATAAAAATCATATCTTGACTCAAATCACAAATGACCATAAGCCCTAGATGTAAAACTAAAGACTCAGAATATAAAGCAACGGAGGTCGAGTCTATCGAAACAAACCCGGAGATCCTTATCGAGCCTATCCTGGTGGCCTTTCTGTGACCAGAACTATAGGCGACATCTAGATCAAAAAAAAGTAAGTCGGCATAATAATTTCTTAGCCTTAAATTTTCTATCTCAATCTTTCTCAAATACGCAATCTTATTCTATTTAGCGATGGCATATATTAAAAGATTTCAAATAATGAAATCGCTTCTTTCTTTCTCCAGAATCAAAACCTTTAAACAGGATTGAAAAATGTCTTCTAGACAGCTGCCCAGCTTAATAGTCGTGACAATCGTTCGATGATCGCAGTTTAAATTAAGTGATTACAATTAAAAATATTTCTATTGAAGAGATTTAAGATCATATCTTATTCTTATTGACGTAATAGTTTATCACATATGAGCAGTCTACCTAAAATCCCTGAAGACGAATACATCAATATTTCTAGTCAAGGACTAGAGTACATTCTGAACCACGTCGACCCCCAAACTCCTGAAAAGAACTTTTTGTGGACTACCGACTATCGCGTCGAACTACCTATTCGAGTCAAAAAGGAAGGTTCAGGATCAGAAAAGCCCTATACGCTGATTTAGATGTGGAGAAATTCTCTATAAAAGTACGGAAATCTAGCTGCTCTTAATTACGAAGCCTCCCCCAATAAATGGGTAACCGTCAACTACACTTAATACTACAATCTTTCAGTTCAATTCGCTCAATCACTGATAGCTTTGGGAGTTCCATAATACACAGCTGTCAACATAATCGGTTTCAACTCAGTCGAATGGGCCGTCGCTTTCCATGGCAGCATCTTCGGTCACTATCTTCCGATAGGTCTATACACATCAAATGGTCCAGATGCTTGCGCTTACATCGCTAATCACTCTTAATCTCAAATTGTATTCATGGAAGACACTTCTCACCTGAAAAAATATATCTCTGTTCTTAATGATGTTCAAATAATCAAACACTATGTCATTTGGAAAGGCTCAGTTCCCAATGATCTACCAGAAAGCTTAAGAGGCAAGGTTCTAACGTGGAAGTAGTTTATGACTTTAGGAAAATAAAAGTATAACATTATTTAGTTAGATATAAACCCACTAGAGTCGAGGATACTATTTAGTATCGTCAAAACGCTGCTAAACCTGGAAGTTGTGCAACGTTTATTTATACCAGTGGCACTACTGGACCCCCGAAAGCAGTCATGATCAGTCATGATAACTATACTTGGGTCACTGATGTTTTCGCTAAAAGATCAGGCATGGATCAACCAGCAAAACAAGGCAAAAGCAGATGCATTTCTTTATTGCCTCTCAGTCATGTCGCTGCTCAGCTTACTGATCTGGTAGCAACAGTCAGAAACGGTGGAAGTGTCTTCCTTACTGACCCTTCAGCTCTGCAAGGCAATCTTGTCAAATTTTTACACATAGCTAGACCGTAAATTTATTCTTAAAAAGAACTACTTTTGTTGTTGTACCCAGAGTTTGGTAAAAAATAGAATAAAAAATTGCAGCTATCGGCGCTCAGACTACAGGTCTTAAAAGAACTATCGCTGATTGGGCTAAAGCTAAAGCCGTTGAGGGAACCTACGCAGAGATTAACGGAGGTCCGACTCCTAGATTCTGGGGACTTGCTAAAAAGCTTGTTTTTGATAAGATTAAATAAAACTTAGGACTTGATCAGTGCGATCTTTTCATCTTCAGTGCGGCTCCTCTGGCTGACTCGACCAGAAGATTTTTCCTCAACATAAACATATATCTTAGCAATGTTTATGGCATGAGTGAACTTTCAGGACCTGAAACTTTGACTAATCCTGCAGCTTTCAAAGATTTCACAGCAAACGAAGCCATCAAAGAAGCCGGCACAGTTTTGGAAGGACTTCAGCTCTCGATTAACAATCCTGATGCATAAGGCCACGGATAGATATGTCTCAGAGGTATAATTTAGATTACGTAGGTCGTAACACTTTTATGGGATATTTCAAGAATCAAAAGTAAACTCAAGAAACCATCGATTCTAAAGGATTTGTGCACTCAGGTGATGTCGGATTCGTCGCCCCCAACGGAGTTCTATACATTACAGGAAGAATAAAAGAACTCATCATCACTGCTGGTGGTTAAAATGTTGCACCCGTTCTGATCTAAAACTAAATTAGTGCCGCTCTACCCCTTTTTGCTAACATTGTCGTTATCGGAGATAAGAAGAAATTCCTTACCTGTTTGTTCACTCTCAGAACCAAGGCTCCAGGTGTGTTATCCGACGAGCTCGTGAGTACTCTGAAGGCTAAAGGATCCAATGCAACTACAGTTAAATAAGCAGTTCAGTGTCCAGTTGTCAAGAAAATTATCGAGCAAGGAATCGATGCGGCTAACAAAAAGGCTATTTCAAACGCCCAGAAGATCCAGAGATACACCATTTTGCCACTTTAGTTTAGCGTCGATGGAGGATAGCTGACTCCTACCTTAAAGATGAAGCGAAAGATCATTAACCAAAAATACGAGAGCGAGATCAACCAGATGTACGAAACAGCCAAACTCTGATGAAACCATAAAAATATTTAAGATAATTAAAATCAAAAAAGACGGTTATCGCACATATTTTATATTTTATAGATTAATTATCGAATAATTGGTATTTTATAAAAATCTTTAGTGCTTCATGGGGGATTAAGAAACTGACTTTTGCGATTGGGACGCCAGAAGTAGACAGGATTTTATAGTTCTCTTAATAGTAGAAATAATCGCTATCTCAATTTTAATTTTTAGCCTTAGTCGCATTCCTAGTCTCATAAGATTCTATAAGAGCGATCGTGACTATAACGATCGCGGCAAAACTGTAATGCTTATTCATCTTCTAGTTATCTTATGGGGATTAGGTAAAATTTGTAATAAAAAGTTTTCGTAGTCCTAAATGGCTACTCTATTATCGTATACTCATTTTTTGTTGGCCGAGTATAAACAAATTATGATATGCTAAAATACACACGTACTTATGCATCTATTCACTGTATTCCAGGTTTTCTAGTGCAAACGCTCTTTATCTTTATCTGCTTAAAATTGTAAAAATATTTGTAAATAGCTGTAGAAACGTTGTTTAAAAACTATAAATAAAAAGCTTCCCTTCATATTCATTCAAGTTTGTCAGAACCATGAGAATCTATTTTTATTTTAGAATAATTTTATTCTTGACAATAAACTTTGGAATAATAATTAGCTCTAATTAAAGTGTAACACTTTTTACACTTTTCGGATTTGTTTATTTAGCAGCAGATGCTTTAGTTGTCAATATCTTTTTGATAGGTGCTTTAAGAATTTTTATTAATCGAATCACAGATGATAGGCTTAAAAAATTACGGAGATAGTATCTAATTATGTTAGCATGTAGCATCATTCGCATTTTTATCGACACTATATATGTGGTTCTATCTTCAATAGACTTTCTGGATAAAAATTGCGTTAATTAGAATAACCCTTCAACTCTGTAAGATCATATTTTAATTAGATTCACAATATTAAATGCATTTAGTAATCTATTAATGCACCTTACCCCTATAATTGTAATCCTGATAATTTATACTTATCGTGATCGCCGAAGAACATATAGTTCAGCTAGCGAATTACTACACGGATAAGAAAATTCGATCTAAGGAAGCTCTTCTAAGAGAATTTAAACATGAAACTAAAAAAAATACTAAATGTTTTGCTTAAGATTTAAAATAATATTTTTAGCTATTCAATCTGTTTTATTTTATTGCAAACTATCGATTCTGTGTTTGTTTTTTATAAGAATCATTCCATTCTTGTTTTTTATTTTATAAAATTTTCCAACTTATTTAAATCATTTTACATCAAAGTTCTTAATAGATATTATGGGAGAAAACTCAACTTTTTGCTATTGGGATTCTCGAAGAAGCAAGATTTCATAGTTGTTGTTGCGATTCAAAGCATAGCAACTTGTATCTTTGTTATTTCGCTTTTTCGAATACCTTCTCTCATCAAATAGAACCTTAAACCATACGTAAAAACTGTTTTTCGGATCCACTTGCTGGTTCTTTTATGGGCAGTCTGTAATTGTTATAGTACAAAGGCTTTTCTATCGTCCATTACTATTCAATAATAGTCTACGCAACAGATCTTCAACCTGAAATGTCAGACTAACAAATGAAAAATCATTCTCATGTATTTGCAGTCTTAAACTGCTTTCCAGGCTTTCTAATACAGACACTTTTCATCACAATCTGCTTAACTTTGTAAAAATAATACTAAATAGTTGCATGAATGTAGTTAAAAAAGTATAAATAAAACATTTTCCTAGTTTTTCTTTCAAATTTATTAAACTTATGAAAGGATACTGGATAATAAGACTAATCATAAGAATCACCATTATTTTTATGATCATTTTTTGTGACAATTAGAACGTAAAATACTATTCCACAGCTTAGTTTATTTCCCTTATAGCTGATAGCTTCATCATCACTATATTGCTGGTATGTGCTTACTGCTTTTTCATCAAACGTTTAAAAGGTAATCTAAAAAAACTAAGAATCTAGTATTTGATGATGTTGGCTTGCAGTTGTATTCGAATTATTGTCGATTCTGCTTATGTCTCGCTTAGCTAGTTGCACTATAGAGAATCAATATGCGTAAGCTAATAAAAACCGTTACTTCTGTATTTTAACTTTTATTTAGATATACGATTGGATATAACGTTGTAGGCAATCTTTTTATGCACATCACTCCTGTTATAGTCATATTGAAAATATACAGCTATTAGCATAAAAGAAAAGTAGTAAATCTGAATACCTTAAGTGATAAACTAAGTTCTTAATCAAGTACGTCAGTCGAAAACTAACGTCACGGGCTACAAGAATGATTTTTTAAAATAACTAATAATCTTTCGTATTTACATATAGATCACTTTTGCTAGTAAAAAGGATAGTCGGTGTAACCAGAAGCTCCCCATTTGGTTCCGTAAAATGTCTTAGGCTACCATTTAGTCAACTACCATCCGTTGATAAGCCTCTAGGCCAAATCAGGATTAGAAACTGCATAGCGGCCATAGCTTATCATATCGCAAAGGCCAGCTCTAATTTTTGCTAGGCCACTTGTTGCGTCAAACGAATCGTTTCCGATTAAAACTCCAGAAAAAAGAGGTCTGAAAACTTCACATACGTCAGGAATCTGCTATTTTTGGGTTTTGGGATACAGATTAGGAAAAGGATAGAACTATGTCGACTCACGAGCTTAGATAAATCCTATTTTTTTCTTATCGAGCTCCTTGACAAGGTATGAATAAGTTTAAATTGGATTTTCATCATACATATCTTTAAGTTTAGAAACAGGAGATATCTTAATTCCGATTCTATAAGGCTCAAAATGTTTTATAGCGATATCAGTAAGCTCTAGAGCCAGACGACATCTATTTTCCACTGAACCTCCATATATATCAGTTCTTATATTGGATGAAGTCCTCAAAAATGAATCGATCAAATATCCGTGAGCTCCATGTAATTGAATTCCATCAAAATTAGCTTGTTTTGCATATATGACTGACTGCTAGAACTATCGCTTGGCTATTTCAATATCTTATAGCGTCATTTATTTTGGTACTGAGAACTATTTGCCTTAAAGGTCTCGCATTGTTTCTCTAACAGCTATTGGAGATGGTCCAACAGGCTATTGACCGTTTAACTTTAGAGGATGACTTACTCTTCCGCAATGAAATATTTGAAGGAATATTTTTCCACCTTTTGCATGTACTGCGTCTACAACCTTTCTCCATCCTTACATTTGTTATTGATTGTAAAGACAAGCTGCTCCAAAGAAACCTTTTCCAAGAGGACTCCATGATGTGGCTTAAGTCAGAATGAATCCGGCACTAGCTCTTTGAGAGTAGTACTCTACTACAAGCTAAGTAGGGATACACTGTTCGATATCGCATCTTTAGCGAGTCAGAGCAGCCATTACTACTCTATTTTTGAAGGTTATTCCTCCCATTTTAACTTAATCTCTCCACTCTTTCTACATGATTTATTTTTTGATATCAATATATGGGTAGAATAATAATTTTATGTAAATTTTTAAAGAGAAATATATTCGCATCATTTTTGTTGGTAAACAGGGTAATCGGTATATCCTTTAGTGCCAGCTCCATAAACAGTTTTCCAGTCGACTGCTGCTAGCTACCAGCCATTAATAAGTCTTTCGGCAAGGTCAGGGTTCGCGATCGCATGCCTTGCAAAACTTATTATGTCGCATAGTCCTGAACGAATTTTCTCAAGTCCGGTTTTTGCATCGAAAGAATCGTTTCCAATTAAAATTCCTGAAAAAGCTGGCCTGAAAAGTGCGCAAACATCAGATATTTGTTAAGGTCCAGTTTTGCCAAATCTTTCTGGCCCTGGGTTGGCTTCAGTTGATTCTCTTGCCTCGACAAATCCAATTTTTCTTTTATCAAGCTCTTTCAGTAGATAGAGACTTGTTTCAGCTGGATTTTCATCATACATATCGTTGTATCTGGAAACAGGCGACATCTTCACACCAACTCTGTAAGGATCAAAGTGTTTGAGCGCTATGTCTATGATCTAAAGCGTGTATCGAGATCTGTTTTAAACTGAACCCCCATATTTGTCTTTTCTTTGGTTAGTGTAGGTTCTTAAAAATTGATCGTTTAGATATCCATGGGCAGCGTGAAGCTAAACACCGTCGAAACCTGCCTCTTTTGCCAAAATAATAGATTGCTAGAACTCCTTTTTTGTTTGTTCGATGTCCTACAGTGTCATTTCTTTGGGAACTGGGTAGTTCTATCCTACACCTCTGACCTCTTATCTAACAGCTATAGGAGAGGGTGCTATAGGTTGGCCTCCGTTTATAGTAGAGTGACTTACTCTACCAGCGTGAAACAGTTGGACAAAGATTTTTCCGTTTTTTGCGTGGACTGCCTTGATGACTTTTTTCCATCCTTCCATTTGCTGTTTGTTGTAGAGGCATCCTGCACCGTGATAACCTCGACCAATGGCGCTCCAAGCTGTGGCTTCAGTGAGGATAAATCCTACACTTGCCCTTTGAGAATAGTGTTCTGCAACAAGGTCAGTGGGTACACCGTCCTAGCCGCATCGACACCTAGTCATCGCGGCCATGACAGCTCTATTGCTTAAAGTAAGAGCTCCTAGTCTTACTTGATCTTTCCATTCAGGTTGATGCTAACTGCTGGGCTTGGCACAGTTTCCCATTCAAAGATTTTTTTAAAAAACAGTGCTTTTTCTGGTATTAAAACAGTAAAATTTTATTTTTTCTGATATTATTTAGTAAGCTTAGTCTAAATAATTATGTAAATTTCGATAAAAATATACTTTAGCTCAAATTTAACTATAGATTTTTATTTTTTTCAATCATTTTTGTTGGTAAAATGGATAGTCAGTATAGCCTGTTGCTCCTGGTGCATAGACAGTCTTGAAGTCAGGATTCGCCAGCTACCAACCATTGATTAGTCGGTCAGCGATGTCAGGATTGGAAATCGAAAATCGAGCGAAACTAATCATGTCAGATAATCCTGCATTTATTTTCTCGAGTCCAGTTTTGGAATCGAAACCGAAATTAGCGATAAGAAGCCCTGAAAAAATTGGTCTGAAAACTGCACAAACGTCAGGCATTTGCTGTTTTTCAGTTGTAGGGTAAGGATTCGGCTGAGGGTCATGCTGTGCAGACTACATAGCTTAGATGAATCCGATTTTTTTCTTGTCAAGTTGCTTCAAAAGATATGTGCTAGTCTAGATGGGATTTTAATCATAAAGATCGTTGTTACGACTAACTGGTGATAGTTTGACACCCACCCTGTATGGCTCAAAATACTTGAGAGTTATATCTACAAGCTCTAACAAATAGCGGCATCGATTTTCAACTGAGCCTCCATAGTTGTCTTTCCTTTGATTCGTATTTGTTCGCAAAAATTGGTCAATCAGATAGCCATTAGCTCCATGAAGCTAAATTCCATCAAATCCTGCTTCTTTAGCGAGAATAGCCGACTCTTAGTATTATCTTTTTGATTGTTAGATGTCTTAGAGAGTCATCTCCCTAGGAACAGGATGATTCTATCCAGTGCCTCTTACCTCCTTAGCAAGAGCGATTGGAGAGGGTGCCCAAGCTGGGCCTCCATTGATAGTAGGATGAGTTACTCTTCCAGCGTGGAAAAATTGTAGAAATATCTTGCCATTTTTGGCATGTACAGCCTGAACTACTTTTTTCCATCCTTCCATGTGTTATTTATTGTAAAGGCAGCCTGCACCATGGTAGCCTCGACCTATAGCGCTCCAAGCAGTGGCTTCGGTAAGGATGAAACCGACGCTGGCTCTTTGAGAATAGTATTCGGCAACAAGGTCGTTGGGAATGCCTTGAGGACCACATCTAAGGCGGGTCATGGCAGCCATCACAACTCTGTTACTAAGAGTGAAAGCTCCTAGCTTTACAGTGTCTTTCCAATATTTCTGCATTTTCCAAAGATATATTCTACATTTTTATTTTCGCTTATATAGATTCAATTTTTAATTTTTCTGATATCTTTATGTTTAATAAATATATCCGATTGCCAAATCTTCGTTGAATAAACATTTCAAGCTCGATTTAATTAGAAAAATTATAAAAAACTCTCTAACATAAAAATCAAATGATAAATAAAAAAGAACTAAAATATACTTGACTTTAGTTTTAATAATTTTTTGTATATTGAGGTTTATTAATTAGATTATGAGATTGTAAAATCATTTTCACTGTTTAACATTTGCTATTTCAGATCCGTTAGAAGAAGATATTTAAATGTCTTAAGAAAGATGCAAAATTTTGTCTTATTCAGCTATAATTCCTGATTTGATCTTCAAAGTGCCCCGAATATCCTCTTTTCCTTTATATGTCCAACTTATTTCAAATTTCATATTCTATTTTTTCTCAATCGTCAAATCATAATAGCAACCGCTTTCTAAACATTACTTTAAGTGCTACTATTTGTTATAGTCCTCGATACCCATGATGCGCACTTGTGCCTTGCCGTTTTTTAAAGCCGCGAAAATATTAAAGTCACTATTAAGTTTTACGGAACGGTTTTCAGGGTAATTAGTCAAAATTGCTTTACCAGCTCTGAGGAATGTCAACGGAGCAGCTGGTAACGAATTTCTGATAGTTGAAGTGGTTGCACCTTTGAATTTCGTGATTTTTTAAGGAATTACGTGTCCGGTTTCAGCATTAATTTAAAACTGATACCATTATTCTCCGCTTCCAGGGAAATAAACTTATCTTTCTTGTTGTTTCTAGTAAACGATAGGAGTTGTTAGCAAAAAATCTCCAATAAGAATTTAAGTTTAAACTGCTTCTTGCTAGTAAGCTTTTTAGTCTTCGAAGAACTCAAAAATGATAGGTCTGAAGAAAGATCCCTGTCCGTTTTTGTAAGCAAATGCTGAATACATTTGTTTGAGCAAAGCGTAACGAGTCTTAAGGCTCAAGCGGTATGTTTTGAGCATATTTTAACCAAAAGCATATGCTTACTGACTCCTTGACTCTATGTGATTATGGTTTCTGGAAAAAGGATAAAAAGCTCCAAGCTGTATCCATCTAGAACATAGCTACTCAGTTGTATGTCCGCTAAAACCACAGATGTCAGGTCCAACCATCGGGATTCCAAATATTTGAAAGAGAAAATTACCACTTATTGAGAGTCTGAGGAAATCCCAAGTCGATACATTATCTCCTGTCCAATGTCCTGCGAAAAATCCAGTTCCAACACTAGTGCTTCTAGTAATTATAAAGGGTCTTTTACCCTTTTCTTGCAGGTATTCATGAGTAGCTACAGCAGCAAAATGACCATAGTAAGCATGCACTTAACGCTAAAGCAACTTAGCTGAAGTTTTCCTAGCATTGTAGTGGGGCAAATTAACGTTGATTGTTAGTGTATTTATATTGTCTTTTTGCTGAATCAAGAAAGGTTCAAAGACTTTCTATCCGCCATTAAAATTAGAAGGTTAGTCCATGTCTAACCAAATTCCTCCGAATTTTAGCTTAGAGTAAAGTCGCTATAGTTGTTGTTTCCAGAAAGATGTAGCGTTAGGATGAAGAAAATCTACAAAATGAACCTATCCAGGCCAGACCTTAGCTGTATAGTACTATGCCATATTTTTTGAATTTTTGAAAAAAACATCTAGATTTTTACCCATAGTCATGCCGTTATAGTCCTTCTTAGCCACTCCTACATCCACGATAGGCACAAAATGCATCTGCTCAGTCTAGATGAGATGATTCAATTTTGAAGGAGGATGTGTTTGTTCATTTATTGTGAATATCATAAAATTTTACATATACTAAAGGTCTGACCACATCGTGTCCAAAGGAACATCATGTTGCTTATGTTTTTGAACTACTTATTGAATCTGCTCGAAATTTTTATAGCCCCATCTACACTGGTGATAGCCCATACTCCAAAAAGGCGGAAGATGTGCTCTTCCGATATACCCATGATATTTTTCCAAGACTTATTCGGGATTTTTCCCGCCTAAAATGATCACAAAATGCATATTGCCTCCTACTGAGTGGTAGATCAACTAGTCACTGTCTTTTGATGATTCGATTAACATTCCGTAAGTATTTTTAAAGTAAACTAGATGATAGAGCTTGCTTATTTTTTATCGAGCCAGATAGACAGGATGATGTCCATAAGTCTGCATGCTGTTACCATTCTTTCCTTAATCAATCAAAAAAGGTCTGTCTCTGTTCCATATAGTCCATTTTCCGTCAGTAACTCTGAATCTTTTCTGGAATCGTTCTCCGAACCCCCACTTAGTTGACTCATCTACCACATGATACTGATTATGGAAATCGCTGAAAGAAAAACGAGCTAATCGAAAAATTGCCTAAGAATCTTTTCTGCGTTTCACTATAAGTTAATAATTTTAGTCTATGTCAACGTCGGCTTGACACTCGTGTAAATAAGTATGATCGCCTCTAGCCATTTTAGGTCTAGGCTATTTGTTGCCATAAATATTGAAAGTTGGAGCCTCGATGAACTATGATTATGGGGTCAGACTAATGCTCAGCATGTTTGCCTCCTTGCAAGAGATGGTCAATGTATATTGTTTGTCACCTATGTCGGCTAGATATGTCTTTTCAAAAGAGTCCTCAGATAGCTGATTTAGAATTCTTATTGATTGAGAATCAGTTGAAAATGTCACAGTGATAAGCATCGAAACGCAACTCAAGATGAAGATAGTCCTGAAAGAAATAATTAGGTTGAATTTCATTTCGATAAATATAAGATATGATTATCAATACGAATGATATTGTTTTGGTTGAATTAAAAATTTTGTCTAATTAATTTGATTTTGCAGTCTCATCATAGTTTTGCCTAGTAGAATGGATAATCTGTATAGCCTTGAGCTCCCCACTTGTAGCCATAGAAAGAGTTTGCGTCCCATTTAGCCAATTCCTTGCCATGAATGATTCTTTAAGCCAGATCAGGATTAGAAATATAGTATCTAGCGAAACTGATCATATCGCAGTTGCCTGTTCGTATTTTGACTAGCCCACTCACGCCGTCAAAAGAATCGTTTCCGATCAGCATACCTGAGAAAAATGGTCTAAAAGTTGCACAAACGTCCTTAATCTGTTCCTGCTGCGTCTTAGGCCAATGACTCTTGAACTTGTATTACTCTGTCGATTATCTTAGCTCTATTAAGCCTATTTTGCGTTTATCTAGTTACTTCAATAAGTAAGTAAAGGTCTAAACTGGATCTTAGTCGTACATGTCTTTCAGTCTAGACACAGGCGAAAGTTTGATGCCTATTCTGTAAGACTCCAGATGCTTAAGAGCAATGTCCATCATTTCAAGAACGAATCTGCATCTATTTTCCACAGAACCTCCGTATTGATCTGTCCTTTTATTAGAACCAGTCCTCAAGAAAGTATCGATTAGATACCCATGAGCCCCCTGAAGCTGAATCCCATCAAAACCTGCTTCTTTTACCAGGCTTAAGCATGCCTAAAACTAGACCTTTACTTGTTAGATGTCTTGAAGTGTCATTTCTCTAGGAGCCAGATAAGGTTATCCCTTTGGATCTCTCATCGTTTATCTGATGGCGATCGCAGAAGGAGCGATTGGTTCCATGCCGTTGATTTTGCTTGGGTGAGTGCCTCGACCACAGTGGCAAAGTTGCACAAAAATTTTGCTGCCTTTAGCATGCACAGCATCAATCACTTTTTTCCATCCTTCAACATGCGCCTGGTTATAAATGCAGGCTGAACCAGAAAACCCTCTTCCCTGAGGGCTGAAAGGAGTTGCCTCGGTCAATATGAGACCAGCTCCAGCTCTTTGAGAATAATACTCCACTTGAAGAGGAGTCGGAATATTCAGTTCAGGGTCACATCTCTATCGAGTCATAGTTCCCATCACGACTCTGTTCTTCAAAACGATCTCGCCAACCTTAACTTAGTCATCCCAATTTTTCTCAATCATAAGTCCTCTGTAAAATTAATAAGAATAATAAACAGAAATTAGCCTCATTTATATCATAATTATTTATCTATTAATTAAATTTGATTTCTTTGAATATTATAGATATTGATTGATTATGAATATTATCTTTGAAAAATCACATTTATTATTAAAAAAAAAATTGATGTTTTAGTTCATAAACTATGTAGAACTGCATCTACATGTATATAAAAAGACATTTTGTCAAAAACACGCGAATATCATTCAAACAAAAAATAGAATTTTCAACATGCTTAGCTAAAAATAATGGTTATTCATTAAAGATTAAAAATAATATATGAGTTTCATCATTCAGACATCTTAGCTTATCTTTCTCCATGCCCTTGTCATCGACAACAAAAACCCACAAATATAGTTCATAGACCATAAAATATATATGGATAAACAATTAAAATCTATATTACCATAAATAAGTAACAGATTTTAATATAATTCAAGATTTTTATTTTTTTGATAATCATTATTTTTGATAAATTACGATTTGATGATATTCCTTATCCGAAATCATCGGAAATAGCTTTATATACTTCCCTCAGAAATTACTTAAAAATATTTTAAAAACTATCCAATAAGTATGGAATCTACCACCACCCAAAATGATATTCCCAAATGCAAAACTTGCAAAAACTTCTTCGCTAACAGCCAGTTCAGCGGGCAGTGCTCAAAATGCTATAAAGAGAGCTAGAACTGCATACCTCAACCAACTGAAATAAGATAATCTGCAGTCTTTGAGAAGATAGAGGTTCAACCCGAAGCTCACATCCACAAAGAGCCTTAAAGACCTGAACAAAAAGATAAGAAAAGATGTTTTAATTGTAATAAAAAGACCGGACTGTTGGGAATTTAATGCAAGTGTGGGTATGTATTCTGCAACGCCCATAGACTTCCGGAAGAACACAAATGCATCCATAATCACAAGAAATAAGGAGAAGATAAGCTAAAATAAAAATTAGCTAAAATTACTAAGGGCAAAATAGAACAATTTTGATCAAACTTTACTTATTTGTTTTAACAATTCTTTTACTAAACTTTTTTTAACTATATAGGCTATACTTTCATAAAAAATATATTAGTCATTAGATTCAAAAACATTTTGCGATATAATAACTACTATTATATGTCAATCGGGAGTCTACTAAAAAAAGGGAAAGATTTGCAAGTATAAATAAATAAAACTAGATCATATTATAAAAAGCATAACCATCTTTCGCGTATCAAGTGTTAGCTCTTGAAATATAACTAGAATAGTCAAACAGCTAGTATAAAGTATAGTCCTTATCGCGTCTTCTTCAACTCTATATGGTAAATATTTTGTTATTCAGCAAGCAGTCGAAGTGCTGTAAAGCAAGGCGGATAAAAGGTACAAATATTTTAGCAATAAATTGCAAAACATAGTCAAGAAAAAGATAGTTATGGAATAAATGTAGCGTAAAACTAATAAAAAATTGTAGGCTTAGCTGCTGTTATAGGCTAGAAGAGCATAAATGGGTTAAAAAAAGCAAGATTACAACATGCAAGTATACCTCAGCAACTAACTAATAAATCCAAAAAAGGTGCAGTAAATGGTCGATCATGCTTAAAATAATATGAAAAAGATTTAATCTAGAGTCAAAGGTGCTATGATCAGCCAAGATAAAGATCTATAGTAAAGAATAAAAAGAAGAAAAATGAGATCTTAGGCTGGTAATTTTGATAAAAATTAGGGAGTGTGTAAAAATTTAAAGTCGTAAAAGGACATGTAGTGTAAAAGAATATTGCTGGTCAGAAAATAGATGCTTTTTTTTAGCCATGGGACCCTAAAATCATAAAAACAGATCCACAGTCAATAAAGCAAACTTCCACAGAAACAAGCCCTGTAAGGCTAAAATGATACTATCAAATATTTTCGTTAAATCTGCATATACTTTGTAAGATGGATAATTTATATCAATCATCCTAACCTCACTCCCTGACCCCCAAAGGCTCCACCTCTGGCAGCGAATCCTCCTGCATTTCCACCAGCACCTGCACCTCCACCTATACCACGTCCATGCCACCAGTTATCAAACCATCTTGGTGTTTTAAGATAATCTTTATGATATCTAATAGGAACGATATCTGTCATAAAGATGTAAGCATGCCCAAGAGCAATACCAATTAGATAGCCCATGATGTCATCTCCGAATAAAGTCATAGCTATCGCGTATACGAAAGGGAAATATCCAGCTGAATAGAATGATGATTACTTTTGACTCTGAATCCAAACATGAAGGTTATCTACTAATTTGGGAATTTTTTGCACCAGATGTAAATCATCGCCATTTGATAAATTCTTGAGAAAACACCAACGCTGACGATGCTACCGACAACAACACACCCTAAAAATAGTACTACATTAAGCCATAGAAAATCTGTGTATCTATCACGTGTGAATACCATAGTCTAGACCTTGCTTATTGCGATGAAGGCAAAGTACGCATTGAACAGAAAACCGAAGCTGAACTTACCCATAAAGAAAAATGCCGTGAAAGGTCGCCAGATTTGGAACTAAAAAAAGGTTGATCTGAAAAAGTATATCAGATTCATAGGATTGAGTAAGCGAAGGGAAACTAAGATTGTTAATCCTGTGACGATTGCGAGATAGGTGCGAGTAAAAAGAGGTTTGGAGTTGTACCAGACCTTGAATTATTCCCAGGCTGAGTCCATTTTTATATTATAATCAGTCAAAGATTAAATATGGTTTGAATATGTTCATCACTCACTGGGTAGGCTCTGCCTGTTCTGGCTGCTCAGCTTACTTATCTCCCTATAGTGCAGCTCTTTCTGCCTATTATTTTTATCTTTACTTTTGCTCCTTCAAGGCCTGCTTTCTTCTAATCGCCTCCTATCTTTCTCTAATTATATTATTTCTTCTGTCTCGCTCTGCTTTCACATATTTCTAGCTTTCAGCAGCGAGATCTTTTTCTGCTTCTTCTATGATCCTCTATCCAACTGCCGCATAATTTTGCCCCCTGTGGAGTTCCTAGAGGATTTCTTGGTAAAGCCAAGGGGCGAATACAGAAAAAAGGTCTGTTTCGAGAGGCTGTCTGAAAAAGCCTTAAAATTCAAGCATACTTTATGTGTTTTTTCTTAGATTTGATAGATATTGTTTTGAGAGAATTCTTCCAATAACTTTCTTTTGAGTAGCGCTCTACTGCTAGTTAGCTTTTCTATGCTGCAACTGGCGCCTATCGTATTCTTCCTTGAGACGAACTTCGTTAGCTTCCAACTTTTGTGCTTCTGCCAATTTTGCGTGTCTTCTTCTTTAATATTAATCTTTTTCTTTCTATTTTTCGCGAAGCTGCTTTTCTTAATAGAGCTCCATTCTACTAGTCTACACAATTTTGCTAAAAAGGGCCTTAGTATAGAAAGAAATACTTCGACGATAGGTTCAACTTCGTAGTCAAAATTAAAAAGTTCAGGGTCATTTTCTTCGATTTGAGTGAAACGATCCGAACCTGTCTTGCCTTTCATGGGATCGAACTATCTTTCAACTGGACGGTCCAAATACAAATCAGTTTGGCATTATTTTTCATACTGAATAGGTCTATCTCTAAGTGTTTCGACAAAAGGTTAAGTTTGAACTGTAAAATGTTATCTTCCATCGATCGCTCGAGGCGTGGCCATTTCAAAACCAGTATCAAAATTTATCATCTGCATTTTTTATGGTTTACTCTTCCTTTTTTCTGAGGTTTCGGTTAGGGTTGTTTGCGCGGAGGTGGTTGTATATCATTTTTGTTCTAGACGATGGCGGCATATGTATTACCCCTTACGACTCTTGGATCGTTCATAAGGTTAGTTCCATCTAGCCTTTCCTCCCTATACTTAGGCTTTACTGCAGTTACTCTCGGTTTCGCAGCGAAATCAAGTTGTGTAGTTGTATGTTTCATAATTTATACAAGACATCTGCAAGCAAACAACTATCAAATAAATCAAATCTACTATCATTTTAAAATGGCCTCAACAATATCATAAAACTGTTTTTGCTCACATTATTACCACGTGATTGCATTCAGCTATACATATTTTTGAAGGCATCTTTTGACTCTTCGCAAATGTGGACCTTTCTTCTAGTTTATTTCGTTTAAGACTTCTTTTATATATTTTTAAAAAGTAAACTAAGCCTTTTATTATTTCGTGTAATCTAAGTTCTACAGCCCATTGAAAATATGATTTTTCTTTTCATACTAAGAATTAGAAAATATTCTTTTAAGTCCATCCATAAATCTCTAGCCTATTTATTATTATTTTTTAAAAAGTTTGGCATCATACTACTACCATTTTATTTTAATTGCTTAGTAAAGCTTTCTTACAGTATTCATGAAACTATTAAACAAAAAAATTTCTTTGTCTTATTTGAGTTTTAGCTAAATATAATTTATGTTGGTTTTGCAGCGACTCAGAAGGAGATAGATAAGCTAGATGACCTTTCTCTAACTTAGATCCAGCAGCTAATTTTGAATTATAGGCAAGACTATTTCTTTGAAAATCATCTAGGTTTTCTTACACTCGATGTATTTTTATTTTGCCCATTTAAAGATAGCATCATCAGTGCTCTCTCTGAGATTCATTTTCTCACATAAATTACTATCCATTCTTTTTAAATATTTTGGCTAACCTTTAGGCTTATATGAATCTCTTATAAGTGCCTCTTATGGCCCATCTGAACCATCAAAATCACAAAAATGTTCGTCTATTTTCAGATCCACATCAATGATTAGTTTATCAGGAATAATATCTGATCTTTAAAATATTTCATGTTTTAATAATTATTTCCATCCAAGCCTTTCTTTAGTCTCAATTCGAAGAATCTCCTGAAGAAATTTAGACACCTCTTTAGAAGCCTTGTAATTGTTAAATTAAATTTGCTGTTTTTCATAAATTTTGAACTAATTGATCTATTTTTTTAGAGATTCATAATCTTTAGCTGAAAAAGGTAGTTTTCCGAAGACCATCGTGAAAAAAATCACCCCGAGCGACCAAATATCAGCCTAAGTTTATTATAAATATACCTTCATGCCATATGGTTTCTTCATAACGACTTAAGGCGCCATGGTAGTGACAGTCCCAAGCATAGTTTGCCTTATTTAATCTTCACTACTCATTTGTTTAGAAAATCCAAAATCTACTAATTTGTACACTCCATTGTGTATCATAATATTATCAGGCTTGATGTCTCGATGAATTATTTTATGTCTATGCATTTACTAAGTTATATTGAGCTTACTGCTATAGCGTTGATGAGTTGCTTCAAAATAAGTATAGCTTACTCTTCAGGAATTCTTCCTCTTTTCTTAAGCTAATCTTTAAGAGTTCCTCCATTACAATACTACATAACTATTATTTTCAGCTGATTGTTTTAAAACACATCATAGCATTTAATGATGTGCTCTGAGTTTACCTTAAGCATCAGTTATGATTATGATTCGCTGAGTCTTTATCTAATTTTTCTAAGGTCTTTATTGCGTATCATAGATATTTTTGCAAGATCAAGTACCTTGACAGCAACTGCTTTGGCTCCATTACTTTTCATCCCCATAAATACTTTTCCGTAATTTCCTGGCGGTTTGATTTCTTTTAAAATAACATAGTCTCCTAGTTTAAACTTTTCTAGAGATTAGTTATTTTGTTGGTACTATTAATAAGTCAAGCCTAAAAAGTGTTTATTGCTTTCCATCGATATGATATTACTTTTTAATTATAATTCCATACCCATTATCATCTATATAGAGATTTATAGGGGTTGGTGTTGGGGTTGGGGTTG
>Ga0169931_10004765_pt1 | contig 21001 bp, 18 predicted proteins | sample Kivu_15m_20L_FD_129675 | JGI IMG/M metagenome (GOLD analysis project Ga0169931, IMG submission 129675) | Freshwater microbial communities from Lake Kivu, Western Province, Rwanda to study Microbial Dark Matter (Phase II) - Kivu_15m_20L... | ecosystem: Environmental > Aquatic > Freshwater > Lake... | reverse complement strand
TAGAATATAAAGATTAGTAAGGATTATGTATATATAGATGCAATGAATGCAATTAGTAAGGGCAGTATGGCAATATAAGATCATTTTTCATGCCATTTTGATACTAGAGCTCGCTTTACAGTGGGATGCAGCACCAGCAAACGATCTATAGGATTGTTGCTGAAGTCGAACTTGGTCTAGGGTCGAAATTTAATCAAAACTAGCAGACATTTCAACGAAAGTTAGCATATCTAGTTATCCCTGAACAAACACAGATCGAAGCTGTTTCGACTGCCTATTCCCAAACACAGCATGCAGAACTAACGACTTCCAAGACCCATGTTGCTCATAGAAAGCGTTTTAATACGAGTAGATTCAACAAATTACCGCACTTTGTTACACACTCTATCTAGTTTGGTCAGCTTGATGCCCTAAAGAGTGAGTTCTCTCAAGCAGGGCAACGAAAAGCTTAGAAAGTAGTCCAGAATGAACAAAAGAACCTACTATGAAACTGAAGTATTCTTTATTTTTATAGCAGAAAGGTTCTAAAGCTGAGTTGCCTTGAGCAATTGCACAACCTTGAGAAAAGTTAGTTGTTGAACTGCCTATAATGTGAAACTGTGCGTACTGTGTTTGTTAATTCTTACAAATTTTTTAGTCTACTCAAGATCGCTTAAAAAATCTTTCTATACTACGTGTTTTTTAAGTGTAGGATAATTCTGTTGCAATCTAAGTATAGTACTCATTTTGTGATTCTAGCTAACTGCTAGCATCTCCTAACTCTACAGCTGTCCTTTACTTTTTCTCAAGAACGGAAGCTCATGTTTGCTCTAATAGTGCTGATTACCATTTTTTTGCTTAGATTCGCTAATGAAGCTCTACATCATCTAGCTCAACTGAGGTATAGATGCGAACGTTGCTTTACCATAGTCCATACGCGAGTTCTGGCTGCAAAACTCCCCCACAGTGACTCCAAATTTCTACTAAAAAATGTTCTCAACTATTAATTTACTGGCAGTTGTTTTTTCTAGCAAAGTGGCATCCTTTTTCATGAGAATTTCTTCTAAATTTTGCTATCTGAGTGCATTCTTCATCTTTTTCTATTCCATATCCTCCTGCAAATCTTGTTTCTTTCTTACTAATTTCACTTTTACTTGCGATTGTGAAGCAAAATGTCCTTGCTTATGCCCACATCTTTCATGAATTAACCCAGAGAACCGTAATCTGGTTTGATGTGGGAAAGAAAAGGTTTTTATATGGTTTTAAGATAAGTGGAATGGTTAACGGTTTGAGGTGAGGGTGATTCGGAGGATTAGGACCATATTATGCTGTCGATGCGCATTGATTGCATGCCTTAGAATTATTTCGAAGTTTCTTACATAGTTTGATTATCTTATTATATGGCCTTTATGCAATTTTTTACATATTTTTCAAGATAAAAAGCATTACTTATGGCAATCTCTATATAAAGCTGAAGATGCTTATATTGATGCTTATATTTATTGCTTGATTCTTACCTATAATATATATATTTAATAAGTCAGTTTCGCAATGAATCTCATGCTTTCAGTCTGCATTCTCATGCTGACTCTCACTCCAGCCCTGGGCCACATCTATTCTTCGACTCCCAAAGTCACCTACAACTTCAACGGCCACCCTCAGTACTACTCACTCTTCCTATCACTAGAAACAGGCATAGGAGCATCCGACTTCCTCAGGATAGCCTGGCCTTAAGCCCTCCACACGACTCTTAAATCATAAGTGTCTGTAAGGTTGATCGTCTTTTCTAATAACTTACAGGTGGCTACAGCGAATTGCAATAGCTAGAGTGCGATCACAGCTAACACCTATCATGTCACTTTGGGCTACGCGATGCAGCCCAATACTTGGTACTAGGTCCAAATATACCCTAATCGCAACCCAGGAACAACTCCAGTCAACCATCTAGCACAAGTCTCAGCCGTATCAGCAGCCAGTACAACTGCTATCATATACGACTCAAACCTTGCATTCGGGTATGTCAACATCCTGGCTCCCCTTTCGAGCACAGGCACTTTGACTATTGCCGGCTCATCGTCAAGTGCAGACAAGTTTACTCCAGCTTCGATATACTCTTACAATATCGATCTGACTCCTTCTATTTCGAGCTCTACTGGTGGAAATTTCACTCTACAGATCTACTACGATGCAGGCACAATAGCCCATGACACAGGAACAACTTTCACTGATTTCACCTTTATGGGACTATGCCAAAGTTCAGCCATAGGGGCAGCGGCCGCAGCTCAACTCAATTTTTGCAGCATTTCTGACGATCTACTAACGATTACATTCTCCATGAACACTATTACAGCTGGAACTGCCATCAGAATCACAACCTCTATCAGTAATCCTTAATATAGATCAATAAGGGGTATAAATGGATATTGGACTGAGTTCATTTCGGGAAGAGTCATGGAAAACGGTCTTTAGGCTAGTGCCCTGACTGTCAATAGCATAGCTATCAACACAGTCTCACCTAGAATACAACTTTTCTGGGGAATCGATAGCACCTTCACCGACTCTCTCATCACTACCCCCCTCCCCCTCTTCAAAGCCCAATCCGCAAGTCCCAACATTCTAGTATACAACTCATTCAATATCGGTTTTAGTTTTGCTTCGGCCTCACCTATCACAGGTCAGTACACTGTATAGATAACTCTACTTGCAAAAGGAATGCTATAAGGTTCAATAGCCCATAACTTCCCAGCGTATACAGGTAAAAAAGTATACTGTTCGTACGATACTGCAGGGAAAAAGATAGTGTGTCGCAATGTGGGAGCTTTTATCAATACATCTTTCAGATATTTTGTTTCAGGTAAAGCATTTTTCGATTCTGTGACTGCTTCTAGTGTGGCATTCGGTGCTGTTGCTATCACACCCATAGCTTATCGTTCTGATGGAACTACGCTTATAGCTGGTACACAGTTGTATACATCTCTGGCAGGTCAGGCTACCACTGTGGAAATTAGTAAAGAATTGTTAGATACCTCAGGATATCATAATGTCAACTCAAGATCAATCGGTAATGCTCAAGTCGTGTCTTATGAAGACGATTTGTCGTTGTCTTCAACTGCTAACGGAATCAGAGGATTCCTTTAGGGCACTAACTCCTCAGTGGGTGTTGTTCCTGATCTGGGTAAGCCTCAGCAACTTCTTTTTTTGTTGAGAACCACCACTTCTGATATAAAAGGAGCCAGTTCCTCACGTTCTTATAGTACTCAGCTGATGTTCAACAACAAAGTCATTGGTTTTTAGAGCGCAGGTGCAGGTCGAGGCCTGGATTTTGTTGGATACGATAATGTCAATGCAGTATGGAGCATTTAGTACTCTCCTTGTTTCTATAATAGCATCATCGTGTGCTAGAAGTACAATAACGACAGTCTTACATTCAACAAACATACTTTAGTCAATACAGCAGGAAGCAGCGATTTCTACGGTTGGTACAATTTTCAATGCGGATAGGTATATACAGCCCCAGCGGCCCACGGATGTCCTTCTGGAGACTGCTCTACCTAGTGCAACATGTTCACAGGATTCGGAACAAGCGACAAAGGCAGTTCAGTTATGGCAATGAGACAAATAACCCTACCTTCAGGCTACCATTCCCCTATCTACGCCGACTCCAACTTACTCGACTTCTTGTTTATTTTCAGGCACAATACTGATGTGATAAGTTACTGCTTGGTCAATGGATACACTGTTACTGGAGCTAGAATGCAGAATATAAAGGCGGCTTATGTAAATTACTACGATAATTCTGGTACGGGTGACTATAATAAGGGAGTAAGAATACCTATGATGGTCAGAATAGGTGGTGGAGTGCTGCCTGCTTAAAGTCTATAAGCAACTGCAATTGGTATTTTCTTTGATGATTATATCGATTCCAGTACTTTCTATACCACTACTGGCAGCTCTTGGGCTGTAGGTTGCTCCACCAACAACTGCGAGTATCTCCCTAATGCCGGCTTAAGCCATATAAGAACTGATAACTGGTTGGGCAATAGAGTGGTATTTGTGTATAATCTGCCTCCAATTCAGAACGAATTCAATATATTAGTGCCAGTGACTCCAGATATTACCAATCGTAATCCACCAAAAACACTTACCATTGCATTTTTCACTCAAGACTACACAGTAGGTGGGGTAACTGGTCTGCTCCAAACTAGATCAGTCTATCGTCTTTTCGGTCCAGTTGTGACAGGTAGTGTGGGTGCAGCCATCTCAACGATAAATGGAATGGCCAAGACTACTTCAACTCCTAATACTGAAATGACTGGACACTTTGCAAGTTCTGGCAGTTTCAGTGTGTCACTAAACACGACCAACATGTACAGTAGTCCAACTAACAATACCTTCACTTACTCAAATACCAACTCTGACGCTAGTTTCGGAACAACATTCGGTGCTGGCTACACAATTACGTCATTTTACTACAACATTTTTGAATCAAGTACTCTGGCCTGGTAGCTGCCACCTGCTAACACTGCAACTACTTGTACTATATTCGGATACGTATACAATTAGATTCAGTCAGTAGGCGCGAATGCTTTCAAAAACGGCAGATGGATGTATAATGTTTTCTGTCCAATCGACTCGACCTTCAACATGCACAGTGCTAACGCTAATATCAATTTCTTGAACCCACAGTACCCAACCGTCTTTGCTAATAATTATCCTTTGCGTTCGTTGATGTCTATTGCCTATTCTAGATAAGATGGCCTTTTGAGAGGATATAGGATATAGACCCACTCTATTAATACTCTCGTCCACACTTGCACAACTGCCAAACTACAGCCTTATAACCCTGGCTCATCTGGACTTAACTCAGGCAGGCAAAGAGCCACATATACCATCACTACTCCAGCCATCACAATGAGTGCCAGCGGATACGATGGATACAACTCGTTCAGAGTGAGGCTTCAATTCCCTACTTCTACTATTGGCAGCAGTGGATTTGCTTTCCAGTCGATCTGTGACGTATCTCTGCCTGAGTGTGGGTGTATTGTGACTCACAACCAGGCTACGGATATATATTTCGTGATAGACTACAATGGACTCACCACCCTCACTGTCACGTATTTTGAGTTCAAATTGTACGGAACTGCTACTAACAGTTTTTCAACTGCCGCAGACTATATAATCACCATACAACTACCTCAGTATTTATCCGCTAGCAGCATTTATACTCCTTTTGGACCAAATTACAACTCAGTTACCACATATGCCACTTGTTCCAGCAGCTTCACAGTAGGTATCACACCCTATGGCACTACCATGAACCTCAACAATCTTGTTATTGACTCTACTATGCGAACATCGAGGTCAAGTGTATATTTTTCGTTTGGACCATCCAGCTACAGAGAAGTCTTCTATTCCACTTCCACCTTCATATTTGACTATGGCTTCATGAGAAGTCCCAACTCCAACTACGTTTCTAGATCTAATTTCAGGTGTATGGTCTATGAAGGACCCAATAGCACTTCTCTTTCTTTATCTAGCAGTTGGTCCACTCTCACTTTAAGCAATTTGGCTTTAGTGACCCTAACTCCAAAAGGCTAGATAAACAACCCGGCATCAATCGTATATTCTATGCGATGCTACGGTGGTGGTGTAACTGATATTTCCATAACGACAGCCATCACTGGAATATGGCGAGACAACTCAGTCGATCTTCAAACAGCCACAGGAATAGCCTATAACGCTGCGAGTTACATGACTCCACACCCCAATACTGCCACCATTTCTGTCAATAGAAAACGATTCAGAACATCAGGATTCAAATCGTTCTATTCGCTTGCTGTCAGCTGCAATACTGCTTTGACTTCATCAGCTGTTTACTATTTTGATTTCCATATGAGTCTCAGCTCAAATCTAGACAACTAGGGCGTTGTTTAGTGCTATATCCGTACAGCGGCTGCTATCAACGATGCGGCTGCGCAGTACACTTACTGTACTTTTGTCAATCCATGGCAGTTAATGGTGTGGAACAATCTGGCTTCGATCACTGCAGGAACTACCATATACATCGATGTATACAATATCGACCAGCCCATGAACGGAAATATAGGCTCGAATCAAAGAATAGGTGTTACTATTGATGCAGATGGCAACTATATGAATGGCGCTTTGGCTTATGCTGAAGTACAAGACGTCGCCCCTCCTGCCAACGCTGCAGCCAATATACTAATATTAACCAGAAGTGTAACCAATTCTTACATTTTGAGCACTCAAACCCTAGCCATGACCATCGATACTCAAGTCAACACCATCTTCGCAAGCGGAAACTCACTCTACGTGCTCTTCCCTGCAGCCTACGCCTCATGGATCACACGATCAAGCACCATCGTTACCTCTAAGTGCGATTTCAGAGTCACTGGCAGTGCTACGAACTCAGCCACGTCTTGCACCTTTATCTCACAAAGAATGCTGAAAATTGTCGTAGCTTCAGTCACCAACACTCTTTTCACTTTAACTCTGACTGATCTGAGAACACCCGCAGCTGTGCCTAACGGAAGATTCAACCAATACCGGTTCAGATTATTAGTCACAGACGTTAACGAATAAGCCATTACTTATTACAGCTTCACCGACTACTCCGACCACCTCTCCCTCATAGCGAATCCCTCACTTATATCTCTCAGCTGGAACTCATATTCTCTTTCAGTCAGCAACTCCTTCAATACCCTTACCCCTACCAATAATTAAGTCATAACAGTGCAAAAAGGATACTACTCGAGAGTGATTTAACTGAGACAATCTATATACCCCAGCAATTTCAAGACATCACTCGATCTCACTCTAGCCAACTATCCCACCACTAACTTCAACTATTTAGGAGGCAAGCTGGCAGTTGTCTTGGGAAAACCTACAGCATACTTCAGAATAGCCGCAGCTGATACAACCAACACTGGACTGTATACTTTGTAGTTTTCGAAGACTGGTGATACCAATGGTATCTATACGAATATACCTCCCTTGGCTCTAGTAGTGCAAAGTACTCAATGCTCTCTCAGGACAGCCGCAACTGCATACACCCTACCTAGGGGAGGATCAACCCTACCCATCCTTATCGATGCTGTTAATTGCATCCCTGTAAGCTCATTGACCATAGCTGTGACTTTTACTGGTACTGGAAATACTTAATTCACAGTCAATACTGATCTATCATCGCTAACTTTAAACAGTGATTCACCCGATGGCCAGCTCTACCTTGTATTCAGACACACTGTAGGCAGTCTTATAGCTGGCAACTCAGTCACTGCCACCTTCACTCTCTCCGGCGCCTCCTCTTCCAACTTCGCGACCATCCCTTCGATCACCCTAACTCTCCTCGACTCTGCTACGTTCCAGACAGTACCCACGGCTACAGCCCTTACAGCTCCTATCTTAAGTGGCAACACAGCCACACTTCAACTCCAGTGCAGTCAGGCTAGTCGCATATACTGGGGAGTGAGCGTATACCCCAAAATATTAGACAACGCCGCTGTTGATTTTTAAGCCAGAATAGTAAGTGGAGGCAATGGACTTAGAACTAATTTCACATAAGCGGATGACTACCACGGTAGAGTGTATGGAGTCAGACAAGGAACATCTATGCAAGTCATAAGCAATCGACTCTATCATCTTAAATCAAACACTAATTACTTATTCAAGTACTTCTGTATCAATCAAATGGGGTTGATATCTGATAGTCAGAGCATCAATTTCACTTCCATGAACTATGGGGCTTATCTTATGAAAGTATAGGTCACTCTTAGAGGAGCTATTAACTATAAACAGTATAACGATTTGGCTTGCTCTATGGCTCAGTTTTTCATCATACCATACGCAAGAGTCCTCACCTAAGCCAGCTCATATTGTGGTAAAACACCATACATTTTCTACAAAAATGACACAGCTCCTATATTAAACTCTCCAGATTCTAACGGATGGTACATTTACGGGTTCTATATTGAACCAGACTACACTTTGGCTTCAGATTCCACCAACAGCGACATAAGGAGCCAGCTTTCCCTATCAACATCAGCCACAACTATCATAACATCAACTGCCAACTACATCGACCTACCCTCACTCGTACAAATGCAAACGTACTTCCATCATTATTTAGATATGATATACAAATATACACCACGCCCATTCTGAGCATATCAGCTCCTATATCAGGACTTACTTCGATAGTCATCACTGCTTCAATCACTAACATGAATGGATTTATAGTAGTGGGTGTGCTTCAGGGTTCCTTCAACGGTAGTTCACAGACTTTGCCTTCAACTACTAACCTTAAATCTGGTATATTTTCATCGAGTGTGAATTTGACCAAAGTGCAGATGGTGCATACCAACCAGAACTACAACACCACCCTCCAGTTCACCTAGCTGACCCCCAATACAGTATATTCTCTGTTTTATTTCTGCACTGTGTAAGACCCTGAGATCACTAGTTTGGCCTCAGGAGTCAATGTCGTCATGGCCCAGACCCTACAACTGTTAACAATTGATATCAACTGGTAGAGATGGGTCGTGGGTGTGATGGTGGTGGGAATCATGACCATGATCTTATGATCACAGAATCACTCTCGATTATCATTTAAATGTATCAAATATTGTTTAAAATTATTTAATCAAATATAAATTCATGTAAAATTTTTGCATTTTTTATTTAGGAAAGACCTTTTTTTGATTAAGCTAATCTGATTAATATTGAATATAACTGTCTATAATAAATCACATATATGGATTATCCCCTAACAAGCACATTAAAATTGCTAATACTTTCACTCCTTCTTTCCCTTTCGTTTTCTCAATCTCAAGCTGTCAACTGGCCACAACAACCATAGATAAAAGCTGGTGACCACAAACTCCTCCTTTCTACTCGCACTGGTCCATCTACTTTTCCCTACTAACAGCCATACTACTTCCAAAACCCTCTGCAGACAACATTCACTTCAGCCCCTCGAGTATCTCTCTCCATCCTGAGTCTAAAAATAGACAGGACTACCCAAAACATCGACTACTTCGTATTCATCAACCCAGCTTCCATCAACTCCTCATACTTCACAACCACTTGCCAAATAAGAAGCAATGTGACTATAGGACTACTGTACTATATGTATATTGCATTTGCCAGGAATTACCAACATACCTACCAGTATACATATTCGTATTTGACCCCTACGCTCAATAGTACTGTCAATCAATCAACCACAATGATATAGACCATCAATCAAACATTAACCAACTTCAACTCCACCAAAATATCAGCTTTCTTCGTCTCTTTTTCAATGAGTGCCAATACTTAGTACTCTATCAAAACATAAGCAACCATGACCGATGCGTCTACCTTAGCAATAACAATTAGAAGCAATAGTTCATTGAGTCGCATATAATTGCACGTTATAATAGTCGATGTGGTACTATACTAGACCGGTTTCAAACATTTTATCGACACTGGCTTCACTACTGTTCAAAACAGTGGAGCATTCAGAGTAACAACTTACAATCCGACTGGTCTTAACTACTTTAATTCTATCGTAGGAGTCGTCTAGATGCGAATACCTGCATCTACTGCTATAAATTTTGAATTAACTTCATCGAATACTAGAACGGATAGTGCTTTTACGATAGTGGTTCATGACAACGTGCACTGGCGACGCAGACAGTGTGTCAATACTTCTATGATACTTTTCGCGCCACTTTAAAACAGATGCTACTTGACTTGTAGCTCATCAACTCTGTATAGCTATGGCACTAACACTGTCGATCAGTACTGCGCGGTTTGCAGTTATACTTGTGCTTCGTGCCAAGGTGATGGAGTTTCATGTATTACATGTCCGAGCAATACGAATAGAACATTTAACAATAATAGTTGTAGATGCGATAACGGATACTTCGATTAAAGGGTGGCTGTATGCTCGATATGTATCTATACCTGTCTGACTTGTAGTGGATCATCAATCAACTGTCTTTCTTGTGTTTCAAGTCGAACTCTTACTAATACTTCGTGTCCATGCAATACTGGATTTTACGATTCTGGAAATGCCACTTGTCTAGCCTGCAACTATCTTTGTTTAACTTGTTCAGGCTCAGCAACTACCTGTACTAGCTGCAACTAAACTATAGCCCAACGTATTTTAGACACTCAGACCTCAACTTGCCTTTGCAGATCAGGATTTGTCTCAAATGGTTCTCAATTAGTATGCATCACCAGCCCAATCATATGTATTGCACCTTGTGTAACCTGTATCAATTCGGGCACTAGTTGTACTTCTTGCCAAATATCTCAAAATAGAGTCCTTTCTGGGAATATTTGTATCTGCAGAAACGGATATTCGTCTTCATCTTCAACATCTACATGTACTGACACTTGCGGAGACGGCAAAATATTCTAAAACGCAACTGAATGCGACGACGGAAACACAATTAGTGGAGATGGATGTTCATCTACTTGCACTATATAGTCTGGTTTTACGTGCACATATAACTCATCTCGACCCAGCGTATGCATCAGTCAAAGTGGGTACACTTTTTAAAGCCAATCTCTAATAAAAGATCCTTCTTCAAATAACATTGTGATTATTATTATGGTGACTCCTGGGTTGCCATCTGGGGCTGTGCCTTCGCTCAATAATATGCAAAGTTTATTAACTATCAAATCATTTAATTCTGTTGGCAATATAATGTAGGTTAACATGTAGATTATGGGGTAGATTCCTGATTCTTCTACCCTGTAGCTGGCTATATCAAAAGTGAGTTCTACTGCCAGAGTAGCTATGGTGGCAAGTAACAAACTGTAATTAAAACCCTATAGTTCATCATATTTTTAAGTCTACAAAGCTCAATCTATCCTAGTAGTAGTCTATATAGTGCTTTTGTGGATTATTGGAATCGTTGCAATAATATTCGACATGCGACTATTCAACGCAGTCGCATAGACTTTTGTCTATAGTGCTGTAGTATGGATAGGCGTATAAGGTCAAAAGACTTATTCTGTTTTCTACTAGCCACTTCTGAAACTCAGGAATGTCTATATATACAATTTGCAAATTAATAATAAAGAAAGTCTCTTTTAGGTCTACAACTTGAGTTTCTTGTTCTTTTTACTGCCTTTTTTGTTGTTTTTTACTTTTGTTTTAGTGGGTAAGCGATGCAGATCTTCGCCTATCGCTAAAATTAAAAGATTTTTACTTTTCGATCTGACATACGCGTGGTTGATGTTCAACGGACTAATAATCTCTTATGGTACTGGACTGACATGCAACTATTCTTTGAATCCTTTAGCTATCGGAGGTCTAGTATTCGGGGCAGCCTATATAGTAGGAACTGTTATACTGAGTTACTGGTTATTTTGGAGCACTTCTGCCTCTAAAGACGACATTAACCCTCGACTGTAGATAACAAAAATGAACATGTTTAAGCCCAAACTATATCCTATTAGTTTTCTATCGCTTTACGTGGCTATTTTCTTCTACATGTTTGCCAAATAACGAACCACACTAAATTCATTGATAATGCTAGGATACTTAATCATCTACGGAGGAGCTATAGGGTTTGGTAACGTGTATATAAACAAAATAAGATACATAATCAACTGTATCAGTCTTGTTCTCATCTATGGAGCCATCTTGCTTATCAACTAAATATCAGCTGCGGCCTGGACGGGAATGGTGGTTCTAGCCCTCGTCTACCTACAACTAGCACTCAACTATACTCTCATGCTATTCTAAAGAAAAGGTCGTAGTTTGTTGTAGTAGCCTAGCTTCTAAGACTCAGACAGAGCCAAAGCCATTCTAGACTAGGCACTCAAACAATAAACAAATCCAGTCTAGTACCAGAATGACCTGAACTAGTAGTCCGTCTAGCAGCCTGTTGCTGAAAACTAGTTTTCGATCTACTATCCGACTAGAAAGAAATAACCTTAATCTGAACTGTACCAAGGCATGTCTCCTTAAAGATAAGCTAGAAGTGTATTAGTTACAGGCAAAAAACAGTAATAAAATTTTGAGCTGGACTAGTTGCCTCCTAGAATCAATATGGAAATGAATCTTAGGGAACTATTGGTGACCCCTCATAAAAATAAATAAAAACAAGTAGAGCAATAACTGATAGATATGCCAATCAAAAGATTAGACGTGAATGAAATTTGACCTTAATGATAATTTACCAAATTTTATCATATTTACAACTTGTAGTTAATAACTCAAATGAATATCTTTTTCTTCGATGCCCCAATCCTCGTCGCCTGGCCTTGCACCTAGCTAATTCTTCTCTTTTGTTCCTTATCATAGTCCCTGTATTTGAAGTCAATCGCATACACCTTATAGTACCTATCCTCTATCATTATTTGCCTAAAAACATGTATGTTGTAAAAATGCAACTAAGCTATATTCGCAAAAGCTTTCTATGCCTTGCATCGCATGGCTTGCTTGAGGAAACTACTGGCGAAGTAGTGCGAAAGCTATATTGAGTGTTTTGAGCGTATTATGTCGCCTTTCTTGGTCCATTCAAATGCTTGTTTCTAGGGGTGGAACTGAGATAGGAATATCGGACGGTCCTTGCCCTCTAGAGCCGAACAGAACCATTTGCCATCTTTGTCTTTAGATATAGACACTAGCTTCAGTTTTTAAACCAGTTTAGGCGAATTGATAAATTTCTTGACAGATATGCCATGTTTGTGGAAGAAGTTAAGTAATTTTTGATTTTACAATCTGAAACGAAGATGCAAGGGCATTCCTTTAAGAATATTGGAGTTGCTATACTATGAGTAGATCTAAGTTTGGTGTCCTCGAGAGTTGAGATTGCTAAGAATCTTTATATCGTTGCTGAGGGTGATGAGTATCAGTTATAGGCCTAGACACGTGCCCCATATTGGAAACTCTATGCCTTTGTTCCACATTTTCTGGATGTATCTGAATATTTTGCCGAACCCTGCAGTGATAGGTCCCATTCCTTATTTTCTTTAGTAACTTTTGTATAAATTAGCAGCTCCTCCAGGCAAGACCAGTCCATGAGCTCTTTACAATAAAAACTGCATAGATCCTTCATTAATATTGTAAGGAAAGGGTATGCATTTGGCACCTGCTGACTATAACCAACCGATATATGAAGAATTTGCATATGGGGGTGCTTAGTTATGCAGGAACTGTCGGATGTCCTAGGAGGGTTGACAGAGGACCAGAATGATAGGTTGTTAGCTAGATTTGTTGTTTCTGGCTTAGAGTATGGGTGGACTCAGCATTTCTATGGCCGTTTTTGTTTTAATGTAGTTTACTGCTTTAGTGATACTCTGATCAGTTAGAAGCGTAAAGGGTACTCTGTTGATCTATGGTTGCTATATGTGATTGAGAATTTCTGGGGGAAGTGATTAAAGCAGGGAGGTGTTGAGAGGTTATTCCATTATTCAATAAAATTATCTCGTTAGACAGAGAATAATAAGAAAATAAGTGATTTTTATACTCTTAATCAAAAAAACATTAACATTCAATATTTTCTTTCTTTACAATAGAATTTGCTTGTATGAATCGTTATTATTTGAATATGAACATAAACACATCAAAACTCAAGCTTCCTCTGCTTTCTCGAAAAATAACTCAAATAAAGTCAGGAGTATTCGTTAAGATAGTAATATTTGCTTAAAATGTTGGTCAGGACCAGATCATGCCTGTATGTTCAACGCACAAAGAAATAGACATGTCGCTTGCTCTATAAACCGCACAAAAGAATATACTAAAGCATTTAACTAAACTCGCTTTTGATACGATAAGAGTAGCTGGATGGAAATTGATTCCTTAAGCATATTCTTAGTAATAGTAGGGCTCATCAAAGAAAAGCAGGATTTCTTTATAGACCCTTACGTTTGACTAAAGTTCACGAGTAACTGAGTTCGTTTTCAACCATGACAAGCGCATATCATCAGTGCTGACCTCCAGATAGAAAAAACAATACACGCCCTATTTTAAACACATTTCAGCCAAAAAGGAAGAATGCCCTTAGGTTTTGCCTTTCACTCAAGGCAGGACTAGTCTAAAGGCCAAAAAAAGACAAATAATATTCCAAAAACTATTGTTGCTGGAGATGTAGCTGGACTATTTGTAGCAGTTGTAAAGCTAAAAGAGGGCTAGTTTTTGAATGATAAGGATAACTTAGTTTATTATAAGATGGTAATGCCATGTATGGTATGCAGATACTATATTGGTGAATCTAATATTTAATCTACTTATGAGCGACGACTGCATTCAACAGTTGACCTAGAACCAATACGACTACCTCTGGAACTCAGGACACTTCTTCGCGCAGCTGGGGCAGTGGTAGAACTGCACATCGGCCAGTATCAACGCCAGCTACTTTCTGGCCAACTTTGTCAATAACAAAACCAAGGCTCCAGCCAATATGGTCATGGGAATATGCGCACCTGCCTCCTGTGACCCTTAATTCGTTCAAGACATCGTCAATATTGGTTTATAACCCTATCAGGAGATGATAGTTGCTTCTCTGGGCATGCCTCTGGCTGTAGGATAGGTAGATGTTAACCCTCAGACCTACGTTTATACATAATCAGGCTGGTTCTATGTCACAGTCATCAGCTTGATCCTCTTAGTCCTCACTGCCCTTTACGCTACTTTTCGCAAAAAAAGGCCAGGAAATAAGGTGGACACTATTCTCGAGTGTTTCAGCATAACATAATCCATGAAGATATTCACCTACAAAGTAAACTATCTCAACATTTTCAACGGAATCAAAACAATATGCATGCTCTGGGTAGTCTTAGGTCACTTCTTCTCGATACGATTAAAAAAAGATGTCAATATCGCAGGTCTACCATCATAGGTCTAAAAATTCTTCTTTCTTTTCATAACAGCTGCCTTCCTAGCAGTCGATGTCTTCTTCTGGATAGGTGGTTTTCTCGTGGCTTATTCGTTTATGCGATAAAAATCTAAGACTTTGCTGAAGTATCCTATGGCAGTAGTGCATCGTATTTTGCGTTTCTGGCCCTCATACGCAGCCGCTATACTTATATACTATTCAGTGTATATCCATACCAATAGTGGACCCATATGGCAGGACAATATGACTCTCGGTCAGATCCCCTATTGCTAGGGCGCATGGAAAACTCTTCTTTTTGTCGATAACTTAGTCGATAATGGATAGAAAATGTGTATGGCTTGGGGTTGGTATCTTCAAAACGACATGCAAATCTTTGTGTTTTCGCTTGTTTTCATCATCCTCTACAAAGTCAACAAAACAGCAGGATACATTTCTCTGGCACTAGTCATGATAGGCGGAGTTGCTCTAAATATCTATGAAGTTATCAATCATGAGATCAAGCAAGTGACCCACCTCATTGACTTTATCAAGTGGGGCGAGTATTTTACGAATATTTACATCAAACCTTGGATCAGGTGTCCACCTTATATATTCGGACTCATCTGTGGACTTCTTCATATGTAGTACCTTTAATGTCGTAAAAAACATTAAGAAAACCCTTAGGGCAAGTACGGTCGTAACTTTTTCATCAAACTAAGAATACATCTACAACAAAAACGGTGGCTCGTATGGTTGTTCCAGACACTAGGAGTCGCTCTTATGCTTACTACTGTGATTTTGCCTCGAGACCTTCAAAACGGTAATACTTGGTAGTACTGGGGTCATGCTCTCTACCTTTCTCTATAGAAGATCACCTTCACTCTAGGTATATATTTGCTCATTATTCCAACTTTACTTGAAGTGTCGAATATCAGTTTTTTCCTACTAGATACTAAATTTTTCAACATTACAGGCAAAATATCATTCTGGGTATATCTTTGCCACCTGATGGTCGTAGAGTACTACACTTACAATGAAAAAGTTGATTTTTATTATACACCTTAAGATCTTCTACCGATGTACTGTGGTATAGCATTAATTAGCATGATCTATGGATTTTTTGGTACGCTTTTTATCGAAATTCCTTTCTCAAAACTATAAAAAATATTGCTGACTGCTATGATGGGCAAGGGCAAAAGAGAGCCTAGACCTCCTAAGAACCCTGAGTCGATTTTACAAGGAAAAGATACGATAGCTTCATAAACAAAGGTAAACACAACTGCCAACTAGTCTCTGAACTAGTCTTTAATATCAAAATAAGGTTCTTTGGTTGCCAGCAATGAAAAACAAGAGAAATGATCACATGTATAACCTTATTTGATTGTTTTTACATTATATGTGTTATTGTTGAAGCGTGGTATGGTAAGCTAAAATAATTTTATTATCAAACAGTTTATTAGAAGTTATTGTTTAATACCGTATGGGTCAGAGCGAGTCCAAAAGACAAATCGAGTAAGAGTTTGAAATCTATAAAGTAGAGCGAGATGGCAACGCCTTGCTCAAAAACCGCAAGGACGGTAAGTAGTACCTAATGCGCATCATCAGTTGCGGATCTCCAGCTGATATCAATCGACTCAAGACTTTACTGTAGGTGAGGGCAACCCTTAAAAGCCAGCACTTGCTGTCGTTGGTGTAGATTAAATAGAAATAGCAGAACGGAGTGTGTTCCAACCACTACAGAATGTACCTTCTTCTCGAATATTCCTTCAAAAGCCTAGCACAATAGATGAAATAAAGAGCATAGCCCGGTGGATCACCATTCCAGGAGAGTGACCTATGGAGCATTCTCTATAGTTGTTGCTGTGCACTAAGCACGATATACTCGAATGGAACCACTCATTAGTGTTTGAGTGCTTAACAACTGTTTGTAAATAGAGATGGGTTTGTCAAGATGGCCTAGCCTTTGCTGTTTGGACTATAGAAGAATCATTTGTAGGCTATGCAAAATAAATAAAAATAGAGTATCAAAGTACATCTCTCTCCAGAAATAATGAACTGTCTCTAAGATCAGAATTTCTTCTACTACGACAAGTAAAAGTCAGACGTATTCATCCTCGGAATGATTATTCTGGATCTGGCTCTATTGTCTTAGCACTATCTCTACGATGCCAAAAATAAGAGACCTCGCTTGGATACTATACAGAAACTAATCCAGGAGACATCTTAACATTATAGTCAGTCTTTTGCTGATATTTTGAAGGCGATGGTGCATATATAGGCCAAACAAAGGCCTAATTTGTCAGAAATCATATAAATGGTGTAAAAATGCAACAATCTGTGCGATGACTACACAGTGGCATCATAGTCAAATGTGAGGTCGAGATAGGTGTAGGCACCTCAGCAAACTCCAAGGACAGTTCAACAGACCAAAGCTAAACAAGCCGAGATCGAACATGTTGAGAATGTAAACACAATCAAAAAAACATAACCAGCTCATCCTAGTCATCAGTCTTTCAGCATAAGATAACAAGTAGTAGGCATTAATCCTCATAGTTTTGACGGGAAAGTGTTCGTAACATCGCCTCATCAGTCCAACCCGCACAACAACTCTCATCTGTACCAGAGAGATACCAGGCATAAGTAGCAGTTGAATTAAACACAAATTAATCAATTGGTGTATCCGCAGCATCACTCGAATAGTCAAATAAACTAATTTGTAGATTCTACGCCAAGAGGACCAAGGGAAAGTAGAGCTTAATAAAGACTTAGTGTTTCTCCAGGGGCAAGGGTTAGGCAGTAAGCTCAAGTTCATCAACAAATCTTAGTGAACGAATCAAGAAGGCAGGATTTGAATCCTTACAGCCATGTCGTGATCAACTAATCCAGAAGAGTGGGTCAAAATGTTCAAAATCAAGTTTATGTGAATCAAATTATAAGACAAGAAGGCCATCCTCAGGCTCAAGTAGTGCTCAATCAGGTAGTAAGGCACTAAGCTCATCCTCGTTCTCATTCTCAACATCAAGTAGTCTTAAATGAAAATTTGAGACAGGAATCATATGGCCACAACGTGGTTCTTGTGAGCTAATCAAGAAGAGATCAACAGATTCAGGGCCAAGTTGTAATAAACTAAACAAGAAGACCATAACAGCAATCCCACTACCGTCAAGACTCAGTCACAGGCGCACGAGTCATCAGGCAGGACTCTAGACCCCAAACCCAGTACTAGTCTCCTTCTAAAATACAGGATCATATTATCGAGAGCTATCCGCAATCACAACAGCAGATCATTTATTCGCCTTTTGCTCCAAAAAGAATAGAAGAATTTAATTATGATCAGCCAGTTCAACATGTAGTAGAACAAGTAACACCCCTACATGCTCACAGAAATAATGTAGTTCATCGATAATTCTATCAATAAAGTCCTCAAAATGCATTTGTTAAGATCAACTAAACTAAAGAAGTGGCTACAGTTAAGCATATAGCCACAAGCAATGTGCAACAAACTATCACTTCGAATACAAAAGTGGCACCCGCCTACATACAACAACAGGCCTATCATCAAAATATACCAACCAATCCTCAACAAGTAGTTCCTCGTAATGTCCATCAAGCACTCCCTCAGAATGTGAATCAAGTAGTTCATCAAAACTTGCAACATGTGCCTTCTCATCAGCAACTAATCCCCCAAAACATTCAACAACCCACATCTTCAAGCAATCACCAAGTCATCCCTCCCAATGTCCAGCACGTAGGTCCCAACCAAACTCCTCTAAACATCCAAAGAGTCGTCTCCACTAATGTCTTCTAACAAATACCCTTACACGTAGTATAATCAAGGCAAAATCTTTAGTAAAGGCGTTTTTAGAAGAAAAGTTCAGCACAACAACCCTTGTTCACCAGCGATATACCCTAGATCTACAATATTATCATGCAGAGCAAATCAGGTAAAAAACCTATGCCTTTAACTCAAGATTACTCGACTCCTGTCTATCAAGACCCTAACCAGCAACCAAACTTGAAGAAAATCATAGAGTTGAAAAACGCAATAAGTTTCTAAGGGTCACTACCCTAGCAAATAATCGGCAACTCACACAACCCCAACCAGAACATGAATCTCCCTCAGGCCGCAGAAACAACCAGCCACTTTGGATAATAAACCGACTTGCATAACATATAACTCACCAAACGAATAAGCAGAACACAGAGCGAAGTCCATAAATAGTTCCATAAAGAACACTTCAAATAGTACGCCAATCCTCAGAATAACAATATCAAACAAATTGCAGGGTCAGCGGCTAATCCAAGCAAATTTGGTCAGAATATTCCATTGGCCTACTCATAGTCAGGCAAAGGCAGTAGATAGATGTTTGTTAGTGCTGGTTTCATAGCAGAAACACCCGACAATAGAAATATTGCACAGTCTTTTACCGACTATAGCTATCAATCTGCAGCCAACCGACCAAGCAATCTTCCAGTTCGGGCAAATTCTTTATAAAAACAGATAAAACTAGACTTCGTCAAGGAAGAAATACCCGATCGTGGCATATACTAGGGTTACAAGGCTAATAACAAACGAAACGGACACGGAACTTTGCATTTCAGTGACGGAGGTCGGTACTAGGGCGAGTGGAAAGATGATATGATGTAGGGATTTGGTAAGCTTTACTACTAGAATGGACACATTGCATACGAGGGACATTGGTAGAATGATTAGTTTAACGGACAAGGAAGAGTGTACAATTCTGAGCCGACTCAGCTCAACGAAGACTTCAACTATAAAGACTTTTCATAGCTACTCAACAGCTGGGTATACTACTAAGGTCAGTTCAAAAACGATTCAAAACATGGAAAAGGATACATAAAATTGACTAACGGAGAGATGTACGAGGGAATTTTCTAGAAAGATATGATATAAGGGAACGGTATTTTTTACAGAAGAAACAGCTAATTGGTAGTCGGTTTTTGGATAGATAACAAGCTCTTCCTCAACAACAGCTATGATAATGAACAAAAATGATTCATTTTATAATAAGACAAATAACCTATCTAATGAAGATAAAAAGAGAGATTAATATGTTTGTATGATTTCAATAATAAATTTGTAACTATTAGATCATATTCTATAATCTAGAAGAATATGTATTTCAAGTAAAGGGAAGGTTCAGCCCTGTACAAGCACTACCAGGCACAAGAACAGCATAGACTCAGCAAACAAATAGAGAACATCATGAGCAGAAAAAACAAGCAACACAACAGCACCAACCTCCTTCTGACTATACCGCAAAGAACAAGCATACGTCCCTACCAGAACGGACTAGTACAAGTGTAGACATAAAGACTGACTAAGCGTATTCAGTAGTTAAAATAAAAGAAATCTCTGTACTTCAAAAAAACTATAGGCATCGACCTTTCCCTCCATACAAAAAGAAGTTCAAAATAAAACAATTCAACTATTGTAAACAAAGATACATAAGGAAAGGTGTATCTTAATCAGAGTATGACTGTGCATTGATCCATTCACTCATATTTACATATTACATAATACGATTTATAATAGATGAAGAGGTAAAGCCAGAGTCAACAACGATCAGGTGTGGTGCGATGTCAGCGTTGTCTCAAGTATGGCCACTATACTTACGAATGCTAGAATCCAGTGGCATATCGATACCGACCTAGTGCCACTGTGATGTTTAAAGAAAAAATCAAAATGCAGCTCAACAAAGATAAAGGACCCTAGACTCGAATTAGGGATGGAGATTTTAAACGCATTTATGTCGAAGATAAGCCAAGTAGTGACGATTAGCCTGACAAATAAGAATAAGCCAAACATGTAGGTGACAAGGGAAAGGCAGTCTAAGCAGTTAAATAGCAAGAATAGAACGTGGAAAAAGCTAATTAAGAATAGAATGAAAGCAGTTCTTCGTAATCTTCATCTTCTTCAAGCTCTAGTTCAAGTTCTTCTAGAAGCAAATAAAGAAAAAGAAGGAGACGGGACGATTGATATATGAAAATCGATAATTGATTACTCTAATCTTTACTTAACTCTTTGAAGAAAATCAAACAAATGATCAAACAATACATAGATTATATCAAATACAATATGAACATGATATTTGAGTAGCAAAAGGTGTGGGGTTGGGGTTGGGGTTGGGGGTGCGGAAGGGGTTGGGGTGGGGGGTGGG